>Ga0325400_1001202_pt1 | contig 21038 bp, 16 predicted proteins | sample PopdelMetagenome_2_FD_205662 | JGI IMG/M metagenome (GOLD analysis project Ga0325400, IMG submission 205662) | Populus deltoides microbial communities from Bellville, Georgia, United States - Xylem-PdKOR-R1 | ecosystem: Host-associated > Plants > Phyllosphere > Stem > Wood/Secondary xylem...
ATAAGTTAGCATCATGAATACCTGATAAAATTTATAAGTATGGTGTTATGTAAATAAGATGATTAATATGATCATGTTGATAATTTATAAAGAGTTTATATTTTACTTATCTCTAATACTATTAGTGAACCCTCTAACCTTGACATTTGTTTTTATCATTGTTTAATCTTTACATTAATCTTTCATCTCAAAGTTCTCATTAATTTCTTCCTCTTCTTTTTTATTATTATTAGTACTACTACTACTACTACTACTACTACTACTACTAATATTGCTATTATTATTATTATTGTTATTATTATTATTATTATTATTATTATTATTATTATTTACATTCTTGTTATATTTTATGTACTTTAAGTATGCTCTGTGTTTGATCAAGGATCCTGACATTATTGGTCTTGCCTTGTTCATTCGCATCAGAAATCTGTTTATATTATATAATATATCTCTTTGATTTTTTTCATAAACTCAGTATGTAGGCTAGAAACCTGTAACCCGATCTTTGAGATCATTCTCAGGTATAACAACGCCATGTACTGAGTATTATTATTATTACTATTACTATTATTGTTACTATTATTGTTGTTGTTATTATTGTTGTTGTTGTTGTTGTTTTATTAATTATAATTTATACAATTAACCTCTCTGTGGTTCGACTCCGGTCTTGCCGGGTTATTTATTACTGTGACACTCCTGCATTTGGGATAAGACATCGACTCTTTGATCGTGTCAAGTTTCATTACCAGAAGTTGGTTCCTCCACTCATTATCGGGAAGCTAGTTCTTCATCCATTACTAGGTACCAGTCTCATTACCAGAAAGTTAGTTCTAAAGACATTTATACTAAATTAAAAAAAAACACATTCAATGAAATGGAATTTTTTTTTCTTAATATTAAAGTATCAAGGTGGTATACACCTACATGTTGTCTGCGCTCTAGATGTACCTCTTGGCTGCTATACAACTCCTACAACTTCTTTTATATCACTAGGTGTACCTTATCATTTTTTATTCGATGCTCATTCCACACAATATAATCTAAGTTGATTTTTTTCAACTTAATCATTATTTGCAATTTATCTTGTATTAACACTTCATTTTAACTTCTCATTCAATCCACCTTCTCGATCTAATTAATAAGAGAAACTTCTTATAATTCATACTCCCACGTATACCTTAATATACTTAAGTTTTGTTTTTGTAACTTTTATCATTTAAGTCTTACTTCAAAACAACATTGTTTCTTATTTTAATCATAATTAAAGTTATAGAATTCATTTTGGATGTGGCTTGAGTCTTTAAAAAATTATGGTACAAAACCATATAAATAATTCAACTCCTCTAAATTATCATTGGCATAATCATTTTATTTTTAAACTATGCATTCTTAAACAATTACTATGTTAATTCTTAATCTCCCTCTAAATGAATCTGGCCTACACCCAGCATAAAAGGAAGTATATATATTTTTAAAAGAATTTCCATAAATGACACATTACCCATTAATTTTTCATGTAAGTGAACACCATGATACCAAACTTTCATGTCAATTAAATGAATTTAGTTCAAAATCCTCTTCTTCTTAACCTTGGCCGAAACTTCTATCAAGAAAAGACATGATCCCTTTTTATTTTTTTCCATTAATTCCCTTCCATCACATTGTATTATAGTCCACATAACTCAATTTCAAAGAAACCACATTTCCCCTATTTTTCATTATAAACCCTAACTTAAATTTCTCTAATTTATCCAATATCATCACAAATTAATTCAAGCTTATTTAATTGAGTTCTAGACACATTACCTGTAAGAATCTAAACTTTGGATGTTAACAGTTAGAATTTTTACACCCTTCTTTCTTCCTCCCCCAAACCATAACCTTCTTTTTTATTTTTTATCTCTCTTGACCTCTCACAAAGTTTCTCTTCTAATATGGTGTTTACGTGTTTACTTCTCTAAATTCTCATTAAAACTAACCTATTACATGAATTCTTCATTAGAAATAAAGGAATTAAACATAACTCACAAGTCCCCCCTTCTCTCTTTTCTTCTTTCTTTTTTTATCCATCTACTCACACACAAGAAGATATATATATATATATATATATATATATATATATATATATATATATATATATTGGTTTCATTGCTTGTTGCTTTGTCTAGTTCAATAATATTGCTTATCCTAGTGAGTTTTATGGGCCTACTGGATCAGAAGCTTCTCAAGCTCAAGCTCTTACTTTTCTAGTTAGAGACCAACATCTTGGGGCTAACGTGGGATCCGCTGAAGGACTTACTGACTTAGGTAAATATCTAATGCATTCGCCCATCGAAGAAGTTATTTTTGGAGGAGAAACTATGCATTTTTAGGATCTGCGCGCTCCTTAGTTAGAACCTCTAAGAGGTCCAAATGGTTTAGACTTGAGTAGGTTAAAAAAAAACATGCAACCTTGGCAAGAACAACGTTCTACGAAATGTATGACCTGTGTGCTTTTAGGTTTATTAAATTCCTTAGATGGTGTAACTATCGAGATCAATGCAGTCAACTATGTCTCTCCTAGAAGTTGGTTATCTACCTCTCATTTTGTTCTCGGGTTCTTCCTATTCGTAGGTCATTTATAGAACGCGGGAAGGGCTCGTGTAGCAACAGGATTTGAAGAAGGAATTGATCATGATTTTGAACATGTTCTTTCCATGACTCCTCTTGACTAGTTGAGAAAAGAGATCCAATAGTTAAAATAGGAATTGATTTGATTCTACTATACATGTTGATTGGGTTGATCAGATCATACTTAGAGAGTCTGCCTTTCTCCTTTCTTTTTAACTTATTTAGATTTAGATCTAATCAATAAAATTTTGGCTCTGCTATCCTACCTTGTCGAGCCATTCACCTTTGTGACACTGAACCAAAAAAATAATAAAAACATAAATAGATTCACCAAGAAAAGGGGAGAGAGTGATTCAAACCCTCAATAGTTCGCAAATAACTATACCTTTTTCAAGATCGGAGCTATCAACGTGTATGTGTGTGTGTGTGTGTGTAGGATCTAGAATAAGCATTTGTGAAATAAAAAAAAGACTAACTCTATGTTCGAATAAAATAGGAATGGGGTGGAAATAAGGCATACAGAGTCAACAGATTCATGGTTTCATCCCCCTGTGATGCGTTGTTTTTTGCTTGATAGAGGGATCAAATGGTATAATTGTTTTTTGGTGGCTTGAAGAATTAAAGACATGACTATTACTTTCCAATTGATTGTTTTTGTATTAATTGCTACTTCGTCAATCTCATTAATTAGTGCACCTGTTGTTTTTTCTTCTCCTGACTGTTGGTCAAGCAACAAAAATGTTGTATTTTCCAGTACATCATTATGAATTGGATTAGTCTTTCTGGCAGGTATTCTTAATTCTCTCATCTCTTGAATCCAGATACAAAAATGAAAAAAGACCCCTCCCTTAATTCTTTAAAGTTGTGATATGCATTTACATTCAATGAAATTCAAAAAAAAAAAAAAAAGAGGGAGGGGTTATTAGAGACAAATCTGGTTCCCCTAATTATGACCAAGATATCAGTGATACTCCATAATTATAGCTATTCATTTACTCTATATATTTGCTTTCTATATTTAGCCGGGCAACCATATGCTTCGACCTGTATTGAAGACTGGATTATTTGTTGAAGATAAAAGTACATTAAACCCATATGAAGTTTTAACATGAGTGGATTATATCCATTAGGAAAATATGGGTTCAATCAAGATTTGTTTCTTTGGAGTACCAAAAGCAAGCATGACATCATTATGAACATAAATTCCCAAAGTATGGAATCATAGAAAGAGGTTGTCCCAACTTAAATGGGATATGATTGCTTCTTTATAATCTAACATTCTTACCAATACATTATCCTCATTTTGTTCCGGATTGTAATCTCCAATAAAAAATATAGCTCCATAGGAAAAAGCTCTTGTTATAATGAATCCTGTGATGTATTGGTGATGAGTATATAATGCAGCTTGAGTAATAAAGACTTGTGTTATTAACGCACAAGCAGGTAACAAGTACATGTGTTGAGCTACTAAAAAAGTAATAACCCCTAAAGAAGCTAAAGCAAGGCCTGATTGAAAATGAAGTGAATTATTGATTTTGTTATAAAGACCTTTATGTTCACGCCACAATTGCTCCCTTATAGGAATATGTGCTTCTAAAAGATCTTTTATACTATGTCCAATCCCAAAGTTAGTCTTATATATGTGACCCACTACCAAGAAAAGAAATGCAATAGCTAAATGATGGTGTGTAATATCAGTCATCCATAAACTGTGTTTGTGGGTGGAACCCCTTAAAAGGGTTAGAATGACAATTCCTGCTTCTGGGAAGCACCAAATAAATGACTACTTGAATCAAGGTTTTGATAATAAAGATTCCACTGACCTGTAAAAAGTGGGCCTAAGCCTTGGGGATGCGGTAATACATCTAAGAAATTACTCCATCGAACAAATTCCCCCTGGAGCCAGGAATAGCGACATGGACTAAATGTCTTGTCTAAGCCGAGGAACTTATTCCAAATAGTCCTAAAAAATGGTGGTTGAGACAAGATTCGGCATTTTTGAACCATGAAGCGCTAAGTTTCCATTTCGGTTGTAGGTGTTGTTATAACCCAATTTTGGCATGTTGGCTTTTAATTTAATTTTATAGGGATTAAATTTTAAAATTCAAAGACCAAGGATTTATTTCAATGAAAAATATGATTTGTCAACTTATGAAAAATCTACGCACTAAGATAGTTATCCTTTTTTTTAATTTGATTCTTAATCAAATTCGAATTTCAAAGAAGAGAATGAATTTGTTTAGGACTTTATTTCCCATACGCTATGGGATTCTTGCACTATAAATACAAATCTCAGTGCTTGTGCATAGGGGGAGGAGGCCATTAAAAGAACTGAGAGGGCATTGATCAATACACGGCCAAGGAAAAAAAATGGTTGCTTATACCTTATCTTCAACCCCGCACCATTACAGTTCATGAGCCATCACCAAAAGTCGCAGTTTCCTCTCCCCCATGACCAATTCCCCCACGTCTCAACCGGCGTTGATCCACCTCTCCTCTCCATAGCAACAGCTCCAACTAGTAACAACACCAGTCCATAAATCGTTATCAAGGATGCCCAGTCACTCACCACGAGCACAACCATAACATCATTCCTCAACCATAGCAAGGTTTGTTTCTTCACCAACAACGAGAGCTCTCCTCTTTAGCCAAACACCAACCTCCAGAATGGCAGCAGCAATAACCCAACATTAAAAGTAACAGCAGAGCCACAGGATAGAAAACCAGAAGGCACACAGATGCAAATAGGAGAGAGTGCCAGGATGAACTAAATCAAAGGGATAAAAAGAAAGGCTAGGGAAGACGAAGAAAAACAAAAAGAGAAGGAGAAATAGCAACAGTTAGCCAACCCTCTATCACCATCATCTTCGTCTTCGCCTTCCAATAATAGCATAAGTAACAGCAAAGCAAAGAAAGACTAGGGAAGATAAAGAAAAACAGAAACAAAGGAGGAAACAGCAGCAGTCGGTCACCCTCCATCATCATCGTCTTCATCTTCCAAACAACATAAATAACAGCAGAGGTAAGGTTTCCCAGTTTAATTCTTTGTTAAGCATTGCATTACATAGTGCGAAGGTAATTATAATTATCTTCGCACATTGCAGCATGTATGCGTGAATTGTTCACGCATGCATGCTACTTTGCCTATCCAGGTCACTGGCTTGGGCCAATGACGAGGTTAGGCTAGTTAGACTAGACCTACCCCAACGTAAAAAAAAAAAAAGAGTGGGCTGGTATGTTTTATGCTCCTTCTATTTTGATATTTGACAACACGAGCTCTTTTTTATATAAGAAAATTCCGTAAAAAATTAGGGATCTTTGTTGATTTATTTGTAGGCTCCCTTGCACTTTGTTTTATTTTTTCTTTGCGTATTGTTTTTTTCCCTACTTTTTGCTCAATCTATAGACCTTTACCACTAAAACAAATGTGCTGTGCAACGTTTTTTTTTATTCCCATCTAAAAAAGAGCAAATAATAAAAAAGGGTAGACAAAAAGAAAATTGCATAGAAAAATTGTTTCTTCTTCGTTAAAAATTCAAAATTTTATGTACTTATTCACTGGCGTCAAAGTCAGGAATATCATAATTTTTTAGGTTTGTACAATATTTACCAACGCTAGAGTTAAAAATATTCATAGGTATTGCTCACTAATGTCAGAGTCAGGAACATGATAGGAAGAACAAAAAAAAAAAACAAACTCTTATCAATTTTAGACAAAACCAACAATGCAGTCTATCTCAGGTAGGTCACTTAAGGGGTGATAACATCTTCCTTTTCGCGTAACCAATCATATAGCATAAAATTTTTGTTGACTAGTTAGGGTTCCTAGTAACCATAATACTAGGTGGTGACTTTTTGAACGAGACCGTTTCCCAAAAGAAGAAGATGTTAGATATCTGTTCTTTTCCAATTAAATTTTTAATCGGTCGCCACGATGTCCAGGTATGACAGGTGTAACCAACCCCTTATCAAGGATACAACAGAAATAAATAATAGAAAAGGAGCTCTGATATAAAGATCTTTATTAATACGTAAACCTATTGTATACCATCAGTGATAAACACCAGAATAAACGATATTCACAAGGCAAATAACACCCCTTTGAGTAAAAACTTCAACAGCTGGTTGACCAAAATGAGGATTCCATATTGCATGAGCAATAGGTCTTACATGCAAAGGGTCTGGTACCTATGTTTTAAAATTTCCTTATCAAGCTACATGAAATAGATTTCTGGAAGTCCACAGAAAAATTATTTCTAATTGCCTGAAGTGAGAAGCAAAAATATTCAGATAAAGGCGTTCCTCCGTAATATCATAATGACTCTCAAAGTTATACGCAATAGCAATACTAAACCAAATATGATGAGTGTAGGGTCCTGAGCTAAGCTTTAGCTAAACCTTGGAAATCTTAATGTCATAATGCCTTTCAAATCCTCCTAGCCATTATCCTACTACAATAATTCTTGCTAAGAAGAACGCCCATACTGTGGCAATTCCACCTAAAAGGTAATGAGTTACTCCTACAACACGTCTTTGTATAATGCTCAAGGCTCAAGGCTCTAGGCTCTAGGCTGAGTAACAGGAGCAACTTTTAATTTATTATGAGCCCAAATGATTGATTCACAATAAGTTCTTACCAATAACCATGATTGCTAATTAGAAACATTAAACTAAAAGCCTATACAAAGTGAGCGCTTAGGATAAAAAGGCCATATGCAGATAATGAAAAACTATAAGACTGAATTACCTAGGAAGCTTATGCCCATAAGAAATCGCAGAGCCATCCATTAATAGTAATAGAACTTTGCGCAAAATTTCCACTCGTGATATGAATTACCACCCCTTGATCACTTATACTACCCTAAACATCTGATTGCATTTTCCAACTGAAATGGAATATTACTACCGAAATTGCATTGTACATCTAAAAGAGTCCTAAGAAGACATGAACCCAAGCGAATACTTGACATGCCCCCCCTCTTCTAGGTCCATCACAAGGGAAACAAAAACTAAGATTTTTTTAGTCTGGTATCAAATGAGATTTACGAGCAAATAGAACTCATTTCAAGATTATCAATACCGTCACATGAATCGTAAATGCATGAATGTAATAAACCAAAAAATCCATGGTTGCTAATAGAATAGGTAACAAAGCAACCTTGCCCCCCACTGCCACTAAGTCATCACTCCCTAAGTCAAATTGGTGCTTGTTGTTGCACCAAGTGCTAAAGCATGCATGTTTTGTATCCATTGAGCAAAGACGGGTTATAATTGTATAGTAGTATTTGAAAACATATCTTGAGGGTGCCCTAAAGCGCTCATGGTATCATTATGAATATAAAAACCAAAATTTTAAAAGCCTAAAAATATACATACCTAGTTAAGATGTGATATGATTGCATCGCGATGCCTAAGAACATGATCTAACAGATCGTTATATCGAGTAGTTGGATCGTAGTCTTTTACCATAAAAATTGTTGCATGCAAAGCAACACCAACTATGAGAAATCCACCAATCCATATGTGATGTGTGAATAATGAAAGTTGTGTACCATAGTTTGTAGCCAGATATGGATAAGGGGGCATGACATACATATGGTGAGCTACAAAAATGGTTAAAGAACTTAACATAGCTAGGTTAAGAGATAATTGAGCATGTCATGACGTTGTTAGGATCTCATATAGGCCCTTATGACCCTAACCTGTAAATGGACCTTTATGAGCCTTTAAAATATCTTTTATACCATGACCAATACCCTACTTAGTCCTATACATGTGACCCACTATCAGGAAAATAATTGCAATAGCTAAATGGTGGTGTGCAATATCGGTCAGCCATAGATCCATAGTTATTGGGTCTAATCCTTCATGAAAAGTAAGAAATTCTGAATATTTTGACCAATTTGAAATGAAAAATAGAAAACTGAAATAACGTTAAGCCAAAAGATCCTAGTTCAAGATAAATTCATGAGGAAGTGAGATCTCTTTAGGATCTACTCCAGCGTTTAGAAATTGGTTAATTGGTAAAGATACATGGACTTGATGCCCCACCTAAGAAAGAGACCCAAGCCTTAGTACCTCTGCTAAATGGTGATTCAACATATATTCTACATCTTTGAACCAAGCCAATTTTGGAGCAACTTTGTGATAATGGAACCATCCAGCAAAAAACATTAAGGTTGTAAAGAACAAACCAATTGTCATACAAAACTGGAAAAAAACTAGAGGTTATTGTAATTCACTAGTTATTCCAAATGCTCTCCAAATCTATTGAAAAAACCGCAGGTTATTTGTATTCCTTATAAACCCCCACCCACATCACCATTCAATATTTCTTGGCCCATTATTGGTCAAACTACTTGTGCGCTAGGCCCAATATGAGTAGGATCGTTTATATATATAATCACAATTTCATTACTTCCCTGCATATCCTCACTTGGTATTTTTTTAACTGCTATGTAATATTTTCTCCTAGTTCGAATGCCTTTTTAATATTAACTTTTAGCTGACCATATCAATTTCATCAAATTATATCTCAGTATTTTATTTTCATCATATCTTACTTTCATTTAAATTTTATTTACATTTCAATTTTTTTTCAAATATTGATACACAAACAATTTATTTCTGATCCCAACATTAAATATCATCCCTTTAATTTAAATGTTCAGTTTACTTAATTTGTACATTATTTGTTTTCAATTTACTTATTTATTTCATAAGGTTTCTAATTTAGACAGCGGTTTACATACAAGCTATTGATTAAAATCTAATAACTTAATTAATACCTGAAATTACTTTGCTATATAAATTAAAAATTTTAATTCCTAATAGAATCATGAAAGTAATAATGCATATTCACCGATAGATAACACATGTAAACCAATTATTTTCATAAAAAAAAATAGTGCACATATATTACAACATTGAAGTTTTAATATGAAAAAAAGAATATTTTAGAATAATCTTAAATGATATATTGAAATATAAATTAATTTTTTTTTTTTTTCATAAATAGAACCTATGCCTCTTTGAAAAAAAACAGAGAAGGAAATAGTATTTCATAATCAATTTTCTTAATAAAATTTTTTTGTCATACATATTCATATACAAACTTGTGAGATCTTGTCTAGTCTAAATTATTTTTTAAAATGAGAAACAAAAGGTGTATATCTAAATTTTATATTTTTATACTACAAACTTGGCAGTGTAGTGGTGAAGGCTTTAAGTTATTCCAATGAAGATCCTCCACAGGTTGTACACTAGTACTTTGTAATGTTTATAACTATTTCAAGGCCTAAAGCTTTTGGATTCTTTGTGTAGATTGGAAACGAAACTTACTTGTGAGAATTCACTTTCTTATTCCTGGATCAATTACTTCAATGTCACTTCAATTACTAGAATCAAAGTGATATTCTACAGTACAAACGTCTTTGTAAATCTTGTCAAGTTAATGTAGAGAGTCAAGATGGGAGAAGAGAAAGAGAGAACTATATTCTTTCAATAATGAAAACTTACATCTTTATATGAGTAACTTCTCTAAATACTTGGACCAGACCCATCCCTCATGGGCGAACCAGGCCTAATCCAATAACCAACATTTCTACTCGCCTATGAAAGACAAGATCCATTTAATACATTATATTTCAAACTTGCACAAAAATTTTATACTTGACGAACAGACCGTGCGACATGAACACACAGTGAAAGGAGCTCCAAAATATATAAACCCTAAGTATTTTTAGTTACACATGAATAAATATAATTCAATCCCTCAAGAATTTCATACTCATTCCATCCTTACAAGTATTCTAAATTGTATCAAATCTATTCAAGTGATATGATCCCGACTGGTAAATACAAATAACATGTGTAGAACTAAAATTACTTCTTTTTTTGCACTTATATCAATCAGATCTAAAGTAACTCACTTTTCTAAGAGTATTCTTTTAAGTCAAATCATTCCATGACCATAGGATATACTCCTAAAGTAGCGATCATTAATACATCACCTCATGATATAGTCAAAAGTCACAAAGGGTAAGATTTTAATATCTTAGATATGATCTTCAGGACTCGCATAATAAAGAAGCAGGGATCTATTCTTTATTCCTGTAATGGTCGCTAGCATATGTAGTATGAAATACATGTTATAATGGAGCTTACTCTTTTCTTTTCTTAAGACAAAGAGTGTATGTCATTGCTCTCCCTGTTAGAGGAAATACACTATACAAGTCTCAGTCTTGTTGCTAAAAACATAGACTTCAAATCAGAAATTCTCATTTGCTCATTTATCATTAGTGGCAGATGAATAATTTCATACTAGCCTTCAATCATTATAGACACATGAATGGTGAGAATTCATTATGTCGAATTTTTTATTTAAGAACCTCATCTTGATCCTAACCAAAGTGACTTTTTAATAATTACTTTGAGTTAAAATTGCTCCCAGTGTGCCCAAATTGCTCATTAAGCATGAAAACTCAAATAGTCTCATCTCTACTCACCTTACAAGCACTAGAGGTGATTGATTATGTAAGTAACTTGTACTATACAACACTTACAATATATTTCATAAAACAAATAATGAATAACATGATGTGCAAATGATATTTATTCATTATTCAATCATTGTAAGCCTTCATATGATTCTTTTAACTATCATTCAGTGTTTCTGACTAGGGTTTGATTGCTATTAACCAACCAATCAAACAACATAACATATATCGGGATGTGTGCACATCATTGCATACATTAAACTACCAATGACACTGGCATAAGGTACTCCAGACATTTTCTCCTTTTCTTCTAGAGTCTTGGGACATATATCACAGCGCAGCCTCGAGTTTTTATGAACAGGGGTGTCCATTGGTTTTTTTATCTTGCATGTGATAGCACTCTAACATCTTTTTAATGTAAGTCTCTTGAGTTCAACCCAAAAAAATTTTAGCGCAATCTCTTATGATTTTCACACCAAGAATATAGTTGGCTTCACCTATGTCTTTCATTTTAAAGTTTGATGATAACCACCTTTTAGTAGTATCAACATTTGTTTTTTATTTCAACTATTAAGATGTCATTAACATATAAGGACAATATTATAAAACTATTGTTATAATATTTTAAATAGAAACAATGGTCTTCTTTTATCATTGTAAAACCATCCTTAAGGATAGTTTGATGAAACTTGATGTTTCATTGTCTAAAAGTTTGCTTAAGACCATATATGAATCTTTTAAGCTTGCAAACTTTGTGCTCTTGTCCTTTAGTCTTGAATCCTAAAAGTTGATCCATATTGATCTCCTTATTTAATTCTCTATTGAGAAATGCAGTTCTAACATCCATTTGTTGTAACTCTAGGTCCATATGTGCGATTATAGCTAAAATAAGACGAAGTGAAGTAATCCTCATAACTGGTGAGAATGTATCTTCATAATTAATTCCCTTTTCTTAAGTGTAGCTTTTCGCTACTAGTCGAGCCTTATAACGTTATATTGACTCATTTGTTTTATGTTTAATTTTAAGAACCCATTTATTTTCAATAGATCTTCATCCTGATAGTAAATCAACCAAGTCTTGGACTTGATTAGTTTTCATCGACTCCATTTCTTCTTCCATAACTTTAATCCATTTTCTTGCTTTAGGACCAGATAAAGCATGAATGAATGTTTCAGGCTCTTCATCATCTTATAAAGCAATCATGAACGCTTCCCTTTCAATCTCAAATTGATGACAAGGAATTGGTTCACGAATGTTTCTATGAGGTTAAGATTGCTCATGATCTTGCTTCATAAGAGTAGGAATAGATAAAATATCATCCCCACTGTTTGTAAAAGGATTAAAAGTTTCATCCAAGTCCTCTATTGAATGACTTATTGCGCCATAATCTAGATTTTTCATTTCATGTAATTGAAAATCTTTTTCAACCTCACCTGTATTTGGAAAAACCTTTTCTAAGAATATAACATCACGCGATTCAATCTTCATCACTCTTCCATCAGCTTTTTCACCAATAAATACAAATCCTTTGGAATGTTCAGAATATCATATAAAGATACACTTCTTTTTTCTAGGACCAAGTTTCCCATATTCATAAGTATTATGAATATAAGCCGCACACCTCTATGGATGTAAATAACCTAGATTAGATTTGACATCATTCCATAATTCATACGAGGTGGATGAGACAGATTTAAAGGGCACACAATTAAGTATGTAAGCAGCAGTTAACAATGCATCTCCACAAAAGGAAATTGGTAAATTAGCTTATGCCATCATTGACCTAACCATGTCAAATAGGGTTCGATTCCTCCTTTCTGCTACACTATTTTGTTGTGAAGTATACGGAATAGTTGGCTGTCTAACTATACCCCTTTCATCATAAAAAATTTGAAATTGTTCATATAGATATTCATGTCCTCGATCAGTTCTTAAAGCTTTGATCTTGGTACTTAGTTTATTCTCCACCAGATTTGTGTATCGAATGAAGCAATCCAATGCTTCAGACTTATCTGAGGTCAAATAAACATGACCAAACGATGTAAATCATCTATAAATATGGTGAAATAATTTCCTCCATGTATTTCCCTCACATTCATTGGGCCACAAATGTCTGAATGAATAAGTTGTAATAGACTACTAGCTTTTTTAACTTTGCCAAATGGTAATTTAGTTGCTTTTCCAGCAAGACAATGCTCACAAACGAGCAATTTCTCTTTGGTAAGTGATCCTAAAAGATCAGCTCTTGCTAATCTATGTAATCTAATCTAGCATGTTAAGTTATGATATTACTATCATTAATAATGCTGGAATTTTGAACATCATAAATTGAAGCATCATAATTAATTGATACATTAACGGTGTCTAACACCATAAAACCATTTAATACAAAACCAAACTATAAATAGTATTATACAAATATAGTTTTACACAACAACCAACAAATGTAATATTAAAGCCTAATTGGAGTAAAGCAAGAACAGACACAAGATTCCATCAAACTTCTGGAGCATAGAGTACATCATGAAGATAAAGTGTGCGACCACCCCACAAATCCAATTTGCAGGTACCAATCCCAAACACAGCAGCGGAAACATTATTCCTCATGTATATATATCTACTTCCCTCTGGAATTCGATAAAATTCCACAAAGGTTGTTCAGTCCCTTGCTATATGTTCGATTGCTCCTGAGTCTTTGACTCAATGCAATTATGAGTAAAGTGACCAGGTTTACCATAATTGAAACAATTCATATTCTTGTCTTTATTACCGTAGCATTTCTCACGCTTGCGTTTATGTCCACTACTATTTGCTTCTATTCCTCTCTTGGTATATTTGGGACTCTTAGCCTTACCCTTTTTATATTTAGAGCCATATGCTCCACATTAGCGGTGTTCAAAAAAACCAAAAAACTGATTAAACCGAGAAAATCGGAAAAAAATAACCAAAAAAACCGAACCGTGAAAAAAAACCAATTAAACCGATTAAAATTTTGAAAAACCTAACCGATTCGGTTTCGGTTTTTTAAGCCTGGAACCAAAAAAACCGAACCAAACCGAACCCGAACCGAGCCAAACCAAAAAAACCAAGCCAAACCGAAAAAAAACCGAGCCAAACCAGTTTGAACCGGTTTTTGTTTTAAAAAACCAAACCAAACTAAACTGAAACCGGTCGGTTTGAACCGATTTCGGTTCAGTTTCTGTTTTTTTAATTCGGTTTGGTTACTTTTTTTGATAAAAACCGAACCGAACTGAAAATGAACACCCCTACTCCACGCATCTTAATCTCATATATAAAATCCTCGTTTATAAGCTTCCCAACGTGAAGTCGATCTTCTTCAAGCTCGACATGACGAGCAACATCATCAAATGTCTTGATGTTATCATTATGGGTAAGGTTAACATGCATGTGTTCCAATTGCTTGGAAAAGAGCGGATAACTGCTTGGACTTATTTTTCATCAGTCATCTCATGCATTACCACTTAATTCATTAATCATGTTAGACATGATTGTAAGATGTTGCCTCATCTTTTGATTTTGGCGCTTCTTATAACCATCGAATTTAAGGGTTAACTGATGAATTCTAGTAGTTGAGGTTCCTCCATACTGAATCTTTACTGCGTCCCAAACAGATTGGGCTAAACGATGCCTTTCAAAATGTAAGATTGTATCATTTCTCATGCTTCTCAACATCAGAATGCGAGCTACACGATCCTTGCGTTTATAGGTTTAGTATGCTTCCATATCAAGCCCGTGTTTAGCAAAGTTTCCTTGCTCAAGTTCAACCATCAATTATATGATTGTTTTCAACATTTTTTGCTCTTCCAGGAGATACTCAATCTTACGATACCAAACATCGTAATTCTTTTCACTTAGTTTATCTTCATAGTTCAAATTAGCAATAATACTCTTAGATGCAGTTATATTAAGCGTTATTGACACCAATTACGTATCTAGTACAATTTAAATGACAGTTATTGCCACTCCATTCTAAATTAAACAAATAATAATCTAACAAATATAATAGTAATGAAAAGAATATTAAACACTTAATCAATTTCTATTTGTATGGTCTAATTATTATTGAAAATTTAAATTAGTGCATAATTATAGTTATTAGTTTTAACTAACAACTCTCACTGATCAAATTGCATATATATGCATATAACGTAATTAAAACTTAAATTATATTAAATATGCAATTCAAAATAAACAAGCAATTATCTTAACAAATAATAATAATAATACTGAAATAAAAAAAATTAAGAATAATAAATTTCAGAATTATCATATATATAATTAGGGTATCCAATTACGTCATCTACTTTATCAAAGTTATCTCCTCTAAATTCATTCTACGCAAACCATGGAATGAATTTAGCGACAGCATCCAAACGACCTACGCTTCTTCCAGTGCGTCGTATACCGTTTTTGGTATACTAATGTTCCCTCTCAAACAACATTTCATCAGTGAGATTGTTGAAATCTAAGAATTCTAGTCTGTATTCCAACAAAAGTCGCACTAACATGCATTCCTCAGGCAGAGAATTGAGAACGATTAACATTTGATGTTCCATACAGAACTCATAAACACTACTTATAGCCAGTCTACTCATCCAATTATACATATAATTAATGTGCTTATGAGTTTAGTGAACATGATTAATGGTTTAACTCAATTAATGATCAATTTTTTGTTGTCTATCCATTACAACAAAAAAAAATTCAAAAGCATATAAATAATCAAGGGCATAATAAATAGGCTTTGAGGCGTGAATATCAAAACCTTAAACTTATAGATAACAACTTTTATAAGTTTATTAAGAAGTTCTATTCTATTTCTTATAAACATTAACAGAGAGTTTGTAGAGAAAAATTAGGAAGAGAAAAAGATTATTGCAAAGCTTTAAACACCTCTATTATTTCTTATTTTTCTTTTATCAATATCAAACTAATATTTTTAAATAAAATCACCCCCTTTCAGACCAATGTGTAAGTAAGGTTTAGAGACACACCTCTTCAGATCAACGTGTCTGTAGATTTTAAAAGACACACCTCTTTAGACTAATGTGTTTGTGAGAATTTAAAAGGCACACCTCTTCAGACCAATATATATGTAAAGTTTAAAAGGCACACCTCTTCAAACCAATATGTTTGTAGAGTTAAAAGGCACACCTCTCCAGACCAATGTGTCTATAGAGTTTAAAAGACAATTCTTCATTCAAATTATTTAAATAATTTGACAAGAGGTGTCATGAATAATTATTATTATTAATTAAGTAATTATCTCAAATTAATGAATTTCAAAATAATAATAAAAAGCATTTATGTTACATAATACCAAATGAAATCGTAGCCATTTTAAAAAAAATAGGAACAAAAAATTTATGATACAATCAATATAGTCAAAAGCCAATGTTTTTGTCTTCAGAAATGTAAATCTGGCAAATGTTTTTAAAATCTCTCTTTTAAATAATATATGGTGCAATCATCGATGCAAATAAAGAACTAACATGTATTCATATGCATCAGAAAAGAAAAAAAATATTTGTACAATAATAGATATATTGCATAAAACCTAACAGAAAACACATCTTAAAATCATGTTCTGATACCAATGTAGATTGGAAAGGAAAACTTACTTATGAGAATTCGTTTTCTTATTCATGAATCAATTCTTCAGTGACACTTCAATTACTAGAACCAAAGTGATATTCCACAGTACAGACGTCTTTGTAAATCTTGTTAAGTTAATGCAGAGAGTCAAGATAAGAGAAGAGAAATAGAGAACTATGTTCTTTCATTAATGAAAACTTACTTCTTCATATGAGTTATGTTCCTATTTATATAAGTAGAGGAAACAGTTATTTTTTTAGTACCTCCTCTAAATACTTGGACCAGACTCAACCCTCATGGACAAACCAGACCTAACTCAATAACCAACACTTTCCAATGAAAAGTGCGTGGAAAAGAAATGGAGAATGAAAACTAGCTTTTAGCTTAGACTTTATAAATAGTGCAACTAATGAGGTTGGAAAACCTATTATAATGAGATGATTCTTCATAAGATAGAGATAAGGTGATTGACAAAGGAGTATGATGATCTCAAACAAGTCTCCTTTATAGAATGGAAGACCTTTTGATCACGACGTCAGTAAATGAAGAAATATGAGATTGAGAAAGTGTTAGGTGTAAGCTTGAGAAGATCACGATGTAGGTAAAATTATATTTTTCTTTTCACCAATAACCTCCAAAATTGATTAGGGGATAAATGTTTTTATCATTGATGGGTCACTATTAGGTAGACATGATGACATTATGATCGTTACTAATTACTAATTGGGCAAAAGTATTCTTAGAGGGACACATATTTAATGAGTATACCATTTGTCCTTCTACTAAGTGAGGGGCTAGTTGAGCTGGCTAGGTGACTAGTCTCCCATTTAAAAAGGCATTCTCCTTTAATGATGTGGTTGTTTATTTGTCCAAATTTTGTTTATGTATAGTTTGTTTGTTATGATTTTCTCATGTATATTAGAATGAATTATCATTTTATAAGTATTAGTTTTGCGGTGGATAATAAAATCATATAAAATATATAAAATGTATATTAGATAAATAACCCGCGATGTGCTACAAGCCATTTTAAACTTGTCAATGAAAGTAGATGCATATAAAAGCTAAACTTCAAACCAAGAAGAGTTCATCAAAAATAAAATATGACGTGATATGTAATTTAGAGAAGCTAGGAAAATGCAATGTTAAGTAGCAACAATGGCAGTGAATCAATTGTAGTAGTAGGAGTGAATCAACATTAAAAATGCCAAGCCAATCCTAGGGAAAAAGTCTTGCCCAAACAAAAGAAGCAAATGTTAGGGGTGTTAAGGAAGCAAAAGAAGAAACATCGGCTATGATTGCTCAATGATTTCTAGAAGTTGCTGAGGGAGAAGATAATGTCCGATATTCACCTTCCTTTTCTTCTTCATCAACTGTCTGTTTTGTGGCGATCCTCTCTCCTCTTTCTGCAACTCTATCTTCTCCTTTACGGGTCCTTTTTCTTCTGCCGTGCCCCTCCGTCACCCCCCTTACATCCATTAGTTCGATTTTGAACATCCTCACCCTCTCCTCATAAGCTTTTCTCCTCCAATTCACCCTCTCTTTTTTTTTCATCTCCATGTACTGTTGTGCTGTTATCTCTCCTATGTAAAAGAATGAAATAAAGGGGATAGTGAAAGGGGTGGGAATCACGTTCTAAACCATTTAGACGTCCAACAAAATTAACTATACTATTAAAGCCCACGGTAAAAGACACCTCACAGTCCACAATAAATGAATGAGGGGACTTAGTTTTTTTTTTAATGTTCCCTGAATATATCAAACAGCATTGAATTTTTCGAAGAATCTTTGAATGATATAATAATATCTAGCATCATCAGTTTATTAAGGAAAAAGACAATCAAGGGAGTGCACATATATAATAAGGATAGCGCTCGATCCATACCATGGACTATTGATTAATTACAAGGTAAAAATCCGAATCATGGTCAGCAAAAGCCTGGACAAAAATCTAAGTTATAGGATAACTAGGCCATGTCAAAAAAAATTATGAGAAACCCTTTCCGCAACTCTTATTCAATAATGGGTTTTTAATGATCTTGCCATGAAAAGTACGCGTAACGGTAATTAGTCAATCTAGGATTTTCTTAAACAAAAACTTCCAAAATTGACCAGATCCTTGGAATGTTACCTATCTAGTTAAAAAACATGGAAAAAGAAAGATCGTACTGGAGGGATTCATTAAGAGTGACGACACAACCCAAGAAATGCGTTGTAAACCCCACGAGGCACATGAGATGCTGTCGGCACCAGCATGCAACATCCACCATCTAGCTAGCCAGACCACCAATCTGGACGCCTTGAGTTATTGAAAAAGATGAAGTCAAAAGCCCATGTAGGATACACTTAGCACACATTGCAACGCCGACTCTTGTCCCAAGAGAAGAGATAGTCCCCTCCATTCATTCATTTATTTCTCTAATAAAGCTAAAGTCCACTCTTATTTTTGAGCTTTTCTTCTTCCAAAACCTTGGAAAATGCCCTAAATTAATGCTTCCCCTCTAATTTTCCGTGTGTTGACTCTCATTGGCTTCAACTTACAACTTACGTATAGATATAAAACTACAAAACTATCCCCCATAACTTTCAACAATTAAAGCTATCTTCATATCAAAAAATAAAATAAAATAAAACAAAGCTATCTTGCAACTTCTAGTTCTAGCTACAGACAACTTGGAAGGTCAAATTTCCATTCAAGAAGTTTCATTTTTCAGCTTTTTAATTCCTTTACCTCTCTCTTCAATCTCCTTTTGGCCATTCAAGTACTCTAGTGCTTCTTCTGTTTTGGTATCTAAGTTAAGAGTCCTTTTGGTATATTTTTCTTGCAATATTTCTTCATCAAAAAGATTAGAGTTCTATTCTTGGTACCTTTGATAATATTCTTTATCTGTTTGTTCATTCAAAATGGATCAAATCGATGTTCCTTATCATTTTCTTTGCCCAATTTCGCTTCAACTCATGAGAGATCCAGTTACAATCTCTACTGGGATTACCTATGATAGAGAGAACATTGAGAGATGGTTATTTTCATGCAAGAACAACACTTGCCCTGTCACAAAGCAAGAGTTGTTTGGTAAAGATCTAACCCCAAACCACACTCTTCGACGATTGATCCAAGCATGGTGCACCCTCAATGCCTCTTTCGGAATCGAGCGAATCCCAACTCCAAAGCCACCCATTGAAAGAGCCCAGATCGCCAAACTTCTTAATGACGCTAAGAAATTTCCACACTTGCAGCTCAAGAGTCTACGAAGGCTTAGATCGATCACGCTTGAAAGTGAAAGGAATAGAATCTGTCTAGAGGAAGCTGGTGCAGTTGATTTCCTGGCTACAATCTTGAAAAATGGTGATTCTACTTCAGTTGACATAGCTAGCGATGATAATGAGTCTGAGTTCTCAAGAGCAAGTGATGAAGCATTGAACATTCTTTATCATCTCAAAATATCACAAAGGAAATTGAAGAATCTGATAACCAATGATGGCGATCAATTCTTGGAGTCATTACTTCAAATCTTGAAGCATAATAGCTATCAATCTAGAGCTTATGCGACAATGTTATTGAAGTCCGTCTTTGAAGTGGCAGATCCAATGCATTTGATCAGTATCAGACCAGAAATGTTTGTAGAATTAGTACGTGTACTCAATGATCAGATCTCACAACAATCTTCAAAGGCGGCATTGAAGCTTCTTGTGGAGGTCTGTCCATGGGGAAGAAACCGAATCAAAGCTGTCGAAGGTAGCGCCGTTACGGTCTTGATTGAGCTTCTTCTAGATAAATCAGAAAAGAGAGCTTGTGAACTTGTTCTAGCTGTTTTGGATCTGCTTTGTGGTTGTGCTGAGGGACGAGCAGAGTTATTGAAGCACGGGGCAGGACTTGCCGTTGTTTCCAAGAAAATACTCAGGGTTTCTCATGTTGCAAGTGATAAGGCAGTGAGAATCCTGTACTCCATTTGTAGGTTTTCAGCAACGTCTAGGGTTCTTCAAGAAATGTTGCAGGTTGGTGTTGTGGCCAAGTTGTGTTTGGTTTTGCAGGTGGATAGTAGTTTCAAGAGCAAGGAGAGAGCTAGGGAGATCCTCAAGCTGCACTCCAGGGTTTGGAGGAATTCTGCTTGTGTTCCTGCTTATTTGATGTCTTCTTATCCATCTTCCTGATCGATTTGAGCCTTTTTGTTTCGAGTATATAATGATCAACGGGGCTAAGTTTGCCTCATGCAATATAATTTGAAATATTACACATTTTGGGCACGAAGGATGTCCCAGGAACAAAAATCTCAAAGCAAATAAATTTGTTTTTTTGTTTTTTCTTTTTTTTT
>Ga0325400_1001203_pt1 | contig 21038 bp, 22 predicted proteins | sample PopdelMetagenome_2_FD_205662 | JGI IMG/M metagenome (GOLD analysis project Ga0325400, IMG submission 205662) | Populus deltoides microbial communities from Bellville, Georgia, United States - Xylem-PdKOR-R1 | ecosystem: Host-associated > Plants > Phyllosphere > Stem > Wood/Secondary xylem...
GCTGGTACGACGAGGCGACCTTCGCGCGAACGGCCGAGAGTTTCCGCAACCCCGACTGGGCGGCGATCACGCTTCAGGGCTATCGGTCCCGTTGGCTCTCTGAACCGCTCGATCCACGGTACGACACCGTTGCCGCAAAGGTGGCTGCTACTTACCGGCTGAGCGTTCCAACCCTGATGATCCAAGGTGAGGCTGATGCCTGCGATCCGCCCGCGGAGTCCGCAAACGATGCCCACTGGTTCGATAGCCCGTACGAGCATGTACTACTGCCGGGTGTCGGCCATTTCCCAGGACGTGAGGCGCCGGCTCAGGTTGCTGAGGCGGTGATCGACTTCCGCGAACGGATTAGCGCGGAGCTACCTTCAAAGCGGGGATGAACAAGCGTCTGATTCCGGTAAGACGCAAGTCTGCCCGGAATGTCACTTTTTGAGTGAATACCGCTTGTAGGCAGCCTGGTCGCTCGCGACCGAGAGCAGCGGCGCTTGCAGCTGTCCGGCTCACCGCGCAGGATGATAGTTGCGGGAGGTAAATCCGCGAGCCTGGGAGAGCTGCCATGTGCGACGACCTGACCAACGCCGATAACGAGCGGTTCCTGGCCGGTGTATCGCGTCGCGCCTTCGGCGCCGGGGCCGCCGCGACGGGGTTGGCGGCCTTGCTGCCCGCGCCCGCCGACGCCGCTCCGATCAAGGGGCGTGACGTGACCGTGACGACGCCCGACGGGCATTGCGATGCCTACCTGGTGGCGCCCGCCGGCGGCCGCCACCCGGGCGTGATCGTCTGGCCCGACATCTTCGGCCTGCGCCCGGCTTTCCGCCAGATGGCCGACCGGCTGGCCCAGTCCGGCTACGCGGTGCTGACCGTGAACCAGTTCTACCGCTCCACCAAGGCGCCGTTCGTGACGCCGGGCGAGGGCATGACCCCGGCGTTCCGGGACAAGGTCGGGCCGTGGCGGGCGCTGCTGACGCCCGAGGCGACGACGCGCGACGCCAAGGCCTTCGTCGCTTTCCTTGACGAGCAGCCGCAGGTGGCGACGAAGCGCGGCATCGGCGCCACCGGCTACTGCATGGGCGGTCCCATGGTGATGCTGACCGCCGCCGCGGCGCCGGAGCGGGTGCGGGCGGGCGCGACCTTCCACGGCGGCGGGATGGCGACCGAGCCGATGCTGGCGCTGGTGCCCGGCATGCGGGCGAGCTGGCTCGTCGCGATCGCTCAGAACGACGACGCGCGCGCCCCCGGCGACAAAGACGCGCTGCGCCGCGCCTTCGCGGCGAACAAGGCCCCGGCCGAGATCGAGGTTTACCCGGGTACCATGCACGGCTGGTGCCCGCCCGACAGCCAGGTGTACGACGCCGCCCAGGCCGAGCGCGCCTGGAGCCGACTGCTCGACCGGTTGGGCCGGGCGCTTGCCTAAGGCGGGTCGGCTGCCAAACCGCTAGCCGCCGCCAGACCACCTCGGAGCCGGTCGGCGGTCCGAAACCCGCCCGCGCTGCCGTGGAAGTCAACCGTCAGGGTTGGGGCTTAGAGCGGTTTCCAACCAAGTTGAACCATTGTCATCGCCCTGCGGGCGACCGCTTCGCGGCGGGTCGATTTCGATCCGGGGCGGCGTTGCTCGTCCGTCACGATGCCCAGGCATCGCTCCCTCCTCGCGCCTTGCCCCGAACCGAAATCAACTCCGTGCCAATGATCCAACTCGATCGGAAACCGCTCTAACGGCACCACTGCGCCGACCCCGCCGCCCGCCATGCTCCAGCCGATTGGCGGGACGAAGGCGTGTCGGCGACACGGGCATGAGATGCTGCGTTATCGGCGACAGGAGCTTCAAAGCCTTCTGGTCGCGGACGAACCTTTCTCGCCGTACGCCACGCGCAAGTCCCCCAGCCGCGCCTCCAGCAGCGCCGCCGTACGCCGGGCCTGGCGAAAACATCCGGTACGCAGCGGCAGCGAGAAGGCGAGTACGGTTCCGCGGACCGTCGCCTTGCGCCGCCAGTAGTAGCTTCCGCCGCGCAGCCGCAGGTTGGGGCAGGCCATCGCCGCCGCTCCATGGGTACAGCGATGGGTACAAACGCACGCGTTCGTCCCCGATCGCCGGGGTAGGCGGTGCAAAAACAAAACCTTAGCGCTAATTGGTCGGGGAGAGAGGATTCGAACCTCCGGCCCCTGCCTCCCGAAAACCCGGGCCGTGCGGCTTTCCGCCATTTTTGAGCCTCCGTTCCAGCTTTGTTGCCGGGAACACGCCGTGAACAGGCGCACGTAGCGCGGACATAACGCGGACACGCTCACGCCCGCCGCCGATCGGCGGCCGCTCGCGCGTCCTCCATGAAGTCGGGATGATGGTGGGCGTAGAGTTGCGTCGTGCGCGCGTCCGTGTGGCCCAGCCACCCCCCAATCTTGTCCAGCGCGACACCCGATTGCGCCAACCAAGTCCCGCACGTGTGGCGCAGGGTATGGGGCGTCACGTCGGCGAGGCCCGCCGCCGCCGCCGCGGTGTTGAAGGCGCGCTTCATGTTGTCCAGCTGCGCGCCGTCGCGGTGGATCACGTAACCGAGATCGGTGCCCCGCTGCCGCGCCAGGCGCAGGAACGTCAGCAGCCGGCGGGGGATGGGCTGGCGCGCGCGGCCCTTGGACGTGCGCGTGCGGCCCGGCGGGTTGAAGTCGATGCGCTCGGCCTCAAGGTCGACTTGCGGCCAGCGCAGCTCCAGGATCGCGCCTTTCCGGGCGCCGGTGTAGAGCGCGATCAGGATGAACAGCGGCAGGTAGGGGCGGGTGCTCGCGTGCCCCGTCCGCGCCGCGTTGAGCAGCGCCGCCGCCTCGCTCTTTCGCAGGAACCGGTCCTTGCCCTCCGGCTTCTTCGGCAGATGCACGGTGGGGGCATAGGTCAGGCGCCCTTCCTCCTTGGCGTAGTTGATCGCCGCGCGCAGCGTCGCAAGCTCCCGCCGGATCGTGCCCGGCGCTTTCCCCCGTGCCCGGCCGTAGGCCCGGCACGTCTCGCGGGTCACGTCGCCCACCATTCGCTCGCCCCAGAACCCCACCAGGGCCTGTATCGCGTATCCTATGCGGGCGGGGTCGGCGGCGTGCGGTGCGTGCTCGGTCCCGTACAAGGTCAGGGCCTCGCCGATCGGAAATCCGCTGGGATCACTTGGCCCGGCGGGGCGCTGGGATCGTGCGCTTTCTTGAATGAACTCGGCGAGCGCGAGATTAGCTGCGCTGCGGTCGCCAGTGCCGGTGCTGCGCATCCGCGTCTGACCGCCCTCGCTCCACTGGATGTACCAGCGCCCGCGGTGGGCGACGAAGTGGAGGTAAGGGCCGCGGCTGGGGCGGGGCATGGCGTCACCTTCGCGCTTTCGATGAACCGCTCCACGTCGGCGCGGTCGAACAGGTAGGCTTTCCCCAGCGCCACCGCGGGGAGGCCGCGGGCGCGCATGGTGCGGACGGTGCGGGCGCTCGGTAGCCCGAACTCATCGGCGACCTGCTGAGCGGTGAGAAGCCTGCTCACGCCGCGGCTGCCGGTGCCGGATCATAAGCAGGTTGGAAGTCCTCAAGCTCCGCCGGGCCTTCCGGCATCCGCTGCCCGCGCAGTGCATCGGCTATGCCCTGTAACTCCGCGTCGCCGATCATGCGCGTGCTCGCCATGTGCGGCCCAAGGTGGGCGAGCGAGTGAGAGGGCATTTCGCCGCGCGCCAGCTCCGCCGCGCGACGCACCGGGTATTCTGGATCAGGCCAGGCGAAAGACAGGTGCCAGTGGACGGACGTCGAGTCGATGAACAGCTCGGCGCGGTGGCCCGGGCGTGTCACCGAGAAGCTGATGTTCGTGGCATAGGTCCATAGAGCGGCGTCGGTGCCCTCCTCCGGTTCCTCGTCCAGATCACCGAACCGCACCAGCTCGTCCAGCATGGCATCCAGCACGTCGCCGAGCCGATACGGGGAGCCGGCGCGCGCGAAACAACTATGAGGGGGCGGTCCTTTCGCGGTGCCGCCGCCATAGTCGAACCCGATATTGCCCCGGCAGGATACAAGCTCGGCGTCTCGCAGCCTAGGCACGTTGACGCCCGCCGCCTCTTGGGGCGCATCGTACATCACGCCTAGCAGTAGGTTGGTCGCGTCGGTGGGCGCCATGTGCGGGGCGCCAGGGCCGCGCGGACCCGTGGTCAGCAGCTTAGAAAGGCGCATGACCGCTGCGACGTTGTTGACGGTGTTCGGCGGCACCTGGAGCGCCGCGGCGTAACCGGCGATGAGATGCGACAGCCGAGCCATGTTTCACCGTATGTTCCCGAAACGTTTTGCGGTCAAGCGGGGAAACGGGTGCCCGGTTGAACCGGACACCCTTCCCGACAGTCAGCAGAGCGATCCCAGCCCGTCGCGCAGCGCACGCTCCAGGCAGAGTCGCGCCAGCTCCAGGCGCATCTTGTTCACCGCCGCCCAGCGCGGCTGACGCTTGCGCTTCGCCGTGCCGTTGATGAGGCGGCGGACGAACGGGAGCAGCTGTGCCGGCGCGATCGTCTCCACCAAGGGTGCCAGTTCAGCGATCGGCCGGGCGAGGATCACGCCCGCGTCGTCCGTCTCCATTGAGGTGGGAAAGAACAGCGGCCGGCAGGCGGTGTCGAGCGTCTGCGTCATGCCCGGTCCTCCAGCTTGCGGCTGAGGTGGGCCACGTCGCCCGCCAGCACGTCGATGACGGGGCGGGGGGTGCTGGCCTCCCGCAGGATCACCAGCAGCTTGTGCCGGAGGCTGGCGAGGTCCGGCGGCCGGACGGCGGACAAGCGCGCCACGGCGCGCTCCACCGCCTCGCCCGCCGCTAGTTTTTGCGCGATGGTCGAGGACGGTAGCAGGTGCGCCCGCCGGGCCGCGGCGTCGGCATAGTCCCGATATGCGGCATCGAAGGCGTGAGACAGGGCATTGGTCCGCACGGGGGGCGGCTGTAGGGCGTGTGTAGCCATAGTCGATCGCTCCAAGGATCGGTTGCGGTTAGAGTCGGGCGGAAGTTGCTGCTTCCGTTCGGCTCGCTTTATGGTTAACCACAATCCATATGGTCGCGTCAATTCCGGTTAACCGAAAAAGGGGCCGGCCGCCGTCTGGCGGTCGCGGTCAGCTCATCGGCGTCCGTCTCCAGCCCGATCAGCTCGCGCAGCTGGACGGCTGGATAGCCGCTCAGCCAGCACCTGTGCTCTCTCGACCGGAGGCGGTGCGCCGCCTGCTAGCTGGCGCGCTTGACAGTGTCTGACGCGCTTAGAGCTATTTCGTTTTTCGGCGATACGAGTAGTCGCGAGCGAAGCTTCATGGTGGCAGGAGGCTTTGCCATCGCCGGCGCTCGAATCAACGAGGTCGAAGATAGGATTGCTACTCTTCGTGAAGAGGCCGGGATTAGATCAGAGTTCCACTGGTCAAAGTATCGTGGCGGGAAGAGGCGTGCCGCATACGAAGCTCTCATCCGATATGCCTTTGAGTTGGTCAATCGGCGTCAGGCAGCATTACATATCATCATTGCTGACTTTGATCATTTTGATCATAGGGCCGTAGAGGGTGAAAATCGAGATACCAGCATAAACAGGATGTATTATCAATTACTGTTACATCGTGTTGCAAGGTACTATGGTGATAAACGTGCAATTCACGTGCGGCTCGATGCCGGGAACGACTGCAAGGATATCTGTGAGCTGCGGGGAGCAGTTTGCGCTGATGCCTACAGACGCTACGACACCCTTCCGAATTGTATCCGATCTATAGAGCCAGTCAGTTCTGAGCGTGTTGGTATCGTCCAGATGGCAGACGTAGTTGTCGGGGCCATTGCCGCAAAGCGCAACCGGGTCGAACATACCTCACCGAAGGGAGCCCTTGCGGATTTCGTGCTTCAGGCTGCCGGCCGTCACGCCTGGGACACCGACACCCCACGAGATGCCCGGTTTTTCACCGTGTGGAATCACATTGGTCGAGGGTAGGTCCCCCGAGGCCCTAGCTCAGGGGCTAGCCCTGAGCACGGCTGTTCTAGCCAGCGTATTCGGACCGCGGAGGCCTGCTATAGAAATAGTCGACCGAGTGACGATACACAAGCGTTGATGGGTGGCGGCAGCGTCTCGCGTCAACCCTCCCCGCGGGGAGGGTTAAGTTTTGCGGGGAGGGTTGGAATTTAATTCGGGCGAGCGAAAAAAGGCCTCGAATGACGGTCCTACGTCCGCACCCCCACGACTTTGACCCCGCCCCCGCCCCCGCCACCGGCACGTGCCAGAGCACGGCGGCACCGCTGGTCGGCTCGCGGACGAAGTTCGCACCAGGTTCGCAGGTGCGAACTTACTGCGAACCGCGAACTACAAAGCTAGGCCCGCGCAACGACTTAGGTGAAGTTCGCACTTTGCCAGGGCCCAACAGGAAATAATCTCCGCGTGCGTCGAGAGGCGGTCTAGGCACCGGAGGGCTTGCTGACTTTTCAGCCCCCCCCTGCACCGCTCACGAGCGCGATCGGTCGCCGGAAAGGGTCCCCCCTCAAAATTTCCTCCCGGCGCGCACGAAGGGACCCGCCGGTGTCCAGGTCGACGCCGCTCCAGCCTTTCGGGCCGGGGGAGGGGGGGGACTCTCCAGAATTGGAGAGCCCCCTCCCAGCCGATCGCGCAGAAAGCAAAAACTGTAGTAGCGATCACGCTTGAGGGGTGGTCGGTTTCCACCGGCGAAGTCCTGAGACTTCGATGCCCCCCCCCGCACGGTCTAGCTTCCAGCGAAAGTGTCGTCGCCCGCCTCATAGGCTGCACGCGCCGACTCCACTCGTTCTTCGACCTGAGCGGCCAGCGCCTCGCAGCCTTGATCGAACGAATCTGATTCCCCGCCGCCGCAGTCGTTGCCCTCCTGAGCCCATCGCCAACCGGCTTCATGTCCCGAGCAATCGTCGGTACAATCGCCGCTGCCAACGGTAGCCTCGTAGGTCTCGCCGGAGAGTAGCTCCCGCGCAGCCTCGCCGGCGCGATCCTCGTTGAAGTCGCCTCTGACCAAGTTCACCTTGCTGGCGAAACCGTCAAAGGCGGTGGGGGGATCGCCGCTCTCGGACATAGCCGCCGCCTGAGCCTCCGCCTGAGTGCGCGGCTGATCGCTTGGTCGAGTACTCCACCACAGCAGGCCCGCCATCACCAGCAAGACAAAGCAGCCGCCGCCGTCCCCGTTCGATTGCCTCGCCATCACATGAACCCTCCCCCTGTGCTGATGCTTCTACTTGTCCAGCGCGTCGTCAACACCTTCCGGCCACGGTGACGCTGGCGAGGTTGTGCGAGTAGGCAGCCAGGATGTTCCGCACGCGCGCTAGCGACGCGACCACATCGCAGGCCGCGTCGGCCGGCATTTGCTCGAAGCACCAGCACAGGCCCTCGGCCGCCTCCACCAGATCCAGCACCGCCGCCTCGGTCGTCGGCGCCGCCGCGCAGGCTGAGCGCAGCAGCGCCACCGTACGCTCCACCTGGGCGGGATCGCGGCCGTCGGCGATGCGCATAGCCTCCCACGTCATCCGATCCGCTCCAGCACGTCGGCGCGCAAGTCCGGCTCGCCAAGCTCCACCAGTTGCGCGTGCACGTGCTCGCCCAGCTGCGCCAGCATCGCGTCCGCCGGCACGTCGAGCGCCGCCGCCATGAAGGGCGCCACCCGTGAGGGCCAGCTCAGCCATGCGTCGCGAGCGGTGCGCGCCGCCGTGAAGAACGCTTTCGCCACCTCGGGCAGGCTCACCAGCGCGCCGTCCGCCTCCAGGTTCTTCCGCTCCTGCGCGATCGTCTGCGCGCGCGCCAGGCGGGCACGCTCGCGCACCAGGTCCAGGTCGCCGTCGCCGGTCGCCCGACCGGCCGCCGCCCCCCTCAGGTGCCGGACGTAGGCGACCCGGCACGCGGCCACGTCGTAGCCGCCGCGCCGCCGGCCGTTTCCCTCCGATGGAGGGGAAGGAATCACTCCCGCCGCGGCGAGCTGTGACACGGCCGCCTGCGACAGGTCCAGGTGCTCCGCCACCTCGCGTTGCGTCGCCATGCCTCAGCCCTCCCTCGACGGGGGTGCATCGGCGTCGTGCGCATCGTCATCCTCCGGGATGCCGCCGCCGGCCTGCGCCAGCACGTCCACCACGCGAGTCTGCGACAGGTGCTCCAACGCGTGGTCCACCTCCGCCTCGATGCGCTTGCGCAGCTTCGCGTCGCCGCCGGCCACGCGCGCGCCCACCAGGGTCAGCCGATCCACCACCAGCGTCATCACGCCGCATACGGCGGCGCTGATTTCAGACACGCTACCTAAGTCGCCCCGCTCGCGCGCGTTCCTACGCTCCGCCGCCTCCGCCTGGGCGGCCGTGAGCCGCGCACGCTCAGCTTCCAGGCTTCCGGGCCGCGAGCTGTCCCGACCGGCCGCCGTGCCGCGCAGGTGGCGCACGTAGGCGGTGCGGCAGGCGTCGAGGTCCAGCCCGCCCCGCCGATCGGCGGCGGGCAGCACGCCCGCCGCCACCAGCTGCGAGACGGCCGCCTGTGTCAGGTCGAGGTGGCGCCCCACCTCCGTCTGTGTCGCCATGATTATTATAACCCCCTTAGGGAAAGCTCGTGGCTGGCCGATAGATGCGCCTTTGCCCCCCGCATACGGAATCGCTCCGGAAGGACCCGTGGGCGGGGGGCAGGTTCGGTCACGCGGCGGCCGGGCCGTCGTCGTCCGGCAGCCCGACGGATTTCGTCGGCTTGAACGCAGCCAGCGCCACGCGGGCGAGGTCAACACCCGGCCCCGGCGGCAAGCGCAGCACCAGCTTAGGCCGGGGCGGCGGCGCGTCGTCGCCGCGGATGCCGGCGCGGCACGCCTCGCGCAGCGCCTCCGTGACCACCTCCGGCGGCGGGGGCGTGGCGAAGGCGTCCAGCGCCTCGCCCATCGCTTCCTCCAGCATGGCGGCCGTGCGGGCCGGGTGCGCCAGCACTAGGTCCGGGCGCACTAGGTCGGCGGCGGCCAACAGCAGCACGGCGGTAGCCCGGTCCCGATCCTCGCCCAGCGCGTCGGCGGTCCAGACAATCACGTCCGCGGCCACGGCCGCCATCCAGTCGCCCGGCTGGTGCGGGAGGGCGAGGGAAGTGACATTGTTGCCACTGTTGCCGTTGTTGCTGCTGTTGCCACCACCCGCCGCGGGAGCCGGTGCCCCAACTGTAGCAACTGTAGCAGATGTAGCAGGGTCGCCAGCTACAGCAGGGTTCGAAGGGTCGTGAGACATAGGAATACACACCTATTCTATAGGTAACACAATAGGATAGCCGCCCCAATCTCTCTGTTCAGAGAGTAGGTGAAAGAGCCTCACGGGGCGAACTGTAGCAGTGCTGTAGCAGGCGCCTTGCTACAGTTATGGGCCACATTCGGGAGCGTAGGCGATCCACAGGGGGACGCCCGGCCGCCGCCAGGGGTAGAGGTGGAACACGGTCGGTGCGCCTCGGGGGTTGGCGATCGTCGCCGACGCCGCCGTCATGGCCGCCACGGGGCGGCCGTCGAGCAGTGGCACTAGGCCCAGCTGCCCGACCGCGGACACGTAGGGGTCGGCAGGGGACCCGAACACGTCCGTCACCATCCAGCCCAGCGCCGCCGCCGTGCTTCCCCACTGCTGGTGGAAAACCTCCGCGTCGCTGAGCAGCTGGCGCCACTGCGCGGGGGTGCGCCGATCGGGGCAGGGCATGGCGAGTAGCCTCGCCAGCCCGGCCTCCCACGGCAGCCTTTCGCCGTGTGGGCCTGCTACAGCTGCTACAGTTGCTACAGCGCCTTTTTCGGCGATTTCTACGCCTAAGAACTGGCGGCTTTCCGCCGTTTTCGGCGCCGCCGGGCTGTAGCAGCTGCTGTTGCGCGCGGCTGCTACAGCGCTGCTACGGGCGCGGATCGCCGCCGCGCAGGCCAAGGCGTCGAACTCGTCAGCCACCGTTCGGCCTCGGCCAGTTGACGCGCCACGCCTCGCGCGAGTGCTCGCCGGACACGGTGCCACCGTTCGGCAGGCGCGGGCCGACGTGCTCGTGACGCACAAGCACCTCCATGAGCTCGCGCAGCCGGTCGGCGGACAGCTTGCGCAGCGGCGAACGCTGGCGGACCGCACGGACGCTCACTAGGTTCTCCGTCCAGGCGTCGCGCAGCCAGTTGCTCAGGCGCTGCGCCTCCGCCGCCGTCGGATCGTCCGGCGGCGTACCGAACAGACGCTGCGCCTCCGCTAGGTAGAACTGCGCCACCCGCACGCCGGCCGTCAGTTGGTCCAGGTCCAGCTCCGTTAGTGCCAGCCCGCGCTCGAACCCCGCGAGCACGGCCGCGATGCGCGCGGCCTGCTCCGGCAGCTTGCCCACGAACCCGTCAACGTCCTCCAGGTCGCCGCCCGGCCCGACGCGCGCCTCAAGTTGGTTGTAGAAGGACCACCACAGGGCGGCGGCTTCCTCGGTCATGGGGAGCGGGCGGGGGCGCAGCGCGCCGGACTCCAAGTCCTGCGGCAGCTCGGCGCGCAGGATGCGCCCCAGTTGCCGCTCGTAGCCCGCCAGGGCAGCGTCCGCCGCCGGATCGTGGAGCTTGGCCGGGTCCACGATGCGCGTCCCGGCGAGGTTGTCCGGTTGCGTCACCAGCAGCCGGCTCAGGAACCCTTGTCCCTTCGCCTCCGCGTCGCCCAGCAGCCGGCCGGCGAGGATCGGCTGGAGCATGAGGTGGAACGTGAGGCGGCGGCCGTAGAGCACCGTCATGCCCTCGCCGCTGGTCATGCGCTGGATCGGCTTCCCGTCCCAAAGGTCGGAAAGGGTGGCGATGGTGTTGAGCTTGTTGTCCTCGGTCATGCCGTAGCCGCCGATCCACGTTCCGCCCTCGTCGGACATGAGCCCGAGCGAGGGGCGCGACACGTCGAAGAACTTGAGCAGCCCCTGAGTCGTGCCGACGCGGGCTATCAGCACCGGCTTGGCGGACTCGGCCGGGCGCGGCCCCAAGTCCTCCAGCGCGCGGGCCAGCGCCGCCGCGCCGCCCTTCTTGTTGTCCCGGACCGTCTCCGCCTTGGCTATGTCCCACGCCGCCCGCGCCGCCGCCTCGCCGGTGCTGGCGCCGCGGTGCCGTTCGTCCAGCTCCTGCTGATAGGCCGCCACCGCCGCCAGCACCCGGTCGTCGGACGTGGACTTGCGGGCGCCGGTGCGCGCGATCGTCACCAGGAACAGCGACAGGGGGCGGGCCTGCCCGGTGGGCAGTTGGACGTTATAGTGCGGCTGGAGCGCCAGTGAGGCGGCGCTGAGCAGCGATTGCACCGCCGTCTGCGCGGGGACGAACGCCCGCGCCATGACGGCGCGCGCTACGCCCTCCAGCTTCGGCCCCAGCGCATCGAGGGGGAAGGGGGTGGCCGGGACCGTCTCCGGGACGATCGGAAGCGGCACGGGCGCTACAGGCGTCGCGTCGCGCAGCTGGCGGGCGATGGCGCCGCCGCTCACGTCCGCACCCCGCGCAGCATATCGTTGAAGTCGGCGAAGCCCGGCTCCGGCCACATGGTTCGCACCGCGTAGCCGGCGTCGCTGAGCGCCAGCGCCGCCCGATCCGCCGCCGCGCGGCCGGCCGGGTTGTTGTCGCCCGCCAGCACGATCGAGCGCACCTCCGGCGGGTACTGGACCGCGGGCATCATGGCCGTGCCCAGCGTCACCCACACGGACGCGCCGGGCAGCTCCTGGGCGAGCGTCAGCCCGTCTTCCGGCCCCTCGCATACCACCAGCTCCGCCGCCGCCGGCCCGAGCCGTAGTGCGCCGCCCAGCACCCGCCCGAGCGTGCGCTTCGGGTTCTTCATACGCGCCTTCGTCCGCCCTCCGTCCGATAGGAATATGCGCTGGAGCCCCGTCAGTTCGCCGGCCACGTCCACCACCGCGCCCAGCATGGCGGGCAGGTCCGGCCCCACCTCGCCCGTCTCTCGATCGCGCCAGGCGTAGGTGCGAGCGAACCGGAAAGAGTCCCCGAGAGGGACCGTTATTCCCCGCGATCGAGCGTACACCTCCGCGGGCGTGCCGACGGCTGGGGCCGCCGCCGCCCATACCGTCGCCGCTTCGGCGATAGCCTCCGCGCGTGCCGCCGCATCTTCCGCCACCGCGCGGGCGCGCTGCGCGGGATCCACCGCCGGCAGGTCGGCGGCGCCCAGCCATCGCAGGGCCTCGCCGAACCGCAGCCCCTCCGTCTCCATCACGAACCGGATGGCGTCGCCGCCGCGCCCGCACCCGAAACAGTGATAGAGCCCGGTGGCGTCGTTGACGTGGAGGCTGGGCGTCTTTTCCGCGTGGAACACGCACAGGCCCACAAACTCGCGCCCGGCCCGGCGGAGCTTGGTTCTCCGACCGACCAGGGCGGACAGGTCGAACCGTTCGCGTGCGTCGTCGGCGGCGCGGCGCCAGTCGGCGGTCGTGTTGCGGTATCGCTCCACGTCAGGCCCCGGCTGCCGGAACGTGCGCCACCCGGTTGTGCAGGCTGATGACGATGGAGGCTTGCCGCCGCGTCGGCCGGAGCCGCCGCTGCATCGCTTCCAGGAAAGACACCTCCCACGGCCGGAGCCGATCGCGTCGAGCAAGACACGCCGCCACCCGGTCAGCGTGTCCGTCGACGGCGGCGCGCGCGGTCACGCGGCTGCGCCCCGTAGGTCGGGCGTCAGAGGGTTACGCGGACGTTTCTCGGACAGCGCCCGGCGGGCCGGGGGCTGGATCAGGGCTAACGATGTTGAAAACGTTGGTCGGGGAGAGAGGATTCGAACCTCCGGCCCCTGCCTCCCGAAGGCAGTGCTCTACCAGGCTGAGCTACTCCCCGACGGAGTGGGCGGGGCGCGCTGGCCCCGGTGCCCGGAGGCGCGCCTATAGCCATGCCCCCCGGGGCTGGCAAGCGGGGTCGCGCACCCGTTTCGGGACGCGCGACGGCTCTCGCCGGCTGGTGGGCGGGCTGCTAGCGGCGGACGGCGTGGACCCCGTCGAGATCGTCGCTGCCGTCCTGGTTCTGTTGAACGTCGCGCTGGTGGCGCGGCGCAGCGTATGGAACTATCCCGTCGGCATCGCCGCCGTGCTGCTCTATGGCTGGGTGTTCGCGGTCGCGCGCCTCTACAGCGACGCGGGATTGCAGGGCTTTTTCCTGGTCCTCAACATCTATGGTTGGCGCAACTGGGCCGCCAATCGCCAGGCGGCCGGCACCGTGCAGGTGCTGCGCCTGTCGAACCCGGCGCGCTTGGCCTGGGTCGCGGGCATCGCGGGCGTGGCGTGGGGCTGGGGCGGCCTTATGCACCGCTACACCGACGCGTCCTATCCCTGGTGGGACGCGGGCATCGCCGCCGCCAGCGTGGCGGCGCAGGTGATGATGGCCCGGCGCCAGTGGGAGAACTGGCTGTTGTGGATCGCGGTGGACGTGGCCTCGGTCGGGTTATACGCGAACAAGGGATTATGGCCGACGACGCTGGTCTACTCGTTGCTGACGGGCTTGGCGGTGTGGGGCCTGGGCGACTGGCTGCGCGCGCGGCGGCGGCAGCGGGACAAGCGGCGGGGATCGGCGTGACGTTTCGGACCATCTGCCTCCATGGGCCCGAGAGCACGGGCAAGACCGCCATGGCGCCCCGGCTCGCCCGGCATTTCGACACGCGCTGGGTGGCGGAGTTCGGCCGCACCTATTGCGAGGCGTTCGGCACCGACCTGACCATGGCCGACCTGGTGGCGATCGCCCAGGCGCACGATCGCAAGACGGTGGACGCCGTCGCGTCGGGCACCCACCCGGTGATCCTGGACACCGATCCGCTGATGACGGCGGTCTGGGCCGACATGCTGTTCGGGCGCCGCGACCCGTGGTTCGCGCGCTGGAACAACCATGCCGACCTGTACCTGTTGTTCGACATCGACCTGCCCTGGGAAGCGGACGGCACACGACTGTTCGGCAACGCGCGGGAGCGGCAACTGTTCTTCGACCGGTCGCGGGCTGAGCTCGAGCGGCGCGGCGTGCGCTGGGCAATGGTCCGGGGCGAGGGGTCGCGCCGATACCTGAACGCGGTGGAGGCGATCGAGCGCGCCGCCGCCGACCTGCGCGCGACCGTGCCGCGTTGAGGGCCTGTTCTGGAACGCGCTGCGGCGCGTTCTGCGGCACCCGCCCGCTTGGGGTCGGCGGACGGGGGTGCTAGGGGGCGGCCCTTCCAGCAATAGCATTGGCCGGCCCCCACCCGTGGCGACACCCCTCGACCGTATCCGCAACTTCTCCATCATCGCGCACATCGACCACGGCAAGTCGACGCTGGCCGACCGCTTGATCCAGGCGACGGGCGGCCTCACCGACCGCGAGATGAGCGAGCAGGTGCTCGACAACATGGAGATCGAGAAGGAGCGCGGCATCACCATCAAGGCGCAGACGGTGCGCCTGGAATGGCGCGGCCACGTGCTGAACCTGATGGACACGCCCGGCCACGTCGACTTCGCCTATGAGGTGTCGCGGTCGTTGGCCGCCTGCGAGGGCGCGCTGCTGGTGGTGGACGCGGCGCAGGGCGTGGAAGCGCAGACGCTGGCCAACGTCTACCAGTCGATCGAGCACGACCACGAGATCGTGCCCGTCATCAACAAGATCGACCTGCCCGCCGCCGAGCCCGAAAAGGTCAAGGCGGAGATCGAGGACGTGATCGGGCTCGACGCGTCCCAGGCGGTGCTGGCGTCGGCCAAGTCGGGCATCGGCATCACCGAGGTGCTGGACGCCGTCGTCGATCGTATCCCCCCGCCCAAGGGCGACGCGGCCGCGCCGTTGAAGGCGATGCTGGTCGACTCATGGTACGACCCGTATCTGGGCGTGGTCATCCTGGTCCGCGTGGTCGACGGCACGCTCAGGAAGGGCCAGCAGGTCACCTTCATGCAGGCGGGCACCCAGCACCTGGTCGACCGCGTCGGCTGCTTCCGCCCCAAGATCGAGCAATTGACCGACCTGGGACCGGGCGAGATCGGCTTCATCACCGCGCAGATCAAGGACGTGGCCCAGGCCCGCGTCGGCGACACACTGACCGACGCCAGGAAGCCCGCCGCCCGGGCGCTGCCCGGGTTCAAGGAAGTCCAGCCGGTCGTGTTCTGCGGCCTGTTTCCCACCGATGCCGCCGATTTCGACAAGCTGCGCGAAAGCATCTCCAAGCTCAGGCTGAACGACGCCAGCTTTTCCTTCGAAATGGAAACGTCCGCGGCACTCGGCTTCGGCTTCCGCTGCGGCTTCCTGGGGCTGCTGCACCTGGAGATCATTCAGGAGCGCCTCACGCGCGAGTACGACCTGGACCTCATCACCACCGCGCCCAGCGTGGTGTACGAGATCGAGCTGACCCATGGCGGCGGTCACGTCGAACTGCACAACCCCGCCGACATGCCCGATCCCAACAAGATCGCGACCATCGCCGAGCCGTGGATCAACGCCACCATCTACGTCCCCGACGAGTATCTCGGCTCCGTCCTCAAGCTGTGCCAGGACCGGCGCGGCATTCAGCAGAACCTGACCTATGTCGGCGGGCGGGCGCAGGCGACCTACGAACTGCCGCTGAACGAGGTGGTGTTCGACTTCTACGACCGGCTGAAGTCGCTCTCCAAGGGCTATGCCAGCTTCGACTATACCCAGATCGGCTATCGCGAGGGCGACCTGGTCAAGATGGGCATATTGGTCAACGAGGAGCCGGTCGATGCGCTGTCGATGATCGTCCACCGCTCGACCGCGGAGGTGCGCGGGCGCGGCATGGTGGAACGGTTGAAGGAACTGATCCCCCGCCACCTGTTCAAGATTCCGATCCAGGCGGCGATCGGCGGCAAGGTGATCGCGCGCGAGACGATCAGCGCGATGCGCAAGGACGTGACCGCCAAATGCTACGGCGGCGACGCCACCCGCAAGCGTAAGCTGCTGGAGAAGCAGAAGAAGGGCAAGGCCAAGATGCGCGAATACGGCAGCGTCCAGATCCCGCAGGAGGCGTTCATCGCCGCGCTCCGGATGGGCGACGACGCATAGGGGGATCGATATCCGGCTTTCCAGCCGATCCAGCCCTTACGTCACCCCGGACTTATCCCGGGGTCCACCGTCGTACAGACGTCGTACGCATCTCAGTTGCCCCCGGAACAAGTCCGGGGTGACGAAGGCTGAATATCGATCCGCTTTGGGCGCTGCCACCTATCCTGAGTGCAGCGCGGCCGGCGGGCCGGCATGGCCGGACCCGTTCGACGCCGCGGCTTCGCTACGGCGCTGTCCCGATTTGCTACGCCGTTCGTCGCCCGACCTCGCAACCCTCACCGTCTCGTCCGCGTTAACCCTCTCTGAAAACCAAGGGAGAGGACCATGCAAAAGGGTATCATGGCGTTATGCCTGGCGTCCGCGGCGATCGCGGCGTCGCCGGTGCAAGCGGGCCGCACGACCGACCGTTACACGTCGTTGACGGTGTTCGGTGACAGCTTGGTCGATGCGGGCAACGTGTTCGCATTGACGGGAGGGCGAACACCGGCGGAAACCAGCGGCTATTTTCAGGGCCGGTTCACCAACGGTTATGATTATACCGACCTGCTGAGCCTGTCCTTGTTCAACGCGCCCACCGTCGCGTCGCTGAACGGCGGCGCGAACTACGCCTATGGCGGTGCGCGCATCCTACAAACCAATCCGGCAGTGCTGGACTTGCAGGAGCAGTTCTCGGTGTTCACCGGCCGGCTGGGCGCGACCGGCCGGGCCGACGCCAACGGTCTCTACGTCCTCAACTTCGGCGGCAACGATCAGTTCAACGCCGGAACGCTGGCGCCCGGCTTCGGGGGCACGGACGCCTATTTCACCGAGGCCGCGCGCGTCTATGCCCGGGCGGTAGCGGACCTGGACGGTCTGGGCGCTCGCAGCATCCTGATAACCGGCTTCCCGGTGGACGACGCCAACGCGACCCGCGCCAACCAATTGCTGACGGCGGCTTTGAACGACTTGACGTTGAACGCCGACACCACCGTGCTGCGCTACGATTACGTCGGCGCCTTCGCTCGCATCGCGGCCAACCCGACCGCGTTCGGGGTCGAGCCGATCACCACGACGGCCACGTGCCAGAGCGGCGGCAGGGCGGCGATCGACAATGGCTGCGCCGGCTATTCCAGCTTCGACGGCATCCACCCGATCGCCACCATCCAGCGCGCGATCTTTCGCGACATGGACGCGCAGTTCGGGCTCACCGCCGCGATCCCGGAGCCCGCGGCCTGGAGCCTGATGATCCTGGGTTTCGCGATGGTCGGCGCCGCCGCGCGGCGGCCGGCGGTGCGAACCCGCTACCGCTTCGCCTGAGGGGCAGCGGGCACGCCGGGGGCGGGGGGCGCGTGCGGCGTCCCCCGCTTCTGTCGCGACAGGCGCGTCATCAGCAGGGCGGCGCGCTTGGCCTGGCGGGGGATGCTGTCCAGCTCCACGCGCTCGGCCGGGGTGTGGTCGCCGCTCGACGCCGCACCCAGCCCCACCAGCCCGTCCATGTCGGCGGCGACGAAGGAGATGTCGCCCGCGCCCCGCTTCAGCGGGTCCAGTTCCGCCATCTCCGCCAACCCCAGGTCGCGGTTGACGCCGTTCAGCGCCGCCAGCAACGCGCGGTTGCCCGCCGTAGGCGCCATCGGCGGATAGCCGCCCTTGAAGTCGATCCGCGCCTGGGCGCCTGGACCGTGGTCGGCGACGATGCGCTCCATCTTCGCCCGCACGCGCGCCGTCTGATCGGCGGACAGCGTGCGGAAGTCTCCGCGCGCCACCGCGGCGGCGGGGATGATGTTGGTCTTGCCGGTGGCGGCCGCGCCCGCGCCGCCGTTCGTCAGCTCCGCGGTCGCGCCCGCCGCCACCAGCCCCGCGTTGAACGTCAGGTTCGCCTCCGGCAGCTCGGCGCGAAATCGCGACAGGATGCGCGCCAGCTCGAACGCCGCGCCGTCGCCGATGCCGCCTGAGAAAATGCCCGACGAATGGCCGCTGGTCGCCGTCACGCTCAACGTCCAGTCGTTGGCCGACCGCCGCGCGATCGAGCCCATGTCGCGGCCCCCCTCGCGGGCCAGCCCCTCGAAATCCAGCGCGGCGTCGGCGCGGCGGCCGGCGGCGATCAGGTCGGCGCGCGCCACCGACAGCGGCGTGCCCGACGATTCCTCGTCGCCCGTCAGCACCACCTCGATCTCCGCGTCCTTCAGCGTGCCGGCCGCCCGCATCGCCCCCAGCGCCGCCAGCATCACCACCATGCCGCCCTTGTCGTCGCCGACCCCGGGCCCGGTCGCGACCGCGCCCCGCTTCTCATAGCGCTGGAACGGCGAGTTCGGCTCGAACACCGTGTCCAGGTGCCCGATCAGCAGCAGCCGCTTGGTCCCCGCCCGGCCGCGATGGGTGGCGATCAGGTGGCCTGCGCGTCCCGTCCGCGCCATCGGCACCCAGCGGACCTGGAAGCCCAGCGCCGTCAGCTCGCGCGTCATGACGCGCCCCACGGCCTCGACGCCCGCGAGGTTCAGCGTGCCGCTGTTCTGGTTCACCAGCTCGGCCAGCAGCGCTTCGGACCGCGGCAGGTTCGCGTCCACGGCCGCCGTCATCGCCCGGTCCGCCTGGGGTGCCGGGGCGGCCGCCGCCAGCAGGAGCGGGGCCAGCAGCGTCGGAACGCGCGCGCGTCCTCGTTCGTCCTGCAACCGGACCGATGAACGGAGACGGATCGTGGCGATCTTCAACAAGGACATGGTGGCACTCGCAAAGGGCAACGACCTTTGGCAGAAGGAGGTGTACCGCGACAACAAGGTACAGATCGTCCTCATGAGCATCCCCGCGGGGGAGGATATCGGCCGGGAAACGCACCCCGCCGACCAGACTACCTTCATCGTCGACGGCGAGGCGCACGTCACGATCGACGGCCAGTCCACCAAGGCCGGCCCCAACCACATGGTGGTGGTGCCCAAGGGGGCGCAGCATAATTTTACCAACAAGGGCTCGGGCACGCTCAAGCTCTTTTCCGTCTATGCGCCGCCCGCCGAGCCCGAGGGCGCGGCGTTCCGCACCAAAGTGGAAGCCGAGGAAGCCGAGAAGGGCCTGCTGGAGCGCGCGGGCGACAAGCTGCGCGAAATCGCCGGGCATTGATCCGATAGCACAGGAGAGCAGAGCATGAGCACGTCCAAGCACGACAAGATCGACGGTCCCTCGCCCTTCCCGGACGATCTGGAGCGCGATCCGGGCATCGGCCGGTCCGGCGGCACCTTCGCCGAGGTCGGCGGCGCCACGCCCGAGGAGATCGAGGCGGACAATACGGAGGAAGGCGACGTCGAGAACGGCGCCGGCCCGTCCGGAGAGGCGCGTCGCGGCGACCTGGGCCGTACCAACGCTTGATATCGATGTTCGCAGGCTAATGTTCGCAGGCCGGGCGGCCGGGCACGCACGCCCGGCCGTCAGCCACCGAGCTTCTCGATCCGGTCGGTCAGCCTCGCCATCTCCGCCCGCAACGATGCCAATTCGTCGTCGCGATCGCCAGGTGCGGTGTCGGCGACCGGGGCGGGGGTGGGGACGGGGGGCTGTCCGGGCCGAAATGCCTTCGCGGCCGCGTCGAACATCGCCATGTTGCGCTTGGCTATCTCCTCGAACGGCGACCCGGCGAACGCGCCTTCGACCGTTTGGCGGAACTGCTGCTGGTTGCGACGGAACGCGTCCATAGACGCGTCTAGATAGCCCGGTACCATTGCCTGCACCGAATCCCCGTACATGGCGATCAGCTGGCGCAGGAAGCCGACGGGCAGCATGGTTTCGCCGCGGCCCTCCTCCTCCATGATGATCTGCGTCAACACGCTGCGCGTGATGTCCTCGTCGCTCCGCGCGTCGACGACTTTGAAATCGCGCCCCTCCCGCGTCATCGCCGCCAGATGGTCCAGCGTTATGTAGGACGACGTTTCGGTGTTGTAGAGCCGCCGGTTAGCGTATTTCTTGATCGTGACCGGGCCGTCGCCACCGCGATTCCTGCGCATGAAAGGCTCCCCTGCTGCTAGGTCGCGCGGCGAACGGCGACCTTTCTCGCATCCGCGATGATGCGCCGCGGCAGGGCCGTCGTCCACTCTTCCGACGCTGATGATCGACGCCGTCGGACGGCTGGGTCTCGCCGGACGAATGTGTAGCAGAACTGCAACACTGAACGTGGAATTAACGGAATGAGCCGGTCCGTACCCTTCCATGCCTTGCATAGCCTGCCGTGTTTCGCGTCCATTGCCGACATAGGGCAACAGGGGCCCACAGGGGACAGATCTTGAATCGTCGAATCCATCTGCTCGGTGCCACCGCCTTGATGGGAGCGTTGTGCATCGCGGGCGCCGCCGCCGCCCAGGTCGCGCAACCCGGCCAGACGGGAGGCTCCGCCAACGCGCAGGGGGCCGAACCCCTCAACCCACAGAGCGAGGTCGAGCTTCAGTCCGGGGATCCGTCCGCCGACAACGCCAATTCGGGCGAGGTCGTCGTCACCGGCTCACGCCTGCGGCGGCCGAATTTCGACTCGCCCGTCCCCGTCATCGCCATCGGCGGCGAGGAAGTGTTCCAGCAGGGCCAGACCAGCCTCGGCGACACGCTGAACAACCTGCCCCAGTTCCGCAGCACCTTTGCGCAGCAGAATCCGGGTGCCGGCATCGGCATCACCGGCCTGAACCTGCTAGACCTGCGCGGCCTGGGTACCGTTCGCACCCTGGTGCTGGTCAACGGCCGCCGCCACGTCGCGGCCGACATCCTGAACAACGCCTCGTCGCCCGACGTCAACACCATCTCCAACGACATCATCGAGCGCGTCGAGACGGTGACCAGCGGCAGTTCCGCCGTCTACGGTTCCGACGCCATCGCCGGCGTGGTCAACTTCATCCTCAAGCGCGACTATGAGGGGTTCCAGCTCCGCGGTCAGGCGGCGATCAACGAGCGGGGATTCGGCGGCAACCAGTTCGTATCCGCGCTGGCCGGCAAGAATTTCAGCGAGGGCCGCGGCAACATCACACTGCAAGGCGAATACAGCCGGCAGGAGCGCGTCTACGCTTCCGACATACCATGGTTCCGCCGCGTCGACGGGTTTGCGGCCGTAGATACGGACACTGCCGGGCTGGTATCCGCCAGCGATGGGTTCCCCGACTCGG
>Ga0325400_1001206_pt1 | contig 21016 bp, 22 predicted proteins | sample PopdelMetagenome_2_FD_205662 | JGI IMG/M metagenome (GOLD analysis project Ga0325400, IMG submission 205662) | Populus deltoides microbial communities from Bellville, Georgia, United States - Xylem-PdKOR-R1 | ecosystem: Host-associated > Plants > Phyllosphere > Stem > Wood/Secondary xylem...
CCCAGCCCAACTCGGCCCCCATACGACGGCCGAAATGATCGGCCAGCACGGCGACGTCGCCCTCACGCGCGCGCAGCGGGGGCAGGGTGATGACCTCGAACGACAGCCGGTCGAGCAGGTCGGCGCGGAACCGGCCGGCGTCGACGAGCTGCGGCAGATGCTCGTTGGTGGCAGCGACGATGCGCACATCGACGCGCAGCGGACGCGACGCGCCGATGCGCGTCACCTCGCCATATTCGGTGGCGCGTAGCAGCCGTTCCTGCGCCGCGCTCGACAATGTCGCGAGTTCGTCAAGGAACAGGGTGCCGCCGTCCGCCTCCTCGAAGCGGCCGGCGCGCGCGCGCGTGGCGCCGGTGAACGCACCCGCCTCGTGACCGAACAGCTCGGCCTCGATCAGCGTCTCGGGCAGCGCGGCGCAGTTCATGGTCACGAGCGGTCCGGCCCAGCGGTTGCTGAGCCGGTGGAGCCGCTCCGCCACCAGTTCCTTGCCCGTGCCGCGTTCGCCGATCACCAGCACCGGGCGGTTGAGCGCGGCGGCGCGGCTGGCCCGCTCCACTGCGTCAAGGAATGGGCTGGACTCGCCCAGGAACTGCGCTTCGCGTGCCATGAGGCGAGTTGGCGCATAATCCCACGTATTGGCAAGCCCGCGTGGATCGACCTGCTGCTTCGTATAGAAGATTGGCCGTAATCCAGGGAAAACGGGATTGGCACGCCTCCTGCAAACCTTCGGATGTCGCCGGAAACGATCGGCGTGAAGCAACCAAGGTTCAGGAGATACCCCGATGTTCACCCTTCCCCAATCCGAGTTCCAGCGCATCGCAGTGTCCGCCATCGGGGCGGTTCTGCTCACGGCCACTTGCGTCATCGGGGCGGCGGCGCCCGTGCGTGCGGCGTCGCTTGAGTCGCTGCCTGCCTGGACGGCAGCCGTGCAGAGCCGTGTGGCGGCGGTGCCGGCGAGCGCGGACCAGCGGCTGCGCCCCGCCACGCTGCGCAGCGCGGACGTGGCGCTGCGTTTCACCGCCGACGGCCGGTATGCCGGCGCCAGCCTGGCACGATCGAGCGGCGACGGCGCGATCGATGCGGAGGCGGTCAAGGTCGCCAACCGCGTCCGCTACCCGCGCCTGCCCGAGAGCGTGCGGGGGCATGATCAGGAGGTGGCCTTGAAGCTCTATTTCGGCGATGCGGTGAGCGGCGTCACGATGCCGGCATCCGCGCCGCGGATGCAGGTGGCGCGTACGGCGAACGCCACCCGCTTCGCCCAGCGGTAAATGCGGGGCGGAGCGCCGGCGGGGCGGCCTTGACCCGGCCCGGCTTTCCGGTTTCCCTTTGTGGGTCAGGGCCGCAGCACAGTGTAGCCAAGGAGTACCGACGCATGGGAATCTTCTCCCGTACCCGCGACATCATCGCGGCCAACATGGGCGATCTGCTCGACCGGGCCGAGGACCCCGCCAAGATGATCCGCATGATCATCATGGAGATGGAGGAGACGCTGGTTGAGGTGCGCGCCTCCGCCGCGCGCCACATCGCCGACCAGAAGGAGATGCGCCGCCAGATCGCCAAGCTAGAGGAAGTGGCGGCGGGCTGGGTCGAGAAGGCCGAGCTTGCGCTCAGCAAGGGCCGCGAGGATCTCGCCAAGGCGGCGCTGGTGGAGCGGCAGAAGGCAACCGACCTCGGCCAGCAGCTCGCCGGCGAGATCGGGGTGATCGACGAGGCGCTGGCCAGTTGCGAGGCCGACATCGCCAAGCTGCAGGCCAAGTTGCGCGAAGCGCGCGCGCGCCAGAACTCGGTGGAGACGCGGCTGGAAAGCGCCAACAACCGTCTGAAGCTGCGCGAAATGTACGGCGGGCAGAAGACGGAGGAGGCCTTCTCCCGCTTCGAGGTGCTGGAGCGGCGCGTGGACATGGCCGAAGGCCGTGCGGACGCGGCGGGCCTGGGCGCGCCCAAGAGCCTGGAGGACGAGATCGCCGAGCTGCGCTCGGCCGACAAGGTAGATGCCGAACTGGCTGCGCTCAAAGCGCGGCTGGGTCGGGCGGGAGGCTGACCGCGATGGAGGACATCCTCGTTCCCATCGGCGTATGCGCGACGATCTTCATCGGCCTGCCGTGGATCCTGTTCCACTACATCACGCAGTGGAAGAAGACGGGCACGCTGAGCCTGGAAGACGAGCGGCTGCTCGACGAGCTGCACGATCTCGCCCGACGGTTGGAGGAGCGTGTGCGCACGGTGGAGCGCATCATCGCTGCAGACGACGCCAGCTTCCGCGCCGGCCTGGGCCGCCCGGCCCAGGACCAAGAAATCGGCCGCTCGATCGAGCGGACCCCCGAAACGCGGGCCGGGCGCTGACGCGCTACCCGCCACCAACATAGGGAAGGATCGGATCATGACCCCCCGCCGCAATCGTTTCTACCTCGACAAGGCCCGCGGCAAGATCATGGGCGTGTGCGCCGGCGTGGCCGACTATACGGGCGTCGACGTGACCGTGGTACGCGTCGGTCTGGTGCTGCTGACCGTCGCCACGGGCGGCATGGGCGGCTTCGGGCTGCTCGCCTACCTCCTGGTCGGCTGGCTGGCCGACGACCGGCCGCGCGCCTTCGACGAGGAGGCGCCGGGCGACCGCCGTTTCTGGCAGAAGGTGCGGGCCCGGCCCGGACATTCGATCCGCGACGTGCGCGCCAGTTTCCGCGAGGTGGACCGGCGGCTGGCGGACGTGGAAGCGCACCTGACCAGCCAGAACCGCCGGCTGGCCGACGAGATCGAAGCGCTGCGCTGAGGCGCTCCAGGGAGGTTTGAGCGATGAACCCGTTCGAGATGGTGGTGGCGATCGTGGTGATCGTCGGCATCGTGAACATCGTGAAGGCGAAATATGGCGTGATCCGCACCGGGCGCGGGCGCGAGGAGCAGTTCGTTGGCCCGCCCGTGCGCGACAATGCCGAGGCCGAGCGGCTGCGCGGCGAACTGGCCCAGCTGAAGGAGCGCGTGGCGGTGCTGGAGCGTATCGTCACGGACGGCGACCGCAACCGCGGCATGCAGCTGGAGCGCGAGATCGAGGCGTTGCGCGTTCCCCGGGAGCCGCAGCGGTGAGCGCCGCGGCCTTGTGGGCGGGCGTGGGCCTGCTGGCGCTCGCCGGCCTGGTGGTGGTGACGGTGGCGCTGCTGAAGGGCTGGCGCGACTGGATCGCGCTGCAGCGATTGGCCCTGGACGGTCGCGGCGCCGCTGCGACGCCGGGCGCGCGGATCGAGCTCGCAGACCTGCGCGAACGTGTGCGCAAGCTGGAGGCTATAGCAGCAGGGGTGGACCTGTAGTCGTCGCTGAACGCCAGCGAACTGCACGCGTCACGGCCCGTTCACCCGGACGCGCCTAGGACGAAAGTAACGGCCGCCTGCGCCGCTTCGTGGAGGTGATGATCATGCGTCTCGTCTCGGCCGCATTGCTGGCGGCCACCCTTTCGGCCGCGCTGCCGACCGCCATCGCCGCGCAAGGCCCGGCGGACCAGGCACGCTGGGATCAGGAGGAGGCCCGATACGAAGCGGCGCTGGACCGGTACAATGCCGAGCGCCAACGCTACATGGCCGCGCGGCGCGCTTACCGCCGCGGCTATGGCACGACGCCGCCTCCCCCGCCGCCGCCCGGCAATGGCTACGGCTATGACCAGTCGCCGCCCGGCGGCTATGCGGACGACGACCGTTACGAGAATGGCTACGACCCGGCACGCGATTACCGCGATGGTCGCGGCTACCAGGAACGCGTGCTCGCATCGGACGACCGCGTCTATCGTGGGTCGGACGGACGCTATTACTGCCGACGCAGCGACGGCACCACCGGGCTGATCGCAGGTGCGGCCGGCGGCGGTCTCCTGGGCAACGTCATCGACGGTGGGCGCAGCCGTACGGTGGGCACGCTGCTCGGTGCGGCGGCGGGCGCGCTCGCGGGCCGGGCGATCGACCAGAATAACAGCCAGATCCGCTGCCGCTGAGGCGGTAGCCGCATGGTGTCGCTTCGGCGGGAGCCTGCCGAGACGCTTCCGCCGAACGCGATGCCAGCCGGCTAGAAGATGCCGCCGCCCAGCATCAGGCGCAGCACCGCGACCGCCAGCACCGCAAGGTTGAGGTTGCGGCCGGAGGATCGACGCGACAGCACGCCCAGTACCAGCCCCACCACCGGCAGGGGCAGAATGAACCAATTGGCCCAGCCAAGCAGCGGCAGCAACGCGAGCAGCACGGGAATGATGGCTGCGGCGCCGATCGCGAGCGAAAGCAGGTTCAGCATGTGCGCATGCTAGGCGGGTCTTTGGTGGGCGTGCAAGCGTCGGCGTGTGCGGCTGGCGGGGAGCGCCCGGCGCGGCTAAGGCACGGACCATGCCTCCCTTGATCCTCGTCGCGGCCGGCGGCGCGGCCGGCGCCGCGTTCCGCTACCATATCGGCGCCGTCGCGCTCAGGAACCTCGGGCCGGGTTTTCCGTGGGGCACGTGGATCGTGAACCTGCTCGGCGGCTTCCTCATGGGGGTGCTGGCGGGCACGCTGGTGCGGCAGTTCACCAGCACGGAAGGCGAGCCGCTGCGGCTGTTCCTGGGCGTGGGCGTGCTGGGCGGCTTTACCACCTTTTCGGCCTTCAGCCTGGAAACCGCCAACATGCTGATCCGCGGCCAGGCGGTGCAGGCGGCCGCCTATGCCGTGTCGTCGGTGGCGGGATCGGTGCTGATGCTGTTCCTCGGCTTGCTGATCACGCGGGGGCTGGCATGAGCGACGGGCGCCAGTTCACGGTGGCGGAGGAGGATGGCGGCATCCGTCTCGACCGCTGGTTCCGCCGGCACATGGCCGATGCAAGCTTCAATGTCGTGTCGCGCTGGGCGCGGACCGGGCAGCTGCGGCTGGATGGCGCGCGCGTGGCGCCCGGTGACCGGATCGAGGCGGGACAGGTCATCCGCGTGCCGCCGCTTGATCCGCCGGCGCCCGCGGCAGCCCTGCGTAAGCGTGAGCGGCCGCCTCTCTCGGCGGAGGACGAGGCCTATGTCCAGGCAATGGTGCTGCATCGCGACCGTGCGGCGATCGTGATCGACAAGCCGCCCGGCCTGGCCACGCAGGGCGGCACCAAGACCGAACGGCACCTGGACGGCCTGCTCGACGGGTTGCGCTTCGAGGCGGAGGGGCGGCCCAAGCTGGTGCACAGGCTGGACAAGGACACGAGCGGCGTGCTGCTGCTCGCGCGCTCGGCCGCGGCGGCGGCGCATTTCAGCAAGAGTTTCGCCAGCCGAACGGCACGCAAGCTCTATTGGGCGCTGGTGGTCGGCGTGCCGAGCGTGGAGGATGGCACGATCGAGCTTCCGCTCGCCAAGCAGCCGGGCACGGGTGGCGAGAAGATGTACGTCGACGAGGAGGAGGGCCTACCCGCCCGCACCCGCTATCGCGTGGTGGAGCGCGCGGGCAATGCGGCGGCGTGGGTCGAGTTGCAGCCCTTCACGGGGCGGACGCACCAGCTGCGGGTCCACATGGCAGCGATCGGCCACCCAATTGTCGGCGACGGGAAATATGGCGGGCAGGACGCCTACCTGACCGGCGGGATCAGCCGCAAGCTGCACCTCCATGCGCGGCGGTTGAAGGTGGATGCGCCGGGCGGTGAGGTGGTGGACGTGTCGGCCGCGCCGCCGCGCCACTTCGCGGAGAGCCTTGCGACGCTCGGCTTCGACCAGGCGGCGGGCGACGCGCTGCCGTTCGACAGCCCCAAGTTCAGCGAGACCGCCGAGGGCAAGAAGCGCGCCGCCGCGGCGGCGGCCAAGACCCGACGCAAGGAACGGCGTGGCGAGCGGCGGGGAAGGGGAGTGGCGAAATGATCGAGACGCGCGAGGAACTGGACCGGGCGCGCGAGGAATGCCGCCGCATGGTGACGCGCTACGCGGCCGCGAGCGGGGCCGCGGGCGCGATCCCGCTGCCCGGCGTCGACCTGGCGCTGGACGCCTTCTCCATCGCCCGCCTGCTCACCCGCATCAACGAACGGTTCGGCGTGACGGAAGCCGAGGTGGCGGGCATGGATGCGGGGCTGCGCGGGATCCTGCTCGGCGCGATGACGGGCACGGGCAGCGCCTTCATCGGCAAGCGGCTCGGGCCCTCGCTCGTGCGGCGCGTGGTGGAGCGGACCGCATCGCGCATGTTGAAGCGCAGCGCCGCCAAGCTGGTGCCGGTGGCGGGCATGGCCGCGGCGGCGGGCGCGAGCTTCGCCGCGACGCGCGCGCTGGGGCTGGCGCATGTCGACGCCTGTTACCAGGCGGTCGCACGGGTGCAGGACGCCCGGCACAAGTGAACCGACTAGCCGTGTTCGACTGCGACGGGACCCTGGTCGATTCGGCTGCGACGATCTGCTGCGCGGTGCGCGACGGTTTTGCCGCATGCGGGATCGCGGAGCCAGGCGATGCGGCAGCGCGCAGCATCATCGGCCTGTCGCTGGTGGAGGCCATGCAGGTGCTGCATCCGGCGGGCGACGCCGCCCTGCATGGCAGGTTGGCCGATGCCTACAAGGCGAGCTTCCTTGCGCTGCGCAGTGCGGGCGAGGTGCGCGAGCCATTGTATGACGGCATCGCGCAGGCGATCGCCGACCTGGACACGTGCGGCTGGCTGTTGGGTGTGGCCACGGGTAAGTCGGACCGCGGGCTGGCGCATGTGCTGGAGGCTCACAGCCTCCACCCACGCTTCGTCACCTTGCAGACCGCCGACCGCCACCCGTCCAAACCGCATCCGTCCATGCTGGAACAGGCGATGGCGGAAGCAGGCGCGGCGCCTGCGACTACCGCGATGATCGGCGACACGAGCTACGACATGGCGATGGCGCGCGCCGCAGGTTGCGCCGCGATCGGGGTGGCCTGGGGCTATCATCAGGTGGACACGCTGGTAGCGGCGGGCGCGGACGTGGTGGCGACCCACCCGTCCGAGCTGGTGGCGGTGCTGGAAGCGCTGCGGTGAAGCGGTTTTACAAGGAGGTGAGCATCGCGGACGGGGCGGTGCTGCTCGACGGGCGGCCGGTGCGTACGCCGGCACGCGCCGGGCTGGTCCTGCCGACGTCGGCGCTGGCCGGCGCGGTGGCCGGGGAATGGCGCGCGCAGGGCGACACGATCGAGCCCCGCTCCATGCCGTTCACCGGGCTCGCCAATGCCGCCATCGACCGGGTGGCACCCGACCCCGCCGGGTTCGCGCGCCCGCTCGCCGCTTACGCCGAGACGGACCTGCTCTGCTACCGCGCCAACGCGCCGGCGGAACTGGCTGCGGAGCAGGCGGGGGCGTGGGATCCGCTGCTGGATTGGGCACGGGCGCGCTACGGTGTCGCCTTTGCGGTCACGGCGGGCGTGATGCACGTCGCGCAGCCGGCCGCCACGGTGAGGCGGCTGGCCGAGGCGTTGCTGGCACGACCGCCCTTCGCGCTGGCCGCCATGCAGCCGCTGGTGACGATCGGCGGATCGCTGGTCGTCGCCCTGGCTTTGGCAGAGGCGACAATCCCGGCCGAGGCAGCCTTCGACGCTGCGCACCTGGATGAACTGTTCCAGGCGCGGCAGTGGGGCGAGGACGAACTGGCTATGCGGGCGCGGACCGCGCGACGGCAGGATTTCCTGGCAGCGGCCGAGTTCCTGAAGCTGCTGTGACGTTCCCCCGCTTGGGCCGGGCTCGTGACCCATCGTGCGCGGAGTAGGGTGCCCTTCAACGCACTCGTACGGGCCACAAAGTTGGGAAATCAGGCCCGTGGCAGGAACCAGCGGACGATCACGAAGGCGGCAGACCACAGCATCGCCAGGCACGCGACGAGATTGTAGATCGCAAAGCCCCATGGTCCATGTGCGAAGATCGGATCACTGAGCGTGATCATCACCGTTGCCGCTGCCGTCAAACCGAGGCCGAGGCGCAGACGCGAACTGAAGCCGGTGACGCGGAACGATATGGCAAAAAGTGACAGCGCGATCATCATGCTCGCCACCGCCTCCTGCACGAAGCCGCCGAGCAGGCCGGATGGGTCACTGGTGGAAAAGCCGCGCGTATTGAAATCAATGGTGGCAATCGGCCCGCGGCCGTAAAGCTGCGTTCCTACCGCGGTGTCCGGATCGGGTAGCCGATACCGGCCGGTGTGGGGCAGGTTGGCTGCCAGCGCCGCCTGGACCGCCAGCCCCTGCGCTTCGCCGGCCGAGGAATAGGCCAGGCGGTTGAGCGGCGTCGCCCAGAACAGCACGCCGACCACGAACATCGCCACGCCGCCGAAAAGGCCGCCAAGCAGCGCGCGGATCACATCGTTCATCGCCGGAGCCTCCCCCCTGTCCGCGACAACAACAAAGCTGTGCCGGACTCGATCCGGGACGTCAGCCGACGTCGGCCGTCATCAGCTTACGCGCGAAGCCGATCAGGCCGGTCTGGCGGCTGCGGCGCAGGCGCTCGGCTTCCAGGATGTGGCGCACCTGGGCGAAACAACGCTCCACGTCGTCGTTGACCAGCACATAATCATAGCCGTCCCAGTGGCTGATCTCGCTCGCCGCGCGCGCCATGCGGCCGGCGACCACGTCCGGGTCGTCCGTGCCGCGCGCGCGCAAGCGGCGGCCGAGCTCGGCCATGGATGGCGGCAGGATGAACACGCGCACCACGTCGCCGCCCGCCTGTTGGTATAGCTGCTGCGCGCCCTGCCAGTCGATGTCGAACAAGACGTCCTGGCCCGCTTCCAGCATCGCGTAGACGGGGGCGGCAGGCGAACCGTAGCGATGGTCGAAGACATGGGCCCACTCAAGGAACTCGCCCGCCGCCACCATCTCCTTGAATTGAGCGACATCGACAAAGCGATAATCCACCCCGTCGCGTTCTCCCGGGCGCATTGGCCGCGTGGTGGCCGACACCGACATGGCCACTTGCGTATCGGCGGCGAGCAGCGCGCGCGCGATGGTCGATTTACCCGCACCGGAAGGCGAGGACAGGACGAACAGAACGCCGCGGCGGGCGAGCGTCACGGGGGGAAGGGGCACGTCGGCGGGCATGGCGGTTCCTGACGCGCGCGACGCGCCCCGTCAACGCGGCGACACAGGGACGGTCGTCTCAGTTCACGCGGTAAAAGTGCTTATACCATTCGGCGAAGCGCCCCACGCCTTCCTCCACCGGCGTTTCGGCGACATACCCCACGGCCGCGGCGAGATCGGTGACCTCCGCTTCGGTGTCCGGCACGTCACCGGGCTGGAGCGGCAGCAACTCCATCTGCGCCTTGCGGCCGAGCTTGTCCTCCAGCACCTCGATGTAGCGAAGCAACTCGACCGGTCGGTCGGCCCCGATGTTGAACAGGCGATAGGGTCCGACGCCGCTGGTCGCCGGATCGGGCGCCATGGGGTCCCACGCCGGGTCGGCGGCGGGGATGGTGTCCAATGTGCGGACGACACCCTGAACGATGTCGTCGATGTAGGTGAAGGAGCGGCGGTGCCGCCCGTGGTTGAACACCTTGATGGGCTCACCCGCAAGGATTGCGCGGGTGAACAGGAACAGGGCCATGTCCGGCCGGCCCCACGGGCCATAGACGGTAAAGAAGCGCAGGCCCGTGCAAGGCAGGCCGTAGAGGTGCGCATAGCTGTGCGCCATCTGCTCGTTAGCCTTCTTGGTCGCAGCATAAAGCGTGAGCGGGTGCTCGGCCGGATCATGCGGGCTGAACGGCATGCGGCGGTTGGCGCCGTAAACGGAGCTGGTCGACGCGAATACCAGATGCTCGACATCGTGGTGGCGGCAGCCTTCCAAGATGTGGAGGAAACCCGTGACGTTGGTCGCCACATAGGGATGGGGGTTGATCGCCGCGTAGCGCACGCCCGCCTGTGCTGCGAGGTTGACCACGCGCTGCGGCCGATGCTGAGCGAACAGCCGCTCCACCGCGTCGCGATCGACCAGGTCGGCCGTGACATGCGTGTAGCCCGCATGAGCGCGGTTCCGCTCCAATCGTGCCTGCTTGAGCGCGGGATCGTAATAGTCGTTCATGTTGTCGAGGCCGATTACCTCATCGCCGCGTGCCAGCAGGTGAAGCGCCGTTGCCGAGCCGATAAATCCCGCGCTGCCCGTCACCAGCACCTTCACGCGTCTGATCTCCTCACAGGCGGCCGTCGACCAGATTGGCCGCCAGCACAGACTGCACATCGTACAGAATGCCGGACGGTCGGACATAGGCCCGTAGCCCCGCTGCACCGCTTTCCACAAATGTGCGGTGCCGCACTGCCAGCACCACCACGTCGTAGCGAGCGCGCTCCGGCTCCGCCACCAGCGCAATTCCATGTTCGTGCGCCGCGGCATCCGCATCCACCCAAGGATCGTGCACTTCCACGGCGAGACCAACCGCCGCCAGTTCGGCAACAAGGCTCGCCACGCCGGAGTTGCGGATGTCGGGACAATCTTCCTTGAAGGCAAGGCCCAGAACGAGGCAGCGGCCGCCTACGGGGTTGAGCCCGCGCCGGACCAGCAGCCGCAGAACCTGACCGGCGACATAAGCCCCCATGCCGTCATTCAGCCGACGCCCGGCCAGAATCATCTCCGGATGATAGCCGGCGACCTGCGCGCGATGCGTCAGGTAATATGGGTCGACGCCGATGCAGTGGCCGCCAACCAGCCCCGGACGGAAAGGCAGGAAATTCCACTTGGTACCCGCCGCCGCCAGCACGTCGGCAGTGTCGATGCCCAGCCGGGCAAGGATAATGGCAATCTCGTTGACGAGTGCGATGTTGACGTCGCGCTGAGTGTTCTCGATTACCTTCGCCGCTTCCGCCACGCGGATGGACGGCGCCCGGTGGGTGCCAGCCGGAATGATCACGCGGTACAGTCGGTCAACGAGGTCGGCTGCAGCGGGAGTCGAGCCCGAAGTCACCTTGACCACGCTCTTCAGCCGATGCGCCTGATCGCCGGGATTGGCCCGTTCGGGGCTATAGCCGCAGAAGAAGTCCTGGTTGAAGCGCAGGCCCGACGCCTCCTCCAGCACGGGCACACAGACTTCTTCCGTGCAGCCAGGGAAGACGGTGCTTTCGAAAATTACTACGCTGCCCCGCCGCAAATGCGCACCCACGGTGCGGCTGGCCGCGAGCAGTGCGGACAGATCGGGCTGACGGGCAGCGTCCACCGGGGTGGGCACCGCCACAATGAACACGTCATGGCCGGCGAGCGCGGCCGGATCGGTGGCGAGCGTCAGCGCGGTGGTGGCGAGCGCGTCGGCGGCGACCTCGCGGGTGCGATCATGCCCGGCGCGCAGCTCGGCCACGCGCTGCGGATCAACATCGAAGCCCAGCGTTGGATAGGCGGCGGCGAAACCCAACGCGAGCGGCAGGCCGACATAGCCTAGGCCGACTACTGCGACGCGCGGCACCACGGGCCAACCCCGCTCCGCTCCGCTTGCGTCGTCAGTCACCGTCACGCAAGCCTGTCCTTTTCGCCGACTGCGGAATCGACCGTAGCAGTGCTGGGCACTTACGCCATGCCGTAGGCGCGCATGGTGGCGGCGACCATGCGATCGACGCCGAAGTGCGAGGCGATGAAGCGGGGGCCGCTAATGCCGCTTTTGGCCTTGGTGTTGGGCTGACGCAGCAGCGCCAGCGCGGCAGCGCTCAAGGCCTCGGGCGTTTCGTCCATCACCAGGCGGCCCGTGACCTTGTTCATCAGCGCCTCGCGCGCGCCGCCAGCGTCGGTTGTGACCACGGGCACGCCGAGTGCCTGCGCCTCAAGCAGCACGTTAGGAAGCCCCTCCACCGACGAGGTCAGCAGAAACAGGTCCATGGCCGCGATCCACGGCTCGACCGGCGAGCGCTGGCCCGCGAATATCATGCGATCGCCAAGGCCGAGCGAAGCAGCCAGGGTTTTCATCTCGGCGCGCAGCACACCGTCGCCGACGATCACAAAGCGCGCTTCGGGCAGCGCCGCCGCAACGAGCGCGGCGGTGCGGAGCCACATTGCTGGCCGCTTGGCGGGAGCAAGGCGGAACACACCCCCTAACAGCCGCGCATCGCCGATGCCGAGTTCGTCGCGCACGCGCGCCACCGTCTCATCCGAGACGCGGCTCCGGATCGAAGCGAGTTCGACGCCGTTGCGGATTACCGCGAACTGTTCCACATCGCGGCCGACAAGTATGGCATAGTCGCGAGCCGCAACGCGGCTGTTGGTGGAAAACACCACATCGTCACGCTTGCCGAGCACGCGGTACATAATGGGCAGAAAGCGCCGAAAACGGCGACGGTCATTTTCTTCGGGCAGAACGTTGCGAATGGAGGCTACCACCCGCGGCACGCCCGCCAGCGCAGCCGCCACCGAACCCACCGCGATGCGTCCATCTTGCCACAAGTGGACTACGCGCGGTGCAAGCTGCACGAACCGCAGGTAAAGGTTGGCGATCTCGTGCGCCAAGTGTTGGGGAAAGGCAGCCACGACATCCAGATGCTTCCGCGGCTCTCCCAGTCGTTCCAGTTCAGCCATAGCGGCCCCTGGCGATAGGACGGACAGGTCATCGATCTCGAGGTGCTCGTTCTGCGCGATCGGCAGCATGACGTCATGACGCGCTGCAGGATCAAGGCTGCGCGCGAGCAGCACCGTCCGCGCACCGGGAACAGCGGCGCGCAGCCGGGCGACGTTGGCAGCGGTGAGCGCTACCTGCCGCTCGGCACCCCCGGCACCCAGATTAGAGGTAACGATCACCACCGCTTCGCCGGTCCGCGGCGAGGGTGGCCGGCGCATGGCCAGTGCCTGCTCGAACAGGGCATCGGGGAAGATCGGGCCGTTGCCGGAGACAAGTGCGCGGGCGTGCCGCATCTGTGCCGCTTGCGACTTGATCGCATCATCGTCGGGCAGCATCTCGGCTAGGCGCAGGCCGAGCGCGTAATCGCCCACTTGCCAGGCAGCATCGAAGCGCAGCGCCACGGCTTCGGCGCCGTCCTGCCCGTCCAGCGTTGCCAACACGTCGTCCCATCGCCCGGCTGCACCATAAAGCCGCGCAGCGGCAAGACTGCCCTGCGGCCCGTCGCCGGCGCGCGACAAGGCGCGTGCTAAATGATCCGCCGCAACGCTTCCTCGTTCCAGCCGGTAGGCGGCGCGGATGGCCAACGCGGCTGCTTCCAGATCATCCGAACGGCGGGCCAGCATCGCTTCGGTAATGTCCAGCGTCTCCGCGGGCGATGCCTGCAGGCAGGCGCGTGCATAGCGCAGACGGTGTCGATCATCGGCGCGGGGATGCTCGGCCAAACGACGACGCGCCGCTATCAATGCCCCGCGTGGTGCGCCGGAAGCTCGCACGGCCTGTACGCGCCGTTCCGCGAAGCGGAGATCATCGGGGGCTGCTCTGGCAAGCGAGTCGATCACGGGCAGCACGCCATCCACCAGTCCGCGAGCGAGCAGGGCGTCGATCACGCGCAATCCCAGCGCCGGATCCCGATCGTAGGCTTCCGGGTTAGCCACGAGCATCCGGTGGGTCGCGGCGGAGTCCGTGTCCAGGCCATGGCCGATCGCCACCAGCAGGTCGGCCTGCGCACTCCGGCCATAAGCGGCGAAGTGGGCCTGTGCGCGGGCAGCGCGCTCCTCGGGCGTCCCCGTCTGCAGTTCCAGCCCGAGCAGGCGATTCTGCACGGCCTCGTTATCGGGATCCGTGGCCAGGTAACGACGGCAAAATCCAGCCGCTGTCTGCGCATCGCCGCTCGCCTCGGCAGCCCGCGACAGCTTCAGGTACAGCTTGGCTGCCGCTCCCGGTGAGGCGGACGCTGCGAGCCTCGACCAGATCGCAGACGCGGCCGGATAGTCGCGACGCTTGAACAGAATGTCCGCACGGAGCGAGAGCAGCGCGGCATCATCCGGACGGCGAGCCGCCGCCGTATCGAGCATGTCCGTGGCAGCATCAACATCGCCTGCTTTTACCAGCGTGCTGATCAGCCGCGTCAGGGTCGCATGGTTGCTACCGGCCGCGGCCGTGCTCATTGCTTTCCCGCGACGTCATTCTCGCCGGAGCTGCGCGTGTTGTCAGCGCGCATGCCGGTAAACCATTTCGTTCAGCAGGTCTCTGCCAGCTTCGTCATCCGGTTGGTCCTGAAGGAACTCCATGAGCGCGGCAATGCCCTCCTCATAGCGGCGAAGCGATCGGTAGGCGCGACCGAGCTGATAAAGGTGCTTGGACACGTCCGGTTCTAGCTGGCGCAGCTGGGCAAAGGTAATGGCCGCAGCCTCGTAGCGTGCGTCCTTGAGCTGCTGGCCGCCCAAGAATTTCAGCGCGTCGATCCGGCCCGGATCAATCGAAAGCAGCCGTTTGGCGGCCTCGGCTGCCGTCGAGAGCTCGCCGTCGCGCCGCGCATCGCGCATGGCTGCGACATCGAGCCGGACGAGGTGACGCGCCAGTGAGGCCAAGCGCTCTGAATTGTAGTTCCACGCGGACAGCAATGTCCAAAGCGGATGGGCGGCGGCTGCGTTGCCTTCTTCCACTAGGTCGCGCGCACGCCGATGCACCTTGGTCAGCAGGCTTTCGGCTGTAGCGGCAATCTCGGTGGACTTGGGCAGGGCAGCGCGCAACCGCTCCAAAAGGCTGAGCGCATGAACCTGGTCTTCATCCTTGCGCACCTGGCGCAAGGCCCGTTCGAGAGCATCGACCGGATCACCGCCGTCCGAAGCAAGCGTCAGAGCGGTGTAGAACTCGGCAGAGGCGCGGTGATCACCCGCCGAAGCGGCCAGCGAAGCTGCCGGCGCAAGCGTCCGCGCAGTCGGCAAGATGGCTGCGAGCGCGGAAGCCATGGTATACGCGGCAGGCATGTCCCCGCGCTTGTGCAGTTCGCCGATGGCCTTCAATGCTTTGGTGGTAACCCGCTCGGTCTCTTCCGTCCGTGATCGGTCCGGTAAAAGCGCCTCCGCCAGCCGCCACCCAGCAAGGGCATCGATCAGCCTGCTGCCGCTTTCCGCCCGTGCTGCCTGTACCTCGACATAGCGCGCGAGCGACGAAGCGATGTCGGCATCAAGCCGGTTGCCGGATGCGGCAGCGCAACTCATCAGCCAGGCAGCTTGCCGGAAATGGCCGCCAAGCACCAAATCAGCCACCTGGTCGAGCGCCGCGCGGGCATCCAGGCGCAGGAGCCCTTCTACCGCCCGCTGTATCGCCGACGTGTCGCCGCTTGCAACGGCCAGCTTGCAATGCTGGAGGTGCAACTCCGGTGCCGAAGGATTGCAGATACAGGCGTCTGCTGCCTCCGATATCGCGCGATCGTGCAGGCCGGCGCGGTCCATAAGGGTGATGGCACGCGTGCGAAGGTCAGGATCGTGTGGTCGCAGCCGGGCAAGCCGCAGCCGTAGGTCGGCGGCTTCCGCATGCTCGCCGCGTTTGGTGAACAGCTTGGCGGCGGCGGACAAGGCCGTCGTGTCGTTCGGGTTCAGCGCCAGCGCGCGTTGGGCGTGTTCCGCAGCCGTGGACAGCTGACCCAAGCTGGAGAAGATCTTGATCCCCAGCGCATGAGCCTGGGGCCAGTCGGAGTCGCACGCCAGGGCTTCGGCGAGATGCACCGCGGCTCCCTTGGCGTTGCCGACACGCAGCGCGATCGCGGCGAGCAATTCGTGCACCACCGCATCCTGCCGGCCCTCCGCGATAGCCTGGAGAATGACGGCATGCGCTTCGGCCGTCTCGCCAGCCACGATCTGCCGTCGAAGCGACACGGCGTTCAACGGGGTGGACTCCGCAATCTCGGGCTGGGGCGGGCGGCTAGCCACCGTAGCTCTTGGGTGGGTTTCCACGCCGTCCGATCCCGGCGTGCCGAAAGCCCGCGCGGTCCAGCTCACCCGCCGGATAGACGTTGCGGAGATCCACCAGCACCGGTTGCGCCATACGCGTTGCGAGCCGCGGCAAATCAAGCGCGCGGAACTCGTCCCACTCAGTGACGATGGCCACCGCGTCGGCGCCTTCGACCGCATGATAGGCGTCGGTGCAGAAGGTGATATCCAGCCCCAAGGCGCGCACCGCGTCCATGCCTTCGGGATCGAAGGCGCGTACGGTCACGCCTGCATCAAGCAAGGTCTGGACGATCGCGATCGCGGGCGAGTCGCGAGTGTCGTCGGTGTCCGGCTTGAAGGTGAGGCCGAGCACCGCCACGGTGCGTCCCGCCGGATCGCCCTCCATCGCCGCCAGCACGCGCCGACCCATGGCGCGCTTGCGGCTGTCGTTCACCTGGACCACCGTTTCCACGATGCGCACGGGCGAATCGAAATCCTCGGCAGTCTTGAGTAGTGCCAGCGTGTCCTTCGGGAAGCATGAACCGCCATAGCCGGGACCGGGATGCAGGAACTTGCGGCCGATGCGGTTGTCCAGCCCCATGCCGCGTGCCACGTCGCCGACGTCGGCCCCAACGGCCTCGCACAGGTTGGCCATCTCGTTGATGAACGTGATCTTGGTCGCCAGGAAGGCGTTGGCGGCATACTTGGTCAGCTCGGCGGTGCGCCGCCCGGTGAACAGGATCGGGCCCTCGCCCAGGTGAAGCGGCCGATAGATTTCGCGCATAACCTCCAGCGCGCGCGGATCATCCGTGCCCACCACGATGCGGTCGGGCCGCTTGAAGTCGCCAATCGCCGAGCCCTCGCGCAAGAATTCGGGATTAGAAACGACCGCGAAATCGACGTCGCTGCGCGCGTCGCGCAGGATTGCTTCCACTTTGTCGCCCGTACCAACGGGTACGGTGGACTTAGTCACGACCACCAACGGGCCGGTCGCTGCTTCGGCGATCTCACGGGTGGCGCCGAACACGTAGGATAGATCGGCATGGCCGTCGCCGCGCCGGGAGGGCGTGCCGACCGCAATGAAGACCGCATCCACACCCGAAATCGCCTGCTTCAGATCGGTCGTGAACCGCAGCCGTCCGGCGGCCGCGTTGGTCGCGACCAGCTGTTCCAGCCCCGGCTCAAAGATCGGGATGCGGCCCGCGTTGAGCGCGTCAATCTTGCGGGCGTCCTTGTCCACGCACACGACATCATGCCCAAAATCGGAGAAGCAGGCCCCCGAAACGAGACCCACATAACCCGAACCGATCATCGCCAGACGCAACGTAGTCCCCCTGAAACTCAGGTTAAAACCACGCGGGCCGCTACCGCCGAAATGGGGTTTTGTCCAACACCGTTCGCTGGCCCGTTCGGCACCCGATCAAGCTGCGGGACGGGGCAGGTGCATTGTCTTCCGAACTCCGTGCGTTAGAAGTGCCCATCGATCCTCGACGCATCCAAGCGTGGGGCGGTGCGGGTGGTGGCCACCGCGCATCTGCCGGCGCTCAGGGATAATTGGGAACCCAAGGTGTTCGACAATCCAAGCCGTAGCTTGTTCTTTTTGGCGCGCGGCGATCGGCTGGCGGCAAGGCTGAAGCATATCCTGTTCGCTTGGCGCTTCGTACGACAGGTGAATGGCACGTTGATCGTGGGCTGGCCGCAGCGAACGAAGTCGCTCTACGAGACCCTGCCGAGCGAGTATTACAGCCCCAGCCTGATCTTCAACCTCGCCCAACTCTATGCCGACGGTTCAACGTCAGATATCATATTTATCGAAGGACAGTCCTTCGGCAACGAGGGGTTTGCCAGTTTTCCACCGCTCGAATTGAGCGAGCAGATGCCGTACGCGCTGCAACGCGACTACTTCTCGGTCCCGCGCGGACCCTACCAGTCGGACAGCTACTTTCTCCGCTTTGCCGATGAGCAGAAGGCCGACGTCAACGCCCAGGTCAAGGCGCTCTATGCAAAGCTGCCCAAGAGCCAGCTGGTAGTAAAGCTGTTGGACGAAGCGCACCGGACGATCGGATCGGACCGTTACGTGGCGCTGCACGTCCGGCGTGGCGACATAGTCGGCGTGCTGCAGGCCGCCGCGGGAGAGATGGCGCAGGGCAAGCTGACGGGGGTGGCGAGCAATTACGCCATTCACCTTGCCAAGCAGTCGGCGCCGCTGGCCTTCTATCACGACAAGGTGGAGGCCGCGATCGCGGCGGGACTGCCGATCCTCTTCTTCAGCGATACGCCGGAACTGTACCGGGAAGTGCGTCAGCGGTTTGCAGGCGCGAACATCGTTGACGCGAGCCGAATTGCGCGCTCGGCGGCGCACCCGCTGGTAAAGGCTTTCATCGACTTCACGCTGATCGGTGCGGCCGACCATGTGATCGGGACGCAAACGGGTTTTGCCTCGGTTGCCTGCATGCTCGGCGGCGCGCCGCAGGTGATTGTCACGGCGCGCGGAAATTGGGACGAGTTCTGCCGCTTCCTGTACGAGGACATTCTTGGTGGATTTGATATTCCCGCCGGGGTCCGTGCGCAGCTGGAAGCCGTCACCATGCCGGAATACATGCGCTATTATGAGAGGGCGTGTAAGATGAAGGACAACTTAAATTAGGTGGTCTCGTTCAGATTATTTTGTAACGCGATTAAATTACTGGCTCGCCTGTGCAAACGATCTTCAGATAAGTCAAACATTCTTAGGTAATTAAGATAAAGAAGAGCTAAATCACAAGCATGCCGATGCTGATAATAGTCAACTAAGATGTAGCGAGCTGGGGAGAGATCCGGATTCAAAAGTTAGCAGTATCTCAGCCAGCTCAGCTCGTTGTTCTAAGTCGTCAACAGAGCTCTTGAACGGCCTGTTTAGCGTTTTGTAGGCCTTTATCATGTTCCGACCGGCGATGCTAAGGTAGGCTAGCTGATTAAAAATCGCTAATGTAGCGCAAACGCTGGAAGCGTAAAGCCTGCTCGTGTAAATCTCAGGCTTTAGTCTGCGATGAATTCTGCTGCGGCTTTGTCCTGTGATACGTGTTGAAGTCGGGATATTTGCTGCTGAAGTTACCAACAATCATGGCTGTCAGGAATAGGGGCCGGATGTTGGCAAGCTTTTCAAGAAGGTCGCTATACTCTGTTCGAACGACGTAGGCCGATCGTACAACATGAGAGATTTCAGGCGTGAGCTGATGAAAGGCCGGTACCTCATTCAGCAATGCAAGCCGGTCAAATTCAGCAATGCAAGCCGGCCAAATTCAGCAATGCAAGCCGGCCAAGTCATCCCAAGCAGCATCACGCCAAAAAATGCTAGATACTTCTCTATTAAAAACGACCGCGTCGAAACAATTGTTTTTAATACAGACGCCGTCAACCTTCACTTCCTTGAACGATGAGATCTCGCCAACTTGGACGTCTGGTTTTCTGTCGTTTAGATCAGGTGATAAACGATAAGGCTCGCTCGACACGAACTGCCACAACTGTTCAGGAAAGCTGAACTCGCCGGTGATGAAGCGTGCCTGCTGCACTGCCTTTCCCGCAGCATGCGTATAGCCGTACGTACGTGTTTGGTCTAACTTCAACCAAGACTGCTGGCTTGCCATAATCCGCATCGGGTGAAAGATGCGGCAGGTCCCGATCGTCATCAGTACAGTATGTCGGTCTTCCTGACTCATGTCAGCCATGGCTGACGCTAATTACCTGGTGCGGCATACGGCTCGCCGCTGTCGACAACACGGCGGGTGCTCTCGACATCCGCCTGCACCATCTCCTGGATCATGTCCGCCAGGCTCGCCTTCGGTGCCCAGCCCAATTTGGTGCGCGCCTTGGTGCTGTCGCCCAGCAGCAGGTCGACCTCCGTAGGGCGGAAGTAGCGCGGGTCTACGGCCACCAACGTACGGCCGGTCTTGCGGCAGAGCCCGACCTCGTCCACGCCCTCGCCCTGCCAATCGAGTTCGATCTCGCAGTGTCCGAACGCTTGCTCGACGAAATAGCGCACAGTGTTGGTTTCGCCCGTGGCGAGCACGTAATCGTCCGGCTCGTCGGCCTGAACGATGCGCCACATGCCTTCGACATAGTCACGCGCGTGACCCCAGTCGCGCTTGGCGTCGAGGTTACCCAGGTACAGCCGATCCTGGACACCGAGATGGATGGCGGCGACCGCCCGCGTGATCTTGCGCGTCACGAATGTCTCGCCGCGGATCGGGCTCTCGTGGTTGAACAGGATGCCGTTCGAGGCATGGATGCCATAGGCCTCGCGGTAGTTCACCGTGATCCAATAGGCATACAGCTTGGCCGCGGCATAGGGCGAACGCGGGTAGAAGGGCGTGCGCTCCGACTGGGGTGTCTCCTGCACCTTGCCATACAGTTCGGACGTGCTCGCCTGATAGAAGCGCACGCTCTTTTCTACGCCCAGGATGCGCAGCGCTTCCAGCAGGCGCAGCGTGCCGACCGCATCCGAGTTGGCGGTGTATTCGGGCGCTTCGAAGCTGACAGCGACGTGGCTCTGCGCGGCGAGATTGTAGATCTCGTCCGGCTGCGTCTGCGCGATGATGCGGATGAGATTAGTGGCGTCAGTCAGGTCGCCATAATGCAGGAACAGGCGCCCGTCCGGATTGTGCGCGTCGCTGAACAGATGCTCGATCCGCCCGGTGTTGAACGAGGATGAGCGGCGCTTCACGCCATGGACCACATAGCCCTTGGCCAGCAGCAGTTCGGCGAGATATGCGCCGTCCTGACCCGTGATACCGGTGATCAGGGCCACCTTGCCCGTCTTTGCGTCCACCAAAGTCCGTCCTCCAGAAAGGGCTGCTACTTCACACCTTCAAGGTTCAGCGACACCAGCGTGCCCGTGTCCTTGGCCATATGCGGGATGTAGGATTGCGAATAGTCGTCAAGCCAGGCGTGTTCGGTCTGGCGCCAATCCCACGCGCGGACCTCCGCAAAGCCGATGGCCAGCAGGTCGGCGGTCAGCCGCGCCTCGTCGAATACGACGTGATGATAGTCATACTGGTCTTTCTGCCCGCCGCAGAGCAGGCCGCGCACCGATTCGATGCCGTTCGGCAGCTCGCCCGCCACATGCAGCCGGGCGCAGGCACCGAAGTCCGGCACCGCCAGCCGCAGCACGCCACCCGGTTTCAGCACGCGAAGCCATTCGGCCAGCACGCGCTGATAGTCGCGCCGGCCGAAATGCTCGAGAAGATGGCAGGCGTAGATTAGGCTGACCGAGTCGTCTGGGATGAAGTCCAGCTCGTCCACCGGACCCTGCCGATCGACATGATCGTACGGCAGCGCGTCCACAT
>Ga0325400_1001215_pt1 | contig 20964 bp, 10 predicted proteins | sample PopdelMetagenome_2_FD_205662 | JGI IMG/M metagenome (GOLD analysis project Ga0325400, IMG submission 205662) | Populus deltoides microbial communities from Bellville, Georgia, United States - Xylem-PdKOR-R1 | ecosystem: Host-associated > Plants > Phyllosphere > Stem > Wood/Secondary xylem...
GCTTTGTAAATGGTCGTCCCGGTCGGCGCCACCGAGACCGTAAACGAATTGGTATTGGCAATGGCCGTTGAAAACGAAGTAGTGCCCGTTGTGATCAGGCTATCCGAATACCCAATCGTCCACGGTCCGGTGCCAGTTAAGCTGAACGAAAGTACGGTACTCTGACTACTGTAGATGGTCTTATCGCCACTGAGCAGGGTCGCCGTCGCTTTCGGATTGATTGCTACGGCAATAGCCGCCCGTTCGCTTTCGCAACCGTTGACGGTCTGACTGACGTAGTATCGATCAATGGCAGGGGATGGTGTCGGCGCCAGTTGGGAAGCCGGTCCCCCCGTCGGTTGTGTATACCAGTTTAAGATTCCGCCGACGCTTGTCGTGGCCGACAGTGGAGCCGTTGTCCCCTGACAAACGGTAACCGATGAAACAACCGCTGGCGCCGTCGGTTTGGCACTGACCGTCACGAAGATGGCCACCCGATCACTTTCGCAACCATTCAACGTCTGGCTGACGTAATACGGGATCGTGCTCAGGTTGCCAGTGGCCGGCGCCGGCGCATTTGGTGACGCGGTTCCGCCCGTTGCAGCCGTGCCATACCAGTTCAAGACGCCCCCGCTGGTTGCCGTAGCGGATAAAGGCTGGGCCGTACTCCCCTGGCAAAGGGTAATCGGCGCTGTGGTTGGCTGAACCTGCTTGGAACTACCCGTCACGGCAATAATGGCCCGATCACTTTCGCACCCATTGACGGTCTGGCTGACATAAAACAGGGTTGTCACCACCGTATTGATGGATACCGTCGGCGGACTGGACGAAGCGGTTCCGCCTACTTGGCTGGTACCATACCAATTCAACTGTCCCCCGTCGGTAGCGGTGGCCGTTAAGGAGGCAGTAGCGCCCAAACAATAGGTGGTAGGCGTAGTGATGGGGAGTCTTGGTTTGGCTTTAACGGTCACCGGAACCGCAACCCGGTCGCTCTCGCAACCCGTCACCGCATCCGTCTGAGTGACATAATACGTCGTGGTAATGGTAGGTGGAGCCGGAGTTGTTGTTGCCGAGGTACCCGTCAGCGTCGTATACCACTTTAGATTCTGACCCACCACCGGCAGCGAAGCAGGTAGCGCATTTTCGCAGTACGTAATGGCCTGGGTAACCGGCGCGGTCGGCTTGGCTCCCACCGTTACCGTAATGGCGGTTCGATCGCTCTCGCACCCGGTCGTTGCGTCGGTTTGGCTCACGTAGTACGTCGTCGAAGCGGTAGGCGGGTTAGGTTGGGCAATGGCCGAACCACCCGTGGCTGTCTGGTACCACTTCAGACTCTGCCCAACCACCGTTAACGAGCTTGGAACGGCGCTCTGGCAGTAACTGATGGTCTGACTCGCCACGGCAATGGGCTTTGGATTTACCGTTACGTTGACAATAGCCTTGTTACTTTCACACCCATTGGCGTCGGTCTGACTTACGTAATAGTTAATGACTCCGGCGCTGGTGGTCAGTGGAGTTGGCGCGCCCGCCAATGGGTTATTGCTGGCGTCATACCATTTTAGGGTTCCCGTGCCTGTGGCGGTCAGTTGTTGAGCTGTTGTATTCTGGCAAAACCGGGCAGCGGCAGGAACCGGTGCGGCCGGCAAAGCGCGGATTGTAACCGTAATAGGCGCCTTGCTACTCTCACAATTATTGGCATCGGTCTGGGTGACATAATACGTGATCGTGCCCGGCTGGCTGGTCAAGGGCGTTGGCGCGCCAGCCAAGGGATTGTAAGTCCCGTCGTACCACTTCGCATTGGGAACGCTGGTCGTCAAAGGAGACGCGGCTGTGTTCTGACACAGGCTGACCGATGCGGCAACCGGCGTCGGTGGAGCCGGGAGTGCATTCACCGTAACCGTAACCAGTGTCGGCTTGCTCTCGCACCCGTTAACGATTTGAGTCACGTAATAACTGGAGTTAGCGGTGGTCAGTGGGGTGGGTGCTCCCGCCAATGGATTGTTGTTGGCATCGTACCACTTTAACGTTCCGGTTCCCGTAGCTATCAAAGGAGTCGCTTTAACCCCCTGGCAATACGTCACGTTAGCCGCCACGGGGGCATCGGGAGCCGCCGTAATCTGAACATCAATCCGGGCCAGATTGCTCTCGCAGCTGTTTGCCGTCGTCTGCGTAACGAAGTAGGTCACCGTACCGGGCGTAGTCGTTGAGGGTATCGGGGCAGCGGCCAGCGCATTATTGTTTGCGTCGTACCACTTTAGATTCTGGCCGGTAGCCGTTAGGGCCGTCAACCCCGTTGTGCTTTGACAATAGGAAACCGTAGCCGTTACCGTTGGCGGAGCGGAGATCGGCTTAATGATGAAAGAGACCGTAGCGGTCGGGCTTTCGCACGCATTGACCACCTGACTCACCGAGTAACTGAATGTACCGGCGGCTGCGGTCGAGGGCGTTGGCGGACCCGATAGCCCGTTTCCGTTGGCGTCGTACCATCGCAGGCTTCCACTGGCGTCGGTTGCCGTGGCCGACAGCGGAACCGCGTTCGTGGCACCCAGGCAGTAGGCTATCGGCGTTGCGGCAACCGTTGGACGCGCTGGCAGCGGCTTAATGGTGGCGGTGACGGTTGCGGTAGCACTTTCACACCCTGTGACAGTTTGCGTAACTAAATATGTGTAAACAGCCACCTGGTTGGTCGGCGGAGCCGGTGCGGCCGACAGCGGCTTGCCAGTCGAGTCGTACCACTTTAAGTTTTGGCCCGTTGCCGTCAGGGAAGTGGGTCCGGTGAAGTTTTGACAATAGCTGGCGGGCGTAACACCGGGCGCATCCGGGATAGGATTCACCGTTACGGTTATGGTCGCCGAATCACTCTCGCAACCGGTGGCGTTGGTTTGGGTGACAAAATACGTGGTTTTTCCTACGGCAGTGGTTAGGGGCGTTGGAGCGTTGGGCAGAAGCGCGTTATTGCGATCATACCATTTTAAATTCTGGCCATTGGCTTGTAGCGGAGATGCCGTTTGCCCCAAACAATAGGCTACCTGAGCGGTCACCCCGGGTAAAGCGGGTCGGGCGATTGTGGTGACGGCGATCGTAGCGCGTTGACTTTCGCACCCATCAACCGTCTGGCTAACGTAGTAGTATCGCGTGTTTACGACATCCGTGAAGGGCGTCAGTTCATCCTGTCTGGTGCCGCCGTTTTGCGTCGTATACCAGTTCAAAGCTCCCCCCGTTACGGCTGTGGCCGACAAAGGAGTCGACTGTACGCCCTGGCAATAGATGACGGGGGTACTGCTGACCGCGGGAAAAGCCGGTACCGATTTGATCGTCACGGCAACGGCGGCCCGGTCGCTTTCGCAGCCATTAACGGTCTGACTCACGTAGTAATTAACCGGCGTACCGATGATGGCCGTGGACGGCGTCGGTGCCGTTGGGGAAGGCGTTCCGCCGGTTTCATTTTTGTCGTACCAGTTGAGCGTACTCCCATTGTCCCCAATTGCCGTTAAAGGCACTACCTGATTAGCGCAAAAGGTAATGGGCGTCGTAGCCGGTGCCGCGGGTTTAGGCTTGATCGTCACGGCAATGGGGGCCCGGTCACTCTCGCAGGTGTTGGCGTCGGTCTGACTGACGTAGTAAGTAAAAGAACCCGCCTGTTGGGTTTCAACGATTGGCGCCGTTCCTGACCGGGTTCCGCCGGTCGCAGCGGTCCCGTACCAGTTAAGTACATCCCCGCTGGCAGCTGTGGCGCTTAACGAAAAAGAGGCTGTTGTCTGGCAAACGGCGGTAGGCACTACCACGGTTGGCGGGAGTGGTTTTGGAATAACCACTACGGTCAGGCTACTGGGGGGGCCTTCGCAACCATTCACAGTCTGGGTTACTTTGTAAACAGTAGGCCCTACTGTATTTGTGGAGGGCGTTACAGAGTCGGAGCTCTGGCCGGCTGGATCGTACCATTTCAGGGTTCCTGTTCCTGTTGCGGTCAGTGGACTGGCTGGACCACTTTGGCAAAGAATGACCGGGTTGGGCGCTACACTGGGTGCGACCGGAAGCGACTTAATCGTTACCGCAATGGCAGCCCGATCACTCTCACAACTGAAGCTGTTGGTCTGGCTCACGTAGTAATTAACCGGCGTACCGATGATGGCCGTGGACGGCGTTGGTGCCGTCAGAGAAAATGTTGTGTCTGTAGTAGTTTTATACCATTTAAGTGTGCTTCCATTGTCCCCAATTGCCGTTAAAGGCACTACCTGATTAGCACAAAAGGCGATCGGAGTCGTACCTGGTTGCGCGGGTTTCGGATTTACCGTAACGGGAATGCTGGCCCGGTCACTCTCGCAGCCGTTATTATCGATCTGGCTGACGTAGTAGAAAAGGGTCGTGGCTGCGTCCGTTGTAATCTTCGTGGGATCCGGCGAAGGCGTTCCTCCGGTTTCATTGGTTCCGTACCAGTTTAACCGGTTGCCACTAAGCGCCGTGGCCGACAATGAGATAGACTGTGAGGCCTGACAAACGGCGGCCGGAATCATGACGGTCGGCATCGCTGGCCGCGAAAGGACCGTTACCGTTACGCTATCGCGGGGACCTTCGCAGCCGTCGACCGTCTGACTCACGTAATATTTGCGGATGCCCGTGACAGACGTTTGTGGAATAAGACTCGGTAAAGGCGTTGTGCCGGTCCGGGTATCGTACCATTTAAGGTTAATCCCACTGGCGGTTAAGGCCTCCGCCGTTATGCTCTGGCATTCGGGTTTGGTGCGGGCGGTGGCAACCGGCGCGGGCGGTAATGGGGTAATCGTGACCTGGACCGTTGCCCGATAGCCCTCGCAGCCGAAGCTGTTGGTTTGGGTCACAAAGTAAGTGGCCGCCGAAGCGGTAGTTGGTGGGTCGGTTAACCGATTTCCGTTACTGGCATACCACTTTATATTCTGTCCCGTCGCGGTCAGCGAAACGGGATCTGTATTCTGGCAAACCGCAACGGCTAACGTTGTAGCGGGTGGTTCGGGTTTTGGGTTGACAACCACCAGAATGTCGGATTTGGTACTTTCACAACCGTCAACGGTTCGGCTAACGGAGTAGGTAGTGGTCGTTGCGTTGATTGTTGAAGGGGTTGGCGCGCCCGGTAACTTTTGTTTGTTAGAATCATACCATATTAAGTCGTTTACTGGCGTGGCCGACAGAGGACCGGTTACGGCCGTACCCTGACAGAAGGTAACCGGACTGCTCACGATCGGAGCGCTGGGCTGGGGTAAAACGGTGATTGTGATAAGTCTCTTGTCACTTTCACATTCGTTAACGGTTTGGCTCACGTAGTAAGTAATATTACCTGTACTTTGGGTTGACGGCGTTGGCGCTCCACTCAATTGATTTCCATTCGCATCGTACCACTTTATATTTTGTCCATCGGCCTGCAGAGCCTTAGGACTTGTTCCCTGACAAAAAGTGTAAGGAGAGGTCACCGTTGGCTTGTCAGGTTTGGGGTTAATCGTTACTTTTTGCTCCGTCCGCTTACTTTCGCATCCATTAATGGTCTGGCTAACGTAGTAAGCGATTGAACCTGCGGCCGATGTTGCCACCACGGGGCCCGATGTATAATAGCCCTCGCCTTGCGTTGGATTCTGATTGGTATACCACCGTAGCGCCTGGCCTGATGCGGTTAATGTAACCGAAGGTTCATTTAGGCATCGAGTTAAGGAGGTTGCGGTGGGCGCAGGAGGTATTGGATTGACGGTTAGCAGGTTGGACGAAGTGTTTTTAACCGTTTCCGTTTTGAGTCCGACAAATGAATTTGATGAATACGTTACGTCGACAGTCGCAATCACCTGGTATTGAGTCTGCGTATTAAGATTTGGCAACGGTATGGATACTTTCGATGTGCTACCTGCAGAGCTAAGCAGATTGTAATTGGTCAGCACAGATGCGCCGCTTGTCGGTCTCAGTTCAATACTTTTGATTTTATGCGAATCATATCCCACTTGATCGACAAGAATAGTAGCCGTAACCGTTCCGCCTGAACATCGATTGTCGGGGGAGACTGTCACCGTAATTGTGGCTGCCTGCGCCAGACTACCACACATCCATAACACAGCCAGTAAGCCTGTAAACAGCCGTAATTGTAAAGTCATAAAGTAACGATAAATGGTTAGGTAAGTCTAGTAGATTCGTCGTTGACGTAAGTGGCGGAATCAGACACATAAGTATTCCGAAAGGCACCGAAAAACAATACATTTCCAACAATTGGTAGTAATAATTACAGGACAGTGGTTCGTAGGTTTAACTACCTAGCTTTTCTCCGCTAAAAAGCTGCCTATAAGGCTATTCACTACAAATGGACACTGTCTTCCAGTAGGACCTCCGCCGGACAGAAGGGCCTGTAAGCTCATTCCTTCACTGATTGCGAAAACAGATTCCGTCCATTTAGGTCAGGTTATTTACTATCCTAGCGATGGAAAGAGAGTGGAAAAGCACCCGGCGTTTCGTAAATGATTTGTCGCTCCACGTGGTTGAGGCCGGCCCCGCCGATGGACCATTGCTCCTTCTACTGCACGGCTTCCCGGAGTTCTGGTGGGCCTGGCGCCACCAGATTACGCCCTCGCCGAGCGCGGTTATCATGTCGTGGTGCCTGACCTGCGGGGCTATAACACCAGTGCTGCCCCACAGGAGGTCTCGGCCTATCGGCTGGAAACGCTGGTCGCCGATGTAATGGCGCTGGCCGATCAATTCCAGGTTGACCGCTTTCACCTGGTGGGGCACGACTGGGGTGGCATTATCGCCTGGGGAGTGGGCGCAGCGCATCCGGAACGGCTGAATCGGCTGGTGATCTTGGATGCTCCGCACCCGGACATCTGGGGCGATCAGGCGCTCAAGCATCCGACTCAGGCCCTGCGCAGCACGTATGTGGCGTTATTCCAACTGCCCTGGCTACCGGAGGCTACGCTCGGCGCCCTCGACTTCGCGGGCCTGCGCACTATGGTTGAGAGTACGGCGCGCGCGGATACGTTTAAGCCCGGCGAGATTGAGCGCTACACGGAGGCCTGGGCGCATCCCGGCTCACTGACGGCTATGCTCAACGACTACCGTGCGCTGCGTGAACGGGACAAGTCCGACCAGCCCGCCCGGATTTCGGCCCCAACGCTCGTGATCTGGGGCGAGAACGACAGCTTCCTGGAACAGCACGTTGCCCGGGCCGCGCTTGACCTGTGCGACAAAGGGCAATTGTCTATCATCGGGGGCACAACGCACTGACTGCACCTGGAAGAGCCCGAGCGGGTGAACGCCGAGATCATTCAGTTTCTGGCAAGTGAGGGTTAAACGAAAGCTATTTGTCCGGAATCGTTGCGTCCGGACTGCGCTGCCAGACACGGGTATTTTTTATTTGTGTACCAGGCGCCATTCGTACACTATGTCCCGGCGAACCAACTGACTGAAAGCAGGGCATGGCTTCTCATAGCAGGAGTCGCCCCCTTACCTGGTTTTTATTTAACGATTTGTTGATGATTTCATAATAGATGCGGGATTGAGGATGGCTAATTTTAATCCTTTAACGTTATTATCCTTTCCACATGCCACTTCATAATGCGGTCCAGCAGTTGCTCGACGAGTGTTCGCACAGCTGGTCACAACAAACGATAAAACCCGGCGATTTTGTCTACCAGCCTGCCGACGCTGATACAAACCTATACCTGATTCATAAAGGACTGGTTAAAATCGGTAGTCTGGGCGATTGGGGCCAGCGCGTACTCTATGATTTATTGCAGCCGGGTGAACTGTTCGGGGATCTGGACTATCTGAATGAAGTGGTTTTTTTTGAATATGCGCAGGCGGCAACCCCGGTATTCGTGTTTGCCATTGACCGTCCCGCTTTTCGGCACGCCGTGACGCACAATCCGGTGCTGGCCCAATGGTTCAACGAGACGATTGTGCGTCGATGGCACCGGACCGAAATCCGACTGCTACACCGCAATGGGTTATCCGTCGACGACCGAATTCGGCATCTGCAAAAACAATATACGCCTTTGATCCGGGACGCAAACGGCCAGCAGCAGCGGCCGTTCGACCAGTTGTCGTACCAGGAGATCGGCGATTTAGTGGGCGCAACCCGCCAAACGGTTTCCCGCAAGATTAGAACTCCGTTGGAATCCCCATCCGACTTTGTTATGGAACTGTAATCAATCAGCGGGTCTAACCGGGGCGTTTGGTAACAGTAGCTTAATAGTGGGGGGTACTGGTTTAAGGTTTTATTAAGGCTGCCGGGCGCTGTTAATTTTTAACATAGGTGAGTGAGTGGCGTTAGCGAGCTTCGTCTTTTTCTACTCAAACACAGCCTAATGCAGTCCTTCTTTACTCCACATCACCGTTTTGTTACCAGCCTGCTTTTCTTTAGCCTATTCCTTACGTCCCTGGCCTGGGGACAGGCTACCGACGCTACCATCGCCGGTATTGTCAAGGATAAAGCAGGCAGCGTATTACCCGGCGTAACGATCCGGGTTCGGAACGAAGCCACCGGTTTTGGAACCGGCACCCAGACAAACGTCGATGGGCGGTTCACCATGCAGCAGTTGCCGCTCGGCGGCCCTTACACCGTAACGTTCTCGTACATCGGCTTTTCCAGCCAGAGCCGTACGGGTTACCAGCTTAACCAGGGCGATCTGGTAACAATCAATGTCACAATGACCGAGACCGACCAGCAGTTACAAGAGGTCATTGTGACGGGCACGAGCCTTAAAAACCGGACCGATCGGTTAGGGGCGTCAACGGCCATTACCGCCGACAACATCGCTAAGCTGCCCGTCTTCAACCGCAGTTTTACGAACCTGCTGGCCCTTTCGCCCCTCAGCAACGGAACCAGCATTGGCGGGCAGCTGGCGTCATCGACCAACTTCCTCATCGACGGCGCCAGTGCGCGGAACAACCTGACCAGCGGAGCCCTGGGCAGTGGACCATTTTCGCTCTCGCTGGAAGCCATCCGCGAATTCGAGATCGTTGCCAACGAGTACGACGTAACCAAAGGTCGGCAGGGGGGCGGTACGGTCAGTGCCGTCACCAAGTCGGGGACGAACACGCTGACGGGTACCGCTTTCACCTACTATAACGCCAACGGCTTGTCCAGTCCCCGTGACATGCGGGGTAATGTTCGCCTGACCAATTTTAGTCGTTTCCAGTACGGCTTCTCGCTGGGGGGTGCCCTCATTAAAGACAAGCTGCACTACTTCGTGGCCCTCGATCGGCAAACCGAGTCGGCGCCTTTCTACATTGCCGACATCCGGAGCGACGCCGACGCCAATGCACTGGGAATCAGCAAAGCCGTGCTGGATAGCGTGATCACAATTGGCCGGCAGAAATACGGCCTGAGCGCTACGCAGCAGGTCGGCGAGTTTAACCGCCAGACCGTGGCTAACACCCTGTTCACCCGGCTCGACTGGCAGCTCAACGCCAAACACACCCTGACGCTGCGTAATAACTTCAGTAACTGGAATAACCCGAACAGTAATAACGATAACTCGTCCATCAACCTGTTTGAAGTGTACGGGGGTTTCAAATCGCTGGAAAACAGCACCCTGCTTTCGCTGCGGTCGACGTTTAAGCCAACACTGGTCAATGAGTTGAAGGTGCAGTACCAGCACGCGACCCGGAACTACGAAGCCAATAGCCAGCTGCCGTCGGCCAACATTCCCCGCGCTATTGTGACGGTCAATTCCGTACTACCCAACGGCCGGAACGGCAGCACGTCGGTGCAACTCGGTGGTCAGCGGTTTACGCCGGAACGCAACCTCGAAAACCAGATCCAACTGGTTAATACGGTCTACTGGACCAAGGACCGCTATAATTTCACCTTCGGTACCGACAATACACTGACCTATCTGGATACGTACATTTCCAACGAACAGAACGGCCGGTTTATCTTTAATAACCTGCGCGACTTCGACAACCTGAATCCCTCGCGTTACGCCCGGGAAGTGCCCATCAACGGCATTCCGTCGGTGCAGCAATATGTACTGAACGCGTCGCTGTTTGGACAGGTGCAGTTCAAACCCCGCTACGACATGGACCTTCAGGCGGGTGTACGCTGGGACCTGACGAGCTACCTGACCAAAGGCGATTACAACCCCGTTGTGGAACGGGAACTGGGTCTGCGTACCGACGCGAATCCGACCGACTGGAACAACATCCAGCCCCGGGTTCAGCTAACCTGGAACCCCGGCAACAAAAACCGCGACATTATCCGGGTAGGCGGTGGTGCCTTCTCGGCCTACGTCATCAACTACGCGCAGGTAAACAATATTCAGAACAGCGGTACCAAAGTGGCGTCGATCGACGTGACGCGCCCGACCAATTCCAGCCAGCCGAATCTGGTGCCGCGTCCGGATTTTGTGGCCTACCGCAACGACCCCAGCACGGCACCGGGCATTCCGGCCGGAGCCAGCTACGTCTCGACGATCAACCTCAACGATCCGAAATTCCAGGTACCCACCATCTACAAGGCTAACCTGTCGTACAGCCACTTCTTCAGCGACAACTTCCGACTGGGCGCTAACCTGCTCTACGCCAACACGGTGAACAATTACGTGTACCTGGACAAGAACCTGGTTGACCAGCCTTATTTTACGCTGGCCAACGAAGCGGACCGGGGCGTATTTGTACCGGCCAACACGATTGCGACCAACAGCGGACAGACCAACAACGTACTGGGTCGTAAGACACAGGCGGTCGGTCGGACTCTGATGCTGACCAACGGCGCCAAACTACGGACGTTGACCTTCGTGCTGGATGGCGAAATCCGCCTGCCACGCAATGGATCACTGGCCTTTAGCTATACCTGGAACGACGCCCGCGACAATACGTCGTACAACGGAAACGTGGCTAACACGTCGACTTTCCGCCCCATTAAGAGCGACCCGCGCAGTCTGTCCGAAATCAATTACTCCGACAACCAGTTCCGGCACAAGCTGGTGGCCTTTGGTTCAACGCCGTCGGTGGCCGGTTTTGTGCTGAGCGTGCGGTTCACGGGTACGGGCGGTACGCGTTACTCGCTGGTGGTTGATGGTGACATTAACGGTGACTTTGTGGGTGGTCCGGGTACCGACAACGACCTTGCTTTTATCTTTGATCCGAACAATTCAGAGGTACCACAAGCCATCCGTACCTCCATGCAAAAGGTGCTGGATAACCCGGACAACCGGGCCGCCGGCGCCATCCGCAACAGCATCGGTAAAATCTTCGACCGCAACGGGGGTGAAAATCCGTTCTCGGGTACGTTCGACGTTCGGCTGGCTAAGTCGTTCCGTACGTTTGGCAAGCAGCAGCTGGCCTTGAGCGTCGATGTGTTTAACTTTGCTAACCTGCTGGGCCAGGTGCTTGACGGAGTTACGATACGGGGGGCCGAAGCAACGTCCCGGCGCAATTGGGGTGGCAATTATAACCTGGGGAACCAGACGCTGCTGACACCCAACGGCTTTAATCCAACCACCCGGCGGTATAGCTACCGTGTCAACGAAAACGTGGGAACGACCCAGAAACAGGGAACGCCTTATTCGGTCCAGTTGGGAGCTCGTTACTCGTTCTAAATTAATTAAGATTTTTCCACATCAATCCAATGGAAAACCGTCGTGATTTTCTCAAAAAAGCAGCCCTGCTATCGAGCAGCAGTCTGCTGAGCAATAGTCTGCCCCCGGTCATTCAGAAGGCGCTGGCCGTTGCGCCTGAGCTGGGCAGCACCTTCTATGACGCCGAACACATCGTGTTTCTGATGCAGGAAAACCGTTCGTTCGACCACCAGCTGGGTATGTTGCAGGGCGTACGGGGTTTCAACGATCCCCGCGCCATTCAGTTGCCGGACCAGAACAGTGTCTGGCTGCAAACCAACGCCAAGGGCGATACCTACGGACCGTTTCACCTGAATGTAAAAGATACGAAGGTAGCCTGGATGGGCTCACTGCCCCACGGCTGGACGGACCAGACCGACGCCATGAACAATGGTAAGTACGATAAATGGCTGGAAACGAAAAAAGCCCGCAACAAAACCTTCGCCGATATGCCGCTGACGATGGGCTACTGCGACCGGGAGGACTTTCCGTTCTATTATTCTCTGGCCGATGCCTTTACCGTCTGCGACCATAATTTCTGCTCCAGCATCACCGGAACGCACCCCAACCGCCACTACTGGATGACGGGTACGGTCCGCGAGAAAAACGAGCCTGAGGCCATCGCGCACCTCTGGAACGTGAACAATTACGAATACCCGACGCTGAACTGGACAACCTATCCCGAACGGCTCCAGGCGGCTGGCATTCCCTGGAAAGTGTACCAGAACGAGATCACGATGGGCTACGGACTGAAGGGCGAAGAAAGCGCGTGGCTCAGTAATTTCGGCACCAACGTACTGGAATATTACCAGCAGTACAACGTCCGGCTGCACGAGGGCGGCATCGCAAACCTGCAGGCCAAAAACGAATCAGTCCGGCAGCTGATTACCGACCTGGAAGGACAACCCGCCGATGAGAAAACGGCCCAGAAACTGGCCGCGGCCCGCAAACTGCTGACCAACATCGAAACGGCCCAGAAGCGCTACACGGCAGACGGCTACGCGAACCTGTCGGCGGAGGCTAAAAACTTGCACGACAGTGCGTTCGTGACCAACCGACAGGACCCGTTCTTCCACGAACTGACGGCTATGGCCTACACCGACGGAAGCACCGAACGGACGCTGAACGTGCCCAAAGGGGACGTTTTCCACCAGTTTCGGCAGGATGTTCAGAACGGCACCCTGCCAACCGTATCGTGGCTGATGCCGCCCGCCCACTTCTCGGATCACCCCGGCCAGCCCTGGTTCGGTCCCTGGTTCGTCAGCGAGGCCATGGATATTCTGCTGCAAAATCCGGAGGTCTGGAAGAAAACCATCTTCATTATCACCTACGACGAAAACGACGGTTATTTCGATCACATGCCCCCCTACGTCGTGCCCAATCCCTACAAGGCCAACACGGGTAAAGTATCGGCGGGCATCGATCCCCGGCTCGACTTTGTCACCAAGGAGCAGCAGACCAATCCGTCGGCCCAGGCGAGTGGCCTGCGCGAAGGCCCGATCGGACTGGGCTACCGGGTCCCGATGATCATTGCCTCGCCCTGGACGCGGGGTGGGTACGTGAACTCGGAAGTGTTCGACCATACCTCATCGCTGCAGTTCCTGGAGCATTTTCTGGCTAAAAAAACCGGCAAAACCATCCGGGAAGAGAACATCACGGCCTGGCGCCGGACCGTTTGCGGTGATCTGACGTCGGTCTTCCGCCCCTACAACGGCGAACCCATCACCCAACCAAAGTTCCTCGAGCGCGGGCCTTTCCTGGAAGGTATCCACCAGGCCCAGTTCAAAAATGCCCCCGCCAACTACCAAAAGCTGACGGCCGCTGACAGGGAGCAGGTTAACGCGCAGCCCAGGCAGTCGCCCCACGTGCCTCAGCAGGAAAAAGGCATCCGGGCGGCCACGGCCCTCCCCTACGAGTTGTACGTCGACCGGATGGCGGGGCGTGACAGGCAGCAGTTTGGACTCTCGTTCAAAGCGGGTAACGCCATCTTTGGTGCGCAGGCTGCGGGGGCACCGTTCCGGGTTTACGCCGTGCGGCCTTATCAGGGTGAAACGATGCGGGCCTGGGATTACTCGGTGGCCGCGGGGGATGCCCTCCGGGACGACTGGACCATTCGTGATTTTGACGCCAGTCAGTACCACCTGCGGGTCTACGGTCCGAACGGATTTTTCCGGGAGTTTACCGGTAGCGCCAACAATCCTCTGATTGGTGTTGAGTGTCGGTATGAGTCGCAGCGCCTGCGCCGTAACAAGCTGACGGGCAATCTACTGGTGACGCTCCACAACCACGACACCAAACCCCACACGCTGACGCTGCTCGACAACAGCTATAAAGCCAAACCGCAGCAGGTCCAGTTACCGGCGGGCGGCAAAACCAGCGTGACGCTTGATCTAAGCAGTCAACACGGATGGTACGATATGAGCGTAAAGGTTAAGAACCACGACGGCTTTGAAGAGCGGTTTGCCGGGCATGTCGAAACCGGGATGCCGTCCAAAACCGACCCGCTGATGGGCCGGGTCGTATAAACGGCTAGTATCTCCGCTGGTTAAGGCCGTTAGCGGACAGGCAATTTAGCGGTCGTGCGCCCTAAGATTATTTATTTTAGGGCGCACGACCGCGGCCGTTAAGGGCACATTCCTCCCCAATCCTTTGAATTTCGCAAATAAGGGATTGATTGCTACAAGAAAGACCCTGCTTATCAAGCCCATCTTTGCAGAACAAAAAACAAAGGATGATGGAAAAGAAAGCGAAAATAGCGCTGGTCACCGGTGGAAGCCGCGGCCTGGGTAAAGACATGGCATTGCGGCTTGCCCAGAAAGGAATCGATGTTATCCTAACGTACCACAGTAAAGCCGAAGAAGCACAGAACGTCGTGGCGCAGATTGAGGCAACTGGCCAGAAAGCAGCTTCGCTTCAGCTCAACACGGGCGACATAAAAAGCTTCGACTCGTTTGTTAATCAGCTGAATGACACCCTGACGAGCCAGTTCGGCGCGGAAGGAATCGATTTTTTGATTAACAACGCAGGCATCGGCGGCTATTCGCTCCTGAGTGAGATGAGCGAGGAGCATTTCGACGAACTGCTGAACATTCACTTCAAGGGTGTTTACTTTCTGACCCAGAAGATGCTACCGCTGATGAACGACGGGGGTGGAATCGTCAATGTCTCGACCGGCCTGACCCGGGTTTCGTTTGCCGGCTCATCAGCCTACGCTTCCCTCAAAGGCGCGGTTGAGGTGTTCACGCGGTACCTCGCAAAAGAGCTGGGCGCACGCCAGATCCGCGCCAATGTAATTGCCCCGGGAGCCGTTCTGACGGATTTCGGCGGAGGTCATCTGCGGGAAGACCCGCAGTTGCGCCAGATGGTGGCCAGTGTAACGGCCCTGGGCAGACCCGGTGAGGCTGAGGACATTGGTGGGGTGGTTGCTTTTCTGTGTACGGAAGAAGCCCGCTGGGTCAACGGCCAGCGCATCGAAATTTCCGGCGGAATGCAGTTATAAGGCGGCTTAGGCCATTGCCAAGAAAGCAGGTACGGAGCGATGCCTGCTTTTTTGCTTGGCGCGTGACCGGATGAGCCAATCGAAGAAAGTGCTACCTTTGAATTTTACAAACTGCCATGCTCCCCCATTCATCCCTGGACGACTTTTACCAACGCAATGGCGCTCCGCTGCCCGAGGGCATCAGCCAGGAAATCGGCCACTTCAACGTTTTTGAAACCGAAAAGCTGTTTGACAAAGCAACCGGTAAGCGAATCATGCCTTATAGTCGCCGGGCTTACTACAAGATCAGCTGGATACAGGGTAAAAGCAGAGCCGAATACGCGGATAAGGTCATTGACATTCAGCAGAATGCCCTGCTCTTTGCCACGCCCAAGATTCCCTACCACTGGCTACCCGAGGACCATAACCAGAGCGGCATGTTCTGCATTTTTACGGCGGACTTCCTGGCAGAACGCAAATCCGGCGTTATCCTGGATGAACTGCCGATATTCCAGCCGGGTCAGTTACCGGTTTTCAAGGTTTCTGAGGAGGAGGTCGCCGAGATTCAGTACATCTTTCGGAAGATGCTGAAAGAGCTCAGCGCCGATTATAAATACAAGTATGATTTGTTGCGTAATCTGGTGCTGGAGCTTATTCACTACGGCCAAAAGCTTCAGCCCCTATCGGCGCTCAGCACGGCGCAGAACGCTTCCCAACGCATCACCTCGCTGTTTATCGAACTGCTGGAACGGCAGTTCCCGCTCGAATCACCCCAGCAGCGGCTGGGTTTGCGCGCACCCAAGGAGTATGCGGACCGGCTGGCGGTGCATGTCAACCACCTTAACAAAGTCCTAAAGGATGTAACCGGCAGTACCACCACGGAGATCATCAGCCAGCGGGTCCTGCAGGAAGCCAAAATACTACTCCGGCAAACCAACTGGACCGTGGCCGATATTGCTTATTCGCTAGGCTTTGACGATGTTGCGCATTTTTCCAATTATTTTAAGAAACAAACCGCCACGAGCCCCGTGGCATTCCGGTCTCACTAGCCTGTTTTCGGGGTTGGCGTCGTTCCGGCCGTTTACCCCAACATTTGGGTCACCAACCACATTTATTCCGGCGTAAGCGGGTGTTGTCGTATTTTTGTAACTTATCCTTTTGCATGAATGGCGATTTGGCTGAAGCGACACGGTACCCCCTTATTGGTTGGAATTGCGCTGGCGGTTCTGCCCCTCTTTTATTTCGTCTACGCTGGCGTGAGCTGGCGACCGCTAAACCCCCACGAGCACCTCATCCAGAATGGGCTGGCCTACCTCTTTCTGCTGCTGTTCTCTTACTTTAACCACACCGTTTTTGTTCCCCGCTGGTTTCTCAACAAACGGTATCGGCAATACGCCCTCATTGCGGTCAGTTGCGTTTTAGGGGCCGCCTACCTGCCCTACCGGATTGAGCAGTGGGCCTTTTTTAAAGCACCCCGGGAGAATACGCCGACGGCCTGGATTCGGCAAATCTTCGTGGAAGAAATGATGCTGGACCGTCCTTCCGGACCGCCGTTTTGGTCACATCCGGACGGTCCGGAATCCTTCGCCAAACCGCCCGGCGGCTTTCAGGAAGCTGACTTTCCGGACGGGGGGCCTCCAATGAAAGGGCGGGGTAAGGATCCGCACGGGCCCCATCCTACGCTGCTTCTGCCGGTTAAGCTGGCCATCTTTTTTCTGTTGGGCAGTGTTAGTTCCCTGATTTCCATTTCCGTTCAGACGGCCAGCCGACTCCGCCGGGTCGAGAATGATCAGTTGCAGGCCGAACTGCGGCAACTGAAAGCGCAGATTCAGCCCCATTTTCTGTTTAATACCCTCAACAGCATCTACGCACTGGCGATCCGCAACGATGAGCGCACGGCGGATACCCTCGTTAAACTCTCGGAGTTTCTGCGGTACATTATTCGTGATGCCCACCGCGACCAGGTTCCCCTGGCGACGGAGATCAACTACCTGGCCAATTACATGGACTTGCAGAAAGCCCGGCTGCGGGATGCCGTTCAGGTTGACTATCAGCTGGAAGGTACGGCAAATGGCTTACTGATTGCCCCGCTGCTTTTGTTTTCCTTTGTCGAGAATGCGTTCAAGTACGGCGTTAATCCCGAAGAAGATTCGCTGATTGTCATTCACCTGCGCATTCAGGATAGCGGCCTGCGGCTGTATGTCGCCAACAATAAGGTTCAGGTTAGCCACCTGGAAGAGTCAACCGGCATTGGCCTACAGAACACCCGGGAGCGGCTGCGGCTGCTTTATCCGGCAGCTCACGAGTTAACGATTGACAATACCGCCACCCATTTTCGCGTCACTTTACTGCTTACCCTATCCTAATGAAAGCCATTGCACTGGATGACGAACGCCCTGCGCTGGATGTCATCGACGCTTTTTGTAGCCGCATCGATTCGGTTGAGCTGGTAAAAACGTTCACCCGCACCGGCGAAGCGCGGCTTTATCTGGAAAATAATCCCGTTGATCTGCTGTTTCTGGACATTAACATGCCCCGAGAATCCGGACTCGAATTTTACAAATCCATCAGCCAGCAAACCCTGGTTATTTTCACCACGGCTTACAGCGAATTTGCCGTCGAGAGCTACGAGGTCGAGGCTGTCGATTACCTTCTGAAACCGTTTACTTTTGACCGGTTCAACCAGGCTGTACAGCGGGCCCAGACCCGTTGGCGAGCCCTTCGGCAAACTACCGGCGAGAGCGCCGATGGCGCCGACCAGGCGCATCTCTACTTCCGGGTGGATTACGGCCTGGTAAAAGTGGCGGTAAACGACATTCAGTTTATTGAAGGACTGGACAATTACCTTAAAATCCACCTGGCCCAGGGCGCTCCCCTGGTTGTCCGACTGACGATGAAAGCAATGCTGGAAAAGCTGCCGGTCGCAAAATTCATTCGGGTTCACCGGTCTTACATTGTTGCCATCGACAAAATTAAGGCTGTCCGCAGCAAAATGATTCAAATAAAAAGCGAGGAGATCCCTATTGGCAGCAGCTACGAAAAGGACTTTTTTACCCTGTTTATGCGCTGACATTCACCCCTGTTTTTGGCCCCTTCACCACAAAGTACCCCCAATAGTCCCCGAATCAGGCCACTTTACCACACCTTTTCCTTTCTATCCTCTACGCACACGAACTTCGGGTCATGAACGAAGCGCTTCATACCGCTTCGCCCAATCATAACCATCGAATTAACTACGTATTCGCCCAGTTTCTATGCGTTACTCTCTACTCAACTTTATTCCAATTAATTCTGCTCTACGGACCGGTAATCGCCTTGTTGGGCAATGCTGGTCCAGAGAGTAACCAATTCACAATACGTAGTTAATAAACAGATTTCGTGATGAAAAAAACGTTTTCCATTGCCAGTTCCCTGGCAGCTTTTATTCTGGTCGCTTTCTTTGCCTGCAACGACCACGCGGTTAACCCCGGCACGACTACGACGGATTCGACCGCGATACCGGGCGGGGGCGGCATGATGGGCCCCGGGGGCGGTTCGGGTTCGGGCGTTTCGCTGGCCTCATCGTTAACGGTTACGGCGGCCCTGTCGAACTCGACGAGTACCAACACGAGTTGCTCTTCCGCAACCGGATTGGCCAAAGTGGTTTGTCTGACTCAAGCCTTTGAAGCGACTTTAGACGCAACCCAGCTGGCAGCGGTGCAGTTAACCTACAGCCTCACCAACGCCCAGAAATGGTCTAACCTCCCCGCCGGCCTTTCGGCCCGGTACGGCATCAACCTGGCTTCTCTCAATGCGACTCAGCTCGCTGCCTTTAAAGACCTGCTGCTCGCGCTGCTGGCCCTGAACGGCGACAACGAAGGGTATTATGAGATGGTGGGTAACCTGGTAGCCGACAATTATCTGGAACAAAACGGCGGAGGCACGACCTACGGCGGGGGTAATTTCTACCTGTCTATCATCGGTACGCCCAGCACCACCGGTCTGTGGGAGTTGCTGTTCACCGGTCACCACTACACGCAGCCCTTTACCTTCAATGGTCCGCAGGGGTCGGGCTACACGCCGGCCTTCCGGGGCGTCGAGCCGACGGCGGCCGTGACAGAAAACAACCGCACCTACCAGCCGATGGACCAGGAGCGTCTGGCGTTTGCCGCCCTGCTGACGGGTCTAAGCAGCACCGAGCAGGCCACCGCGAAGCTAAGCTCTACGTTCTCTGATCTGGTACTCGGACCGGGTCAGGACTGGAAATTCCCGACCACGAAAGTTGGTCTGCGCGTCGGTGAGCTGAGTGCGGAAAAGCAGGCGCTGGTTTTGGATGCCATCAAACTTTACGTTAATGATCTGGATGCTACGACGGCCGCTACCGTTCTAGCTAAATACACCTCCGAGTTAGCCGATACCTACGTCGCCTATTCGGGTACTACCGGCGTAACGGCCCAGAATGACTATATTCGCATCGATGGACCGAACGTCTGGATCGAATTCTCGTACCAGGGTGGCGTTATTATCCGGAATACCCCCCACCCGCACTCGGTATGGCGTGACCGGACCACTGACTACGGCGGAACCAAGTGAGCAAGCCCGTGAAACAATCCCTTTTTACCATCAGTCGCCCGATTGGGTGGCTGATGGTTTTACTGGCAACCCTGTTGCCAACCGCCACTCAGGCTCATCCCATGCCTAATTCGGTGGTGCTGCTGACGGTTCACGCGAACCGCATCGACGCGGAGCTACAGATTCCGCTCAGTGAACTTCAGGCGGCAATTGGTCACGCCGTGAACGACTCCTCCGCCCGACTGGTGGAACGAATGGGACCGCAGCTCCGGACTTATCTGCTCCAGCATGTTCGTCCCCAAACGCCCGGCGGTCAGCCCTGGGCGGTAAGAGTGGGCGCGTTGTCGGTGCAGGAAACGCAGAACCCCATCAACGGCGTTTACCGCGAACTGACGGCCCAGCTACAACTCGCTCCGCCCGCCGGCGGAGACATCCGGCGGTTTGTGTTTCACTATGATGCGGTGCTTCATCAGGTTGTGACGCACAAAATTCTGGTATCGGTGCAGCAGGACTGGGCGCGGGGGCAACTGGCCGACCAATCGCCGACGCAGGTCGGGCTCATCGAACTGGATATTGTCAATAACCGGATCCTACCCCTGGTGGTCAACCTGGAGCCAGGTAGCCGCTGGACGGGCTTTGGGGCTATGGTTCAGCTGGGGATTCGCCACATTGGCGAAGGCACCGATCACCTGCTGTTTTTATTGGTGCTGCTGCTTCCTGCGCCCCTGTTGGTCAGTGCCGGTCGGTGGGGTCGTTTTGGCGGAGTTCGTTACAGCCTGAAGCGACTGCTGTTCCTTGTAACGGCGTTCACAATCGGACATTCACTGACCTTAGTGCTCGGTACCCTTGGCTGGGTCCGGTTGCCAGGCCAGCCCGTCGAAGTCCTGATCGCGGTGTCCATTCTGGTATCCGCCGTCCACGCCGTGCGGCCCGTTTTTGCGGGGCGCGAAGCCTGGGTAGCGGCTGGGTTTGGGCTCGTGCATGGTCTGGCCTTTGCCGATACGCTGGTCAATCTGCACCTCGATGCGGGTCCGATGGCCCTGAGCCTACTGGGCTTTAATCTGGGCATTGAGCTGATGCAGCTGCTGGTGATTGGCTTGACAATTCCCTGGCTCATCCTGCTAAGTCGGACCCCGGTCTACAATACGGTTCGGGTGGGCGGTTCCGTACTGGCGGGAGTGGCGGCTCTGGCCTGGGTGGTGGAGCGCATCACCGGACAAAGCAACCTAATTACGTATGGCGTTGAGCAGATTACTCCGTATGCCCCGTATGCGCTCGTTTTTCTAGCAATGCTGGCCCTATTTTTCGTTCGCCGGACGCACGAAAGTTGGGTTTAAACGGTGCTCGTTCAGCTGACGGTTGATTAAAGAAAGCCACCTATGGGAGCTG
>Ga0325400_1001216_pt1 | contig 20959 bp, 21 predicted proteins | sample PopdelMetagenome_2_FD_205662 | JGI IMG/M metagenome (GOLD analysis project Ga0325400, IMG submission 205662) | Populus deltoides microbial communities from Bellville, Georgia, United States - Xylem-PdKOR-R1 | ecosystem: Host-associated > Plants > Phyllosphere > Stem > Wood/Secondary xylem...
CCTGCTGCGCCGCCGCCAGGTCGGGCGGGTCGCCCGCGCGGTAGCAGAGCAGATCGCTTTCCCCGTACGCGGCCAGCCCCGCGGCGAAGGCGGCGCGGTCCGGCGCGATGCGGTCCACGGCCGCGTTGGCCAGCCCCGTCAGCACCATGGCACGCGGGTCCAGTTCGCCCCCCACCGCCGCCCACTCCGCCGCCACCGCGCCCGCCAGCGCGGCCGTGGGCAGGATCAGCGGCGCGCGGCCCGGCGTGCGCACCGGCCGCCCGTCCAGCAGGACGCCGTTGTCGGGTCCCGCCTCCGCGCGGCTCCAGAACCGCCTCACTCGCGTCCCTCCCCGCTGCGCCAGCGCCGTGCCAGGTGACGCGGCACCACCGCGATCATCAGCAGCGCCGACAACAGGATCGCCGCCCCAAGCAGTCGGGGTGCGGTGGCCTGGGCGCGACTCATCAGCACCAGGCCCATCACCGCGCCCGCGACGCCCGCCAGCTCGGTCGCGCGCATCGCCAGCCAGCGCTCCCGCGCGCGATCCTCCGTCATGGTTCCTCCAACAGCGCGGGCAAGTCCGGCGCCGCGCGCGCCACCGCGTCCGCGCCCGCCGCCAGCAGGTCGGCGACCGGGTGATAGCCCCAGGCGACGCCCACGGCCCTGGCGCCAGCCGCGCGTGCCATCCCCATGTCGAACGCGGTGTCGCCGATCACGGCAGTGCGCGCGGGCTCGGCGCCCGCTTCCGCCATCGCGGCCAGCGCCATGGCGGGGTCTGGCTTGGACGGGTGACGATCCGCCGTCTGGAGCGTCGCGAAGCGGTCGGCGATCCCATGCACGGCCAGAACGTGGCGTAGCCCCCGGTCGGACTTGCCCGTGGCGACCCCCAGCGTCCAGCCGCCGTCGCGAAGCGCGTCCAGCACGCCCGCCACCCCCTCGAACAAGGGTTCCGGGTCCAGCGCCCCATCCTCGCGCAAGCGCCGGAACACCAGCTTGTAGTCGCTCGCCAGCCGGTGATGGTCCGCGTCCGGCGCCAGCACCGCCATCGCCTCCACCAGGCTGAGCCCCACGATGGCGCGCGTGGCGGCGCGCGGCGGGGGCACGAGGCCGGACAGGTCGAACGCCGCCTCCATCGCGCGGCAGATGTTGGCCTGGCTGTCCACCAGCGTCCCGTCGCAGTCGAACAGCGCGAGGCGGACGCTCACGTCATCATCCCTGCCAGCTCGGCCCGGCCGGCCGCGGCCAGTCCCGCGGCGACGCCGGCGCGCTGGGCGGACGACTTGTTCTGTCCCAGCTTGGCGGTGCCGCGCGCGGCCGTCACCGTCAGCTCGTAGCCGACGATGGCGCCGAGCAGCGCCTCGTGCTGCGCGGGCGCCAGCTTGGACCGGTGCCAGGGGTCGTCCGCCGGCTCGTGCTGCGCCGCCAGCGCGTCGAGTTGCTCCAGCAGCTCGGCCCGATCCAGCCGGCGCGCGCGTCCCTCCACCTCGATCGCCAGGTAGTTCCAGGTGGAAACCTGTCCCGTCCGGTCGGGATACCAGCTGGCGCTGACGTACCCCTGCGGCCCGGCCGCGCTGATCAACAGGCGCGTGCCGTCCAGGCGGGGCACGATCCGATTGGCGCGCGAGACGTGGAAACGGAGCGCGTCGCCGTGCCGCGTCACGGGGGCGTGCGCCACCATCGGCTCCTCCGGCATGCCCGCGAAGATGTGCGCGAAGCCGATGCGATGCGCGTGGTCGAGGATCGCGTCGCGCTCGTCCAGCCGGAACGCGGGATGCGGGTGCATCAGCGCCCCGCCCCGCCCCGCCCGCCGCCGCCTCCGCCGCCCGGCCGTCGACCGGCCGCACCCGGCCGGCCGCCGCCGCGCGGCGCACCCGGCCCGGATCGCGAAGCGGGACCAGGGCCACCGCGGGGCGCGGACGCCGGACCGCCGCGGGGCGCCGGCTTCGCCCCCGCCCGCGCCGTCGGCACCTTGGCCGCCGAGCCTTCCTCGCCACCGCGCTGCCGGCGCTCGCCGCGACGCTCCTTGCGCACCGACTTGGCGTGCGCCCTGGCCCGCGCCTTCAACTCCTCGCGGCCGGGCGGGGCGCGTTCGGCGTCGTCGGGCAGCAGGTCGGCCGCCGCCCGGTCGAAGCCCAGGCTCTTCATGCTCTCGGCGAAATGGGCGGGCAGCTCGGCCGTCGCGTCCAGCCGGCCGCCGTCCGGGTGGTCTACGCGGATGCGGCGCGCGTGGAGGTGCATCTTGCGGCTGATGCCCCCCGTCAGGAAGGCCGCCGCGCCCCCGTACTTCCCGTCGCCCACGATGGGGTGGCCGATGGCGGCCATGTGCACGCGCAGCTGGTGCGTGCGCCCCGTGTGCGGCTGAAGCTCCACCCAGGCGCAACGGTTGCCCGCGCGCTCCACGGTGCGGTAGCGGCTGCGGGCGAGCTGGCCGTTCTCCTCGTCCACGTGCATCTTCTCGCCGCCCGTGCCGGGCTGCTTGGCGATGGGAAGATCGATGGTCCCGTCGTCGATGGAGGGCACGCCGACCACCAGCGCCCAGTAAGTCTTGCGTGCCGCGCGGCCGGAAAAGCTCTTGGCGAAATACGCTGCCGCGCGCGCGTTCCTGGCCACCAGCAGGACGCCCGACGTGTCCTTGTCCAGCCGGTGGACCAGCTTGGGCCGCCCTTCCGCTTCGTCCTGCAGCGCGTCGAGCAGGCCATCCACGTGCTCGGTGGTGCCCGTGCCGCCCTGGGTCGCGAGGCCGGGCGGCTTGTTCAGCACCAGGGCGGACCGGTCGCGATGGATCACCATGTCGCGGGCATAGGCGATCTGGTCGGGGGACAGTGGCGCGCGGGGCCGGCCGGGCTTCCTCGGGGCAGGCGGCTCGGCATCGGGGGGCACGCGCAGCTGCTGGCCCGCCGCCACCCGGTCGCCCGGCCCCACGCGCGCGCCGTCGAGCCGCACCTGTCCCGTGCGCGCCCAGCGCGCCACGGTGGCGAAGGTGACGTCCGGCAGGTGCCGCTTGAACCAGCGGTCCAGCCGGACGCCGTCGTCGTCGGGGCCGACGGTGAACCGCCGCACGTCATCGGCGCCCGCGCCGTCGGTCGGGGCGGCGCTCACGCGCCCGTCCCCGCCGCCACGCGCGCCAGCGTCAGGCCCAGCACCAGTCCGGCGAGGCCGCCCGCCACCGACAGCGCGACGTAGCCGGCCGCCGCCCCGTACGCGCCCCGCATCCACAGCGCCACGGCGTCCAGCGCGAAGGCGGAGAAGGTGGTGTAGCCTCCCAGCACGCCGACCCCCAGGAACAGCCGCCACGGCTCGTCCGCCCCGCCGCCGGCGCGCGCCAGCACGCCGGCCAGCACCCCCATCAGGACCCCGCCCGACAGGTTCACCGCGAGCGTCCCATAGGGGTAGGCCGGGCCAGCCAGACGCCCGGCCCAGCTCCCCACCGCGTAGCGCGCACCCGAACCGAGCGCGCCGCCCATCATCACCAGCACCATCTGCACAGGGTCCGCCCTACCGGCTTCGCGCCGCCAGGGGAACCGCCGCCGCGTCGCGTGCGCTTGGCACTGGAACACGGAAACAGCGGGACGAGCCATGGACGACCAGCGCGTATGGGCCTTCGAGACGAGCCTCTGGACGGAGGGCGCGGAGAATTATCGGGAGAAGGTGGACCAGCACGTGCTGATGGTGCTCCCCACCCCGCCCCACGTCTTCGAGGCCGACGCCGCGATCGCCGCAGTGTCCTCCACCCCCGTCTGGGAACGCGCCGAACTGACCGAGCGGCACGTGTCGCGGCCGGAGGAGAACCACATCGTCGTCGCCTACAAGGTGGAGGCGAGCCGGGGCGAGGAAACCTACACCGCCTGGTGCACCTCCACCTACCGCCGGCTGGCGCCCGAGACGTGGCGCGTCGTCCAGCACCAGCAGACCCCGCCGCTGGCGATGGGCGTAGCGGCGACCAGCGACTAGCCAGGGGCTGGTTGCAGACGCGGAGCCGGCCCGCGCGAGCGGGCCGTGGGGCTACAGACTCCGGCTCGGCTTCCGCTCGTGGACCATCCGCGTTCAGCTCGGCGGCTTCAGCAGGTGCGCCACGCCGGAATAGCCGCTGGAATTCATGACCGTCTGAACGAACTTTCCCGCGTCATTACCCGTCGCCGGATACTGGGCCATCGACATCATCACCGTGCTGTCCCGAAGTCCCTCGGATGCGAAGCGCTTCGTCCACGCATACCACACCCGCTTCATCTGTTCCTGTGGCGCCAGCTTCTTCATCCCCTCCGGCATGTAAATGCTGTTGACCATGACCAGGGTGTCGATGTGGCTGAAGGGATGATAGTGCTTTTTCCCGTTGGCCCCCTCGTAGTTGATGTGCAGCTTCTTGCTCTTGGGGCTGGGATCGGTGTCGAAGTCGATGCGCCAGCCATCGCCGGCGGCGTTCTTGAACCCGATCACGAAACCGGCTCCGATCAGGTTCTTGGAATACGCCTTGCCCCAGTAGGGCTGGGTGAACTGATCCAGCGCCAGGCCCTCCGCCGTCGCCATGCATTGGTAGACGTCGCTGAACGCCTGGCTACCGTTGCAGACACCGTTACACTTCCGTTCCGCCATCTCGCCTTTCCCCTATCCTGTCGCCGCCTCCGGACACGGCGACACGGCATTGACCATGGCATCGACGCCGTCGCAACGGCGGGTTTTCCGACGCCGGGAAGAATGGGGCGTCCGGGCGGCGGATACCGCGGCGCGATCCTAGTCGTCCCGCCCCGCCTCCACCGCCGCCGCGCCCAGCAGCACCGCGCCCAGCGGCCCCGCCCGGCCGCCCAGCGCGGCGGGCATCAGGTAGGTTTCGGCATCCGCCACTTCCGCCAGCGGGATATAGCCGTTCAGGCTGTCGCGCATCAGCGCCTGCATCCGGGGCAGGAGCGCGGCCCCCGTCATCACGCCGCCGCCCCACACGATGCGCCGGGGCACGCCCGTCAGCACCAGCGCGTGGGCCAACTGCGCCAGCGCGTGCGCCACCGGCTCCCAGGCCGGGTGGTCAGGCGCCAGCGTCTCGGCCGGCGTCCCTGCGCGCGCGGCGACGGCGGGGCCGGACGCCAGCCCCTCCACGCAGGCCCCGTGGAACGGGCAGATGCCCGGCCAGTCGTCGCCCGGCATCCGCGCGGGGCGCAGGTGGCCCAGCTCGGCGTGCGTCAGCCCGTCCACCGGCACACCGCCGGCCACCAGCCCCACGCCGACCCCCGTGCCGACCGTGACATAGGCCATGTCCGCCAGGCCGCGCGCCGCACCCCAGCGCGCCTCCGCCAGCGCCGCGCCCACCACATCGGTGTGGAAGCCCAGCGGCACGCGGTATCGCTGGCGCAACCGCCGGCCGACGTCCGTCCCCGCCCAGCCCGGCTTCGGCGTGACCGAAATCGTGCCCCAGGCCGGCGCGCCCGCGTCCACCACCGCGGGGCCGAAGGTGGCGACGCCGATGCCCGCGAAGCCGCGCCACCCGTCCAGCACGCGCTCGATCGCGGCCAGCGTCTCGGCCGGTCCCTGCGTAGGCAGGCGCACCTCGTCCTCCACCCGGTCCGGGCTGGACGCCAGGATGCACACCACCTTGGTGCCGCCCAGCTCGACGCCCGCGATCAGCGGCTCCTCCAACGCGTCCTCACCCAAGGTCCTGCCCCTCCGTTCCCGCGCTGGCCCTGCTAGGGGTTCCGGCCCGCCGCCGGAAGCCCCCCGTCCGATCCACCGCCGCCGCTTGCCCCCGGCGCGCGCGGACGCGAAGAAGGGCGTCATGCCCACCCTGCCCCAGCTGCCGGCGCTCGCCACCATCGCCCAGGCGATCCAGCTGTCGATCAGCCCCGTGTTCATGCTGGCGGGCATCGGCGCGCTGTTGAACGTGCTGGCCGGCCGCCTGTCGCGCGTGGTGGACCGCACCCGCGCGCTGGAGGAGCTGCACCCGGGCTCGCAGGGCGACGAGCATGTGCGCCACGTATGGGAGCTGCGCCTGCTCGACCGGCGGATCGGCGTCATCAACTGGGCGCTGGGGCTGGCGGTGCTGAGCGCGGTGATGACGTGCCTGCTGGTGGCGCTGCTGTTCGTCGCCAGCCTGGCGCACCTCCACCTGGGGCAGGTGGTGGCGGTGTGCTTCATCCTGGCCATGGTGCTGCTGATCCTGTCCTTGACCGCCTTCATGGTGGAGGTGCGGCTGTCGCTGCGCGCGATCCGCGTGCGCAAGGAGCTGCTGCGTTGACTCCTGCCGCGGAACGCCGGCTGCTCCAGGCGGCGGTCGCGCTCGCCTGCCTCGTGCCGCTCACCGCCGGGCTGGCGGGCGTGGTCCGCGGCGCGGCCTTCGCCGCGAAGGGCCAGGCGGTGGCGACCGACATGGACAGCCATTTCCGCTACCTGTCGGGCATCTTCCTGGGTGTCGGCATCGCGTTCACGACCTGCGTGCCCGCCATCGAGCGGCGAGGGCCGCGCTTCCGCCTGCTGGGCGCGCTGGTGGTCGCGGGCGGGCTCGCGCGCGCGCTGTCCTGGTGGCAGCTGGGCGCGCCGTCGGCCGGGCACCGCTTCGGCCTGGTCATGGAACTGGGCGCGGTGCCGCTGCTCCTGCTGTGGCAGGCGCGTGTCGAGCAGCGCTACCTGCGGGCGGGCGCCACCGATCCGTCGTTGCCGCGTCCCACCGCCACCGAGGGCAGGTAGCGCGGGGTCACCCGCGCCCGTGCGCGACGCTCATAGGCGTAGCCAGCGCCCAGCACCGTTTCCTCGCCGAACTTCGCCGCGACGAAGGACAGCCCGACGGGCAGCCCGTCCACCAGCCCCATCGGCACCGTCAGGTTCGGATAGCCCGCCACCGCCGGCCGCTCGGACGAGGAGGGGCCGGGATACTGGTCGCCGTGCACCGGGTCCTGCAGCCAGGCGGGGCCGTAGGTCGGCTCCACGATCACCGTCGCGTTCGCCGAACGCAGGATCGCGTCGATGCCGTCGCGGCCCGCCTGCGCCAGCGACTTGGCGCGCGCCGCGCGATAGGCGGGGTCGGACAGCCCCTTGGTCCTCTCCGCCGCCTCGAACGTCTCCTGGCCGAAGAAGGGCATCTCGGCCGCCGCATGCTCGCGGTTGAACGCGACCACCCGGTCCAGCGAGCGCGCGGTCACGCCGGGCGCGGCGGTCGCGAGATACGCGTCCAGGTCGGCCTTCAGCTCGGTCTGGAGCACCAGCAGCTCGGCCGCGCCCAGGCCGGGCGCGTCGGGTGCCTTCGCCTCCACCAGCACCGCGCCGGCCGCGCGCAGCACGGCCAGCGCCGCCTCATAGCGCTCGGCCAGGTCGGGCGACATCTCCGGCCGCAGCACCGCCACGCGCGCGCCCGACAGCGCGCTCTCCGACAGGCCGGCGGCATAGTCGCGCCGACGCGCGTCCGCGCCGGCCGTGGCATCGTCGGCGGGGTCGGTGCCGACCATGGCGGAGAACATGACGGCCACGTCGCGCACGCTGATTCCCATGGGTCCGGGCGTGTCCTGCGAATGGCTGATCGGCACGACGTGCGTCCGGCTGACCAGCCCGATGGAGGGCTTCAGCCCGACCAGCCCGTTGATGGAGGACGGGCACACCACCGACCCGTCCGTCTCCGTCCCCACCGCCAGCGGCGCGAAGCTCGCCGCCACCGCCGCCCCCGAGCCGGACGAGGAGCCGCACGCCGTCCGGTCCAGCGCATAGGGGTTGCGCACCAGCCCGCCGACCGCGCTCCACCCGCTCATGGATCGCGTGGAGCGGATGTTGGCCCATTCGGACAGGTTGGTCTTGCCCAGGATCACGGCGCCCGCCGCGCGCAGCCGCGCCACCACCGGCGCGTCGCGCTTCGTGTCGTTCGCCGCCAGCGCCAGGCTGCCCGCCGTGGTGGGCTGGTCCGCCGTCTCGACATTGTCCTTCACCAGCACGGGCACGCCGTGGAGCGGACCGCGCACGCGGCCCGCGCGCCGCTCCGCGTCCAGCGCGCGCGCCTGCTCCAGCGCGCGCGGGTTCACCGCGATCACCGCGCGCAACGTCGGCCCGCGCCGGTCCATGGCGGCGATGCGCCTCAGATAGGCGCGCGCGATATCCTCGGCACTCGCGCGGCCGGCCGTCATTTCCGCCTGAAGCTGCTCGGCCGTGCGCTCCTCGACGGCGACGTCGCGCGCGGACGCGAGCGTCGGCAGGGCGGCGGCGAGCAGGACGGCGGGCAGCAGGTGACGCATGGACATGTTTCCCCTTCGCGTCCCATTGTGACGCACCGGCGGCGAGACGCAAGCGGCGGATCGGGCGGCGGATCGGGAGCGTCCCCCGCTCACCTGCGTTAGGAGGAACCCGCGGCACGGCGCCGCGTCGCCGGAGAGCGCGTGATCGTGGTGGCCGTCCTGAAGTTCGCCGGGTTATGCCTGCTCGCGCTGGTGATCGCGGGGCTGCTCGCGGCCGTGATCGTGCCGCGCTTCCTGGACCGGGTCTATTATCGCGGCCCCGTCAGCGACCATTTCGACGGGGAACGCTTTTTCAACCCGGACGGCGACGCGGACACACTGTCGCCCACCGCCGGCCAGCCGGGGCGGCAGCGTGGGGGCCGGCTCGGCTTCCTGTGGCGCCAGTTCACCGAGCGCGACGGCCGCCCGCCCTGGCCGGAAACCGTGGCCGTGACACCCGCGAAACCCGAACCCCGGGTAGAGGGTGATCGGATGGTCGCCACCTGGGTCGGGCACGCCACCGTGCTGGTGCAGACGCAGGGGCTCAACATCCTGACCGATCCCGTCTGGTCGGACCGGGTGGGTCCGTTCGGCATCGGTCCGAAGCGCGTGGCGGCGCCCGGCATCGCGTTCGACGACCTGCCGCGCATCGACCTCGTTCTCCTCAGCCACAACCACTACGATCACCTCGACCTCGACACGTTGAGGCGGCTGTGGGCGCGCGATCAGCCGCGGATCGTGACGCCGCTGGGCAACGACTCGATCCTGCGCACGCGCGGCATCGCGTCGGACGCGCTGGACTGGGGCGGGCGCGCGGTCGTGGCACCGCAAGTCGAGGTGGCCGTCGTGCGCGCGCATCACTGGGACAGCCGCTGGTTCACCGACCGCAACCGCGCGCTGTGGGGCGGCTTCGTGGTCCGGCTGCCGGGCGGCAACCTCTACTTCACCGGCGACACGGGGCTGGGTGACGGGCGCTGGCCGGCGGAGGCGGCGGCGCTGGGCCCGGTGCGGCTGGCGCTGATCCCAGTGGGCGCGTTCCGCTTCCGCCCCGGTCAGATGTCAAGCGGCAGCCACATCGGCCCGGGCGACGCGGCGCTGGCGTTCGAGCGAAGCGGCGCGTCCGCCGCCATCCCCGTCCACTGGGGCACGTTCCGCCTCAGTTCGGAAGGGTACGACACGCCGCCCCGCCTGCTGGCGCTCGCGCTGGAATGCCTGGGGGGCGACGCGGCCGCCCGCTTCCGCCCCGCCGCGATCGGTCGCGCGGTGGAGGTGCTGCCCTACTCGCGGCCCGGCGGCGCGGGCGGCACGATGCCAGACGCGATGCGTCGGTGCCTCGATACCCCCGCCGCCCGAGCGCTGCCCTGAACAAAGGGTCTCCGGGGAGAGCCCCGGCGTACGGGCAAGCTCCGCCAGGACGGCTCAGCGGCGGCGGGCATCCTGGCGGCGCGTGCGCGCGGCTTCCAGCACCAGCCAGCCTGACACGGGCAGGGACAGGAGGTACACGCCCGCCAGCGCGCCCAACGCCCACTCGAACACGGTTGTCACATCATCCCCCATCGTCGGCGCGGCCGACGCAAGCGCGCCCCCCGGCGCGACGCCTTGATACAGGTTATGAAACGACGAGGCACGTGCTTTTTCTTACAAGACGCGGGGATCCCGCGCCGCCGCCGGTGTCAGCAGGTCGAGCACCGCCGCCACGGTCGCCACCGCGCCCGTCACCACCGTGGGCTCGGGCGACACCTTGAACTCGGGCGAGTGGTGCGATCCCACGGGTGGCCCGCCCGCGGCGGCCGCCGCCAGCGCGTCCGCCGGCGTGCCGCCCACCACGAAGTAATAGCCCTTCACGCCCGTGCCGGCGCCCACGAGATAGGCGAAGTCCTCCGCCCCCATGTTCCTCTGCGCGAAGGGCGAGACGCGCGCCGGGCCGAGCGTGCGCGCCATCACGGCGTTCAGCCGCCGGGCAAGTGCCGGGTCGTTGCGCGTCACGGGCGTCCCCTCCGGCACCGCCACCACGGGCATTATCGCCTCGGTCAGGCCGTTCATCACGCCCACGCCGCGCGCCACGCGGCGGATGCCCGCGATCAGCGCCGCGCGCTCGGCCTCGTCGTTGGCGCGCACCGTGACCTGAAGCTTGGCCTCGTTGGATATGATGTTGTGCTTCAACCCGGCGTGGAACGAGCCTACCGTTATCACGCCCGGCTCCAGCGGCGGCCGCTCGCGCGAGATCAGCCCCTGCAGGCCGATCACGATCTGGGACGCCATGTAGACCGGGTCCTTGCCCTGGTGCGGCGCGGCCCCGTGCGCGCCCACGCCGCGCACGGTGATGTCCACCGAGTCGGAGGAGGAGTATTGGATCCCCTCCGACGCGGCCACCGTGCCCGCCGCCCGGTCGGCGTCCACGTGGAAGGCCAGCGCGTAGGCGGGTTTGGGGAAGCGGGTGTAGAGGCCGTCCGCGATCATCGCCTTGGCGCCGCCCACCCGCTCCTCGGCCGGCTGGACCACGAACAACACGGTGCCGCGCCACCGGTCCTTCATCGCCGCCAGCCGGCGCGCGGTGGCGACCAGCGCGGTGATGTGCGTGTCGTGGCCGCAGGCGTGCATCACGGGCGCCTCCACCCCGTCCGCGCCCACCTGGCGCTTGCGGGACGCGTTGGGCAGGCCAGACTTCTCCTCCACCGGCAGGCCATCCATATCCGCGCGCAGCAGCACGACCGGCCCCTGGCCGTTGGCCAGCACGCCCACCACGCCCGTGCCGCCCACCTTCTCCGTCACGCGCACGCCGGGCACGCGGCGAAGCTCGGCCGCCATGCGCGCGGCCGTGCCCTCCTCCTTGAACGACAGGTCGGGGTTGCGGTGGAACCAGTCCCACAAGCCGCCCAGGTCGCGCGCGTAGTCGGCGCGGACGGCGGCGGCGTAGTCGGGCTCGCCGACCGGCGAGCCGGCCGGCGCCGGGGCGGGCGTGCCAGCGCCCGTCCCGACGACCGACGGCGCGGGTGCGGACGCAGGCGCCGGCACCCCCTGCCCCGCCGCCGCTCCGCCGCACAAAAGAAGCCCCACCACCGCCGCGTACCGCATCATGCCGTTCCCCCCGCTCATTGGGGAACAGCATAGCCGCCGCGGCGCGGCCATCAATCCGCGCCGGTCGGGTAGCACCTCAATCCACGAACGCGCGCTCGATCACGTAGTGGCCGGGCTTGGCGTTGGACCCCTCGGTCAGCCCCGCCGCCTCCAGCAGTTCGGCCGTCTCGCGGATCATGGGCGTGGAGCCGCACAGCATCACCCGGTCCGTCTCGGGGTCGAAGCGGTCGCCGCCGCCCGGCACGCCTTCGAACAGCGCCCCCGACCGCACCAGGTCGGTGATGCGGCCGGTGCGCGGGAAGTCCTCGCGCGTGACGGCCGGCAGGTAGTGGAACTGCGCAACCGCCTGCTCGCCCACCAGCGGGTCGTCGGCCAGCCGCGCCTCCAGCTCCTCGCGGTTGGCGAGGTCGCTCACGCGGCGCACGCCGTGGACCGCCACCACCTGCTCGAACCGCTCGTACGCGTCCGGGTCGCGCGCCACCGACAGGAAGGGGGCAAGGCCGGTGCCCGTGCCCAGCAGGAACAACCGGCGTCCCGGCAGCAGCGCGTCCAGCACCAGCGTGCCGGTGGGCTTCTTCGCCAGGTACACGCCGTCGCCCACGGCCAGCGACTGAAGCCGCCCGGTCAGCGGCCCGTCGGGCACCTTGATCGACAGGAACTCCAGCTCCTCCGACCAGGAGGGGCTGGCGATGGAATAAGCGCGCATCACGGGCTTGGCGCCGTCCAGGCCGGGCAGCCCGATCATCACGAACTCGCCCGAGCGGAAGCGAAAGGTGGACGGCCGCTCGACCGCGAAGGAGAACAGGTGCTCATTCCAGTGGCGCACCCAGCGGACCGCGACGGTGGCGAAGCTGGGATGGTCGGGAACGGTACGCGGCTGGGTGTCGGCGGGCGCGGTCATGCGGCGGCTCCGATAGGGGGTGTCCGGACGCGTCGACCCGGGCCGCGCCGTCCGATCCGAGGCGCCCGTCCATAGGTGCGGCGCGACACAAGGCAAGCGGGCAAGGGCGCACCGGCGATTCAAACGTCAAGCATCTCGGCGGGCTTCTGTTTATACCGCCTCGCATTATTCCTGCCCGGTGCCGCGTGCAAGCCCCCGCCGCCGCCGTTTACCTGAACGGAACGCTCCGCTGGTACCGGACGAGGCGGGCAGGGCTGGCTTGTTCGGCCGGGAACACCTCCCTAACTGGCGCGCGCCGACTCGCCGGCGTGCCAATCGGGATCGGGGCGGCAATCGGCATGAGTGTACCGGCGGCATGAGTGGACCGGCGCGGTCGCGCATCGCCAGGAACTCGCTCTCAGGCACGGTGGCCCAGGTCACGGCGATCGTCGCCAGCCTGTTCACCACGCCGCTGATCCTGGGCGAGCTGGGGCCGTCGCGCTACGGCGTGCTGGCGGTAGTGGGCTCGCTCACCTCCTATTTCGGCCTGACCGACCTCGGCATCGGGCGCAGCTTGACGCGCTTCCTGTCGGTGCATCAGGAGCGCGGCGAGCGCGAGCGCGCGGGCGCGCTCGTGGCGTTCGGGATGTTGTTCTACCTCGCTCTGGGCGCGCTGCTGCTGGTGCCGATGCTGCTGGCGGCGCCCGCGATCGGCCGCTTCCTGGAATTCCCGGCGGATCAGGTCGCGGTCCTGCCCGGCCTGCTGGCCGCGGTGCTGGGTCTGTTCGTCGGCTGGGCGGTGGTGGGCGTGCTGAGCGCGCGGCTGGTGGCCGCGCACCGCATGGACCTGTCGTCGGTGGCCAGCGTGCTGGGGTCGGTCGCGCTGGTGGTGATGGTGCTGGTCGTGCTGCCGGCCGCGCCGTCGATCCTGACGGTGTTCGCGTGCATGGCCGGCCAGGCGCTCGTCACCGCGGGCGTCATGGCGGTGTTGAACCTGCGCGTGAACGGCGGCCTGCTGGCCTCCCCCCTGCGGCTGACCCGCGCCGAGATCGGCGAGCTGTTCGGCTTCAGCCTGTGGACCCAGCTGGCCAGCGTCACCGCCGTGGTGAACCTGGAAGCGGACAAGGTCATCATCAGCCGCGGCGTCGGCGTGGCCAGCGTCACGCCCTACCACGTGGCCAACCGGCTGGCGATGATGACCGCCGCGCTGCCGGGCCAGCTGCTGACCTCGCTGCTGCCCAGCATCACGGCGCGCATCGTCCGCGGCCTCCCGCGCGAGGAGCTGGCCGCGTTGTACGAGCGGGCCACGCGCACCCTCATGCTCTCGTGCCTGGTGATCGCGGGCTTCGTCGCGGGCGGCGCGGACGCGCTGCTCCGCCTCTGGCTCAACCAGCGGCTGCCGGGCGCTGCCGGGCTGTGCGCGGCGCTGGTCGCCTCCTACGCCTTCAACTTCATGACTGGCACCGGCACCACCGTGCTGCGGGCCAGGGGTGCGCCGCGCCTGGAAACGCTGTACGGCACCGTATCGGCGGCGCTGAACGTCGGGCTCACCGTGCTGCTGATCGGGCCGTTCGGCCTGGCGGGCGTGGTGGCGGGCACCATCCTCGGCAACCTGGGGGGCACGACGCTGTTCCTGATCCTGTTCCACCGCCGCGAGGGTATCGGCTGGTGGTCCACCACCGGTCGCTGGCTGGTCCGGATGATCTTCGTGACGGCGGCGGCGGGGGCCGCCGTCAGCGCCTTCCTGTCGATCGTCGCGGCCGGGGCGGACCGGGCACACCTGCTGCTGCCGCTCGCGGTGGCAGGGCTGGGCTACCTGGCGCTGTTCGTCCTGCTGGGTGCTGCCGTCGGGCTGTGGACGAACGAGGACCGGCACGCGGTCGCCGGCATCGCGGCCCGGCTGCCGCGTCGCGGACGGACGGCCTGAGGTGAGCGCACGCACCCTGATGCTGCTGGGCGGCACCGGCTTTCTCGGCACCAACCTGGCCGAGCGGCTGAGGCTTCGCGGGCATCGGGTGCTGGTGCCTGCCCTGCGGCTGGAAGCGGTGGACGAGATCGCGGCGCTGGTCCGCGACAACGGCGTCGACGCGGTGGTGCACCTGGCCTGCCGGATGCTGCCGTCGAGCGGCGAGGCCGAGTATCTGGAGGAGCGACGGCGCGTGGTCGCGCCCACCGTCCGCCTGGCCCGCCGGCTGGCGGACGCAGGCGTCGCGATGGTGTTCCTGTCGTCAGGCGGCACCGTGTACGGCGTGCCCGAGCGCCTGCCCGCGGCGGAGGGGGACCGATGCGCGCCCATCAGCCTCTACGGCCAGGCCAAGCTCGAGCTAGAGTCGCACCTCGATTTCCTGGTGCGGACCGCCGGGCTCGACTGCCTGATCGTGCGCCCCTCCAATCCCTATGGCCGCCACCAGCCCCTGCGCGGCGCGCAGGGGCTGGTGGCGGTGATGCTCGGTCGGATAGCCGACGGCCTGCCGCTCGAGGTGTGGGGCGACGGTTCGGTGGTGCGCGACTACATCCTAGTCGAGGACGCCGCGGACGCGATCGCGGGGCTGATCGAGCGGGACGTGTGCGGCGTGGTGAACGTCGGCAGCGGCGAGGGGCATTCGATCCGCGAGGTCGTGCGCGCGGTCGAGACGGCGCTGGACCGGTCCGTCCCGGTTGCGTTCAAGCCGGGGCGCGCCGCCGACGTCCCGTCGCTCATACTGGACGTCGGCCGGCTGGCGTCGCTCGGCCTGCACCACCCGCGTCCACTGTCGGAGGGCATCGGCCGTTTCGTTCAACAACTGGGCCTGACTGGTGGCGGCCGTGGCTGATCCGGCACGCCCCGGATCGGCCCGCCTGGCGGTGGTGATCCCCGCCTACGGGCGCGGCGAGACGATCGCGGCCACGCTGACCGCGCTGATCGACGAGGCGCGGGCGGGCGGCCTGGACGTGGACTTCCTCGTGTCCGACGACACGCCCGACGCCTCGGTGGAGGACGCGGTGCGCGGGCTGGGCGCGCCCGACCGGCTGGTGCGCTATCGCCGGAACACGCCGGCGCTGCGCCACGACCGCAACCTGATATCGTCGCTGCTCTGGCCGGACGCGCGCCACGTCTGGCTGCTGGGCAGCGGGCAGAGGCCGCCGCCCGGCATCCTGGCGCGCGTGGCGGCGTTCCTGGATGACCAGGATCTGCTGCTCGTCGAATCGCACTCGGGCGACCGGCGGATGCTGCCCGCCTTGCGCGGAGCGGCGGCGCGCGACCTGCTGCGCGACGCGCTGTGGCACCAGACGATGACCGGAACCACGGTCTACGGGCGGCGCGTGCTGGACTGGGCCAGGGAGCGGGGGCAATCGCTCCGGGTGATGCCCAACTTCCCGCAGATCAGCGTCATGGCCGGCTACGCGTCCGAGCACGACGCGACGGTGGGCTGGTTCGGCGAGCCGAGCCTGACGTCGGCGGGCAGCGGAGAAATCAGCTACTGGCGCGCGCGCGCGGTCGACGTGTTCGCGCTGGACTGGGCCGACGCGGTGGAGGCGTTTCCGGGGCTGGTGCCGCCCGACCGGCAGGCGGAGGTGATCCGCGCGCATTCCCGCCGGGCCGGACTGTTCAACACCGTCACGCTGACCGCGTGTCGCCGATCGGGCCAGTTCCGCTGGTCCTCGCTGCGCGACCGGCGCTTTCGCCGCGCGATGCACGAGCCGATGTGGAAGCTGCTGGCGATCCTGACGCTGCCCGTGGCCCTGACCGAGCGCGCCATGGCGATGCTGACCAGAGTGAAGACGACGAGGCCCTGACCGCCCACGTTGCCGCGTCCGCGCCCGCGCACCATATCATCTGCTTATGGACATCCAGATCCGCCGCAGCCTCGCCGAACCCGAGACGGGCGACGAGTTCGTTCCCCACCGCCCCGCCCGCCCGCAGAAGTCCGACGGCGGCAAGCGGTTCGAGCTGGTGACGGAATATATCCCGTCGGGCGATCAGCCCGGCGCCATCCGCGAACTGGTGGCGGCCGCGCTGGCGGGCGAGAAGGACCAGGTCCTGCTCGGCGTCACCGGCTCGGGGAAAACCTTCACGGTCGCGAAATGCATCGAGGCGCTGCAGCGCCCAGCCCTGATCCTGGCGCCCAACAAGATCCTGGCGGCCCAGCTCTACGGCGAGTTCAAGAGCTTCTTCCCGAACAACGCGGTGGAGTATTTCGTCAGCTACTACGACTATTACCAGCCCGAGGCGTACGTTCCCCGCTCCGACACGTACATCGAGAAGGAAAGCTCGATCAACGAGTCGATCGACCGGATGCGCCACTCCGCCACGCGCGCGCTGCTCGAGCGCGACGACGTCATCATCGTGGCGTCGGTGTCGTGCCTCTACGGCATCGGTTCGGTGGAAACCTACTCCGCCATGATCTTCGACCTGAAGAAGGGCGACACCGTCGACCAGCGCGAGATCGTACGCAAGCTCGTCGCTCTTCAGTACAAGCGCAACGACGCGGCGTTCCAGCGCGGCAATTTCCGCGTCAAGGGCGATACGCTGGAGATCTTCCCCTCGCACTACGAGGACAGCGCTTGGCGCGTCTCCTTCTTCGGCGACGACATCGAGGAGATCGTGGAGTTCGACCCGCTCACCGGCAAGAAGGCGGCGTCGCTGAACAGCATCCGCATCTACGCCAACTCGCACTACGTCACGCCCGGCCCGACGATGAAGCAGGCGGCCGAGGCGATCCGCTTCGAACTGTCCGAGCGGCTGAAGGAGCTGGAGGCGGAGGGCAAGCTGCTCGAACGCCAGCGGCTCGAACAGCGCACCAATTTCGACCTTGAGATGATCGCGGCGACGGGCTCGTGCAACGGCATTGAGAACTATTCCCGCTTCCTCACCGGCCGCCTGCCGGGCGAGCCGCCGCCAACCCTGTTCGAGTACCTGCCCGAGAACGCGCTGCTGTTCGTGGACGAGAGCCACGTCACCGTGCCTCAGGTCGGCGGCATGGCGCGCGGCGACCACCGGCGAAAGATCACGCTGGCCGAGTACGGTTTCCGTCTGCCGTCGTGCATCGACAACCGGCCGTTGCGCTTCAACGAGTGGGACGCGATGCGCCCCCAGACCGTGTGCGTCTCCGCCACGCCGGGCGGGTGGGAGATGGAGCAGACGGGCGGCGTCTTCGCCGAGCAGGTGATCCGCCCCACCGGCCTGATCGATCCGCCCGTCGAGATCCGCCCGGTCGAGGAGCAGGTGCAGGACCTGATCCAGGAGGTGCAGGCCACCACCGCCAAGGGCTATCGCACACTCGTCACCACGCTCACCAAGCGCATGGCCGAGGACCTGACCGAGTACATGCACGAGGCTGGCGTCAAGGTCCGCTACATGCACTCGGACGTGGAGACGCTGGAGCGGATCGAGCTGATCCGCGACCTGCGCTTAGGGGTCTACGACGTGCTGGTCGGCATCAACCTGCTGCGCGAGGGGCTGGATATCCCCGAGTGCGGGCTGGTCGCGATCCTGGACGCGGACAAGGAGGGCTTCCTGCGCTCCGAGACGTCGCTCATCCAGACCATCGGGCGCGCCGCGCGCAACGCCGACGGCCGTGTCATCCTCTACGCCGACCGGATCACGGGCTCCATGGAACGCGCCATGCGCGAGACGGACCGGCGGCGCGAGAAGCAGCAGGAATACAATCTTGAGCACGGCATCACGCCCGCCAGCGTGCGCAAGAACATCGGCGACATCATCGCCCACGTGGCGTCGGGCGACCAGGTGACCGTCGAGATCGACCAGGACCGCCCGCACATGGTTGGCCACAACCTGCGCGCGTACATCGAGGACCTGGAGAAGCAGATGCGGAAAGCCGCCGCCGACCTGGAGTTCGAGACGGCCGGGCGCCTGCGCGACGAGATCCGCCAGCTGGAGAACGAGGAGCTGGGCCTGCCCGTGCACGAGCAGAAGGCCCCGATCATGGGACGCTCCAATGAGGGCAAGCCGGGCACGCGCAAGACGCGCTTCGGCAAGAGCAAGGCGATCCGGGCGGGGCGGCGCGCGACGCGGTAGGACGTCGCCGGCGGACCGCGACGTCCGCCGGAGGAGGTCGGCGTACGGCCGATCCGGGGCGTCGCCGGGGCGTCGTTTATGCCGGAACCGGAGGGTGCGTCGCGCGTCGGCGTAGTGCACGAAGCGACCGCCCTCCGCGAGGCCGGCAACCGTCCGCGACCGGAACCGCCCGCTCGGCCGCGAGGTGCGGTGTCCGGCTCGCGGGCGGGAGAACCCGGTCCTCCGACGGCTCGCGCCGGAAGCCGCTCACTCCCCGCCCGAGCCGCCGCCGCGCCCGGCCTCGGCCAGCGCCGCGAGCTTCACGAACTCCTGCCGCCAATAGTCGCGCGGCGCCCCCGCCAGCCGACGCACGTCGGCGAAGCCGAAGCGGCCCAGATACGCGTCGCCGCGCAATTTCTGCCCATAGGCCGCGACCGCGGCGGCGAAGGCCATGTCGCCGGTGGGCGCGCCCGCGTCCGCCAGCATCGCGGCCGGGACCGCGCGGCTCACCTCGCGCGAGACGGTGCCGTCGGGCAGCTTGTAGCGCAGCTTCACGAAGCAGGCCTCGCCCCCGTCTGCGCTCCGTCTGCGCGCGGGCGGAGCAGCGGGACGGTTGGCAGGGTAGCGCCGCGCGGGCGTCCAGCCCGGCGAGCCGGCGGGCACCACCTCGTACAGCGCCGTCACCTGGTGGCCGGCGCCCATGTCGCCCGCGTCCACCGCGTCGTTGGCGAAGTCCTGCTCGGCCAGCGCGCGGTTCTCGTAGCCGATCAGCCGGTACTGCGAGACGCGGGCGGGATCGAACTCGACCTGGATCTTCACGTCCTTGGCGACGGTGACGAGCGTGGCGGACATCTCGTCGCCCAGCACCTTCTGCGCCTCCATCGCGCTGTCGATATAGGCGTAGTTGCCGTTGCCCACGTCGGCGATGCGCTCCATCATCGCCTCGTTGTAGTTGCCCCGGCCGAAGCCCAGCGTCGTTAGCGTGATGCCGTCGTCGCGGTTGCGCTTGACCAGCTCCTCCAGGGCTTTGTTGTCGCTGATGCCGACGTTGAAGTCGCCGTCGGTGGCCAGCACGATGCGGTTGACCGCACCGGGGCGAAAGGCGGCGCGCGCGGTGGCGTAGGCCAGCGCGATCCCCTGCCCGCCCGCGGTCGACCCGCCCGCGTCCAGGCAGGCGAGCGCCGCGTCGACATACTCCTTGCGCGCGGTCGGCTCCAGCACGATGCCCGCGCTGCCGGCATAGGCGACGATGGACACGCGGTCGTCGGGGCGCAGGCGGCCGGCCAGCCCGCTCAGCGCCGCCTTGACCAGCGGCAGCTTGTCGGGCGCGTCCATCGACCCCGACGTGTCGACCAGGAACACCAGGTTGGCGGGCGGACGCGTGGCCGACGGCGCGTCGTATGCGCGCAGGCCCACGCGGATCAGCCGCGTCGCCGGGTTCCACGGTGTCACCGCCGCGTCGGCGGTGATGCTGAACGGCGTCGCGCGGTCGGCCGGGCGCGGATAGTCGTAGCGGAAATAGTTGAGCAGCTCCTCCGTCCGAACCGCCTCGGGCGGCACCGCCTGCCCCTCGGTCAGGAAGCGGCGGACGTTGGCGTAGGAGCCGGTGTCCACGTCGACGGAGAAGGTGGAGACGGGCGCGGTCGCGGTGTCCTGGATCGTCGCCACCGGACGGCCGTCGTAGCGCTCGGTATTGCCGGGCGTGCCGTAGGCGACCTCGGTAGACACGCGTGGGGGCGCTGGCACCGGCGCCACGGGCGAGGGCACGAAAACCGGCGGCGGCGTGGGAACCGACGTCACCACCACCGGCGGCGGGGGCATCACGGCGGGCGGGGGCGGGGGCGGCGGCGGGGGCGGCGCGGCGATGCCGAACGGGCGGGCGCTCCGCTTCACACCCGACGCGACCACCATGTCGCCGTTCGGCGGCGTCACCCGGCACCGCACCGGCGAGGCCTGGGCGCGCGGCGCGGCGCGCTGGACGGGCGCGGGCGGCGGCGCGTTCGACATGAGTGCCGGCAGGACAAGCAGCGCGGTGACACGATGGCCGATCATGACGATCCCCTTCCCTCCGGGACGCGGCCCCGCCCCTCCGGACGACAGTCTAGGCACGAAGCGCGTCGTCGCGCCAGCCCCCGCTATCGCCCGCACCGCAGCGCCAGCGCGCGCACGGCGGCCGCGTCCAGCCCGCCGCCGTGTTCCGCGCACACCCGCCCGCGCGCGTCGGTGGCGGCGGCGTAGGGCAGGCCGGGCGTGCGCGCCATGAGGGCGCGCACGACGCGGCCGCGCGACGCCGGCCCGGGTTCCCAGCGATGGGCGGCCGGCACGTCGCGCGTCATGGCGCGGGCGCGCGGCCCCTCGTCCACCACCAGCACGTGCACCGCGCGCGGCGCGGCCGCCGCCGCGATGGTGTCCAGCGCCGCGATCTCGCCCCGGCACGGCGCGCACCACGACGCCGCCAGCAGGATCACCGCGTCGGGCGGATGGCCGCCGCCCTCCGCCGTCCCGTCCGCGGCCGCGCGTGCCCCCCCGGCCGACAACAGCAGGAGAGCTGCCATTGCGCTCGACAACGGCGCGCGGCCGTGGTCTCCTGCCGCCGAGGGGGAACGTCGCATGATCGCAAGTCTGCTGGCACTCGCGGTTGCGGGTCAAGCCGGAGCATCCACCGCCGCGACCGCCCCCGCATCGACGCCGCAGGCTCGCTTCGACGCGGCCAGCGCCGACGCGGCGGCCGGACGCTGCGCGGACGCGTTGGCGAGTTTCGACGCGCTGGCGGCGATGCCCGCCTATCGCCGCAACGCGCTGCTCGCGGCGGCGGTGGACGTGCGGCGCGGCGGGTGCCTGGTGCGG
>Ga0325400_1001218_pt1 | contig 20931 bp, 22 predicted proteins | sample PopdelMetagenome_2_FD_205662 | JGI IMG/M metagenome (GOLD analysis project Ga0325400, IMG submission 205662) | Populus deltoides microbial communities from Bellville, Georgia, United States - Xylem-PdKOR-R1 | ecosystem: Host-associated > Plants > Phyllosphere > Stem > Wood/Secondary xylem...
ACGCCGCGGCAAAGCCGCGTCGTCGGTCCTCGCTGTAGCGAGGCCGGCCGGCAGCGGTTGTGACGGCTGGGCTTTGCCCGCCGCCACCGCGTGCCGGCGCGGCACGCTCAACCGCTGTAGTACATATCATACTCCACCGGGCTCGGCGTCATCTCCCAGCGCGCGACTTCCTGGTACTTGATCTCGACATACGCCTCGATCTGGTCCTTCGAGAACACGTCGCCCTTGAGCAGGAAGTCGTGGTCGGCGGTCAGGCTCTCCAGCGCTTCGCGCAACGACGCGCAGACGGTGGGGACCTGGGCCAGCTCGGCCGGCGGCAGGTCGTAGAGGTTCTTGTCCATCGCCTCGCCCGGATGGATGCGGTTCTGGATGCCGTCCAGCCCGGCCATGAACAGGGCCGCATAGGCGAGGTACGGGTTGGCCAGCGCGTCGGGGAAGCGCACCTCGACCCGCTTCGACTTTGAGCCGGTGCCGTAGGGGATGCGGCACGAGGCCGAGCGGTTGCGGCTGGAATAGGCCAGCAGCACCGGCGCCTCATAGCCCGGCACCAGCCGCTTGTAGCTGTTGGTCGACGGGTTGGTGAAGGCATTCAGCGCCTTGGCGTGCTTGATGATACCGCCGATGAAGAACAGGCACATTTCCGACAGGCCGGCATAGCCGTTGCCCGCAAAGCTCGGCTCTCCGCCCTTCCAGATAGAGAAGTGCGTGTGCATCCCCGATCCGTTGTCCTCTTTGATCGGCTTGGGCATGAACGTCGCGGTCTTGCCGTACGCGTGCGCCACCTGATGGACGACGTACTTATAGACCTGCATCCGGTCCGCCGTCTCGGTCAGCTTGCCGAAGGTCAGACCCAGCTCGTGCTGCGCGGCCGCCACCTCGTGGTGGTGCTTGTCGCAGGGCAGGCCCATTTCCAGCATGGTCGACACCATCTCGCCGCGGATGTCGACCGCCGAGTCGACGGGCGCCACGGGGAAGTATCCGCCCTTGGCGCGCGGTCGGTGCGCCAAATTGCCGCCCTCATACTCGCGGCCCGAATTGCCCGGCAGCTCGACGTCGTCGATCTTGTAATAGCTGGTCGAGTAGCTGTTCTCGAACCGCACGTCGTCGAACATGAAGAACTCGGCCTCGGGGCCGACGTACACCGTGTCGCCGATACCGGTCGACGCCAGATACGCCTCGGCGCGCTTGGCGGTGGAGCGCGGATCGCGCGCGTACAGCTCGCCCGTGCCGGGCTCGACGATGTCGCAGATCAGGATCAGCATCGGCGTCGCTGAGAAGGGGTCGACATAGACCGCCTCCAGGTCGGGCTTGAGCGTCATGTCGCTCTCGTTGATCGCCTTCCACCCCTCGATCGAGGAGCCGTCGAACATCAACCCGTCCTCCAGCTCGTCCTCGCCCAGCACCGAGGCGACCATGGTCAGGTGCTGCCACTTGCCCTTGGGGTCGGTGAAGCGGAGGTCGACCCACTCGATCTCCTCGTCCTTGATGCGCTTCAGGACGTCGGCTGCGGTGGTGGCCATGCTCGTGGTTCCTCGAAGAGATAGGGTTGGGATGCGCCGTCGATCACGGCGCCGGATGAAAGTCAGATCGCGTCCTCGTCGCGCTCGCCGGTGCGGATGCGCAGCGCGGTCTCGACGGGCAGCACGAAGATCTTGCCGTCGCCGATGCGGCCGGTCTGCGCGGCCGCGGCGATCGCCTCGACGCAGCGTTCGGCCAGACCGTCCTCGACGACCACCTCCAGCTTCACCTTGGGCAGGAAGTCGACCACGTACTCGGCGCCGCGATACAGTTCGGTATGGCCCTTCTGGCGGCCGAAGCCCTTGGCCTCGGTGACGGTGATGCCCGACACGCCGATCTCGTGCAGCGCCTCCTTCACCTCGTCCAGCTTGAAGGGCTTGATGATCGCTTCGACCTTCTTCACGCTTGCTCCCCGGCTGACGGCACGGATTTGCCAGTCCGCGCGCCATCGCGCAACCGCGGAAATCCGCCAAAAACGCGCCTATCGAACGGGCAGAGTTATGGAGGCTGCCTATTTTTCGAGCAGCGCCAGCACCCGCTCGGGCGGACGGCACAGCGCCGCCCCGCGCGGCGTCGACACGAACGGCCGCTCGATCAGCCCCGGGTCCGCCGCCATCGCGTCCGACGCCGCGGCGTCGCCTGCGAAGCGCGGCGCATCGGCCCGCAACGCCTCGCGCGGGGACAGGCCGGCGCGCGCGATCATCCCCTCCAACTCGCCCCGCGACGGCGGGTCGGTCAGATACGCCCGCACCGCCGGCTCCACCCCCGCGTCGCGCAGCAGCGCCAGCACCGCGCGCGATTTGGAACAACGGGGATTGTGCCAGATGATCGCGGCGGACGCGCTCACGCGTCCTGCCGCGCCAGCCATTCCTCCAGCCACTTGATCGTATAGTCGCCCGCCTGGAATTCGGGGTCGTCGAGCAGCGCCTGGTGCAGCGGGATGGTGGTCTTCATCCCCGTGATCGCGAACTCCTCCAGCGCGCGGCGCAGGCGGCGGAGCGCGCCGTCGCGCGTGGTGCCGTAGACGATCAGCTTGGCGATCATCGAATCGTAATAAGGCGGCACGCGATAGCCCTGGTACAGGCCGCTATCGACGCGGACGTGCATCCCGCCGGGCGCGTGATATTGCTGTACGGTGCCTGGCGAGGGGGCGAAGGTTCGCGGGTCCTCGGCGTTGATGCGGCACTCGATTGCGTGTCCGCGGAACTGCACGTCCTCCTGGCGCAGCGTCAGCGGATGGCCCTCCGCCACGCGGATCTGCTCGCGCACCAGGTCCAGGCCGGTTATCATCTCGGTGACGGGATGCTCCACCTGGAGCCGCGTGTTCATCTCGATGAAGTAGAACGCGCCGTCTTCCCACAGGAACTCGATCGTGCCCGCGCCGCGATAGTTCATGTCGGCCATCGCGCGGGCGACGACGCCGCCCATCCGCGCGCGCTCGTCGGCGGTGATGATGGGGGAGGGGGCTTCCTCCAGCACCTTCTGGTGCCGGCGTTGCAGCGAGCAGTCGCGTTCTCCTAAGTGGATCGCTTGGCCGTTGCCGTCGCCGAAGATCTGGAACTCGATGTGCCTGGGGTTGCCCAGGTACTTTTCCATATAGACGGTGGCGTCGCCGAACGCGGCCTTCGCCTCGCTGCCCGCCTGCGCCATCAGCGTCCCGAGCTGGTCGGGATGCGCCACCACCTTCATGCCCCGGCCGCCGCCGCCCGACGCCGCCTTGATGAGGACCGGATAGCCGATCTCGTCCGCCAGCTTTGCTGCCTCGGCCACGTCGGTGATCGCGCCGTCGCTGCCCGGTACCAGCGGCAGGCCGAGCCGGCCGGCGGTGCGCTTGGCCTCCACCTTGTCGCCCATCACGCGGATGTGTTCGGGCTTGGGGCCGACGAAGACCAGCCCGTGCGCCTCCACGATCTCGGCGAAGCGCGCGTTCTCGGACAGAAAGCCGTAGCCGGGGTGGATCGCGTCGGCGCCGCTGATCTCGGCGGCGGCGATGATGTTGGCGATGTTGAGATAGCTCTCGGCCGCGGCCGGCGGCCCGATGCAGATCGCCTGGTCGGCCAGCCGCACGTGCATCGCGTCCGCGTCGGCGGTGGAGTGCACCGCCACCGTCTCGATGCCCATCTCGCGCGCGGCGCGGTGGATGCGCAGCGCGATCTCGCCGCGGTTGGCGATCAGCAGCTTCCTGATCTGAGGCATGGGCTTACTCGACGACGATCAGCGGCTGGTCGAACTCGACGGGTTGGCCGTTGTCCACCAGGATCGCGCGCACCGTGCCGGCGGCCGGCGCGGTGATCGGGTTCATCACCTTCATCGCCTCCACGATCAGCAGCGTGTCGCCCGCCGATACCTGCTGGCCGACGCCGACGAACGGCTTGGAGCCGGGATCGGCGGCGAGGTAGGCGGTGCCCACCATCGGGCTCTTGACCGCGCCGGCATGGGCCGCAGGCGCGGGCGCACCGACCTCGGCCGGGGCGGGCGCCGCTGCGACGGGTGCGACGGGTGCGGGCTGCGGCGCCGCGGGGGGCGCGTAGTGGACGGCCGCCGGCGCAGCGGGCGCGGGCTTTCGCACCACGCGGATGCGGCGCGTCTCGTCCTCCACCTCGATCTCGGTCAGCTGGGTCGCGTCCAGTATCTCGGCCAGCTGGCGGACCAGGTCGGCGTCGACCTGCATGCCCGCCCCCTTGGTATCGTTATGATCGGTCATGGCCCACGCCCTGTCAGAAGCGGGCGGCGGCGTCCAGCGCGAGCAGGTAGCCCGCCGCTCCGAACCCCGCGATCGTGCCCCGCGCCGCGCGCCCCACCAGGCTGACGTGGCGGAAGTCCTCGCGCGCGTGCGGGTTGGACAGGTGGACCTCGATCACCGGCGTCTCGATCGCCTTGATCGCGTCGTGGATCGCGACGGAGGTGTGGGTGAAGCCGCCCGCGTTCAGCACCACCGCGCGCGCCCCGCGGCCTTGCGCCTCGTGCAGCCAGTCGATCAGATGCCCCTCGTGGTTGGACTGGCGGATGTCCGCCTCCAGTCCCAATTCGCGCGCCCGGTCCTCGACCATGCCGGCCACGTCGTCCAGCGTGTCGTGGCCGTAGATATGCGGCTCGCGCGTGCCCAGCAGGTTGAGGTTGGGGCCGTTCAGCACATAGACCAGCGGGTCGGACATGGGCGCTTTCCCTGTTATCGCGAGGGGGCGTCCTATATGGGCCATGTCCCCCGCGCACTACCGGAACCCGTACATGCCCCATTCCGACGGAACCGTGACCATCACCGTGAACGGCGAGCATCGCCGCGTAGCGGCCGGCCTCACGCTGGCCGGACTGGCGGCCGAGTTGGGGCTGGTACCCGAGAAGGTCGCCGTCGAGCGCAACCTGGAGGTGGTCCCCCGCTCCACGCTGGCCGACGTCGCGGTGGAGGACGGCGACGATATCGAGATCGTGCATTTCGTGGGGGGAGGGGATCATGCGGTCGCCCTGGACGACGACGGCTGGACGGTCGCCGGCCGCCGCTTCCGCTCGCGGCTGATCGTCGGCACCGGCAAGTATCGCGACTTTGCTCAGAACGCCGCCGCGGTGGAGGCGTCGGGGGCCGAGATCGTCACGGTGGCCGTGCGCCGCGTCAACGTGTCCGACCCCAAAGCGCCGATGCTCACCGACTACATCGACCCGAAACGCGTCACCTACCTGCCCAACACGGCGGGCTGCTTCGACGCCGACAGCGCGATCCGCACGCTGCGCCTGGCGCGCGAGGCGGGCGGCTGGGACCTCGTCAAGCTGGAGGTGCTGGGCGAAGCGCGCACGCTGTACCCCGACATGGTCGAAACGCTGCGCGCCACCGAGGTGCTGGCGAACGAGGGCTTCCTGCCGATGGTCTATTGCGTCGACGATCCCATCGCCGCCAGGCGGCTGGAGGACGCGGGCGCGGTGGCGATCATGCCGCTGGGCGCGCCGATCGGGTCGGGGCTGGGCATCCAGAACCAGGTCACGATCCGCCTGATCGTCGAGGGGGCAAAGGTTCCCGTGCTGGTCGACGCGGGCGTGGGCACCGCGTCGGATGCGGCGGTGGCGATGGAGCTGGGCTGCGACGGTGTGCTGATGAACACCGCCATCGCCGAGGCCAAGGACCCGGTGATGATGGCCGCTGCCATGCGCGCCGCGGTCGAGGCGGGGCGCCTGTCCTATCGCGCGGGCCGCATGGGCCGCCGCCGCTACGCCGACCCGTCCAGCCCGCTGGCCGGGCTGATCTGACCCGATTGGTTTCCACCGCAACGACTTGACGCCCCCCGCCGCCCGCGGGCAGGGCAAGGACGGTCCCCGTGGAGAGGGCCGCGGGAGAGCAGATGCAGGACTTCGACTTCGCGCTGGGCGAAACCGCGGACATGATCCGCGACACCACCCGCCGCTTCAGCGCCGACCGGATCGCGCCCCGCGCCGCCGCCATCGACCGCGACGACGCCTTTCCCCGCGACCTGTGGCCCGAGATGGGCGAACTCGGCCTGCACGGCATCACCGTGGCGGAGGAATGGGGCGGGCTGGGCCTGGGCTATCTCGACCACGTCGTCGCGATCGAGGAAGTCAGCCGCGCCTCCGCCTCGGTCGGCCTGTCCTACGGTGCGCATTCCAACCTGTGCGTCAACCAGATCGCGCGCTGGGCCAACCCCGAGCAAAAGGCGAAATACCTGCCCAAGCTGGTGTCGGGCGAGCATGTGGGCAGCTTGGCGATGTCGGAGGCGGGTGCCGGCTCCGACGTGGTGTCGATGAAGCTGCGCGCCGAGAAGGTGCAGGGCGGCTACGTGCTGAACGGCACCAAGTTCTGGATCACCAACGCTCCTCACGCCGACACCTTGGTCGTGTACGCCAAGACGGGCGAGGGGTCGCGCGGCATCACCGCCTTTCTGATCGAGAAGGATTTCGCCGGCTTCTCGATCGGCCAGAAGATCGACAAGATGGGGATGCGGGGCAGCCCCACCGCCGAACTGGTGTTCCAGGATTGCGAGGTGCCCGACGAACAGGTGATGGGACCGGAGAACGGCGGCGTCGGCGTTCTCATGAGCGGCCTGGACTATGAGCGCGCGGTGCTGGCCGGCATCCAGCTGGGCGTGATGCAGGCGTGCCTCGACACCGTCATCCCCTATGTCCGTGAGCGCCGCCAGTTCGGCCAGCCGGTCGGCGGCTTCCAGCTGATGCAGGCCAAGGTCGCCGACATGTACGTAGCACTCAACTCGGCTCGCGCCTACGTCTATGCGGTCGCTCGCTCCTGCGACGCGGGGCGGACCACGCGCTTCGACGCGGCGGGCGCGATCCTGCTGGCGTCGGAGAACGCGGTAAAGGTCGCGTTGGAGGCGATCCAGGCGCTGGGCGGCGCGGGCTACACCACCGAATGGCCGGTCGAACGCTATCTGCGCGACGCCAAGCTGCTCGACATCGGTGCCGGCACCAACGAGATTCGCCGGATGCTGATCGGCCGCGAGCTGATCGGCCACAACCCCCCGGTCGCGCAGTGAGCGGGTCGGGACCAGTCGACGGTCGGACCTTTCCGTCATCGCCGCGCAGGCGGGGACCCAGACGCGCTACCATGTCGCCGGAATATCGGGTGCCTGGGTTTCCGGCCTCCCGCCCGCGCGGGAATGACGGCGGCGCGGACGAACGTCGCTTCGACGACGGCCTATCGCGCGGCTGCCCTCACTTGCCGACGAACAGGAACAGCACCGCGCCGACTAGGCACGCGAAGGCGCCAGCGTGGCGCCACGTCAGCGCCTCGCCCAGCACGGCCGCGCTGAACGCGCCGAACACCAGCAGCGCGATGACCTCCTGCGTCACCTTCAGTTGCCCCGCCGACCAGCCGCCCGCGTATCCGATCCGGTTGGCCGGCACCGCCAGGCAATATTCGAACAGGGCGATGCCCCAGCTGATGGCGATCACCGTCGCCAGCGGCTTGGCCGCGCCGGCTTTCAGGTGCCAGTACCAGGCCGTGGTCATGAACAGGTTCGACAAGGTCAGCAGGGCGATGGTCGGCACGGGCAACTCCTATGCGCGTCGCCGCTGCACCGGCGGACGTTCCGGGGCAAGCCGTTGAGCGCGCCCGTGCTGCGGTCGAAACTGTCGCCCGACGACGCGACCTTTCGCACCAATGCCGATCACAATCGCGCGCTCGCCGAACGCCTGCGCGCCGACGTGGCCGCGGCGGGGCTGGGCGGCCCCTCCGCCTCGCGCGAACGCCATGCCGCGCGCGGCAAGCTGCTGCCCCGCGACCGGGTGGAACGGCTGCTCGACCCCGGCAGCCCCTTTCTGGAGGTCGGCCAGCTCGCGGCGCACGGCGTCTACGGAGAGGACGTGCCGGGTGCCGGACTGATCGCCGGCATCGGTCGCGTGTCGGGTCGCCAAGCGATGATCGTCTGCAACGACGCGACGGTGAAGGGCGGCACCTATTACCCCCTGACGGTCAAGAAGCACCTGCGCGCGCAGGAGATCGCCGAGGCCAACCGCTTGCCTTGCATCTACCTGGTCGACAGCGGCGGCGCCAACCTGCCGCATCAGGCGGAGGTGTTTCCCGACCGCGATCATTTCGGCCGCATCTTCTTCAACCAGGCGAACATGTCGGCCCACGGCATCGCCCAGATCGCCTGCGTGATGGGTAGCTGCACCGCGGGCGGCGCCTACGTCCCGGCCATGAGCGACGAGACGGTGATCGTTCGCGGCCAGGGTACGATCTTCCTGGCCGGGCCCCCGCTGGTCAAGGCCGCGACGGGCGAGGTCATCTCCGCCGAGGAACTTGGCGGCGCTGACACGCACGGTCGCCGCTCGGGCGTGGTCGATCACGTCGCCGAGGACGATCTCCACGCGCTCACCATCGTGCGCGACATCGTCTCCACCTTGCCGCCCGCCGACGCCGCACCAGTCAACCGCCGCGAACCGAGGCCGCCCGCCTACGACCCGTCCGAGCTCTACGGCGTGATCCCCCCGGACGTGCGCGCGCCCTACGACGTGCGAGAGGTGATCGCGCGGATCGTCGACGCGTCCGAATTCCACGAGTTCAAGCCGCTCTACGGCACCACGCTCGTCTGCGGCTTCGCGCATATCCACGGGCGCCCCGTCGCGATCCTGGCCAACAACGGCGTGCTGTTCGGCGAGTCGGCGCAGAAGGGCGCGCATTTCATCGAGCTGGCCTGCCAGCGGCGCGTGCCGCTGCTGTTCCTTCAGAACATCTCGGGCTTCATGGTCGGCGGCAAATACGAGGCGGACGGGATCGCCAAGCACGGGGCCAAGCTGGTGACGGCCGTCGCCACCGCTTCCGTGCCCAAGATCACCGTGCTGATCGGCGGCAGCTTCGGCGCCGGCAATTACGGCATGTGCGGCCGCGCCTATTCCCCGCGCTTCCTGTTCACCTGGCCGAACAGCCGCATCAGCGTGATGGGCGGCGAACAGGCGGCCAGCGTGCTCGCCACCGTGCACCGCGACGCCGATCGCTGGACCGATGACGAAGCCGAGGCCTTCAAGGCCCCGATTCGCCGGAAATACGAGGACGAGGGCAATCCGTGGTACGCCACCGCTAGGCTCTGGGACGACGGCGTGATCGACCCCGCCCAGACCCGCGACGTGCTGGGCCTCGCGCTGGCGGCGGTGCTGGAAGCGCCGATCCCGGCCCCGCGCTTCGGCGTGTTCCGGATGTGATGCCGTCGATGCTGTTCCTGCTCCTCCTCGCCGCCCAGGTCGATCGACTGCCGCCCGCCAACCCCTTGCCGCCGCCCGGCGCGGACGAGGCCGACGTGATGGCCCCCGTCAATGCCCTGCTGCGCGGCGTGGAGACGGCCGATCGCGCCGCGATCGCCGACAATACCCTGCCGGAGGGTGGGGCCGCGGCCGCTGTCGAGCAGCCCGACGGCACACGCCGCTTCCGCCGGACCAGCTGGCCGGACTTCGCCGCCGGCCTCAAGCCGGGGTCGGTTCTGGTGCGCCTTTCGAACCCCGCCGTCGAGGTGGACGGCGACGTGGCCATGGTGTGGGCGCGTTATACGGCGGCACAAGATAGCCGAGTAAGTTACTGCGGCTATTATGTTTTCGACGTGGTGCGTACGGATGCCCGCTGGCGCATTCTCAATGCCACCTCGTCCGGGCATAGCACGGGCTGCGAGGCTCCATGATCCGTCGCGACACGACGATGCGCGGCAACTTCGCCAACTTCGGGGCCGTCGAATGATAAAGCGCCTGCTGATCGCCAATCGCGGCGAGATCGCCTGCCGCGTCATCCGCACCGCCCGCGCGATGGGGATCGAGACGGTGGCCGTCTACTCCGACGCCGACGCGCACGCCCTCCACGTCCGCTCCGCCGAACGCGCGGTGCGCCTGGGCCCGCCGCCTGCGCGCGACAGCTATCTGATGGGCAACCGCGTGATCGCCGCGGCGCTCGGAACGGGGGCGGACGCGATCCACCCCGGCTACGGTTTCTTGTCCGAGAATGCGGACTTCGCCGACGCGGTCGTCGCCGCCGGCCTGACCTGGGTCGGCCCCCGCGCCGCCAGCATCCGCGCCATGGGCCTGAAGGACGCGGCCAAGGCGCGCATGATCGCCGCCGGCGTTCCCGTGACGCCCGGATACCAGGGCGAGGACCAGTCGGACGCCCGCTTGGCCGCCGAGGCGGGCGCGACCGGCTATCCCGTCCTCATCAAGGCGGTGGCCGGCGGCGGCGGCAAGGGTATGCGCCGCGTCGACGACGCGTCCGACTTCGCCGACGCCCTTGCCAGCTGCCGGCGAGAGGCGGCGGCGTCGTTCGGCGACGATCGCGTGCTGATCGAACGCTACATCACCGCGCCTCGCCACATAGAGGTGCAGGTGTTCGGCGACGCGCACGGCCGCGTCGTCCACCTGTTCGAGCGTGACTGCTCGCTGCAACGCCGCCACCAGAAGGTGATCGAGGAAGCGCCGGCCCCCGGCATGGACGCCGCCACGCGCGCTGCCGTCTGCGACGCCGCCGTCCGCGCCGCCCGCGCGGTCGATTACGTCGGCGCAGGCACCGTCGAGTTCATCGCCGACGCGTCCCGCGGCCTGCGCGCCGACGGCATCTTCTTCATGGAGATGAATACCCGCCTCCAGGTCGAGCATCCGGTGACGGAGGCGATCACCGGCGTCGATCTGGTCGAATGGCAGCTGCGCGTCGCGGCGGGGGAGCCGCTGCCGATGGCGCAGGACGAGCTGGAGATCCACGGCCACGCGATCGAGGCGCGCCTTTACGCGGAAAATCCCGCGACTGGCTTCCTGCCGTCGACGGGGCGGTTGGAGGCGTTCGCCCTATCCGAAGCGGTGCGGGTCGACACGGGCGTCGAGCAGGGGGCGGAGGTCACGCCCTTCTACGACCCCATGATCGCCAAGCTGATCGCGCAGGCTCCCGACCGCGATGCCGCGTGCCGCGCGTTGGCCGATGCGCTGGGCGAGACGGTGGTGTGGCCGGTCAAATGCAACGCCGGCTTCCTAGTCCGCGCGCTGGAGCATCCCGATTTCGCGGCCGGCCGTGTCGATACCGGCCTGATTGCCCGCGAAGGTGACGCGTTGTTGCCCGACCCGCTGCCCTCCACTGAGGCGTTATCGGACGCGGCGGCCGCGCTGGCCGAAGACGTGACCGTGCCGGGCTTTCGTCTGAACGCCGCGCCGCGACCGACCGCGTATCTACTGGTCGAAGGTCAGGCGGTCCAAGCGAGGCTGGGCGGAACCGGCGATGGTGCGGCGCTGGATCGCGTGCTGGTCAGCGAGGGTGGTCAGACCTGGGACGTGCGCCCATACCGTTCCGACGGCGGTTCGGGCGGCGGGGCCGCGGGCGACGGCGCGATCCTGTCGCCGATGCCCGGTCGGGTCACCAGCGTAGAGGTCGCGCAGGGCGATCGTGTCGCGGCCGGTCAGCGCCTGCTGACGCTGGAAGCGATGAAGATGGAGCACGGCTTGACGGCGCCCTTCGACGGGACGGTCGCTGAACTGACGACGTCTCCCGGCGGACAGGTAGCGGAGGGCACGCTACTCGTCCGCATAGAAGCCGACTGATCTTCAAGCCGCACGAACGTCGCGCCCTTCCGGCAACATCGCTTCCACATGCGGCAGGATACGACGAGCCACCTCCGTCACCGCGGCCGCGTTGGGGTGATGCCCGTCTGCCAGCGTCAGGCCCGGCACCAGCGCTACTCCTTCGAGAAAGAAGGGGTACAGACCAGTCCCGCGCGCCGCCGCGACATCGGAAAAGACGCCGTTGAACCGGCTGGCCCGCTCCCCTAGCCAAGACGGCGCCCGCATCCCGGCCAAGAGTACGGGTACGCCGCAATCGGTGAGCAGATCGATCATCCGCTCCAATGCCGCTCGCGTCGAGGAAGGAGGCAGGCCGCGCAAGAAGTCGTTGGCGCCGTATTGCACGATCGCCAACGCCGGTCGCCGGTCCAGTCCCGCCAGTACGCGTGGCAACCGCGTCGCGCCGCCGACGCTCGTTTCTCCCGATAGGCCGGCACCGAGGACGACCGTTCCCGGTCGCCCGCGTCGCAACAAGGTCTCCAACCGGGCCGGAAACGCCTGGCCTCGCGTCAAACCATAGCCGGCGGTGAGGCTGTCCCCCATCGTCAATATCAGCGGTGGCGAACCGTCACTCACCGCGCGCCCCGACGCGGTTTGTGAAAGCTGGCATGTCCGCCCCGGCCGTCACGGCTGAACCAGGCGCCGTGCCCCGCCGTCCAGACGGCCCGCGCGGCCATGTCTTCCGTGTCATGTTCGGTCCGACCGTTACCTGTCTTGTCGAGGGCGGTAACGATCCTGCCGCGCCGGTTTCGAGCCAGCGTGAGGGGGTGGCCTTTATGGGGTCCGCGGGTCACGCGGGCGGAAAGGGACAGCATTTCGACCTCCTGTCTATGCTGCCCCGATATGGGGATTGCGGGCGATTTTTTCGATACGCCGCAGCCTGTTATGGGACGTCCGGCATCGACCGTCAGAACGCCGCCGACACCGACAGCACCACGCCCGGCCCGGCGATGTTGCCGGTGCCGTCCTGCCCGCGGCTGAAACTCGGGCGCAGGTACGATGCTTCGCGGTTCGATATGTCGGTATCGACATAGGCGGCGCTCAGCGTCAGCGGCGTGCCGGGCACCGCCAAGTCGACGCCGAGCAGCCAATCCCAATACTCGCCCGTCGGCGCGACGGAGGTGGCGTTGGGTCCCAAACCGCGATTACCCTTTGACCAACCGATATGGGCCTTGGCGGTCAACGGCGTCCCAGGCACGGCGGCGGCACCGTCGCCCCAGAGATAGATATTGTCCTTCTTGTCGCCCGGATCGTCGTACACGCCGGCCGCGGCGGCCGCGCCCGTGAAGTACCAGCGACCCAGCGCCTCCTGCTTCGGCGCGTAGGCGACGCCCGCGGTCAGGCCGACGGGGCCGACCGTACCGGTCAGCTTGGCGAATCCCTCCGCGAAGTCGGTCTTGTCGGCGCCGCCGGGGTACATGTACCAAGTCAGGCCGACGTCGATCGCCCCGCCGCCTACCGGCGCCTTGAACCCACCGATCAGATCGAGTTCGGTGTTCGACCCGCCGAACGTGCCCCAGCCGGCCAGGTTGGACCCCCAGACGCTGCCGTATAGCCCACTCTCGTGCGTGACGGTGAGGCCGCCTTGGACGGCGATGTCCTCGTCAGACTGCGAAACGCCGCGCAGACGGTAATCGGTCAGAAGCGCCGCCGAGCCGGTGACGGTCAGCGCCTTGGGTGGTTCGGTGGGGGCGGCGTCCTGAGCGTAGGCGCTGCCACTCCAGGCGATAGCGGCCAGGGCCAGTGCGATGTGGAAACGAGACTTCATGGAACCTCCTCGTGTTCGAGCAAGGTTCCTCCTGCCATCGGGTCAGATCGCTCTCTTCCGGCGCGGCCGGCGGGCGATCATCGGCCCGATGACGCATGGCTAACGCGGGTCGGCGATCACGCCAACCCTTTTTCGATCGTCAAGGCCTCAATGCGCGTCCGACGCCAGCAACGCCGCGACCTCCGGCCGAGGCTCCGATAATTGCACAGGCGTTCCGGCGGCGCGGCGGCGGTTCAGCCAGTCGCGCAACAGCTCGGCCGAGCTATGGTCCACCGCGGACAGGCCGGACAGGTCGAGGCGCATAGGTGCGCCCGCGGGCACCCGCTCGATCGCGGACGACAGGCGGGGTACGGACAGGAAGGTCGCGGCCCCCTCCAGGCGGATCAGCCCCTCATCGGGACGCTCGTCGACGCGCAGGCGCAGGCGGCGCATGTGCGGCACCAGCTCCAGCACCGACAGGCCGATGCCGACCAGCACGCCCGTCAACAGGTCCGTCGTGACCACGCAGAACAGCGTCGCCGCCCAGATGACGACCGGGAACCAGCCGTGGACGCGAAACAGGTGCGTGGCATGCGCCGGGCTGACCAGCCGCCATCCGGTAACGACCAGGATCGCGCCGAGCGCGGCCATCGGCACTTCACGCAGGACGAAGGGCAGCGCCGCCACGAAGAACAGGATCCAGGCACCGTGCAGCATCGCAGAGGCCCGGGTCTGGGCTCCGGCCTGGACGTTGGCGGAGCTGCGAACGATCACGCCGGTCATCGGCAACGCGCCGGCGATGCCGCACAACAGGTTGCCGACGCCTTGGGCGCGCAACTCCTTATCGTACTTGGTGCGCACCCCGTCGTGCATCTTGTCCACCGCCGCCGCCGACAGCAGCGTCTCGGCGCTGGCGATGAAGGCGATGGCGAGCGCGGCACCGACGACGGCCGGATCGCCCAGCCGCGTCAATATGTCGGCGCCGGGCAGCGTGATCGCGCCCGTGATCGATTCGGGCACCGATACGCGCGCGACGTGCAGTCGGAACGTGGTGGCGATCGCGGCGACAAGCGTCCCCGTCATCACGCCGATCAGCGCTCCGGGCACCAGCCGCAGCTTGGCGGGCCGAAACTTTTCCCACCCGATCATCGCCAGGATGGACATCACACCGACGCCGAACGCGACCTCGACCGTGGTCAAGTCCCAGGGGGCCAGCCCCATCATCCGACCGGGCATGGCGGCCAGGTTCTCAGGCCCGCTGGGAAGCGGGCGGGCATCGAACATGACATGGAATTGCCCGACCACGATCAAGATGCCGATCCCGGCCAGCATCCCGTGGACGACGGCGGGGGAGATGGCGCGGAAGAGTCCGCCGAGACGCAACAGGCCGGCCGCAAACTGGATCACCCCCGCCAGGATCAGGATAGGGGCCAGTCCCGCCAGGCCCTGTTCCTGAATGATCTCGTAGACGATCACCGCGAGCCCGGCCGCGGGACCGCTGACCTGAAGGGGAGAGCCCGCCAGCGCCCCGACGACCAAGCCGCCGATGATGCCGGTGATCAGCCCCTTCTCCGGCGGCGCGCCCGACGCGACGGCGATGCCCATGCACAGGGGCATCGCGACGAGAAACACGACCACGGAGGCTGTGAAGTCGCGGCCGAAGCCGGCGAAGCGCCGTGGGGCACCTGGATCTGCGGTGGGGGCGGGAAAGGCTACGCTCATGCGATGTCCTCGAACCCGGCGTCAGGAAACGTCGGTGTTTCCCATTAGCGCTCCCAGCTTTCTCCCGAACGGCCGCACGGTGACGAAACGTGTCCCACCCTCAACGACGCGGTAGGGTGATCGCCGCCCTGAACCCCCCTTCGGAGCGGTTGGAAAGGGTGAGCCCACCGCCTTCCGCCTCGACCGTCCGCTGCACGATGGCGAGGCCCAGGCCGAAGCCGCCGACGTCGCGCCCGCGCGCGTCGTCCAGCCGCACGAAGGGCTGCTTGACGCGTTCCAGTTGATCGGGGGGGATGCCCGGCCCGTCGTCCTCGACCACGAAGGTCACGGTGTCGGCCGTCTGCTCCAGATCCAGCGTCACGTGCCGGCCGTATCGCGCGGCGTTGCCGATCAGATTGCCCAGGGCCCGTTTGAGGGCCGTCGGCCGCACGCGAGCCGGCAGGTGGTCGGGTCCTACGTAGCGAACGTCCAGGCCATGATCCTCGGCGTCGTCGGCCAGCGTCATCAGCGTCGCGGCAACGTCCGTGGCGACGAGCGCCTCCGGTTCCTCCGACCCACCGAGATAGGCCATCAGCGAGGCGACCATCGCTTCCATCTCGGCGACGTCACCCTGGATCGCCTCGCGCGTGGGGCGATCCTCCACCCGTTCGGCGCGCAGACGCAGCCGGGCCAGCGGCGTGCGGAAGTCGTGGCCGACCGCGGCGAGCGCCTGTGTACGGTCCTCGATCAGGCGATGGATACGATCCTGCATCCGGTTGAAGGCGCCGACCACGCGACGCACTTCGCCAGGCCCCTCCTCCGGCACGTGTTCGCCGGATCCGCGACCGACCCGGTCGGCGGACTGGGCCAGGCGGCGCAATGGTTGCAGCTGGCGGCGGACCAGCGTGCCCGCCAGCACCATCAGCGCCGCCGCCGGTATCAGCGCGAGCAGCAGCCGCTCGCCCAGCAAATTCAGTCCGGCAATGGGCTGAAGCGTGCGAAAGTGCATCCAGCTGCCGTCGGGCAGGGATACTTCGCCGGCCACCGTCTGGTTCCGGCCTGGCGAATTGAGGCGCAGGCTCATATGCGCGGTCGCCAGCGTCGGCTCCCACACCAGCACCTGATGGCGCATCTCATCCAGCGACGGCGCTACGCGCGGCGGGGTGGGGCGGTCGTCGTCCCAGCGCACGGCGTAGCGGTCGGTGGTGAGCGACGCGGCCACCTGCGCGCGGCGCGGCGGGGCGTTCGCGGCCAACAGCTTGCGGCTGATCGACAGGTGCTCGGCCAGGCGGCGCGCCTCGTCCTCCTGTACCGAGAAGCGGCTGGCGCGTTCGTAGAGAAAGGTGCTGACGCCGAATTCCACCAGGATCGCGATCAGCAGCACCGCCAGGATGCGTCCGATGACGCCGATGGATGGGCGCATCACTTGATCGACTTTCGTGATCCGGGCTGCGTCAGGACCGCTCCACCGGCGCGTTCAGCATGTAGCCGACGCCGCGCACCGTGACGATGGGCGCGTCATGCCCCGCGCTGGACAGTTTGCGGCGCAGGCGGCTGATGAGCACGTCCACGCTGCGGTCAGAGCTGTCGCCCAGGCGCGTGCGGGACAGCTCGATCAGCCGTTCGCGCGCGATCACGCGCCCCGAATGATCCGCCAGCGCGGACAGCAGGTCGAACTCCGCGCCCGTCAACTCGACGGCGGCGCCGTCGGGCGACGCCAGCTCCCGCCGGCCCAGGTTCATGGTCCAGCCGTCGAAGCGCACCAGTCCCTGCTCGCTGCCCTCGCGCCGTTCCATGGCGGGGCGGCGTAATACGGCGCGCACGCGGGCCACCAGTTCGCGCGTCCCGAACGGTTTGGCGATGTAGTCGTCGGCGCCCAGTTCCAGGCCGACGACGCGGTCCGTTTCCGATCCCTTGGCGCTGACGAAGATGATCGGCACGTCGCTCTTGGCGCGAAGCGAGCGGCACAGGTCGATGCCGCTGGTGCCGGGCAGCATGACGTCCATCAGCACGAGGTCGACGGGTCCGGCCTCCATCGCCTGCCACATCTCGGGCGCGGCGGCGGCGGGGCGGACCAGGAAACCGTTCTCCTGAAGCGCGCGCGCCGTCAGCGTGCGGAGCGCGGGATCGTCCTCGACGAGCAGAATGGTGGGGGCGGTCATCGACGCGCTCACTAGGCCATGCGCGTAACCTGGGTCAACGCGGCCGGCGCGGCACTATCCGTCAGGCGGTCAGGATGGCACCGTCGACGACCCGGACGGGCCAGGGCGTCAGATGCTGGCCCACGCAAGGTCCGCCGACGCAGCGCCCATCGCCCACCTCGAACAACGCGCCGTGCCAGCTGCACTGGATGCGGGCGCCGTCGGGGGTCAGATAGTCGTCCAGCCGCTGCGCCAGCGGCACGCCCGCGTGGGGACAGCGGTCGGCATAGCCCCGCACGTCGTCGCCGCGCCGGACCACGAAGCCGTGGAACCGCCCGGCGCGCAATTGCAGCACGAAGCAGCGCGCGCCGCCGTCCGGCACCGCCGCCACCGGCCCCAGGCGCACGCCCGGCGGCGTCGCCCAGACACGCTCGCCGCCAGGGTCGCCGCCGCTCAAGCCGGGTCGGCGTCCGGCTGGCGGTCGGGATGCGCCTCGGCGAAGGCGGGCAGGGCGCGCGCCCGCTCGCCGGCGGCGCGCAGGGCGGGGAAGGGGGACAGATCGACCCCGAACCGTTCGGCGGCATAGAGTTGCGGCACCAGGCAGCAGTCGGCGATCGTCGCGGCATCCCCCCAGGCGAAGCCCCGCCCGTGCCGAACGACCATCGTTTCCAGCGCCGCGAAGCCGTCGCCGATCCACCGGGCGATCCAGCGCGTCACCGCGTCGGCATCGGCCCCGAACTCTGACCGTAGGGCGTTCAGCACGCGCAGGTTGTTGAGCGGGTGGACGTCGCAGGCGATCAGCGCCGCCATCGCCCGCACGACGGCGCGGTCGTCCGGCGACGGGGGCAACAGCGGGGGGTCGGGATGACGCTCGTCCAGCCATTCCAGGATCGCCGGGCTCTGCGTCAGCACCGCGCCGTCGACTTCCAGCGCGGGCACCAGACCCTGGGGGTTCAGCGCGCGATAGGCCGTCGACCCTTGCGCGGCCGTTCGCAGGTCCAGCGTCTCCTGCGCATAGGCCAGCCCCTTCAGGTTGAGGGCGATGCGCACGCGATAGGAGGTACCCGACCGCCAGTAGCCGTGCAGCGTCGGGATCACCGGCGGACGTCCGCCTTGGCGAAGCCGTTCCACACCTCGTCGTAATCGAGCTGCATGGTTGGTGCGTCGGCCGCCCAGCGCGTCAGCCGCACGGGCGCCCGCGTTTCGAACATGAAGGCCATGGTACCGTCGATCCGGTGCGGTTTCAGGTCGGCCGACACCGCCTTGTCGTAGCTGGCCTGGTCGGGCCCGTGGCCGTTCATGCGGTTGTGGAGCGATGCGCCGCCGGGGGCGAAGCCGCCTTCCTTGGCGTCGTAGGCGCCCGTCACCAGCCCCATGAACTCGCTCATGACGTTGCGGTGGAACCAGGGCGGCCGGAACGTGTCCTCCGCCACCATCCATCGCGGCGGAAAGATCACGAAGTCGCAGTTGGCGGTGCCCGGCGTATCGCTGGGCGCGGTCAGGACGGTGAAGATCGACGGGTCGGGATGGTCGAAGCTGACGGTGTTGATGGTATTGAACCGCGCGAGATCGTAGCGGCAGGGCGCCAGGTTGCCGTGCCACGCCACCACGTCGAACGGCGAATGGTCGAGGCGGGTGGTCCACAGCCCGCCGCCGAACTTCTGCACCACCTCGAACCCGCCGTCGCGATCCTCGAACCAGGCGTGCGGCGTCTCGAAGTCGCGGGGGTTGGCCAGCCCGTTGGCGCCGATCGGTCCCAGATCGGGCAGGCGGAACAGCGCGCCGTAATTCTCGCACACGTACCCGCGGGCCTGGCCATCGGGCACGCCCACGCGGAACCGCACGCCCCGCGGGATCAGCGCGACGTGGAGCGGCGGCACGTCCATCCGCCCCATCTCGGTGTCGATCGAGAGCGCGCCCTCCTGCGGCACGATCAGCAACTCGCCGTCCGCCGAGAAGAAGGCGCGGTCCATGTCGGCGGTGGCGGCGTAGAGGTGGATGCCGACCCCGTGCCCGCCCTCCGCGTCGCCGTTGCCGCCGTAGGTGACGAGGCCGTCCAGCCAGTCGGTGGGGGTGTCGGGCCAGGGCAGCGGATCCCAGCGCATCCGATTGGGGCTGGGGGGCGCATCCGCGAAGGGCGCGGAACGAAACAGCGCAGCACCCTGGTAGGGCGTGAAGGGCGGGTGGTTGGCGGTGGGGCGCAGGCGATAGAGCCAGCTGCGCCGGTTCTCGTGCCGCGGCGCGGTGAAGGCGGTGCCGGATAGTTGCTCGGCATAGAGGCCGAAGGGGACCTTCTGCGGGCTGTTGCGGCCGACGGGCAGCGCGCCTGGTACTGCCTCGGTGGCGTGGTGGTTGGCGAAGCCGGGGAGGTAGGTGGTCATTGGATCGTCCTGTCCGTCACCGCCGGGGCCCGCCGGCGCGTCGGTCCCGGCGAAGCCGGGCCCTTTGCCCCGGCTTCGTCCGTGCCGGCCGGGCGCGGCGTCGCGCCGTCGCGCGACATTCGGCGGATGCTACGCATCCACCGTAATCACGCCGCGCCGGATCTGATCCAACTCGATGCTTTCATACAGCGCCTGGAAATTGCCGTTGCCGAAGCCCTCGTTGCCCTTGCGCTGAATGATCTCGAAGAAGATCGGGCCGAACATGTTCTCCGTGAAGATCTGGAGCAGCAGCCCCTCCTCGCCGACGTTGCCGTCGATCAGGATGCGGTTCCTGCGCAGGCGGTCGAGGTCGTGGCCGTGGTTCGGCACGCGCTTGTCGACCAGCTCGTAATAGGTCTCGATCGTGTCCTGGAGCTTGACGCCGCGTGTCCGGAGCTTCTCCACCGTCTCGAAGATGTCCGCGGTGGTCAGCGCCAAGTGTTGGATACCCTCGCCGTTATAGTCGCGGATGAACTCCTCGATCTGGCTCTTGTCATCCTGGCTCTCGTTCAAGGGGATGCGGATGGCGCGGTCGGGGGCGATCATCGCCTGGCTGAACAGGCCGGTCGCCTTGCCCTTGATGTCGAAATACTTCTGTTCCTCGAAACCGAAGATGCGGCCGTAGAACTCGCTCCACGTGCGCATCTGGCCGCGCCGGACATTGTGCGTCAGGTGGTCGAGCAGGTCGAGCCCGACGCTGTTCGCGGCCTCCGCGTCGGCGGCGCCTTCGACTTGGTTCCAGTCGTCGTAGAACGATCCGCGCGGCCCGTGCCGGTCGACCAGGTACAGGATCGACCCGCCGATCCCTTCCACCGCCGGCACGCCTTCCAGCGCCGCGCCCTCGGGCGCGGGTCGGGCGCCCGCAGCGATCGCGCGGTCGTAAGCGGCGTCGGCGTCGTCGACGCGGAACGCCATGGCGCTGGCGGACGGCCCGTGCGCGGCGCGAAAGGCGGCGGCGTGGCCCGCCGTCTCGCGGTTGAGCAATAGGTTGATGCGGCCCTGCTTGTAGCGGACCAGGTCGCGCGTCGGGTGACGCGAGGCCACCACGAAACCGAACTGTTCCAGCTGCGCCGCCATCCGGTCGGGATCGGGCGAGGTGAACTCGCAAAACTCGAAGCCGTCCAGCCCCATCGGGTTGACGTCCATATGCTCGGTCGCGTCGGCCATCGCAGGGCACCTCGAAACAAGTATCAGATGAAACCAAGCTAGAGCTTTCGCGCCCGCCGATCAACTGTTACGCGGACGTCATGGCAGCCGCGTCCCTCGTCCTGGACGATTTCCTCCCCTTTCGGCTGTCCTACACGTCCAACCTCGTCAGCGAGACGGTGGCTCGGACCTACGAGGCATTGTTCGGCCTCTCCATTCCCGA
>Ga0325400_1001219_pt1 | contig 20925 bp, 17 predicted proteins | sample PopdelMetagenome_2_FD_205662 | JGI IMG/M metagenome (GOLD analysis project Ga0325400, IMG submission 205662) | Populus deltoides microbial communities from Bellville, Georgia, United States - Xylem-PdKOR-R1 | ecosystem: Host-associated > Plants > Phyllosphere > Stem > Wood/Secondary xylem...
CGCGGGCTTGCGGTTCTTGCCGCCATAGACGCGCTTGGGGTTCTCGCCGCACGCCATCTTGAGGCCGTAGGGCGCGCCCGGGAACTTCATGCCTTGCATGGTTCGCGCATAAACGTTCTTCAGCACCACCGACCGGCCGCCGAACAGGTTGGCGGAGCCGGGCAAGATCTGCAGGGTGGTCACGCCGCCATTGGCCAGCGCGCGGCCGAAGCCGGGATCCTGCGGCCATACCGAATGCTCCGCCCAGACATCGGCGGTGACCGGGTCGGTCGCCTCGTTGCCGTCCGAATTGGCCTGCACCCCAGGGCTCGGATAATCGCCCAGGTGGCTGTGAATGTCGATGATCCCGGGCGTAACCCACTTGCCGGCGCCGTCGATCACCGTCGCCCCGGCGGGCGCGTCCAGCGTCTGCCCGACAGCGACCACCTTTCCCTCCGCGAACAGCACGGCGCCGTTCTGGATCACCGCGCCCTCGCCGTCGATCACGGTGGCGCCGCGCACCAGCGTGGGGGTGCCGGGATAGGCGTGGTAGGTGGACGGGAAGGGATCATGGGCATAGCCCTTGTTCAGCCCCGGCCCTGCCTCGCGACCCGCGGCCCGATCGCCGCTGCCGCTCGGCCGATCGTCTTGCGCGGCGCAGGCCGCGAGCGCCACGGCAGCCACCATCGCGGCACCGCCGCGCCAACCCTGTCCCATCATCGGCGTTCCCCCTCGTCGTGGCGGCACGATACGCACGGCGGAGGCATTGTCGAGCCGGAATGGCGCGTCGTTCGCTGATCCAGGTTGCTCGGGCAGCGGGTCGGGTGGGAGCCGCCTGGCATTCGAGCCGTTCAGCCGCCATGCGCTTCCTGATCGCCGAGAGCGAAACCGCCGAGCAACGCCAGAGCCGCCGCGACGACGTCGGCCGCAGCGCCGGCGAAAGCTACCGCGAAACGCTGCGCGCGCTCTGCCCGGATGCCGCGATCGACCTGATCGCGCCGGCCGACCCGGACGTGGCCACCCCCGAGCCCGCCTGGCTCGCGCGTCACGACGCGGTGTTCGTGTCGGGTTCCCCCGTCCATGTCTATGACGACACACCGGAGGTCGGGCGTCAGATCGCCTTCATGCGCGCGGTGTTCGCGAGCGGCGTTCCCAGCTTCGGCTCGTGCGCGGGCCTGCAACTCGCGGTCGCGGCGGCGGGCGGCGGCGTACGCCCTGCCGTTCGGCGCGAAGCCGGGCTGGCCAGACGGATCGGCCGTACCCCGGCAGGGCGCGACCATCCCCTGCTCGCCGGCCGCGGCGTCGCTTGGGACGCGCCCGCCATCCACGGTGACGAGACGGACACGCTGCCGCCCGGCGGGACGGCCCTGGCGACCAACGCCACCACCCGGGTCCAGGCTGCGGAGATCCGCCATGACGGCGGAGTATTCTGGGGCGTGCAATACCATCCCGAGCTATCCCTGGCGGAGATCGGCGCCGCTCTCCGCCGTCAGGCCGACAGCGTCGTGGAGGCGGGCCTGGCGCTCAGCGTGTCGGCCGTGGAGGATCAGGCCGCTTTGTTCGACGCGCTCGATCACCGTCCCGACCGGGTGGATCTGCGCTGGCGGCTGGGGGTCGATGCGGAGGTGGCCGAGTGGTCGTGCCGCACGCGCGAACTGGCCAACTTCATCCGCCACCTCGTGATCCCGACGCGTGCCGGGCAATCGGCGGAACGCATGCAAGCGGTGGCCGGCTGACCGTTGCGGCGGATCGCCCCGTCTCCCATATCGCAACCTTGCCAGTGCCCGACCCACATACCGGCCCGACCATTCTCGCACTCGGCGACAGTCTGACCGCGGGCTATGGTCTCCTGCCGGATCAAGCCTTTCCCGCGCAACTCGAGCGGCGGCTGCGGTCGACGCTGCCCGCTGCGTCGGTGACGAACGCCGGCGTGTCGGGCGACACCACCGCCGATGCATTGCGACGCCTGCCGCGGCTCCTGTCGCGGCTGACCCGCCGCCCCGACCTCGCGATCGTCGAACTGGGTGCGAACGATCTGCTGCGCGGCGTGACGCCGGCGCGAATGCGAAGCAACCTGGACGCGATCCTCGCCGAACTTGGCCGGTGCGGCATCCCCGTTCTGCTGGCCACCTTTGCCGTGCCGCCGTTCCTGGCACCGCTCGCCGCCGCTTACGAGGGGTTGTACGCGGAAGTGGCGAGGCGTCACGGCGCCACCGTACACCCGTTCTTCCCGCCCGGCGTGATGGGGGCGCCCGCGTTCGTCCTCGCCGACCGACTGCATCCCAACGCCGCCGCGATCGAGCGGGTCGCCGACGCCTTCGCGCCCACCGTCCTGAGCGCCTTGCGATCGGTCGCGGCCGCGGCTTAACGCAGGCGTATGAGTGTCGCCTGATCCCGTTCGCCGCCGAACCAGCGTTGCAGCCCGCGCTCGAACCAGGGGTCGGCCGCGGCAAACAGCGTCAGCGAGGAACGCAGTTTGACAGCGTCGATGCCGCCCAGGACGCGGGCGGCGTCCCGTTCCCGCAACCCGTCCAGCGCCGCCACGCTGTCCCGCAAACGCGCGCCGAGGATCGGATGGGCGAGGTAAGCGCGCGCCTCGTCCAGCGAGCCGATCGCGTAGGCGCGGGCCATGGCGCTCGATCCCAAACCGGCGATCTGCGGAAAGACGAACCACATCCAGTGACCGCGCTTGGCGCCGGCGCGCAGTTCCGCGATGGCACCGGCGAAGCTGTCGGCCTGAGCGCGGACGAAGCGGTCGAGATCGTAAGGATCGGCCATTCCGACCCAACCGGTCATGGCCGTCGACGTTCCGTCGCGAACGTTGGTCGGGGAGAGAGGATTCGAACCTCCGGCCCCTGCCTCCCGAAGGCAGTGCTCTACCAGGCTGAGCTACTCCCCGACGGAGTTCGGTCGTTGCGCTCTCGGGAGCCGACCGGGTCGCTTGGAGGCGCGCCTATAGCCAGCGGCTCCGACCCGTGCAAGTCGCCTTTGTCGCGGAACACACCATGGCCTAGGTCGAACCGGTGACCCCGCCGCAGCGCAAGATCATCCACGTCGACATGGACGCCTTCTTCGCCTCGGTCGAACAGCGCGACGATCCCGCGTTGCGCGGGTTGCCGGTCGCGGTCGGCTCGGCGCGCGCCCGAGGGGTGGTGGCGGCGGCGAGTTACGAGGCACGTGCGTTCGGCGTACGCTCGGCCCTGCCCTCCGCGGTGGCGCTGCGCCGCTGCCCCGACCTCGTCTTCGTACCGCCGCGCTTCGACGTGTACCGCGCGGTGTCCGAGCAGATACGCGGCATCTTCCTCCACTATACCGACCTGGTCGAACCCTTGTCGCTGGACGAGGCGTATCTGGACGTCAGCATCGATCGCCACGACCTGGGCTCGGCGCGGGCGATCGCCGAGGCGATCCGGGCGGCGATCCGCGCGTCCACGGGCCTCACCGCATCGGCCGGGGTCAGCTACAACAAGTTCGTCGCCAAGCTCGCCTCCGACCAGAACAAGCCGGATGGCCTATGCGTCATCCCGCCGGCCAAGGGTCCGGCCTTTGTCGCGCAATTGCCGGTCGGGCGCTTCCACGGCGTCGGCCCCGTCACCGCCCGGCGGATGGCGGCGCTCGGCATCCTGACCGGCGCCGACCTGCGCGACCGGTCGCTGGCCGAACTGCAACGTCACTTCGGCAGCCATGCAGCCTATCTTCACGGCGCGGCACGTGGCGAGGATCACCGTCCGGTCCGGGCGGAGCGTCCGCACAAATCGATCGGGGCGGAACGGACCTTCCAGACCAACCTGGTCGATCCGGCCGCGCTCGACGCGGAGTTGGTCCGGGTCGCCGACGCCGCCTGGACGCGGATCGAGCGGCACGGTGCACGCGGCCGAACGGTAACGCTGAAGCTGCGCCATGCCGATTTCCGCACGGTCACGCGCGCGCGATCGGCCTCCGCAGCGGTGAGCCGCGACGCCTTTCTCGCGACCGGGCGGGCGCTGCTCGCCGCCGAACTGCCGGTCGCGGCCGGATTTCGGCTGATCGGCCTGACCCTGTCGGGGCTCGGCGCGGAGGACGAGCCGGAGCCGAGGCTTCTCCTCTGACCTGACGCGCTAGACCATGGTTTACGCGTTCGGCCGTCTCGTTTACCACAGTTGCGGAGACGAAGGGGACGGGACGATCGAGCCGTGGTTCATCACCGCGCTGGCGCTGAGCGCGACCGGCTATGCGGTGTATCTGGTCGGTTTGCGCCGCCATTTGGTCGAACCCAACCGCGCGTCCTGGCTGATCTGGGCCGCCGCGACGGGGATCGAGGCGGCGACCTATGCCGCGGTCAACCCCGGCGCACCCCAGGCTACGGTGTTCGGCCTATCGGCCGCGGCGTGCCTCCTTGTGACGCTGATCATGTGGCGCCGATCGCGCTGGCGCCAACCTTCCCCGCCCGAAACCTTCTGCATGGCCGCCGCGCTGGCGGCGCTGCTCCTGTGGCTGGCGTTCCGCGAGACCTTCTGGGCGCACATGCTGGTCGTGGCGGCGGTGCCCGTCAGCTTCTGGCCGACCTGGGCCAGCGTGTGGGAGGATCGCAACCGCGAACGCTCCCCGGCCTGGGGATTGTGGACGCTCGGCGACCTGGCGACGCTGGTGCTCGCCACCCGCGGGCAACAGGCGGCGATGGGCGAGCTCGCCTATGTCTTCGTCGAGCTGCTGTGCCATGCCAGCGTGTGGCTGATGGTCGGCATTCCATCGATCAATCCTGTCCGCTCGCTGGGTCGTGGGCGGGGCAGCCGGGGCGGGCTGGTGCTGGTCGACGCGCTTGCCCGCGGCGGCAACCCGTTCGCGGTCGCCGACGGACCGATCGGCAAGGCGGTGACCGCGACGCGCGGCTTCGCGGCCGGACAGCCGATCGTCCGCTTCGGCGGCACGGTGCTGCGCGGCGCCGACGTGCCGCCGCAGGTGGAGGGACGCCACGACCGCTACGTCCAGATCGGTCACGACCGGTGGCTCGGCCCGTCGGGGCGCATCGACGATCTGTTCAACCACAGCTGCCTGCCCAATGCCGGACTGACCTTTGGCGACCAAGTGATCTTGGTGGCGTTGCGCGATATCGCGCCGGGCGAGGAGATCGCCTGGGACTATGCCACCACCGTCGGCGATCCGGCGTGGCGCATGCCATGCGGGTGCGGCGCGGCCGAGTGCCGCGGCATGGTTGGTCCGTTCCAGACGTTGCCGGCGGAACTCCAGGCCTGGTATCTCGAACGCGGGCTGGTCGCGCCGCACCTGGTCCCGGCAGCGGTGCGGCAAGTCGCCGCTGCCTGACCGCGGCTAATCGCCGTCGTCGCGGCGGACCTTCGATCGGGGTGGCCGCTGCATCACCGGATCATGCCGCCTGGGCGCGGTTGAGGCGTTCCGGCGCCTTGAGCGTCAACACCGCAGTGGCACCGTGGCCCCGCCCCTCGCTCTCCAGTACCAACGATCCTTCCATCGCGGTCATCGAGTTGGCGCACCAGTGTAACCCCAGCCCGCCCGATTTATGCGCGCGGGTCGAGAACCCGCGCTGGAACAACGAAGGTGCCCGGTCGGGATCAAAGCCTTCGCCATTGTCGGCGACGCGGATGACGACCGCCTCTTCCTGTTCCTCAACCGAGACCATGATGCGCCCCGCCTCCACCCCACCGGCGGCGATCGCCTCCGCGGCATTGCCGAACAGGTTGCCGATCACCTGGCTCAGGATCACCCGGCTCGCCATGACGTGGTGCGACCGGGTCGGCACCGACACCGCCACCGACCGATCGTCGGTGTAGCGCGCGATGGCGGCATTCTTCTGCACCAGATCGGTGACATCGACCAGTTCGAGTTCGGGGCGTTCGTGAGCCCGCTTCTGCTGCTGGCCGATGATCTCCAGCACGTGCGCCATGGCGGTCCGGCCGACCTCCAGCTCGCCCTTGTGGTGCTCGCGCGCCTGTGCGTCGGCGGCGATGCCCGCCGCCACGAACGCAGCAAGCTTCTCGCGACGGGGTGCGGGTACACCGTCCTTCGCCAGCTCGTCCAGCGCGCGCGTCAGCATGGCCCGGTCGATCGGCGGCGCCTGCGCCACGCCCTGGCTGAGGATGGTGCTGATCGGATTGAGGGCGTTACGAACATTGTGCATCACCGCCACCGCGCTTTCCGAGCGGCCGAGCGCGAAGCTCTGCACCTCGATCTGCTCGCGCAGGTCCTTCAGCTGGCGGAGCATGGCGTTGAAGCTTCGGCCTAGCGAGCCGATCTCGTCGCGTCGCCGATCGTCTTCCAACAGGCCGAGACTGCCCGACGCGCGGACGCGCTGCATGTGAGTCTCTACGCGGTGGAGCGGCTGGAGCACGAGGCGTCCGATCAGCCTGCGCAACACGACCAGGACGAGGAGCAGCAGAACCGTTGACCCCGCCACCGCCAGCAGCAGCATCCGCCGGCCCAGCAGCGACACGTCGCGCGGCACCTGGAACCGCACGGCCGCGACCGCCCGGCCGGTGGTGCCGATGATGGGCACGTTGATCGCCACGGTGGAGCGCCCCGGCACGATCGCCGGTCCGCCCGCGACCGGATCGACCCGTGCGTCGACCTGGAGCAGATCGGACATGCGCGCCGAGGGCAGCGTGCGCGCCATCAGCACCCAGCCGCGCGGGCTGCCCGTGCCATCCGATCGGCGGACCTGGGCAACGCCGATCGCCGCCACGCGCGATCCCAGCCGCGCGTAGAAGCGTCCGGAACTGCCCCGCCCAACCACGCGCGCCAGGTCGGTCGCCGCGATCGTCCCGGTCAGCGCCGCGCGCGTCGCGGGCAGATCGCGGCCGGTTGCGAGATCCAGCCAGCGCGCGATCACGATGCGCCGGTCCGACGCGACATACGCCATGCCCTCGACGCTCAGATTGGTCATCGCCAGTTTGGAGAAGCTTTCCCGCTCGAAGTCGGCGGTGGGGTGCGCCATGTAGGCGTAGCTGTCGTTCCAATCGCCGTAATCGCGCACCGCCGTCTCGACCTTTGCGGCATAGTCGGCGATCGCCGCCTCCGTCCGCTCGGCATGGGCATCGAGACTGCGGCGCTCCAGCGTGTTGAAGCTGGGCGTGATGACGGCCGCGAGCAGCGCGGTGATGCCCAGCGCTCCCGCCAGCCCGACCGCGGTCAGCGCCAGCACCAGCTTGGCGCCGAGCGACTCCTGCCGCGAAAGACGGGGGATCATCCGTCGGTGCCGGTCGCGGCGGGGTCCGCGGCGGGCTCGCCACCGATATAGCGTGCGGCGGCGAGCTCCCGCGCATGGTCTGCCGGTACCGGCCGGGACAGGAAATAGCCCTGGAGGTGGCTCGCGCCCGCGATCCGAAGCGCCTGGACCTGGGCGGAAGTCTCGACACCCTCCGCCACGACGTGCAGCCCCAGCGCCCGCCCGAGATGGATGATGGAATGGACGATCGCCGCGGACTCGCGCTCGCGTCCCATGCCGTCGATGAAGCTCCGGTCGATCTTGAGGCTGTCCAGCGCGAACTTGCGGATGTTGTAGAGCGACGAATAGCCGGTGCCGAAATCGTCCAGCGCGATGCGGAAGCCCATCTGGCGCAGGCGGTACAGCGTGTCCGCGGCCCGCTCGGCATCGTCGAAGATCGCGGTTTCGGTGATCTCGATCTGAACGCGGGTCGGCGACACGCCCGCGCGCTGCACCGCCTCCATGACGTGGCCGACGAAATTGTGGCGGCGGAACTGACGCGGCGAGAAGTTGACGGACACGTACTGGCCCGGCCAGTCGCGCAGCACCGCCAGCGCCTCGCCCAGGATCCAGTCGCCCAGCTCGTGGATGATGTTCGATTCCTCGGCAATCGGGATGAACACCGCCGGGCTGATCGGGCCGTACTCGCCGGTGTTCCAGCGGACCAGCGCCTCGAACCCCTCGATCTCCAGCGCGTCGCGCCCGACGATCGGCTGGTAGACCAGCGACAGCTCGCCCTTGCCGATCGCTTCGCCCAGCCCGTTCTCGATACGGCGGCGGAAGCGGACACCCTCGTCCATGCTCTCGTCGAACGGCCGCGCGACGCCCCGTCCCGACCGCTTGGCATCGTTGAGGGCGAGGTCGGCGCGGCGCATCAGGTCGACGGGATCGCGCCCGTCACCACCCTCGTCGACGACGACTCCGGCGGACGCGCCACCCTGCACCGAATGGCCGAACACCGCCATGCTGCCCCCGCACGCCGCGACGATGCGCTCGACCGCCTGAAGCGCCGCCTCGTGACCGGGCGTGTCGAACAGCACGCCGAACTCGTCGCCGCCCAGCCGAGCGACCATCGCATCCGCCGGCGCCGAACGGCCCAGGATCGCGCAGACCTCGCGGATCAGCGCGTCGCCGGCGAGATGGCCCAGCGTGTCGTTGACCAGCTTGAACCGGTCGAGGTCGATCATCGCGGTCGCGAACAGTCCGGGCGCCTTGGCACGCGCCGCCAACGCCCGCACGAACGCCAGCCGATTGGGCGCGTCGGTCAGCGAGTCGTGCGTCGCCATGTGCATGGCGCGGCTCTCGTTGGCCGCCAGTTCTGCGCTCTGTTCCTGCAGCTGGAGAACCTGGACGCGAAGCTGCGCGCGCGCCATCGCCAGCTCGCGGTCGCTCGCCCAACGGCCCGCCAGCGCGGCGGCGGTCTGCTGGATCTCCGCGACCTCGAAGGGCTTGGCGATGTAAAACAACTTGTCGATAGGACCGGCCACCTTGGCGATCTCGATCGGCGAGAAGTCGGAATAGCCGGTGACGATGCACAGGTTGACGTCGGCATCGAGCGCCCGGATGCGCCTGGCGGTCTCGCGTCCATCGATCCCAGGCGGCATCCGCACATCGATGAACGCCACCGCATATGGGTCGCCCGCCGCGAGCGCGCGCTCCACTTCCGCGACTGCGTCCAGGCCCTGATGGCAATGGGTCAGTCGGTAGTCAGCCTCCTCTTCGGCAGCGGGCGTGGCATCGTCCCCGAACAGCTCGGCAGCCATCGCGTCCAGCCCGGCATCGCCGCCGCGCGCGAAGCTGCGCGCGTAGCTGTCGTGCATCGCGGGTTCGTCGTCCACGATCAGGATGCGCATGTTCTTCTCCGCCGGCCCGCTGATGGCCTTGCCGGGGGGTAAGCGCGTGCGGTTAAAGGCCCGTTAAACGACGAGACCGCCGCCGGCTTCCAGCGCCTGGAGGCCCAGCACCACCGCGCCCAGCGGCCCGGCCCTGCCGCCGAGCGCCGCGGGGACGACGTAGGTGTCCGCCATCGCTACCGTCGGCAGCGGCACGTAACCGGCCAGGCTCGCGCTCATCGCCGCCCGGACACGCGGCAGCAGCGCTTCGCCCGTCATCACCCCGCCCCCCATGACGATCCGGCGCGGCACGCCCGTCAGCACCAGAAGGTGGAGAAGCTGACCCAAAGCGTGCGCCACGCCCTCCCACACCGGGTGGTCGGCGGCGAGCTCCTCGGCACGCGTACCCGTGCGCGCCCGGATGGCGGGGCCCGAAGCGAGGCCTTCCACGCATCCGCCATGAAAGGGGCAGCTGCCGATCCAGTCGTCGCCGGCCAGGCGCACCGGCCTGACATGACCCAGTTCGGCATGGGTCAGCCCGTCCACCGGCACCCCGCCGGCGATCACCCCGACGCCGATGCCCGTGCCGACGGTGACGTAGGCGAGGTCCGCTATGCCCCGCCCCGCCCCCCAGCGCGCCTCCGCCAGCGCGGCGCCGACGACATCGGTGTGGAAGCCGGTCGGCACCCCGGCGTGTTGCGCCATGCGCCGCGCCACGTCCGTGTCGGTCCAGCCCGGCTTGGGCGTGGCGGTGATGAAGCCGTAATTGGCCGCCGCACGGTCGATCGACACCGGTCCGAAGCTGGCGATCCCCACCGCATCGAACCCCGACCAGCGTTCCAGCACCGCCTCCACCGCCGCCAGTGTATCTTCCGGAGAGGTGGTGGGGATGCGGACCTCCTCCTCGATCGCGTCGGGCCCGCGCGCCAGAATGCAGTTCACCTTGGTCCCGCCCAGCTCCACCCCGGCGATCAGCGGCGCGTCGGCCATGCCAGAACCCTCCGTCGTGCGCGTCGGGGTACGGCCGTCCGCCGCAACAGCGCCGACGGACTGTGCGGCCGGTGCGCCGGCGGAACAAGGGCCCGGCGAGCCCGGACAAAACAAACCCCCGCGAGGCGATCGGCCTGCGGGGGTGTTGGCGCGCCCGGAACGATTCGAACGTCCGACCCTCAGATTCGTAGTCTGATGCTCTATCCAGCTGAGCTACGGGCGCGTGGTGGAGGGGCTGATAGAAGCCGTTCGGACCGGGCGCAACCCCGTTGCGCGACTATTTCGCAGGCCATAGGGGTGGCGCCATGATCCGCCCCGCGCTTCTCGTCACGCCCGCCCTTCTGATGGCGGCGGCGTGCGCGCGCGATGCGGCGGCGGATCAATACCCTTCGCTTGCCCGTCGCCCGGCCGAGGGCCAGGGCTTTGCCGAGCCCGAACTGCCCGCGCCCGGGCCGGTGGCGGCCGAGCCCGTCCTTGATCAGCAGACGGCGGCGCTGCGGACGCGGCTCGCCTCGGTGGCGGCCGGGTTCGACCGGGACGCTGCCGCCGCCGAACGGGCGGCGACCGCTGCGCGAGGGCGTGCGGTCGGCAGCGAGGCGTGGCTCACCGCGCAGTCCGCCCTGGCCGAACTCGATGATTGGCGCGCGCAGGCATCGGCGCTCGCGAACGAGGCCGAGGAGGCTGCGGTGGCACGCGCGGCGGAGCTGCGGCCCGACTATCCCGCGCTGGAGGCCACGCGCGCGGCGCTCCGCACCGAGATCGAGCGGCAAACGGACATGATCGCACGGCTGCAACGGCTCACGCCCGCCGCCTAGTTGAAGGGCCTCAGCAGAGGCAGGACTGTGGCGTAATCGTCCGACCAGGCGATGAAGCCCGGGCGCCGCGGCAGGATGCTCCAGTCCGGATCGCCCGCCGCCAGTTGCGACAAGGCGTCAGGCTCCCGCGACAGTGCGATCCACACCGACGGCGTTGCCTGCACCTCCAGCACGGACGGCTGGTGGGCAAGACGCAAGGTGTGCCACCCTCCATCGGCGGCAGCGGCGGCAACCACCGGTTCCAGCGACAGAAAGCGATTGGACACATGGACCAGCAACAGTCCCCGTGGCACCAACACCCGCGCGTAACCGGCGAACGCCTCCCGCGTCAGCAGGTGCATCGGCACGGCGTCGGACGAGAACGCGTCGAGCGCCAGGAGGTCAAGGCTCCCGCTCGCTTCCCCGGCCAGCCGCAACCGGGCATCGCCGAGCCGCACCACCGCATCCGGCAGGCACCGGGACAAGTAGCTGAACCGGCGCCGCGCAATACCGGCGATCACCGGATCGATCTCGTAGAAGCGCCATTGTTCTCTCGGCCGCGCGTAACAGGCGAGCGTTCCCGTGCCGAGGCCGACCACCCCGATCCGCGCGCCCGAACCGTACAGCGCGGGCACCGCCATCATCGCCTGCCCAACACCGGAGCTTGGTGAGTAGTAGGTGGTGGGCGTCCGTTCCCGCTCAGCGCTGCCCGTCAGCTGGATGCCGTGAACGGTGGTGCCGTGATCCAGCTCGCGCGATCGCGACGTCGTGCGAATGGTATACACCCCGAAATAGCTGCGGGTTCGCGCGTCCGGATCGAGCGTCAGCGCCAGCGAGCGATAGCCGCCGAGCAGCAGCAGCGCCGCCGCCAACACCAGGACGAAAGGCCCGCGCGCTCCGATGGTCGCCAAGCCGATACCGGCCAGAAGCAGGTAGACGATGCCGGGCCGGCCCTCCGCCAGCCAGGGCAGGGGATGGAGGAAGCGGAACACGATCAGCAGCGTCACCGACGCGGCGATCGTCGCCAGCGCCGCTGTTCGGCGGCGCGGGTCGTACCAGAGCGCGCGCAGCCACGCAGTCAGGAAGGTTTGGGGCATCAGCGCGGCCGCCAGCATGATCGCAATGGGATATTCGTAGGTCCAGTCGAACGTCACCGGCGCGACCAGCCCCGCGAAAGCTCCGCCCAGCGCGCCCCCGAACGCCGTTGCCAGGTAGAAGCCGGTCAACCGGTCGGTGGCGGGACGGATGCGGAACAGCGCGGTATGAAGCGCCACGGAGACGGCGAACAGCAACACCAGCGCGAACAGGAGGCTGAACCAGGGCCGGTCCTGATACCCACCCATCATCGCCGACCCGAACAGCAGCAGCGTGATCGGCGCGACGCGGGTGACGAAGTCGGCGATGTCGCGCCGCGCCGCGAAAGCGACGGTGTAGCTGAGCAGGTAGAGCCCGAGCGGCATGACCCAGAGCAGCGGCACCGCCACCACGTCGGTGGTGACATAGGTCGATGTCGCGAGCATCAGCGCCGACGGCACCGCCGCCAGCGCGATCCAGCGCAGCACCGTGCGGGCTGGCGGGCGCAAGCTCCGCGGCGTTCGTGGGTCGCTGCCCGTCGCCTGCGGCAACCGCGTGGCACAGGCAAGCACCATGATGGCGAGCAAGCCGTAACCTAGGCTCCACGCCACGCGCTGCGCGGCGACGGTCAGCCCCGGCTCAATCAGCAGCGGATAGGCGAGTAGCCCCGCAAAGCTGCCCAGGTTGGAGGCGGCGTACAGCGCGTACGGCTCACCCCCGCCCGCCCCCGCGAACCAGCGCTGCATCAGCGGCGCCTGCGCCGCGACCACCAGGAACAGCGGGCCGATCGATGCGGCGAGCAGCCAGGGAACCCACAATGCCGGCTGACCGTCGGCGGGCACGGCCATGTCGATCAGGCCGATCGGCAGCAGCGGGACGCCGACCGCGAAAACGAGAAGATGAACCCCCGCCTGACGCCGCGCCGGCAATTTGCCGAGCAGGTGGGCATAGCCATAGCCGGCGAGCAGCAGCGCCTGGTAGACCAGCATGGCCGAGTTCCAGACCGCGGGCGCTCCTCCCAAGCGCGGCAGTGCGACGCGCGCGATCATCGGCTGCACCAGGAACAGGAGGAATGATCCGACCAGGACCGTCGCGACGAACAGCCGACGCGTGCCTCGTCCCGCCGTCTCCGTCGCGGCATCAGCCAACCGGGCGATCCTTGACGTAGACCAGGTGGCGCGACAGCGGATGGCCGGCGGCAAAGAAGGGGTGGTCGAAGTCGAGTTCCGCCCGGTGCTCCATGCCCAGCCGGATCATCAGCCCCCAGGAGGCGGCGTTGGCGGGCACCGTCCAGGCGGCGACCCGCGGCGCACCGGTGTGCGCCCAAGCCCAGGCCAGACACGCCTCCGCCGCCTCGCGCGCATAGCCCCGCCGCCAGGCGTCGCGCCGCAGCCGCCAGCCGATCTCCAGCTCGCGGCTGACGGGGGTGCCCGCATGGCCGCCGCTGCGCAGCCCGCAAAAGCCGAGCAGCGCGCGGTCGTCCCGCCGCTCCACGGCCCAGAAGCAATGCCCGTCGGCGGCCTGTCCGCGCCGATGAGCGGCGATCACCTCCCGCGCGGCGGCGTCGGGATCGTCGGGCACGCCGCCCAGGTGGCGCATGACCTCCACGTCGCGGAACATGGCCGCGAAAGGCGCCGTGTCCTCGTCGCGCCACGCGCGCAAGGTCAGGCGCTCCGTGGCGATCACGCTCCCAACAGCCGCGCCGCGTGCGGGGCGTGGTAGCTCAGCACCCCTGCGCATCCGGCGCGCTTGAAGGCGGTCAGGGTCTCCAGCACCAGCGCGTCGCGATCCCCCGCGCCCGCCGCCGCCGCGGCCTCGATCATCGCATACTCACCCGACACCTGATAGGCGAAGGTCGGCACGCCGAACGCCTCCCGTACCCGCCGCACAATGTCCAGATAGGGCAGGCCCGGCTTTACCATGACGCTGTCCGCCCCCTCGGCCAGGTCCAGCGCCACTTCCCGGATCGCCTCCTCGGCATTGGCTGCGTCCATCTGGTAGGTGCGCTTGTCCCCCTTCAGCAGCCCGCGGCTGCCCACCGCATCGCGGAACGGGCCGTAGAAGGCGGACGCGTATTTGGCGGCATAGGCCATGATCTGGACATTGTGGTGCCCCGCCGTCTCCAGCGCGGCGCGGATCTGCCCGACGCGTCCGTCCATCATGTCGGACGGCGCGACGATGTCCGCTCCCGCCCCTGCCTGAACCAGCGCCTGCGCGACCAGCACCTCCGCGGTGGCGTCGTTCCTGACATAGCCGGCGGCGTCGACCAGCCCGTCATGGCCGTGGCTGGTATAAGGGTCCAGCGCGACGTCGGTCAGCACGCCCAGGTCGGGCACCGCGTCCTTGAGCGCGGCGATCGCGCGACACATCAGATTGTCGGGATTGCACGCCTCGCGGCCATCGTCGGTCCGGAGCGCCGGCGGCGTGTTGGGGAAGAGCGCGACACATGGGATGCCGAGGCCGCGAGCCTCCCGTCCACGCTCGACCAGCCGGTCAACCGACCAGCGCGATACCCCGGGCAGGCTCGCGATCGGCTCCTCGGCGCCATGCCCCTCCGTCACGAACAACGGCCAGATCAGGTCAGCGGGGGTGAGGACTGTTTCCGCATGGAGGCGCCGGCTCCATGCGTGCGCGCGGGTCCGGCGCAGGCGGATGGCGGGGAAGGATGCCGTCATGATCCGGCGCCATGCGGGATCGCGCGGGCGCATACAAGCGTTGCGGCCCCGTAGCTGGAGTCGGGGCGCATGCGCGAAATCAGGTCGGCGGCGATGGTCGTCAACGCCAAGTCGCGCAAGGGACAAAGGCTGTTCCGGCACGCCTGTCGCGCGATGGGCGGGCTGCCCTACCAGGTCGACGCGCGCGCCGTCGACGATCCGGACCAGCTGGAGGCGGTCGTGCGCGATGTCCTGTCCGCCAAGCCCGACCTCCTGATCCTGGGCGGCGGCGACGGCACGATTAGCGGGCTGGTCGACCTGATGGTCGGGCACGACGTGGTGCTGGGCGTGCTGCCGCTGGGCACCGCCAACAGCTTCGCACGGACGCTGGGCATCCCCCGCGACGTCAACGGCGCGGTGGAGGTGATCCGCACCGGCCGACCGCGCCGGATCGACCTGGGCCTGATCGACAAGGATTACTATGCCAATTGCGCCGCCATGGGGATCAGCCCCAAGATCGCGCAAACGGTGCCGCACGGCCTCAAGAAGGTGCTGGGCCGGGTCGGCTATCTCGGCTGGGCGGCGTGGCAGTTCGCCAAGTTCGAGCCGTTCACGCTCATCGTCGGCGAAGGCGACGCGGCTGAGCGGCTCCGCGTGGTGGAGGTGCGCATCTCCAACGGTCCCTATCACGGCGGCACCGAACTGGTGGAATCGGCGGCGGTCGACTCGGGCGAGATCGTCGTCCAGGCGGTGATCGGCCGTTCCAAGCACAGCCTGATCGCCAACTGGGCGGGCAGTTTCTTCAAGCTGCCGCTGCGGCATAGCGAGGTGCGTGAGTTCCACGGCCGCGCGATCCGCATCGATACCGAACCCCGGCTGCCGATCTCGATCGATGGCGAGGTGCTGGCAAGGACCCCGGTCACCGCCCGCGTCGCACCGGGCATCATCGAAGTGATGGTGCCGCGTTGACCTACGCCGCCGGCATCGGGCTGCCGGCGGGCTCCACGTCGGCATGCGCCCGCTTCTCGCACTCCTGCCCGTCCGGCACCAAGGAGGCGCCCCGCCGCCAGCCCCCGCGCCGGTAGTAGAGCGCCGCCAGCGTCACCGTCGCCGCCGACCCCGCCGGAAAGCTCCACCACAAGGCGTCGCCGCCCAGCCACGGCCGGAGCGCGAAGGCGAGGCCGAGCCTGACCGGGAACATCGCCACGAACAGGATGGCGAGTGGCCCCCAGACCGCGCCGTTGGCGCGAACGGTGCCGAACAGCACCATGGTCGCCCCGAACAGCACGAACCCCCAGGTGGCGATGAGGTTGACGTGCGCCGCGACCGGCAGCGCGGGGCTGTCCGCGGGCAGGAACAGGCCCAGCACGTGCCGGTCGAGCAGCAGCGCGACCGCGACGATGACGCCCGTCAGCGCGGTGTTGATGAGGAGCCCGTCGCGGGTGATCCGCGCCACCCGGTCCCACCGCCCCGCGCCGATGTTCTGCGCGGCCATCGCGCTGACCGCCGCACCCACCGCCATCGCGGGCATCTGGACGTAGGTCCAGACCTGCTGAACGACGCCGTAAGCGGCGACCGTGTCCAAGCCCTGCCGGTTGACCAGCCCCACCATGGCCAGACCCGCGCCGGAGATCACCAGCATCTGCGCGCCAATCGGCAGCCCCTTGGCCGTGATCGTCCGCGCGAGCGCCGGGTCGGGCAGGACCCACCGCCGCTCCGCCCCGTGCAGCCGGATCGGCAGCCCGCGCCGGTCGATGTAGAGCGCGGCCGCCGCCACCGCGACCGCGTTTGCGACCAGCGTCGCGGTGGCGGAACCGGCGATCCCCATGCGCGGGAACGGCCCGACGCCCAGGATCAGCAGCGGGTTCAGCACCGCGTCCAGCGCCACGTTGAGCGCCATGAACCAGAGCGGCGTCAGCGAGTCGCCGGTGCCGCGCAGTCCCATGAACACCAACACCAGGATCATCGACGCGGGCAGGCCCATGAAGATGACGGACAGATAGGCTTCCGCCTGCGCGAAGGCACCGCCCGGCGTCGCCAGCACCCGCAGGATCGGGCCGACGAAGACGATGCCCAGCGCCGCCACCGCCACCGACGCCGCCGTCACCAGCCCGATCGCGGTGCCGAACGCGCGCCTGGCCCCTTCCACGTCGCGCGCGCCCCAACTCTGCCCGACGATGATCGTCGCGGCCATGCCGAAGCCGAAGACGAGCCCGAACAGGAGGAACATGATGATGTTGGCGTTGCTGGTCGCCGCCAGCGCATCCTCGCCCAGGAAGCGGCCGACCCAGATCGCGTTGATCGACCCGTTGAGCGACTGGAGGACGTTGGACCCGAGCGTCGGCAGCGCAAACGCGACCAGGGTGGAGCCGATCGGACCTGAGGTGAGGTCGCGGTTGGGGGTGGGCATGGTCGCCCTACCCCGCCGAGCCCGGCTGGTTCCCCGCCCGGACCCGACCGAAGGTAACAAAGGTAACGCCCATGCACGGCTTCGCGCATCCGCCCACCGGGACGCGAACGGGAACGGGCGCGGACCTCATGCCGCCGTCATGCCCGCATCCCACGCTGTAGAACAGCGCGGATGGCAGGTGGCGGACGGTTGGTCACCCCAACCTCGCCAGCGCCGCCGACAGTCGCTCCGCCTCCGCCTCCTTGTCGGCATGGTCGGCGCGCGCCTTCTCCACCGCCTCCGGCTTGGCGCGCTCGACGAAGCTGGCGTTGCCGAGCCGCCCGGCGAGTGCGTCGCGCTCCTTGGTGACCGCGGCGATCGCCTTAGACAGGCGCGCCCGCTCGGCGTCCAAGTCGATGAACTCCTTCAACGCCAAGGTGAAGGTCGCCTCGTCCACCACCAGCTGCGCCTCGCCGCCGATCGCGACATCCTCCTGGACGCGCGCCAGCCGGGCAATCGTCGCCGCGAACGTCCCGAGCCGCGCACGGGTAGCCGCATTCTCGTCGCGCACCGCGAAGGGGACGCGCGCGCCCGGCGGCACGCTGAGCTCGGTCCTGGCCGCCCGCACCTCCGACACCAGCCGGATCAGCCACTCCACCTCCGCGCTCGCCCCTGGATCGAGCGCGCGCGCGTCCGCGCGCGGCCATTCCGCCACGATCAGCTCGTGGCTCCGCGGCGCAAGCGCGTGCCACAGTTCCTCGGTGATGAACGGCATGAACGGGTGTAGCACCACCAGGATCTGGTCGAGCACCCACCCGGCGACAGCCCTCGTCTCGTCGGTGATCGCGCCCTTGATGAGTTCGAGGTACCAGTCGCAGAAGCGGCTCCAGACGAACTGGTAGATCGCGTTCGCCGCCGCATCGAACCGATAGTCGGCGAGCGCCAGGTCGACCGCCTGCACCGTAACGATCGTCTCCGCGACGATCCACTTGTCGACCGCCGTGGTCGCGACGGGCGGCTCCAGCGTCGCCGACCCGCCGATCCCGTTGGCCTGGCAGAAGCGCGCCGCGTTCCACAGCTTGGTGGCGAAGTTGCGATACCCCTCGACCCGCCGTTCATCCATCTTGATGTCGCGGCCTTGGCTCTCCATCGCCGCCATGAAGAAGCGGAGCGCGTCGGCGCCGTAGCGGTCGATCAGCCCCAGCGGATCGACCGTGTTGCCCTTCGACTTCGACATCTTGGCGCCGTCGGCGGCACGGACCAGCCCGTGCAGGTAGAGCGTCCGGAACGGCACGTCGTGCAGGAAGTGGAGCCCCTGCATCATCATCCGCGCGTCCCAGAAGAACAGGATGTCGAACCCCGAGACGAGCACGTCGTTGGGGTAGCGGCCGGCGAGCTTCGGATCCGCCTCGTCCGGCCAGCCCAGCGTCGCGAACGGCCACAGGGCGGAGGAGAACCAGGTGTCGAGCACGTCCTCGTCCTGGCTGAGCGCGACGCCCTCGCCCGCCTCCGCCTGAGCCGCCTCCAGCGTCTCGGCGACGAAGACGCGGCCATCCTCCGCATACCAGGCCGGGATGCGGTGTCCCCACCACAGCTGGCGCGACACGCACCAGGGCTGGATGTTGGTCATCCAGTTGTAGAAGGTCTTCTCCCACGATTTGGGCACCAGCCGGATCGCGCCGGTTTCCACCGCCTCGATCGCGGGCTGGGCCAGCTTCCAGGCGTCGACATACCATTGGTCGGTCAGCCACGGCTCGATCACCGTGCCCGACCGGTCGCCGTACGGCGTCTGGATGACGCGGTCCTCGACGCGTTGGAGCGCCCCCGCCTCCTCCAGCATCGCAATGACGCGCGCGCGCGCCTCGAACCGGTCGAGCCCGACCAGCTCCTCGGGCACGCCGCCGCAGTCGACGATGCGCGCCTTGGCATCCAGCATGTTGAGCATGTCGGCCGCCGCGATCCCGGCGCGGCGCCCGACCTCGAAATCGTTGAAGTCGTGCCCCGGCGTGATCTTCACCGCACCCGAACCCAGTTCCGGATCGGCATGCTCGTCCGCGACGATGGGGATGAGGCGGCCGGTGATCGGCAGCCGCACCTCACGTCCGACCAGGTCGGCGTAGCGCGCGTCCGATGGGTTCACCGCCACCGCCATGTCGGCCAGCATCGTCTCCGGCCGGGTCGTCGCGACCGAGATCGTGCCCGACTCGTCGGCGAGCGGGTAGCGGAGGTGCCAGAACTTGCCCTGCACCTCGCGCGTCTCGACCTCCAGGTCGCTGATCGCGGTGCCCAGCCCCGCGTCCCAATTGACCAGCCGCTTGTCGCGGTAGAGCAACCCGTCGCGGTGGAGCTGGACGAACACCTTCACGACCGCGGCCGAGAAGCCCGGATCCATCGTGAACCGCTCGTTCGCCCAGTCCATCGAGCAGCCCAGCCGCCTGAGCTGCCGCGTGATCGAACCGCCCGACTGCGCCTTCCAATCCCAGACGTTGGCGATGAAGGCGTCGCGGCCCATGTCGGTGCGGCGGACGCCCTGGCTGGCCAGGTTGCGCTCCACCACCATCTGCGTCGCGATGCCGGCATGGTCGGTGCCGACCACCCACAGCGCGTCCTTGCCCTTCAGCCGCGCGTGCCGGGTCAGGATGTCCTGGAGCGTGTTGTCGAGCGCGTGGCCGACATGGAGGCTGCCCGTCACGTTGGGCGGCGGGTTGACGATCGTCCACGGCTCCGCGCCCGGACGTTCGGGGCGGAACAGGCCCTTGTCCTCCCAATGCTGGTACCAGCGCGCCTCGATCGCGGCGGGGTCGAAGGTCTTCGCCAATGGCTGCGGCTGTTCGGTCATACGACGCCCTTAACGGCGGCGACCCGTCATGGGAACGTCAGCCGACGTACGCGGTCAGCGATCCCAGCAGCTCGGGCGCGAGATCGTCGCTGAACGTCACGTCCTGCCCGTCCTTCCTGCCGACGAGCACGGGTTCGACGCCCGAATTGTCGAAGATCCAGGCCGATGTCGCCTGCCAGAAGAACCAGGGTAGTTGCGCGAAGGATCTCGCCCTGCGCTCACGCACCTTGTCCTCTGGCACGGCATGACCGCCCTTGGCGACGCGCACCGCGATACGCTCCATCTGCAAGGCCAGGGAGGAAACGTAGACGTAGATCAAGCGCAGCTCGAAACCGCGTTCGCGTGCCTTCGCGACCAACCGGCGGTACTTGTCGGTCGACAGCACCGTCTCCACACCGATGGTCTGATAGGCATCGAGCGACGCGTCGAGCCATTCCTCTATCCGCACCACCGCGGCCAGGTTGGCGTCGCGAAGCGGCAGGCGCTCCTGGTCCCGGATGCGGACGGTGAGCAGATCGGGATTGATGATCCACACCGATCCGCCGAACTCGTCCACGTCGCTACGGTCGTAAGCTGAACTCTTGCCGCATCCGTTCGGCCCGGCGACGATCCACAATCGCGGCCGCAGCGCCGTGCGGACCGATCCGGTCATTCCGCCGCGTCGAGCAACCGGTTCTCGCGGCGGACGCGACGGACGTTGGCGCGAAACGCCGCCTGGAAGTCGGCCGCGAAGCTGGGACTGTCGGCATCCACGACCCTGACGCGCAGGGTACCGCCATCTTGGCTGGCAGTGCGATACCGCGCCTTGGCCGGCCTACCGGCATCCAACGGCCCTTGAACGATCTGGTATTTCATCGATCAGCTCCGATCACACAGATAGGCGTGTTCGCGTGCCTCCGCAAACCCCTACCGCACCACCGTCGTCTCCGGCGCGACGTGCATGTCGGCGGCTGGCGCCTTGCCCGTCCACCGGTCCATCCAGCCCAGCACTTGCGCGTACCATTGGCGCGAGTTCCTGGGCTTCAGCACCCAATGGTTCTCGTTGGGGAAGACCAGCAGCCTGGACGGCACGTCGCGCCGCTGCAACGCCGTGAAAGCAGCGAGCCCCTGCGTGTAGGGGATGCGGAAGTCCTTCTCGCCGGTGATCACCAGCATCGG
>Ga0325400_1001220_pt1 | contig 20924 bp, 18 predicted proteins | sample PopdelMetagenome_2_FD_205662 | JGI IMG/M metagenome (GOLD analysis project Ga0325400, IMG submission 205662) | Populus deltoides microbial communities from Bellville, Georgia, United States - Xylem-PdKOR-R1 | ecosystem: Host-associated > Plants > Phyllosphere > Stem > Wood/Secondary xylem...
TAGGGGGTGATCCCGCCGCGTCTGTTCCGGGGTCGGAGGGGAGAGTGGTGATGGCGACCGTATTGCACGCCGCGGATATGACTGTGCCTGCCGCGGCGAACGACTCCGAGAACGGTTATCGGCCGAGCGCCGACGAGCCGTTCATGAGCCTGCGCCAGCAGGCCTATTTCCGTCGCAAGCTGACGGCTTGGAAGGACGCGATCCGGCGCGACGCGTCCGGCACGTTGAACCAGCTCCAGCTCGACCCCCTGCGCGAGGCGGACCTGACGGACCGTGCGTCGAGCGAGACCGACTGGTCCATCGAGCTTCGCACCCGCGACCGCCAGCGCAAGCTGATCGCCAAGATCGACGCGGCGCTGCGCCGGATCGACGAGGGCGAGTACGGTTATTGCGAGGTGACGGGCGAGCCCATCAGCCTGGGGCGGCTGGAGGCGCGGCCGGTGGCGACCATGACGGTGGAGGCGCAGGAGCGCCACGAGCGCGCCGAGAAGGTCTCGCGAGAGGATTGAACGCACGGGCGCGGCGGGGGACGGCGGGGGCTGGCGGCCCCCGTGAACGTTCCGCTAACGGATGGGGCGCTAAGCGGGCGATGGTGCCCTGCGAAGGGACGCCGGAACGGGATCGCCTGATCGATGAACGGGAACAGCAACCAGCAGGCGACGTCGGCGGAAGCCCCGCGCGAGGGGGGCGAAACCAGCCGCGCGGCGCGCGACAGCCTGTTGCTGGCGGCCAGAATGACGATCGGCGACGACCCGCAGCCGCACGAGGTGCGCGTGCGCAACCTGTCGCGCACCGGGCTGATGGTGGAACTGGGCCACATGACCGATCCGGGCACGCGGGTGTCGCTGGAGATGCGCGGCGTGGGGCATGTCACCGGCCGGGTGGCGTGGTTCGCCGAGGGGCGGATGGGGGTGGCGCTGGACCACCCGATCGATCCCGCCCAGGCGCGCCGACCGGTGGTACGGCGGAACGGCGGTCTCTCTTAAAATCGGATGCCTCCGCGGCGGGACGGGATGCGGGAAGGGCCGGCGGCCGTGACCGCCGGCCGGCGCGCGCTAACGCAGCATCTCGTCCTTCAGCCGGAGCTTCTGGCGCTTCAGTTCGGACAGCGCGAACGCGTCGGGTACGGGGCGGAGGTTCTCCTCCGCGATGCGGCGGTCCAGCCCGGCGTGTCTGGTCTCAAGCGCGGCGTGGTGGGACGAATGCATCTTGCCTCTTCCTCCTTGCTCCAGGGGCGGGAAGTAGAACACGCCCCGACGCGTTTGTCGCCGCCCTTCATGGCGGCTATTCGGCGAACCGAGGGCCATGGTGCGGCAGGCGGGGCGGCGGCGCGCAGGACTGCACGCAGGGCGGCACTTTGGGCGAACGGGAGGCCGGGGCGGATGGCATCATCGACGGACGCGGCGCGGCTGGCCGAACTGCGCACGGAACACCGCGACCTGGACGCCGCCATCGCGGCGCTGGCGGGCGACGGCGTGCCCGACCAGCTTTCCCTGGCGCGGCTGAAGAAGCGCAAGCTGCGCCTGCGCGACGAGATCGCGATGCTGGAGGACGGGCTGATCCCGGACATTATCGCTTGAGCGCGGTGTCGTCCGAATCGAGGCTGGTCGGCGCGCTCTACGCCGACGCGATGCTGCTGGCCGACGAGGCACGTGCCTATTTCGAGCACGAGGCGCGGGACGGCGGCGGAGAGAAGGGCGGCGACCCGCTCGTGCGCGTGCTGCTGTCGTGCGAATCGCTGCGCGCGACGACGCGGCTGATGCACGTCATCGCGTGGCTGCTGACGCGGCGCGCGGTGCTGGCGGGCGAGCTGACCCCGGCCGAAGCGCTGACACCGTCCTGCCGGCTGGCCCCGCCGGCGGACGCGACGGCCGCCCCGACCGGCCTGCCTGACGCGGCGGCCCGGCTGATGGACGCGACGGCCGCGCTCCACGCGCGCGCCGCGCGGCTGGACGGGGCGCTGGCGGCGGGGCCGGCCGGCAGCCCGGTGCACCGGCTGCGCCAGCGGCTTCTGAACGCGCTCTGAGGCGGGAACGGGGCGGGCAAGCAATTCCCTCGCGCGCGGGCGGCGATGCGCTATAGGGCGAACCCATGTTCAAGGGATTATCGCCCATCCGCTACAACGGCCGCGAGGTCTGGCCGCTGATCGAGGGTGGCAAGGGCGTCGCCGCCACCAACCACGCGTCTGCCGGCGCCTGGGCGGCCGCGGGCGGCATCGGCACCGTCTCGGCGGTCAACGCCGACAGCTACGATCCGGAGGGGCGGATCATTCCCCAGCTCTATCGCGCGCTGACGCGTCGCGAGCGGCACGAGGAGCTGATCCAGTACGCCATCGATGGCGCGGTGCAGCAGGTGCAGCGCGCGCGCGACATCGCCGGCGCGGCCGGCGCCATCAACATCAACGTGCTGTGGGAGATGGGTGGCGCGCAGCGCGTGCTGCACGGCGTGCTGGAGCGGACGCGCGGACTGGTGGCGGGCGTCACCTGCGGCGCGGGCATGCCGTACAAGCTGTCGGAGATCGCGGCCTCCTACGAGGTCCACTACCTGCCCATCATCTCGTCTGCCCGCGCGTTCCGCGCGTTGTGGAAGCGCGCCTATTCCAAGGCGGCGGAGTGGCTGGCGGCCGTGGTGTACGAGGACCCCTGGCTGGCGGGCGGGCACAACGGGCTGAGCAATGCCGAGGACCCGCTGGCGCCCCAAGACCCGTACCCCCGCGTCAAGGCGCTGCGCGAGACGATGCGCGAGGGCGGCATATCCGACGACGTGCCCATCGTGATGGCCGGCGGCGTCTGGTATCTGCGCGACTGGGATCACTGGGTGGACAATCCGGAGCTGGGCTCCATCGCCTTCCAGTACGGCACGCGGCCCCTGCTGACGCAGGAGAGCCCGATCCCCCAGGCGTGGAAGGACCGGCTGACCGGCATCGAGCCGGGCGACGTGTCGCTTCACCGTTTCAGCCCCACGGGCTTCTATTCCTCGGCTGTGCGCAACCCCTTCCTGCGCAACCTGGAAGCGCGGTCGGAGCGGCAAATCGCCTTCTCTACCCAGGAGGCGGGCGACCACGTGTTCCAGCTGGACGTGGGCGTGAAGGGCAAGAACTTCTGGGTGACGCGGGGCGACCTGCTGCGCGCGCGCGAGTGGTTCGGCCTGGGCTATACCGACGCGCTCAAGACGCCCGACAACACGCTGGTGTTCGTGTCCCCCGTCGAGAAGGGCGTGATCCGCAAGGACCAGGCGGACTGCATGGGTTGCCTGTCCCAGTGCAGCTTCTCCAGCTGGGCGGACACCGAGACGAACTCGACCGGCCGGCTGGCCGACCCGCGCAGCTTCTGCATCCAGAAGACGCTCCAGGACATCGCGCACGACGGCGACGTCGAGCAGAACCTGATGTTCGCGGGCCACGCGGCGTATAATTTCAAGCGCGATCCGTTCTATTCCAACGGCTTCGTGCCCACGGTGAAGCAGCTGGTGGACCGCATCCTGACCGGGGATTGAGGCGGTGGGCGTACGAGGGTCCGGAGCGGTCCTCGGGTCGCTCCTCGTCTGCCTCCAGCCGGTGGCGGCGGATATCTACATGCCCGGTCCCCGGGTGGCGTTTCTGAACAAGAATGGCCGGCTGGACGCGGACGGTGGGATGGCACTCCGCAGGGTGGTGGAAGCGGCGGGCATATTGCCGGGCTCCGCGTTCTCGATCCGCGCCAACGGGCGACGGCGTTCCGAAGTCGGCGAGCGGCGAACGGTGGCCAGCGAGCGTGCGCGGCGGATCGCGCTCCGGGTCGAGGCCGACCGCCCCCGCACCCCGTCGTCCCGCCCGTACGACAGGAATCTCAATCGGCCGCCGGGCACCGTGGTCCTGATCGGATCGACTTAGACCCATCCCTCCAGCACCTGATCCGGCGGCCTGTGCCCGTCGGCCCAGGCGCGGATGTTGGCGATCACCTTCTCGCCCGTCGCCGTCCGCCCTTCATAGGTGGCGGAGCCCATGTGCGGGGTCATCACCACGTTGGGCAGCGCCAGCAGGCGCGGGTCGATGCGCGGCTCGTGCTCCCACACGTCCAGGCCCGCGCCCGCCAGCCGCCCCTTCTCCAGCGCGTCGACCAGCGCCTCCTCGTCTAGGATGCCGCCGCGGCTGGCGTTGACGACGTAGGCGTGGGGGCGGAGCAGCGCGATTCGGCGCGCGTCGAGCAGCCCGCGGCTGTCGGCGTTCAGCGGCGTATGAAGCGTCAGCACGTCGGCGAGCGGCAGCATGGCGTCGAGCGAGGCGTGGAACGTGGCGGCCAGTTCCGCCTCCACGGCGGCGGGCAGGCGGCGGCGGTTGTGATAGTGGACGGCCAAGCCGAAAGCGCGCGCGCGGCGCGCCACCGCCTGACCGATGCGGCCCATGCCGACGATGCCCAGCGCCTTGCCCCCCAGCCGGTGGCCCAGCATCCCGCCCGGGCTCCATCCCGCCCAGCGGCCGGACCGCACCAGCTTCTCGCCCTCCGCCAGGCGACGGGGGACGGAGACGATCAGCGCCATCACCATGTCGGCCGTGTCCTCCGTCAGGACGCCGGGCGTGTTGGTGACGATGACGCCGCGCGCGCGGGCGGCGGACAGGTCGATATGGTTCACGCCCGCCCCGAAATTGGCGACGAGGCCCAGCCGCCCGCCGGCCGCCGCCAGCAGCGCGGCGTCGACCCGGTCGGTGACGCTGGGCACGAGCACGTCGCAGTCGGCCAGCAGCGCGGCCAGCGCGTCGCCGTCCGCCGGCGCGTCCCCCTGATTCAGGCGGACGTCGAACAGCGCTTCCATCCGCGCCGCCACCGCGTCGGGGAGCGCGCGCGTCACGACTACCCGGGGCCGGGCGGGGCGGGGATGCGCGGCGGCCCGGAGCCGGTGATCGGGAGATGCCATGGCGGTCGATTGCGCGCCGCCTCGGCGGGCGTCAACGCCGCCCAGCGCGACCCGGCGGGATCGGTGCCGCCTGTTGCCCCCGCGGCCCACTCGCGCGATAGCGGCCGCCCCTTTCCCGGGTCGAGCGGAGCGTACGATGAACTCGGTGAAGCTGTGGATGTCGGTCGCGCTGCTTCTGGCCGCGCCCGCCGGCGCGGCGGGCGAGCGGCCGGACCCGCCCTATTACGCGTCCATCGCCGCCGGCCAGGCGCGGATGCGCACCGGCCCCGCCCGCACCTATCCCGCCAGCTGGCTCTACCGTCGCGCCGACCTGCCCGTGCGCGTGGTGGCGGTATTCAAGGAATGGCGGCAGGTGGAGGACCCGGCCGGCACGCGCGGATGGATGCTGGCGACGCTGCTGTCGGGACGCCGGACCGCCCTGGTGACGGGCAGCGCGGCGGTGACGATGCGCGACGCGCCGTCCATCGCCGGCCGCGTCGCGTGGCGCGCCGCGCCGGGCGTGGTGGGACGGCTGAGCGAGTGCGCGGGCGGCTGGTGCCGCTTCGACGTGCGGGGGCGCGCGGGCTATGTCCGGATGGGCGACGGGATGTGGGGCGCGGAGGCGGACGAGACGATCCCCTGAGGGGACCGTCCCGCCCGCCGGCGGGTCAGAACAGCTCCACCGCCATCGCCGTCGCCTCGCCGCCGCCGATGCACAGCGACGCCAGGCCGCGCTTCTGCCCCGCACCTTCCAGAGCGGACAGCAGCGTCGCCAGCACGCGAGCGCCCGACGCGCCGATGGGGTGACCCAGCGCGCAGGCGCCGCCGTGGATGTTCACCGTGTCGTGCGCCAGCGACAGGTCGCGCAGCGCGATCATGGCGACCACCGCGAACGCCTCGTTCACCTCGAACAGGTCGACGTCGCCCGCCGACCAGCCGGCACGATCCAGCGCCTTCTTCATGGCGGTGACGGGCGCGGTGGTGAAGCGCTGGGGCTCGTGCGCGTGCGCGGCGTAGGAGACGATGCGGGCCACGGGCGTCCTGCCCAGACGCTCGGCCACCGACTGGCGCGTCAGCACCAGCGCCGCCGCGCCGTCGGAGATGGACGAGGAGTTGGCGGCCGTGATCGCGCCGTCCTTGGCGAAGGCGGCGCGCAGCGTCGGGATCTTGGCGATGTCGCCCTTGGCGGGCTGCTCGTCCACGCTGACCGTGTCCACGCCCTTGCGGCCCTTGACCTCGACCGGCACGATCTCGCGGTCGAAGCTGCCGTCCTTTTGCGCGCGCTGGGCGCGGGTAAGCGACTCGATGGCGTAGTCGTCCATCGCGGAGCGGGTGAACTGATACTCGCGCGCGATGTCCTCGGCGAAGGTGCCCATGGCGCGGCCGGGCTCGTAGGCGTCCTCCAGCCCGTCCAGCATCATGTGGTCGTAGACGGTGTCGTGGCCGATGCGCGCGCCCGAGCGGTGCTTCTTGGACAGGTAGGGCGCCCCCGTCATGCTCTCCATGCCGCCGGCCACCACCAGGTCGACCGAGCCCGCCGCCAGCGCGTCCGCCGCCAGGATCGCGGCCTGCATCCCCGAGCCGCACATCTTGTTGACGGTGGTCGCCTCGACGTGCGTGCCCAGCCCCGCGCCGATGGCGGCCTGGCGCGCGGGTGCCTGACCCAGGCCGGCGGAAAGCACGTTGCCCATCAGGATCGACTGGACGTCGGCCGCCCCCACGCCAGCCCGGTCCACCGCGCCCTTCACCGCCGCCGCGCCGAGCTGCGTCGCGGTGGCGCCGGCCAGCGACCCCTGGAACGACCCCATGGGCGTGCGCGCGTAGGACAGGATGACGACGGGATCGGTGGCCATGGGATCACTCTCCTCTGTTTCGGGAGTGCGATCTAGGGCGCGGGGGGCCGGCGCGCAAACGCGCTGTGGCGCGGACGAGCGCGCGGCCCTACCCGGACGCGCGTGACCGGGCTTCTCGAACCCCTGCTGCTGGCGGTGCTGGGCTGCCTGCTGGGCAGCTTCCTGGCGACGGCCGCGCTGCGCTGGCCGGAGGAGCGGTCGGTACTGACGGGGCGGTCGATGTGCGACGGGTGCGGACGGGTGCTTCGCGCGCACGAACTGGTGCCGCTGCTGTCCGCGCTCGGCGCGCGCGGGCGATGCCGGACGTGCGGCGGCCGGATCGACCCGCTGCACTGGCGGGTGGAGCTCGCCGGACTGGTGGTGGGCCTCTGCGCCGGATGGGCGGCGGACGGGGCGGAGGCCTGGGCGGGCGCCGCGTTCGGCTGGCTGCTGCTGCTGCTGGCGGCGCTCGACCTGCGCGCGCTGTGGCTGCCCGACCGAGTGACGGCGACGCTGGCCCTGGGGGGGCTGGCCACCGGGGCGGCAGGACTGGCGCCGCCGATGACGGACCGGCTGATCGGGGGGGCGTCGGGGTTCGGCGCGCTGTGGGCGATGGCCGCCGGCTATCGGCGATGGCGCGGGCGGGACGGCATGGGCGGGGGCGATCCCAAGCTGCTGGGCGCCGTCGGCCTGTGGCTGGGCTGGCGGCCGCTTCCCGCGGTGGTGACCGCCGCCGCGCTGATCGGGCTGGCGGCGGCAGCGGCGATGGCCGTGCTGGGGCGGCGGGTGGACCGTCACACGGCGCTGCCGCTCGGCGCGTTGATGGCCGCGGCGGCTTACCCGGCCTGGCTGCTGACGCTATGCCGGCCGTCGTGACGCCTCTCCTCCTGATGATGCAGGCCGCAACGACGCCGGCCGTGCCGGACACGCTCCCGCGCCAGGCGCTGCCGACTGCCGGGTGCGCCGCCTATCTGTGGACGGGGGAGGCGGAGCGGCGGCTGGTGGCCATGGCGACGGCGGGAGCGGGCAGGGGATCGCTGCGCGTCTCGCTGAGCGGGCGGGTGCTGGACCTGTCGCGCGTCGCCGGACCGGACGTCGCCGCCCCCTTCGGACTGGGCGGGGCGGCGGAGTACCGGTCCGCCGATGCCTCGGCACGGCTCGACCTGGACGTGGCGACACGCGGCGACCTGACGGGCGGCGCGGTGGTGCCGGCGGGCACGTTGACGCTGGCGCGGGGCACGGGCGACGCGCTGGTGCTGCCCGTCGTCGGGTTGGTCGGCTGTGCGTCCGAAGCGCGCTGACCGGGAACCCGCCCTGCCGCAACACGTTTCGGCAGCGTAGCGTCATGGGCACAGGCCTGGGCGGATGGTGCAAGGGGGTTCTCGGGCGCGTGGGTTCGCTGAAGGGGCGTAATTGCTGGCTGATGGCGGCGCTGGGTTCGGCGGCTTCCGCGCATGCCCAGCTCTCCGCGCCGGCGACGGCGCCCGCCACGGGGCCGACTGCACCCGTTTCCCGTCCCGCACCCGCGCAGTCGACGGATGACGTGATCGTGCCGGTGCAGGAGCTGGAAGCGGCGCTGCCCCCGATTACGGCAGATGCCTCCGCGCCGATGGAACCGATAGGCGAGGCGATGCGCGCGCCACTGCCGTCGCAGGGCGGACCAGCCCCGGCCGCCGCCGCGCCGCAGGTGGGCGATGCCATTCCCCCCGTGGGGCCGGAGGACCCGGCGCTCGCCGCGCCGCTCGATCCGCTGGCGTCCTTCAATACCACGCCGCTGGTCGCGGCGGGCGAGGCCGCTTCGGGCGACGCGCCGGAGATACGGTACGACACGCGCGTCGTCGGCCTGGACGCGGTGAAGCTGGAGGACGAGTGGAAGGGTCTGTCCGCGCTGCGCGAAGGGGACGGCAAGGCGGCCAACGCGGCCCAGGTGTCCGCCCGCGCCCGCGAGGACGAGGCGCTGGCGGTCCGGCTGATGCGCTCGCTGGGCTATTACGACGGCACCGCCGTCGCGTCCGTCGAGACGGTGCCCGGCGCGCAGCCGAACGACCGGAGCCGCCTGCGCGCCACCGTCAGCGCCACGCCCGGCCGCCTCTATCGTCTGGCGGGCGTGGCGATCCAGGCAGGGCCGACGCTGCCGGCCGACCTGCTTCGACGCGAGCTGCCGCTGAAGACGGGTGACCCGATCGAGGCGGCGCGTATCCAGGGGGCGGAGGCGAACGTGCAGCTGAGGCTGCCGCAGCAGGGCTATCCGTTCGTCCAGGTGGGCGAGCGCGACGTGCTGCTCGACGACGCGGCGGCGACGGGCGACTACACGCTGCCCGTGGACACTGGCCCCAGGTCCAGCTTCGGGCGGCTGGTGGCGGCGGGCGACCCGGTATTCGGGCCGGATCACCTGAACCTCTTTCCCCGTTTCAAGCAGGGCCAGCTCTACGACAGCCGCATGGTGGACGACCTGCGCGACGCGCTGGTCGGCACCGCGCTGTTCGGCACCGTCTCCGTGGCGCCCCAGCGCACGGGGCGGGCGGGACCCGACGGGACCGAGGAGGTGGACCTGCTGGTCCGCCAATCCAAGGGCAAGTGGCGCTCGCTGGCGGGGCAGGGCGGCTATTCCACGGGCCAGGGCGTCCGGCTGGAAGGCACCTGGACGCACCGCAACCTCTTTCCCGACGAGGGCGCGCTGATCGCCAGCGTGGTCGCGGGCACGCAGGAGCAGGGCGTCAGCGGGACGTTCCGGCGGTCCAACGCCGGGCGGCGCGACCGGACATTCACCGCCGTCGCCTCCGTGCTACGGTCCGACTACGACGCGTTCAACTCGGTGGCCGCCACGCTGTCGGCGCGGTGGAGCTACGATTCCACGCCGATCTGGCAGAAGCGTCTCACCTACTATTACGGCGGCGAGTTGGTGGGCACCAACGAGAGCGTCTACGACTTCGCCCGCGGCGAACGGCGGCGCGGCACCTACTTCATCGCGGCGCTGCCCGGTCAGGTACAGTTCGACACGTCGGACAACCTGCTGAACCCTACGCGCGGCTATCGCATCACGCTGAACCTCAGTCCCGAAACGTCGGTGCGCGGCGCGGTGAGACCCTATGTCCGATCCATGGCGGAAGGGACCTATTACCATCCGGTATCCGACAGCTTGGTGATCGCGGGACGGGCGCGGGCGGGGTCCATCGCTGGCGTGGCCCGTAACGATTTGGCGCCGTCGCGACGCTACTACGGCGGGGGCGGCGGTTCGGTGCGCGGCTACGGCTTCCAGCGGCTGGGGCCGTTCGATCCGGACGGCAATCCCGTGGGCGGACGCTCGCTCAACGAGTTCGCGCTGGAGGCGCGCTACCGCTTCGGCAATTTCGGCATCGTGCCGTTCATCGACGCTGGCAACAGTTACGAGAGCACCATGCCGCGCTTCTCCGATCTGCGGTTCGGCGCCGGGATCGGCGGGCGTTTCTATACCAATTTCGGGCCGTTGCGCGCCGACATCGCCACGCCGTTGAACCGGCGGCCGGGGGACGGACGGGTGGCGCTCTATATCTCCATCGGGCAGGCTTTCTGATGGCGGACGACGCCGCTGCGACGGCCCCGGTGCCCGCCCGCACCCCGCTGTGGCGGCGCGCGCTAAAATGGCTGGGGTTCGCCGTGCTGGGGCTCGTCGTCCTGGCGGGCGCGATCCTGCTGGGGATCAACACCGATCCCGGCCGCCGCTTCGTCGCCGACCGGATCGGCGGCTATACCACCGCGTCGGGACTCAACATCCGCGTGGGGCGGATCGACGGGTCGCTCTACGGGCGTATGGTGCTGTCCGACGTGCGCGTGGCCGACCCGCGCGGCGTGTTCCTGACCGCGCCCCGGCTGGTGGTCGACTGGCGGCCGTTCGCCTTCGCAAGCAATCACGCGGACGTGCGGCTGCTGGAGGCCGGACTGGTGACGCTGGCGCGGCGCCCGGATCTGAAGCCGGTGCCGACCGATCCGAACGCGCCGATCCTGCCCGACCTGGACGTCGACGTGGACCGGCTGCGGCTCTCGCGCTTCGTGATCGGGCGCGCCGTGACGGGGCAGGCGCACGTGCTGAGCATCGACGGCGCGGCGCACATCGCGGACCGGCGGGCGCGCGTGAGCGCGGACGCGGTGGCGCTGCGCGCGCCGGGCGTGGCGGGCGGCGACCGCTTGCGCCTGAGGCTGGACGCGGTGCCCGACGACGACAGGCTGGCGGTGGACGCTCGGCTGACGGCGCCAGCGGGCGGCGTGGTGGCGACGGTGGCGTCGCTGAAGGCGCCGCTGACGGTGACGGTGGGCGGCCGCGGCGGCTGGTCCGCGTGGCAGGGGCGCACGGTGGCGACGCTGGGCGGTGCCGAACTCGCGAACCTGAACGCCACGTCGCGCTCGGGTCGGGTCCGGCTGGAGGGGCGGACGCGACCGGGGCTGTACCTGGCGGGGCCGGTCGAACGGCTGACCGCGCCGTACCTCGGCATCGAGGCGGACGCCACGCTGGATCGGCGGCGTGCCGACACGCGGATCAAGCTCCGTTCCGACGCGCTGTTCGTCGACGCGGGCGGCGTGGTGGACCTGGCCGCCAGCCGGTTCGGCAACTTCGCGGTGGACGCGCGGCTGCTGACACCGGGCGCGATCCTGCCCAACCTGTCGGGGCGCGACGTGGCGGCGCGCGTGGTGCTGGACGGTGCCTTCGCGACGCCGACGGTGGACTACAAGGTGCGCGCGGCGCGGATCGCCTTCGGCACCACGGGGGTGGATCGCCTTTACGCCGAAGGGCTGGCCCGCGTGGACGCCGACCGCATCCTGGTGCCGGTGCGCGCACGTGCAGCGCGGGTGACCGGGGTGGCGGCGGCCGGCAACCTGCTGGACGACGTGTCGGTGAACGGCGACCTGGCGGTCCAGGGCGTGAACATTCTGTCGGACAACCTGCGCATCCGATCCCGCGGGATCGACGCGACCGCCGTGGTCGTCGCCAACCTGGGGACGGGACGCTACACGGGCGCGCTCAAGGGGCGGGTGAACAACTACCGCGTCGACGGCATCGGCATCGTCAGCCTGACCACCGACGCGCGTCTGGTGACGGCGCCGGGCGGCGGCTTCGGCATCACGGGGCGCGTGGTGGCCCGCACCTCGCAGATCTTCAACGAGGGCGCGCGCGGCTTCCTGGGCGGACAGGCGGTGGTGCGCGCGGACGTGGGCTACGATCCGAACGGCGTGATACGGGTATCGGGCATCCGGTTGAACGCGCCCGCCTTTCGCGTGACGCGCGGCAGCGGGCGCTACGACCCCAGCGGCGCGCTCCTGTTCGAGGCGGACGCCTATTCGACGCAGTACGGGCCGCTGACCGCGCGCGTGACCGGCACGGCGACCGCGCCGGTGGTGGTACTGCGCGCGGCTCGACCCGGGCTGGGCGTGGGACTGGCCAATCTGAACGCTCGCGTGATCGGACGCGGTGGCGCCTATGCCGTGACGGCTTCCGGCGGCACGAACTACGGACCGTTCACCGCGGATGTCCTGGTGCGACCGGGCGCGCAGCTGGCCGTGGACGTCCGGCGCGTGGTGTTCGCGGGGATCGGCCTGTCGGGGCGGCTGGTGCAGGCACCCGCCGGACCGTTCGTCGGACGATTGCAGTTCGCAGGCTCGGGCCTGGCCGGCTCGGTCGCGCTGGTCGATCAGGGCGGTGTGCAGCGGGCCGACGTAGCGGCACGCGGGCGCAACGCGGTGATACCGGGAGCGGCCGACTTCACGGTGGGACAGCTCATTCTTGCCGCGCGCGTGATCCTCTACCCCGCCGCCCCTGAAATCGTGGCGGACGCGCAGGTCGCCGATACCCGCTACGAGGCGCTGGTGATCCGCGCCGCCCGCGCCAGGGTGAACTATCGCGGCGGGCGGGGCACGGCGCAGGCGCTGGCGACGGGATCGAGCGGCGTGCCCTTCCGCGTCGCATTGAACGCGCGGCTGGCGCCCGGCGATTACCTGGCGGCGCTTTCGGGACAGGTGAACGGGCAGGCGGTGCGCACGGCCAATCCGGCGCGCATCCGGGCCGTGGGCGGCGGCTACGCGCTGTCGTCGACCCGGATCGACTTCGGCCAGGGGTCGGTGCGCGTCGCGGGACGCTACGGCGACGGGGTGCGGGCGCAGGCGCGGCTGGACCGGCTGGACCTGGCGGCGTTGAACGCGTTCGGCAATTTCGGGCTGGGCGGCAGCGCCACGGGCAGCCTGGAGTTTGCCCAGGCGTCGCCGACCGCCTTTCCGACGGCGGACGCTCGATTGACGGTGACGAACTTCACCCGGTCCGGGCTGGCCGCCGTCTCGACGCCCGTGGACGTGACGATGGCCGCCGGCCTGTCCCAGGCGGGCGGGAACCTGCGCGCGCTGGTACGCAGCGGGCCGACGGTGGTGGGACGCGTGCTGGCCACCCTGTCGCCGCTCGGCGCGGGCGAGGGCAGTTGGGCGTCGCGGCTGCTGGCCGCGCCGCTGGGCGGGGGCATACGCTATAACGGGCCGTCGTCGCTGCTCTTCTCACTTGCGGCGCTGCCCAACCAGACGCTGACGGGGCCGGTGGCTGTGGCGGCAGACTTCTCGGGCCAGCTCCGCCAGCCGCGGGTCGCCGGGCTGATCCGGGCGGACGCGCTCACCTATGACAACGAGACGTACGGCACGCGGCTGACGCGGATGCAGCTGCGCGGGCAGTTCAACAACGATCGGCTGGCCGTGCAGCTCCAGGCGCGCGCTGGCGAGGGCAGCGTGCGGGCGGAGGGCAGCCTGGGACTGGCGGCGGCGGCGGGCTTCCCCGTGGACCTGCGCGCCACGCTGGACCGCGCGCGTCTGGCCGACAGCGACGCGCTGGCCGCCACGACGTCCGGCACGATCCAAGTGACGTACGGGCCGGACGGCGGGCTGGTCCGCGGCGACCTGCGCGTGCCCAACGCGCGCTACCAGATCATCCGGCAGGGACAGTCCGAGGTGCCCGAATTGACGGGCGTCCGCTGGAAGCGCGACCTGGTTCCCGGTCGTCCGACGGACCGCCCGCGCGCCGCTCCGACATCCAATATACGCCTCGACATCCGCGTGCGCGCCGACAACCAGTTGTTCGTGTCCGGCATGGGGCTGGACTCGGAATGGGAGATGGACCTGCGCGTGGGCGGCACGGCCGTCGCCCCCGTGATCCAGGGCGGGCTCGATGTGGTGAAGGGCGCCTATTCCTTCGCCGGCAAGCGCTTCGAGATCACGCGCGGGCGGGTCCGCTTCCAGGGCGGCGCGTTGACCGACCCGGATATCGACATACTGGCGACCACCGAGGCGGAAGGGATCACCGCCAACATCGCGATCACCGGCACGGGCCAGCGGCCGCGCATCGCTTTCTCCTCAACGCCGGCCCTGGCGCAGGACGAGGTCCTGAGCCGGTTGCTGTTCGGCTCGAGCCCCGAGAACCTGTCGGCGACCGAGGCGATCCAGTTGGCGGCCGCCCTGAACTCGTTGCGCGGCAGCGGCGGCGGCGGCCTCAACCCCCTCGGCAAGCTGCGCTCCGCCACGGGCTTCGACCGGCTGCGAGTGCTGGGGGCGGACGAAGCGACGGGCAGGGGCACCGCCCTCGCGGCAGGAAAATATCTGACCGACGACATTTACGTGGAGATCGTGACGGACGCGCGGGGGTTCACGGCGACCCAATTGGAGATCGCGCTGACCCGCGCACTGTCGCTGCTCACCTCCACCGGTTCGTTTGGTGGATCGAACGTGAACTTGAAATACTCCCGCGACTACTGACGACGGCGGGGTAGCGGTAGGATCGCGCTGACCATGTCAGCTTGGTTACGCGCGAATCTGTGAGGTCCGTGACAGCCGCTGAACGTCATTCGGACGTGAAGATGTTGGGTGCGTAGCCTCCGACACTGTCGGCAGATGAGCCTGAAAGCTCCGGGGCGCGTGCAATCACGGACTACGTTTCGCCACCACAACAAAATCCGGTGGTGCTGGTGCACCACCGGATCGCACGCCAAATCAGGCGGGCAGAAACTTGTCGTTGTAGAACGCGCTCAGGACGTAGCTCATGATGTTAACCATATTTCTTCTCCCTCGTGAGGCACGGTTTCCCGCGCAAGGGCGAGATACGAACGCGTCTGCGTTAACGCAATAGGTCAAGCATATCCGTAAACCACTTTCTCGTCCGTTAACATCTTGTTGAAGGCGTCATTTTATCCGGGGACGGCGATGTGGCCCCGATCGAATCACGACACGACAGTAATGTTGTCATTAGATCCCGCCTCGCGCGGCGATGACGTCGGACCGGTTGCTGCCTTTCAACTTCGAGTGGCGAACTTCCCGCACCTCCGTCGAATGACACGGGGACGTGCGGCGGCGGGCCTCTCCCTCGCGGTGGCCGCCCGGCTGCGCCAAGACGCGCGCGTCCGCCTCGTCGAGACGCTCGGGCGGGACAGTGTCCGGTTCACCACGATCGGGCTGGAGCCCGACGAAATCGAACGGATGGCAAACGATGCGGTTGGCTTGTTCACGCAGCCTGTTATCGTCGGCGACGACCGGTGCGACGTGGCGATCGCAGTGGGTGTCGCAGTCGCCAGTGGTGGGGGGCATGACGAGGTCGCGCTCGAAGAGGAAGCGGAACACGCTTTGGTCGAGGCCCTCGCCGTCGGCAAGTCCGTGGTTCGACCGCTCGGCCGGTCGTCCTGCGATCCCGACCGGCTCGCGCTGATGCGCGACCTGAGCGGCGCCATCGCGGCCAGCGAGTTCCTGCTCCAGTATCAGCCGAAGATGCATGTCCGTCAGCACACCGTATCCAGCGTCGAGGCGCTGATACGTTGGCAGCATCCGCGACGCGGCATGATACCACCGGGCGATTTCATCCCGCTGGCCGAGGACGGCCTGATGATCTCGGACGTCACCTTGTGGACGATCCGCCGCGCCATAGACGACCAGCGCGTGATGCGCGCGCGCGGGCACGACGTTCGCGTCTTCGTCAACATCGCGGGCAGCCTGCTCAGCGACGAGGTCTTCATCAGGACGGCGTGCGACATGATCGTGCGCGCGGACGCGCTGATCGGTTTCGAAGTGACCGAAACGTCGGTGATCCGCGATCCCGAGGTGGCGATCGCCCACCTGGAGCACGCCGCCAGCCTGGGCGTGGTGGTGGCGATCGACGACTACGGCGCGGGCCTGTCGTCGCTCGCCTATCTGAAGCGGTTGCCCGCGAAAGAACTGAAGATCGACAAGCTGTTCGTGACGCAGCTGACGAGCTCGAACCGCGATCCGCTGATCGTCCGGTCCACCATCGACCTGGCACACGCGCTGGAGATGGAAGTCGTGGCGGAGGGCGTGGAGTCGGCCGCTGCACTGGCGCTGCTCAGCGTGATGGGCTGCGACATGGCTCAAGGATATCTCATCAGCCGTCCGCTGGCGCTGGACAAGCTGCTCTGCTTCCTGGACGAGGGCGGGCACATCGACGCGACGGAGGCCAGCCGGAATACCTTCCAGAAGCTGGCCGCCGCCTGGAAGCGTAGCTGAACCGTGCGCTGGTACAGCACTGTCCTCTGCGGTGCCCTGCTCCTCTGTAGCCCGGCCAATGCTGGTCCGGTCGAGCCCGGCGGGGACCAGAACCTTCAGGCCTTGCGGGACGCCCTTCTCCCGGACCCGGCCGGCGTGCTGCGCCAGGTGCGCGGGATGAAGGCGGACCGCCGATGGGTCCGGCGCATGTCCGCCGACGCGATGCTGTTGCTGACGGTCGATCGGATCGAAGGTGAGGCGCTGCGCCGCGTCGGTCGCGCGACGGAGGCTGAGGTACTGTTCCGGCGACTGCTGGCACGGGTTCGCGCCGTGGCGCCCGGCAGCGAACTCCACGCCGATATCCTGCTGTCGTTGGGATCGATCAGGGCGGAGAACAGCGACATCGCCGACGCGCTGGTAATGTTCCAGCAGGCCTTTCGCGTCTACGGCGACGCCCGCCGGCCCTGGGGACAGGCTCGGGCGCTGACCTACATCGCCTTCCTCTACGACGATGCCAAGGACTATGCCTCGGCGGCTCGCTACCTGCGCCAAGCCCAGGATCTGGACTGGCGCGACCCGGCCCTTTCCTTGTCAATCGAGAACAACCTGGCGGGCGCGCTGAAGGAACTGGGTCAGTATGACGAGGCCGATACCGCCTATCGCGCCGCGCTGGCGAACGCGCGGGCGCGGAAAGAGTCGGGGCTGGAGGCGCGCATCCTGGGCGGGCTCGCCCGAACCGCGCTGCTGCGGGGCGACGCGGCGGCCGCGGATCGTGCGGTCGACGCTGGACTGGCGCTGACGGAGACGGGGGCCGCGGCGGATGCGCGGGCGTCGCTGCTGACCGTCCAGGCGCGGATCCGTCTGGTCCAGGGCAAGGCGCGGGCGGCGGCGCGCATCATGGACGGGCTCACGGACTCGCCCGAGATGAAGGGCAGTTCGCCCACGTCGCGCGAGATGCACGAGAGTGCGTGGCTGGCCTACTCGGCCGCCGACCGGCCGGCCGACGCACTGCGTCACCTGGCCCTGCTGCGCGGGCTGGACGAGCGGGCGACGAAGCTGGCTACCTCCACCGCCGCCGCCCTGATGACGGCGCGCTTCGACTTCGCCAACCAGGAACTGCGCATCGCCAACCTCAAGGCGGAGGATCTGCGCCGCAACGCCGAGTACGCGCGCGCGCAGACGGATATCGAACGCCTAATCCTGGCCGCGACGCTGACGGCGGTGATGCTGCTGTCGGTCGGACTGTTCACCATCCGGCGTAGCCGCAACAAGGTGCGCGCGGTGAACGACGAATTAGAGGCCGCCAACTTCGAGCTCAACCGCGCGCTGGCAGCGCGCACCAGCTTCCTGGCCACGACCAGCCACGAGATCCGGACGCCGCTGAACGGCATATTGGGCATGACCCAGGTGATCCTGGCCGACGGCGGGATAGCGCCCGGGACGCGCGAGCGGGTGGAACTGGTGCACGCCGCGGGCATGACCATGCGCGCGCTGGTGGACGACATACTGGACGCCGCCAAGATCGAGGCCGGGCGGCTGACCGTGGAACGCGCGCCCTTCGACCTGCGCGCCGTGCTGCGCGAGGCATGCCTGTTGTGGGAGCAGCCGATCCGGAACAAGGGCGTGGATTTCCGGTACGATTTCGTCGTGGACGACGTGCCCGCGCTAGGCGACGCGGCCCGCGTTCGGCAGGTTGTCTTCAACCTGCTGTCCAACGCCGCCAAGTTCACCTCGACGGGCACAGTCTCGCTCGCCGCCCGCTGGGACGGCAGCAACGCGGTGATCAGCGTTTCCGACACCGGCGTCGGCATCGCGCCGGACAAGCTGGAGGAGATCTTCGAGTCGTTCCGTCAGGCGGACGCGGGCGTCGCGCGCCGTTTCGGAGGCACGGGGCTGGGGCTTTCCATATCACGTGCGCTGGCGCGCGCGATGGACGGAGAGATCAGCGTGCACAGTGGGCCGGGCACCGGGTCCGTCTTCTCCTTCATCCTGCCGTTGCGGCCGGCGCCCGTGACCGAGGAGGTGGAACCGGATGCGACGGTCGGGCCGCTGCCGCTGCTGATAGCGGACGCCGGCCCCATATCACGCGCGGTGCTGCGCAGCCTGGCGGAAGGAGCGTCGATCCCCGTCGTGGCGGTGACGTCCTCGGCGGACGCGGTGGCGTGGCTGGCCGTCAATTCCGCCCGCGCCGTGCTGGCGGACGCCTCGGCATTGGGCGATCCGGATCGGCGAGGGGAAGCGGTGGCGGCGCTCGCGGAGGTCGCGGCCGCTCGACAGGTGCCCGTGCTGCTGCTGACGGGGCCGGACGCGGTGTCGGGCGTGCCCGGCACCGTTCAAAGCATAGCGAAGCCCGTGGCCGGCGACGTTCTGCTGCGTCGGATCGAGGCGTTGTGCGTCTCGGGGCAATCTACCCTTGTGCCGGAGGCAGCATAAGTTGATAGCCCGCGCGCCGGGCCGCTGTTCGGAGCCTGGGGCGGGACGGGGATCCTGACGTGAAGCTGCTCTTCATCGAGGACGATCGGATGAACCGGCGGGTCGTGCGCGACATGCTGGAGGTCGCCGGCGCCGAAATGGAGGAGGCGGAGAGCGCGGAACTGGGACTGCGGATGATCGACGCGGAGACCTACGACGCGGCGCTGATCGACCTGCGCATGCCGGGCATGGACGGGCTGACCGCCATTCGCTACATCCGCGCGCGCGGCGACTCCAAGGCGGGCATCCCCATCGTCGTCGTCACCGCCGATACGGCTGAGGATCTGCGCGAGCGCTGCTTGGCGGCCGGCGCGGACGACGTGATCTTCAAGCCCGTGGCGATGGACACGCTGTTCGAGACGCTGGGCCGCGTGCTGGCGGTGGAAGCGCGGCGCGGCGGCCGGATACCGTGAGCGAGGCGCAAGCCGGTGCCGAACGGCGCGGGACGTTCGCCGGGTTCGACGGAGCGGAACTGGCGTGGACGGAACTGGGCGGGGGGCGGCCGCTGGTGCTGCTGCACGGGTACATGTCGGACGCGCGGACCAACTGGCTGCGCTACGGTCACGCGAACCTGATCGCACGCCGCGGCTTTCGGTTGATCCTACCCGACCTGCGCGGGCACGGGCGCAGTGCCCGACCCCACGATCCCGCCGCCTATCCGCCCGATGCGCTGACGCGTGACGGACTGGCCTTGGTGGAACAGCTCGGACTGACGGACTACGACCTGGGTGGCTACTCGCTGGGCGCCCGGACGGCGGCGCGCATGGTGGCGCTGGGTGCGACGCCGCGCCGGCTGGTCTACGCGGGCATGGGGCTGGAGGGGCTGGTGGCGGCCGAGCGGCGCACCGCCTTCTTCCGCGACGTGCTGGATCGGCCCGGCGAACATCCGCGCGGCACGCCGGGCTGGATGATCGAGGGCTTCCTGAAAACGACGGGCGGCGACGCAGCTGCGATGCGCCTCATCCTGGACAGCTTCGTCTCCACGCCGGAAGCGGCGATCCGTGCCACGGCTCAGCCGGCGCTGGTGGTGGCCGGCGCCGAAGACGCGGACAACGGCAGCGCGGCCGATCTGGCGGCGACCCTGGCTGACGGCCGCTACGTCGCGGTGCCGGGCAACCATATGAGCGCCGTCGTGAAGCCCGACCTGGGTCAGGCTATCGCCGACTTCCTGGCGGCCTGACCGCCGACGCGCGGTCCCGGCCGGCGCAGGCGATCAGGTCAGATTCCGCTCTTCAGTTCGGAATGCTGTTCTCGTCGGCGATGCCGGCCCGAAAGGAGGCGCTAGAGTCCGTTCCGTCGGGCTGATGCGCGCCCTTGGCGGGATCGACCGTCTCGGGCGCGCCGCCCGCCTTGCTGCTGCCGCGCAGCGTCAGGATGGCGGCGGCGGCACCGGCGGCGGCCAAGCCCCCGGCAATGGCGGCGGCACCCCAGCCGCCGCCCAGGCGCTCCGCGATCCCCTTTGCTCCGTCCGGCTGCCCGGACGCGGTCGTCGGCCTGCGCCGGGCGGGGGCCTTGCCGGATGCCGGGGCAGACGCGCGCTTGGACGTGGCACGGCTCCTGGTCGCGGACGGGGCACGACCCTTGGCCGCCGTCTTCGGCTTCGGGGCCGCGGACGGCGGCGTTTCCGTTGCGGCCTCGAGCTTCGGCTTCGGCTTCGCCCTCGGGGTGGCTGGCGCCTTGGCAGGCGCGCGGCGCTTCCGGGCGGCGGGCGGGGCGGCGGGGGTCGCGGGCGTATCGTCGGTATCGGCCATGTCCGGGCTCCCGAGTTGGTTGCGGGGCCGTAACGCCCCAGCGCCCGCGAGTTTCCGAGCGGACGATCAGCGGAAGGGCGGCTCGTCGAACGCCCGGAGCTTTCGGCTGTGCAGCCGGTCGCCTTCGCGGCGCAGCTCCTCGCAGGCCTCGATACCGATGGCCATGTGTTCGCTGATCGCGCGTTCGTAGAAGCGGTTGGCCTGGCCCGGCAGCTTCAACTCCCCGTGGAGCGGTTTGTCCGATACGCAGAGCAGCGTGCCGTAGGGCACGCGGAAGCGGTAGCCCTGGGCGGCAATCGTGGCCGATTCCATGTCGATGCCGACCGCGCGACTGAGCGAGAAGCGCAGCGCCGACTGGGAATAGCGCAGCTCCCAGTTGCGGTCGTCGGTCGTCACCACCGTGCCCGTGCGCAGGCGGCGCTTCAGCGTGTCCCCCGACTGGCCCGACACCGTCTCGGACGCGCGGGCCAGCGCCTGCTGAACCTCGGCGATGGCGGGCACGGGGATT
>Ga0325400_1001222_pt1 | contig 20902 bp, 10 predicted proteins | sample PopdelMetagenome_2_FD_205662 | JGI IMG/M metagenome (GOLD analysis project Ga0325400, IMG submission 205662) | Populus deltoides microbial communities from Bellville, Georgia, United States - Xylem-PdKOR-R1 | ecosystem: Host-associated > Plants > Phyllosphere > Stem > Wood/Secondary xylem...
TAATAAACTAATCATGCTCCAAACAATGTCTCTATTTGTCTACTGCCAATAAAATTACTAGATATTTCTTCCTATATGTAGATAATCTCAAATACCTAAGCTTTACTTAGGAAAGCCAATGGTCTCCCTTCTTGACTAAGAACAACCCTTATTCTTGTAGCACAAGCATCAATTTATAGTGCAAAAATTATTCTAGAATTAGATATTGCTAATACCAGTGTATCATAAAAAGTTGTTTAAGTCTTTCAAAAGCCTTTTATGAATTCTTATACTAGTTAAAGATATCTTGAGTAGGTTAGTCGAGGGACTACTTAGAATCCCAAATCACCCTATAAATTTCCGGTAATAACCTGTCAATCCCATAATTCCTCTAAGCTCTTTGATTATTTTAGGAATAGGACAATCTCTCACTGCTTCTATCTTCATAAGATATATAACAACCCCTTCAGCTGATAAAATATCCCTAAGTTATTCAATTTGAGATTCACAAAATGTGCATTTAAATTGTTTGGCAAACAACTAATGACTCTTTAGTGTTTCTAATATTATTCTGAGGTGACTAACATAAAGTAAGGTTATACACCAGAATATTATCAAAGAAACCCAACACAAATATTCTCAGAAAAGGTTCAAACATATTATTCATTAGTACTTGGAATGTTGTAGGTGCATTTGTTAATCCTAAGGGTATCACCTTAAACTCATAATGCTCATGATGGATTATAAAGGTCATCTTTCAAATGTCTTTAGTGTGCATCCTCATTTAATGATAACAAGACCTCAAATCCAATTTTAAAAGATATTGTGATTTATATAACTCATCCATCAGGTCATCTATTAATAGAATTGAAGATTTGTTCTTTATAGTCAACTCATTCAATTGTCTGTAGTCAACACAGAACCTATAGTTGTTGTCTTATTTTTTCTCTTAATAATATTGGAGAAATAAATAGGTTGCTATTGTGGTGAAATATTCCATTAAGAAGCATCTCCTTCATCAATCTTTCAATTTCTTATTTATGTATAAAAAAAACTTTTTTAAGGTCTGATGTTAAATGGTTTAACATTTGAAATCAAAGGAATCTTATTATACAAAGTCCTTATTTGATTCATCAAATATTAATTAAAATTCTTTTTAATAAAGCCTTGATTTTAGGATTCTTTTCTTTCTACTTAAGTTCTTCTCTGGCTTCAATTGAGGAAAATTATCCTACAAAATCATATATTACCTCTTTGAGCTTTTTTTAACATTAGATGTTGTGATTAATTACAGAGTGACCTCCTTAATAATCCTTTTAAACTCAATCATTCATCCTTGTTTTCTAAAATACAACTTCATCTTGATAAAACCAAAGGGAATGCAAAAATAAGATCTCAACTAATCCATTCTCAGTACCATGTCACATCTCCCTAACTTAAAAACTCTCAAATCTGCTTGAAATTCATGCCTTTATATCAACCATATAAATCTTGGACAATATACATTACAATTCATAATAGTGCTATAAGCCACAATCACTGCTGACATAATAGTTTTCTCAATGGTAACTATGATCTCATTAACCACATGTTCATCTATAAAACTGTGGGTACTACCATTATCAATAAAAATTTCCTTTAACTTTTATTGTATTATGATTATAACTTTTAGTCAATGCATTAAAAGATAAGACATACTCATCCATTGGATCCTCTTCAGCCATAATTTTTCACCATGTTTATAACATTGTCCTAATTTTCTCATTGTTTATATAAGGTTTCATGTATTCGTTTTCCTTTTAGTGTCATATCAGTTCTTATAATGTAGGGAGTTTTCAAAGATGAATTACCTGGTAGTCTTTTATTATTGAAAGGAGGTGATATTCTAGGCATCATTCTATTCTTCCTTACCACAGCATGGTTAGATTTTTCTTGCCACCTTACTTGATGAAATGCTTGTATCAATGTTAAAGGCTTTAGTATTTTTAATGTTGGTCTGATATCATCTTTAGGCCATTGATAAAGCTCGATATATAGTATAATTCTAGTAATGAGGGATTTGAAGTGCTCATTAAGATTTGAGCTCCTCAAACCTTTTAAACATGCTTCTTTACTCTTTTATCCTTCACCAACTTGTTGAATTCTTCCAGTACATCCTCTCTATTGCCAAAACTTGTATAAATGGATCAAACAAACTCTTCCCACTTAGTCTGGTCATGATCTCTAATCAAGAAACCTTCTAACCAAACTTATGTTTTGTCTTCTAAGTAAAGTGAAGCTATTTGTAAAATGTAACTTGAAGAATTTTCTACATTTCCTAACCCACCCCTTTGGATTCCCTATGAAATGTAGGTAGTTCTACTTTAGGTAATGGTACATTGTATACACCTCTTTGTCCTTCATTGATTCCCACAGGTTCATCTTGGTTATGATTTTGTTGTAGACAAATCACACCTCTTGTAATAGCTTGGTTCTTCCATTTGTGCATTAAGTTGTTCATTCCATTTAGCCTGCCCGAATCTTGCAATTCTTGATGAAGAACATGTATCCTCACATCCAATTGTCTACAATGCTCTTCCAAAGCTTTGTTATCTCTGTTTTCCCTTTTGCAATAGCCTGGATAAGTATATTCTAATACCAACATGCTAAAGCCTGCCTTAACAAAGATAATTGTAATTGAGAAAATAAGATTGAGAGTTAGAAGTTATGGAGAAAGAGAGATTTTTGTTGTTGTACAGAAAATATTATAGAACACATGAATTATTATACCAGTAGTTCTTACTAACTAATTACTTTCTTCTAGTTCATCACGTGGTTTGATATTTGTAATGTAGTGGCTAGCGTCTGGGGTTTGACAGCTCTTCAGTTAGCAGATGAAGAATTTCTGCCTTTCGACTATCTATCCTATGCATACGAGCTCCAGGTAATGTTGATCTGTAGTCTGTACATCATAATCAGTGCACAGAAGAGTAAATAATGATTTCTTCCTTTTGATGAGAATGAAGTATTCTTTTTTAAAATAAAACAACGTTTTATTAAACATGATTTAATTGATTGATTTTTAAAACTAAGAGAACTATTTTTAATTTATTTTATAAAATTAGAAAGACTAATTTATAATTCAGAGCCTAACATTGATGGCAGTATTAACGATCGAATCCATGCATTATAGAAAAACGCAGAGGACTTGGAAGATGAGATATCGGATAAGGGCATAAGACTTGCTCCCCTGTTCGAGTCCATTAAGAGACTAAGAGATGCAGCTACAAAAATAAACCAGGAGAGAAAGGTATGGCAAGATTTTCTATCAAGTAAAGATTGACATATCAGCATTAATACCAAAGAATTATGAATACTCAGGCAATTGAAGAAAACAGAGTGGGGGCATGGAAGTTCAAGAAAGATCAAGTGAAGGTGAGAGAGATCAACGACAGGCTGATGATGGCGGAACGAGCATTTACAGACGCAGAAGGGCTTTCTGGGAGGCCATGGTACAAGCATATGGTATGTCTCTTCTTAATCCTGAGTGATAATATATATATTACGACTGCCAAGAGCAGATAGATGGAAGTGATTCTCTGTATTTGTGCAGATATATGCACCGTCAAAGCATGATGATTATGGATCGAGCTACTTTCCTGGAATAGACGACGCGATTGAAGAGGCGAGGAGTCTCAGCACGCCAGAGGCATGGCGCTCGGTACAGCACCAAGTTTGGAGGGTGTCAAGAGCTGTCAGACATGTCTCGCAAGTCCTCACTGGTGAATTGACTTGAAATATGCTGTGTCTAAATCAAAATCACCTTGGCTTGCAAGATGTAATAAAAAAGCTTCATGCAGTGGATTCAACGAGCTGTCTCTAAATGGTGTTAATTTCTAATTAAATCCAGAGATATCATGATGAAGTCTTCTGTCGCCATCATTCTATTTGACCTTCGTGTTTTTTCGTTAACCCAGTAGAGTAGTACCTTCATCCACCCTGAGCAAAGCTTCTATCAATAAAAAAATGCTTTACATGGCAAGTTCCAATGCCCAAACTCTCTCATCATATTGCTCTGCCTATGTAACCCTCATGTACACACTCATTTGCAACCTCACCCTCGTTTTGACCACTCTAGTTTTATAGGCAGCTTGATAGAAGAATGACTCAAAAGAGTTTTAACAAAAATCAGTGGAATTGCCACTAATCCAACAACTAAACTAGGTTTTTCGGACAACCCTTGATGGGAATCAACAAGCAACATTCATGAATGTGCTGATTGGATCTATTACAAGACCAAAAAAAAAAACCAAGAGAATCACCGAGGTATTGGGCTGGTTTATAATATTTGGATTGAGCCTCATTTAAAGACTACAAGTATAAGCTTTGTAATCTATTCTTATTCAATCTTGAATTTGTTTATTATAAATCCAATATCTAATTATGGTTATTTTATTCTCATCATGCAATCTTGGATTTAAATTAGATATGCAAGTTTAATATAATTCCAATAACTAATTATGATTATTCTTTTCCGTATTCAGTTTTAAATTTAAGTTAATTATATGGATTTAATTTAGAATGGTTAGTTAATTAGGTTTTATTATTTTATAAGTTATATTATACAAAATAACAATGAAAAGACAGATTATTATGCTGCCATTAAGAATAAAACAGCGTTAATACACTTCTTCTTTAAATTATAGTGTCGTGGTTTTTTACTTTGATTTTACCTTTTTACTGGGTGAGCATTCATATTCTTTGTGCCTGCCGGGTTCGCATCAAGCCTTGTTAACTTTGCATCATAGAACAGTGTGCAAGCAACTCAGAAACTTAACACCAACAGCAGTGCAATGAAATTGACAAGATTTATCTATACACCCATACCTTCGCCTTTCAGCATTCCGACGTATGAATAACCTCTAAAATTGTGGTAATTCAACATGCAGTGCCAACTTATACAATGAAATTCAAAAAGGATATTTAAAAGTGTGGTAAAAATTGTTTTTCAAAGTGTTTTTTCACTTGAAAATACATTAAAATAATCTTTTTAAAAATTTATTTTTGACATCGCTACACCAAAATAATTCAAAAACACTAAAAAAAAATTAATTTGAACGGAAAACATCAAATTTTGAAGAAAAGCAGGTTGAACATCAACGTCAAATGTCAAATGGGACCTAAATCACCACTACTAAAGAAACATCAAGATGCAATATTTTAAAAAATGGTGGTGCAAGACTGCTGAGAATTCAGATTTATCAAGTTTGCATCACAGAACCACTCACATAAGAAACTCAAAGCAAATACCAACCTCATTGCACAATCGTCAAGTTTCATTCAAGTTTTAATTTCTCCATCCAAGCACTCTTCCAAGTATGGAAAACTCTTCAGCACATAAGAGGTAATACAACACGTAATGCCAACTTTAAGATTTACATACTAAAACACATTATATAAGAAATATTATGCGATATTCAAAAAATAGTAGTTTATATGATGCCAGGTATCCCCACAAATGGATATATGGAAAGGAACCAAATTACCTTCTCAAATATTTCTTGTAAAATCAAATGCTAGTACAGAATGCATAATTTTAATTCTATGGTAAGGGTGACGCTGCCAGTGAATGACGAGATTGAAGCATGCCTTTTCAATTATATAGTAAAGTCATTATCAGCACACCTTCAGAGCAACATGGAGACAGGGAGGGCAGAAGATTATTTTGATGGTTGGAATATCCAATAGACACCGTGGGGCATGCATAGGTTTACAGTGAACAGGACATTTTGCAAAAACACTGTACATAGCATGCCCAGTACGTCAGGTTAACATTCTGCCCATTTTTAATGGACATAGAAATACATTTGTCTATTAGTTCCACTGTGTCCTATAAAAGAAGCAAATCAGTAATTACAAGAGTTCTTTCATTTTTCTTCCTCAATCATTAGATGCAACCAACTTTCTCCACAAACACCATTGGGCTTTCAAGTTTGAACTAAATTCTCGCCTACTCTGCAACTTTTTAGTGTATGTCTTCGCAATATAAGAACAAGAAAACTGATGCAACCATAAGTTGCTTGCCCCCATCCCACCATTTTCATTGCTCATGTAATTAAGATAGAAAGTCCTTGATTTTATGTCTTGCATTGATATTTCTATGCATGTTGTCCATGGAAACAAAAACTATTCTCACTACCCATGTAATTGGGATTTATGATATACTTTGATTCTTGCCCAAGTTACATAGATGTGAAAAGGTTAGAGATATAGACTTTATGTTAGAAGATTTAAATAAGCAAAAGGGAGAATATGCAGGGAAATTTGGATAAGGAAAATCTTTAGATTGAATTTTGATAGAGAGAAATTTATGAATACTAAATAGAGAGACAGAGAAAGAAAGAGAATGGTGTAAATAAAAAATATGAGTTCCATAAATTCTTAATTTTCAATAGCATTATATAAAACCAAGAGATAGAAAAGAAATGAAGAGAAAATATGGAGATAAAGATCTCATTCAGAGAGTAAGATGAGAGAGGAAGAGGACTTTGAGGAGTAAGATTTTCATTTGATAGACTAGTTTATTGAATTTGATTTGAAGTGGATGATGATAGATAGGGGTATTTTATGTCCCATTACATATGGGTACTGAGTTAACCTACCCGAGAATAGTTAGCAGGTTAACAATACATATCATCTAGAATTCCTACAAGCTTAGAAGAGCACAATTTGAAAAATGAAAGAGCAAGCGAGAAGAGAGAATATATGCCCATGGTTGGACATTAAATTCAACACCAGAGAGAATATATGCCCATGGTGGGACATTAAATTCAACACCAGATTATAATTTAACGTCTTTTTCCTATCTTAATATTCTATGTACAATTGAACTAGCATTATATGTACAAAAATGAACTTGTATGCGTACTTTATTTACTTCCAAACCTTGATAGCCCCATCTCTGCTACTTGAAATCAGAAGTCTCTGGTTCAACTTGACAGAAGCCAATGAGAGGATGGAATCTCGGTGGCAACCAGCAGAATCAGTAGCTGCAGCTGCAAGAACTTGCTTCGCTGTCAACTTGGCTGTTAAATGTCGTCTTTTTGTCTCCTGTTTGCAGGGAAAGTCAAGCAATTTTAGCATTAAGAACCCAATATTCTGTACATTGAAAATTTGAAAATTATGTGATTGCTTAAATGAAAAGATTAAAAGAAAGTGAACAGAAAAAACTTTCATTTGGCTCAAATTGCTGTCATTTTAACCAAGATGATATCCAGAAGGAAACATTATTTGAAATATCATCTGTGATCCAATTAAATTAACTGGGTGACACCCTAACTTTCTGGTTCATAATGAAATACAAAATTACTTTCTTTTTTCTTCAAGTTAAATAAGTTGCTATTGATGAAAAATCCAGCACTACATATTTATATAAACAAAGACTTTGGCGCACATAACAATGATACATAGCTAGGCTCTCTCCCTCTCTCTCTCTCTCACACACATATCACTGAAACAAAATCCAAAATCATCAGAACTGGCATATTAAATTGCAAAGGATAAACAAGTGGAGGAAGGGAAGAGAATGCATTACTACATTCATTGAAAATGCAATAAAAGCCAGCATGGGAACAAAATATCTGAAACTTGCTTATTAAATTGCAAAACATAAAGCACTGGTCAGAAGAAAAATGTTTAGCTATTCTTATAAATTCATGGTACAATTTGTTTGATCATTGTTTTAAGTGCTTCCAAAATTGCTGCGTACATAATTTTCAAATAAAATCCTATATTGTGTTTTAAGAACAAAAGGGGCAGCCTTTACTGGTAAATTAAAATAGAAATTCAATTGGTTGATGACCATGCTGTTAAAACTTAAAATTGCAGGTAAACTTAACAATTCATTCATTACATCTCAAAATTCACCAAACATGTTGGCAGGGGCCAAAATTACACCTATTTAGAATCACAAAAAAAAATGATGTGTCAACTCAGACTCATTAAACACATAGGATGTGTTATTGACACACGTGTCAACCAATATATGCACATTATCTCTTCTGGGTTATTTAATCAACAAATAGGATGTGTTATTGACAAGAAGGCCCATTAAACCTTCGAAACTATGTTGTTTTAAGCAAGTCCAAAAATGAATTAGGTTGGGTGATAATTGTCAGGGCATCCTAAGGTGTGTTTGGCATTGCGTTTCAGAAATGCTTTTAAAAAGAATTGAAAATTTTTTATTTTTTTCTTTGCTTCAAATTAATATTTGTTAAGTGTTTGGCATTGCGTTTCAGAAGTGCTTTTGAAAAAAATTAAAATTTTTTTATTTTTTTCTTTACTTCAAATTAATATTTTTTTTAATGTTTTCAGATCATTTTGATATGCTGAGGTCAAAAATGATTTTAAAAAAAAAAAAACATTATTTTGATGTGTTTTGGAATGAAAAATACTTTGAAAAACAACCGCTACCACTCTCAAACACACTCTAAGTCTCGTTGTTTAAAGCAAATCCTAAAATGAATAGCTGTTTGGGCTCTCTTAAAACTATGTTGTCTTCAGCAAGTCTTAATGAATTATGTTGGCAATAAATGTTAGGGCATCCTAAGTCTGTCTCTCTCATCACCATGGTATCTTTCTCTCAAACCAAGATTCATCTCTTTGAAGCTTTTATTTTTAATTTTGCTCAACTCTCTCTTGCTCTATCCATTTTATACCCAAGAGAATTTATCATAAAAAACTGTGACAAATTGCATACATTCTCTTCACCAGAAAAACTTAGACAATCTATCTCATCTCAAAGATGAAATCAAATCGATACAGAAAAGTCTTATTTCCTATTTATGGATGCCATTTCCATCATAGCTCATTTTGCAATCTTTGATTTTCATAGTAAAATATACCATGACTTACAAAAAAAAATAAAAAGCCATTTAGGATACTTAGAATCTTTAATACTCATTAAGATAAAACCAAAGTCTTTTAGATAATATGATCAAAACAAGTGAATTGAAGAAATTAAATGGCATTTATCTTTTCACTCTTCAGTCTTCACTCTTGTAGCTAATATAATCTCTTCGGAGCAATTAGTATTCCAATTGGGACGTCAAAGAATCTTGTACTTATTTTCAATAATCAATCATTTTTTATGCAGGTTGGTTTTGTTATGTTCATTGTACTGATTATGAAAACTCACTGGATCTTGACATACAAGACGATCTTATCATCTCTATCGAATGGTGTTTATAACCACCTCTAATTTGTTTGTGATTGAGAAAATGATTTTGGGATTATCATATCTTGATAGTAATAGTGTCCACTAGAATCCATGGATGGAGAAGAATAGTGTTTTTAACCACCTCTATTGAAGTTGTACGAGATTGAGAGAATGAATTTGAGATTAGCATATCTAGATAAAAATAATGCGCACTATAATCTATGGATCAAGAAGAAATGATAAAACACAATATGAGGTATCAATCCAAAATACTAAGTCAAGGAGTTATGCATTAAAGAGATATGACATTATGAATTGCTACTTCATATAGAATGGTACTGTATGCTATGTTCAGGATTGGACAACACCACTTTCAAAATGCAACAAATTGAAGGAGGGGAAAAGAGAAGAAAAGAGTAAAACATGAAAGGAAGTCTGAATTTTTATTTAGTATGATCAGTGATTTCGCAATCTTTCATGTGAGTTTCATGGTGTTCTCAGCTTGTATGTGCATGCAATACAGACTGCAGTAATCATAGTTCTGTTATAGCTTTTACCTAATCAGGAAGTCATCAATGCAAGTAATATACAAGGTCAAAAGAATATGAAAACTATGAAACTAGAAAGGTATAGAAGACCACATAAAAATTTGATTAGCATTGAGCAACAAAAGATAACAAATAAAGCAAGCAACAAGAGTTTCCAATTCAGCACAATTGTATCTACCAAAATAATGGACTTCTTGTCAGCACATACCAACAGAGCTCTGGTATGATTTTCCCAGCTATTAATTATAGACAACATTCTTCAACTATTTCTTAAAGAAATATTTTATAACCACCAATTTCAGCAAGTCCAAAGGTAAGATCATACCAAATCAACAGAAGAGGAGAAAAGAAAGCAATGCAGCTGAATATCAGAGAAGGATTAAAAACAGGGAAACCTATCAAGATACTCTAATATAGTACACCATTTATCAATCATACTTTTCTATAAAAATTTAGCTGGTTCCTAATCTCTAATATACCTCTCTGGCAATTATTTCTATTAAAATTAAAGGCCGCACACGCAACACATGATAGAATTATTATGAATTGAGGAAAATACCCTTTAAGTCCATAGAATATACCTTTCAAGTAAAAATAAAAATTAACATTTATAAACTCAAGGAATCAGGTAAGATGCATACCTGTACAATTTGCACTCCAAAACTCGACCTTGTTTCATACAGATTATCATTCCCAGCTCCATTCAAATTTGGCCCAGAAATACAATAGCTTCGGTCAGGGCTACAATAACAAAAAATCAGACAGTTAAATCCATAGTTGCCATGAGATGTGAAGTGATTTTAAAAGGAGAAGACAGACTACAAAGAAAAAATACAGACTACAACCTGAAATGGTCCCATCTACGTATCTTCAAATCAGTTCCCCCAGTCAACAAATCACCACCTGGTAAGGGAAGCATCGCACGAATACCAGGAAAACGAGGAGGTGGTTCATTAAGCTCCTCAACTCTGTACTTTGGTTTAACATTCCGCCTCACATCTAGTTTAAGATTTGTCTTACTGGATGGCCTGGCCAAGGCCCATGGTATATCAGACATTTCTTCATTGTCATAATTTGCAACCCTCATGACCTGGAAGAGAAGTTTAACAATGCCATGTAAAATTAACAATGTAGAGAAGGATAGAGTAACAGTATAAATTAAAAGAAACTAGATCGAAAAAGAATTTTTATGCAGCTATAAGTAGTACAAGACATTCTTATATCATCTAACACTAGGAGAATATCATTTCAAGCAAAATGTAGCACATAGCATTTGGAGATATAACACAATATTCATCCTCGAAATTCATAATCAATTGCATCTCTTTCATAATATAAAATCTTAAGTACAACCTTTGGGTGGTTATTACTAAAAAGATTATTTAATGTAGCTGTGTATCTGCAACAGGCCATACCCCATGTAATTTAAGTTCTTACAATAATTACCAATATAAATCAAAAAATAGGCCTAACATATTGTGTGTGTGCGAGAGTGTGCAATGGTACTAGATTGCCTTTTCAATAATCCATAAGTCACCCACTGCACAAAAACTTCAATTTGTAGCGAGTGTCGCAGCAAGAGACGTCATGCATTGTCAAATTTTAGATTACACAGCAATAATTCCATTCCAATGTTCAAATTAGAGCAGAAATAATGGACATTTAAATATTGAAGTGTGAGACCAAAGCAAATCCTAAACAAATTAGCATATACACGATATCAGTGATATGCAAACCCTTCAGAACTCAGTTTTCTACTAACATACAGTCCTTCATACCAAATTTTTCATCTATCAAAACACAAGATGTTAATATATGAAATGTTGCTTTTCGTAAAGCCCTTTTTTGCTCATGTAGTCTGTGTAACTAAAGCTCATAATGTAACACCTAGACAATAGCCAAGGCTATTGTGCATTATCCTATTCTACGCCACCCAATCTGATTATCAAAGGCAACAAATAAAGACAATTAGCACATACCTGGTGGCAGCTCCCAGTCTCAGCATTCCAAAGAGAAACTTCATTAGACCCTGCAGCAACATATATGAGTGGTCTTGCAGTGCTGGTTACAGTGACATTTGGAGGAGGAACAAAGAGGCACATCTTCTCTACAGGGCATACATGAGAATACTTCCATGAGTTTACAGGGATAAGGAACCTCAGATCCCAAAGTGTTAGCACACCCCTGGAAGAGCCTGAGACGAACCAGTTTCCACAAGGACTTGTAACCAGAGATGATATGTGGCCTTCCTCAGGAACTGCTTTTAATGTCCAGGCGTTTGAATTGGCCCTGATATCCCAGAGATGGATCCCACAGTTTTGGGTGCTGTACATAACACTCTGGCTATCACTGTTATCACTGGTGTAGTTCAAAAGACTAAGAATGGCACCTTCCTTGATATCCTTCTTTTTTATATCAGCAATCCCTGAATACTTCTCAACAACATTACCAAGGCCTCTGGACATGTGTTCAACAGAAAACATATGAATTATGCCATCACATGCTCCAACAACAACTTGAGCTATGTTGTGAAGCATAACAGTGCATAGCGCTCGACTCCCCTCCAGGTGATAAGTTAACCTTGATCTAAATGAGATGTCCTTCTCCAATTTTCTTGAATCCCACACCTTGATAGTTGAATCATCAGATGCACTCACAAAAACGCTATGATCACTTGAAACTGCAATGTCATTGATGGCAGACCGGTGCTCCTGCAAGTGCGCAACCAACACCCCACGAGGTTTCCAACCTGAATCAGGAATTGAAGCAGTCCGTGCAAATAACGGCAATCCAGTTAGATCTGTTGGAGGGGCATCTTCCACCGTCAAAGAACTTCCTTTTGAAGTTCCATATAATCCCATATCTTGATATTTACCATTAAAGAATGATGTTTGCTCATTTTCTCTGCTTTCTGGTTCATGTACCACTCTATAAAATGGTTTAGAACCATTAGTAATGCTAAATGAACCTGAAACCAGCTTAGGTGCAGGAACAGAACTAGCCAGGCTAAATGATTTAATTCCGTGATCCACCCAGGGCATGTATGATGAACTGATTGCAAGGGAATTCATTTGCAACAAAGAATCAGACGTTGCTGGAGGAAATTTTACTGCTCGCCTGTCCATGCTAAAGGAGTATATGGGTATGCCTTCTGAGGATTTATCATGTAAAAAGCTATTCACACCACTAAACTGAGGGGACATACAACCTGAGAATTGCAACTTCTCTGAGCTCAGGGCATCACGAATGTCAACTTTGCTAGAAGCATTGGCTATAAAGCCCATAGCTATTAACTTTGCATCACCATCCTCTGGCTGTCCCAATCTATCAGCATCATGATTTTGATCCTCGGGACTTGGTTCCTTTTCAGGCCAACTCTTCATTGAATTCGGTTCCTTATCATCTCCCTTGAGCAAATCCTCAGGTTCCCATTGTTTTGACTGGGCTGATGAATTGTACCATATTTTTCTCTGTCTCTCTAGCATGTCTGAACTCCGGGCATTTTCCAAGTCGTGGTAAAACACGTGTCTTGAAACCGGAGGAACCAAACATAAAAGTAGAGACTTCTCTGAAGCTAGAGATGCTGGATGTCTGCAAAGGAAAGGGCGTATAACTGGTGCTAGGAAAACATATGAATCTACTGCTCCTAAACTCTCACTGCTGGCAGCAATGAAAGAGACAGCTGACCTTCTAACCCATTGACTAGGATAGCATAACAATGGAAAGGCATGCTCTATCATTTCAAGCAGTACCCGCTTCCGTAGGAAGCCGCGTTTACACAAAATTGCCAAGCAGTCCAATGCATTTACAATGACAACCTCAGTTTGATCACTTAAAGCCTGATCAATGTAAGGTAAAAGATATTCTTCCACACTTCTTTGGCCCACAAAGAAGCAGACATATACAATCTTGCTATAGAATAATGCCCTTAGTTGCTCATCTCGATCATTGAGAAATGCAGGAAGGATTGGTAACAGAAAGTCATTGCTTTGTCTGTGGCCAAAGAAGCAGCACAGATTGCCAATGTCCTGAAGGAGTGCTCTCCTGATATTTGGAGTTTGTTTTGGACCCATGACAAGTTCCTGAACAACCTCAGCAATTGATTTCCTCAGCTGTGACAACTGCGCATCATTATTTACTCTCTGCAGCTGCCCAGGTCTTTCAATAAATGATGCCATCGAATTCTGTGGTGAACTCATTTCATCAAGAACACCTGCCTTGCTCAAGCTTATTGAATGAATCAAGAACCCATAAGCAGTTAAAGCCAGCTTCGCTATATTGCTGGCGTAACATATTCTCACACTTTCCTCTGGATCATCAGGAAGCATGGAAAGCATTGGAAGAATATACTCAGGGAAAATCTTTGCATCGCTAGGAGGAAAATCACGAACTAAAGGCAGAATGTCACACAAGGTTTCCAAGGCAGCAGAACGCACTATTGCTGCTGGATCCGAAAGCATTGCAATAACATATGGCAGCACACGCTGTAAGCGATCTTCATCATCAATATATAATGAACAAGACTTCAATAAAAGTATAGCCCCTCTCCTCAAATGTGGCAACTTGACATTACGTATGCAAGAGCATAGCAGAGAGGCAATCAGAACCATACCTTCACATTTCATGCTATCTTCAGGTAACGGTAAAAAAGGCATACCAAAGGTATCTGATTGACTGTCATAATCGGACATCAATGAACTCAAATCATCCATTGTAATTTTTTTCAGAAATGGATGATCATTTCTCCTAAATGCATTTGAGATAGTTTGAAGAAGCTCATCAGGAGATTTGGTGCTGCATTGCTTTAGATCCTGGCAAAATTCAGAACCAGGTGCACTCTCAGGCATCAATTTCGCACTATAATACCCACTGCTTTGTTTTACATCCCCAAGCAGGCTATTGATATCTCCAAGAAGATTGTACTGTTGATAAGTTAAACCATTTTCTATTCTCTCTCTGTTTCTCCAATGACTTGTCGAGTCCAAGTTTTGTTTTTCAACCATCTCTTCTGATAGTTTTCCATTCAAACTATTTGCAAACATGTCTCGTCTGGTGCCAGCCACCTCACTTGTCCTGCTTCCCATCATTTGCTTAAGTATCTCATGGAAAACACTCTGGCATATTGCAACCTACAGTACAGATAAAAGAGCCTCAATGTGTAAATATATGAGTTGCAACAAGGACAAGTTTTATGTGCTATATCAAAATATCCTACCCTCATGTCAGAATGAAGTGGATTCCAGCAGCAGTAAAAATTATGCAGAAAGGGTGAGAAGTAGCTTGGAAACACAACAGCTGCATAATCTTGTAGGTAGCTTTCAGCAGAAAGACGTGCCTCAGGCTCCAACTGGATCATATGAAGTATCATCTTGCGGATTCCAGAATCTGGGATCTGCACATCCAGAGCATAGATTTATCGACCATAAGAGCGATAGTTAAGGATGATCGAGATTTATCCAAGTTTCACCAAAGCGATTTAATAAAGTTCTAAAACACTACAGGCTTTGGCTTAAGAAAAGCAGAATGAAATGGGAGGTTAAAAATGAAATTTTAAGGATAAGAGGGACAACGAGTGAAATATCATGGGAAGACTAAGTATTCAAAATAGCGTAAAAACCCAGATAAAATTGAATGCTTCACAAATGATAAACCCACCTCTCTTATTCTTCTCTTGGTGGGTAAAAACTGATTTACGCACAAATATATTGATACTACTGTAATGAACTAGACAAAGCGAGGGGGAGATGAAGAGAAACAGAGGAGAGAAGGACCTTTTCAAGATATTGGCTAGGATCGTATTGTCCTCTACGATAAGCAAGAAGCTGGGAGAGTTCAAACAGTTGCTGACCCTCAAGAAAAAGTTCCGCAATTACGCACCTATATAGAAACATGATGAATCAGATAATTGTTGCAACACAAAATAAAACATATAAAACCAGTACTTCAACTACAAAATTTGATCAGTTTTATATTAGATCCATGCAACCCAAAAGTGATACCCCAACCAGAAGTCACTTTACTTGATTCTGCATTGTTAAAAATATCAGGTCACAAGAAATTTGACCTGTTTACCAATCCCAAAAACAAAACAAAAGAGAAAAAGAAACCTTGTTTCTTTTCTTTTTTTCTCTTATGTCCAGAGGCTGTTAGCGATAGGGCAGTCGCAACCCTCTTCCCCCAACCTCAAAACCTCCCAACATTCTTATGAAGGGAGGATTACCAGCGACACAGTTGGTACCGTCAAGAAAAGGAGGGAGGGCGATTTTGCATTTGGATTATGCTAAACAATGAAAAGAAACCGCAGCACAAAATCATGTAGATTACCCTGCATAACTAACAATTTCTTTGTGCATTACAGAAAAAAGTTTGCACACGGTGGGGATATGAAAATGAAGCTTGGCAAGAATTGTGAAGTGAAAGCATCATGGAAGATAGAGATACTACTATACTTAGCAAGCTCACCCTACAGCAAATATGTCCATGGACGGCAACAGGGGTGCATCTTGAGCAACTTGCACCTCGCCTCCATGCTCATAAAATCTCTGAAATTTGAGGATGAGTAAGTATAATATATTGCATGATAACAGCACTGAACAATAAAGGAAAACTGGAAACAGTTTAGAACCATATGATTCTTGAGTGCCTTGATGATCAATAAACAAGCAGTTAGTATACAGACTAGAGGGGAAAACAAAAGTGTGACTAATGCAGATGGGGAGCATTAGGATCAAAGATCTGTTGGGACAAAACAAAACCTCGGGTGCAAGATAACAGAGCCTTCTTCCTCCCGTGTCAAAGAAGAAAGAGAAATCCGAAGGATCATCATAAGGGATGTAAGTTGGTTTAAACGAGGCGAAGTCAGCAAGATAAAGCCAATTCCAGGAAGTAACCAGCACATTCTCGCATTTGATATCACCTGCCATTGACAAAGAGTATCAGAAGATGCGAACCTCGGTAGAAACTAAAAGCTAACTGCACTCACCATGACAAATGCCCTTGTCATGACACTGTTTCACCGCAAGAAGCAACTGCAATGGAATATGTATAAAAATAAGAGTCCAGAACAGCTGTATTTTAATTAATAATTTTATTGCTAAGAAAGTGAAGGAAAGAAAGGAAGACCTGAAATGCCAACCACTTCTTTTCAACAAGACTAAGGAAAGGACGAGTACTCAATCGATCATGAAGATTATTGAAGAAGTACTGCCTCAAAAGATAGGCTGCCTTATCTGTTTCTTGAAAAAACTGCAACATCAACAACATCAGCATCAAAACCCAAATCATCGTATCGATTTAGTAGTCAAAATTGCAGACCTGGAAGGGCCAGACGTGATGATGGTCAAGAGCACGGAAGGTATCCTTGATGTTGATGAGACGGCGGTGGTAGTCGGTGAGATCAATGTTATCACCACGCTTGAAATAAACCTTGACCAGAACTAATCCCTCATCGTGCTTGCACAGTATAGACTTGAAGAACCTGCCGCGGCCTAGCACCTCCTTCAGTACCAAATTATACGATGACGGCAAGTCGTGCAGGTAGTACTCTGATGCCGATGCCTGCGTCGTCCGCGCGATTTTGTTTCCCATGCTTTCCTTTTTCTTTTTTTTTCTTTTAAATATATTCTAATTTAATTTCACCATTAGGTCTTCTTCCGAGATCGTTTTGCTTTTACAATTATCCCGAACCCGAGAGAGGAAGAGAGAGAGATAAACCATGAATTAAAGTATTCCCTCTCCTTCGTCCCTTGATATTCTCTGATTTAAATAATACACGCAACTCCAACCAAAGCTAAACGATCTGTCGGGGTCTGGGCAATTTTTCAGCTGTCGTGGAGCCAATTATAATTCGGTCCCTGGTTTTTTCTAATGTAATCATTTTGGTTCTGTAGACCTGGCAAATGTAAAAATAGGGTCATGCTCAAGCATCTTCTACTCAAAACCCAATACGACCCGAACTCGGAAAGATTTTGGTTAGGTCACCCCAAATTTTTGGGTAGCTTATCGGTCAACCATTATATTAAACTCTAAGTTTAGAAAGCCCTTAATGTAATAAAGCAAAACATAGGTTTTGAATATAAATAAAAAATTCAAAATTTTTCTTTTTCTTCTACTTTTCATTAAGGTTTATATTCTCTTAGTATTATTAAAAAAAAAAAAAAAGCCATCAGTCTTTCACTATTCATCAAGACATAGATTATTATGGATTAAAACAATGTAAAGATAAAATTGTCCTTGCCAAAAATACTTGTTAAGCATATAGTTAGGGGTAGAATTGTTTTTTCTACGAGATACATTTGACATTAAAAAAATAATTAGAGATAAAATGATTCATTCGGATTTTTTTGCTACAATATAAATATTGATTTGCCTTTCAGGGCATAAAATTTTAACATTTGGATTAGGGGTTTCCTTCTGTCTTTAAAAAAAAAATTGTTGGAGTTACAACCATGCCTTTGAGAGGGGGGAAATATACATGTGTTGAGGGGCTTCTCCGTCTTTTTCTTTTTATTAAAACAGTGCAAATACGAAATTACCCATAGGTTTTGAAAGGAAAAAAAAAAGTTGCATGTAGGGATGTTTTTGTCGTTTCCATATGGTTTTGTTGTAATTATATGGTGGGGTCAGGGGTAATCTATTTGTATGTATATAAAATATTATTTATATTTAAAAATGGTTGACACTTGCTAAGCACGTGCCAGCGAGTGGACACCACCTTCATCTTTTTCGGGTGGCACATGCAACGCCAAAACAGAACTAAACGATGACTTTCGGGGTGGCATTTGATGCGTCTCACCATCCCAAGCACAATGGTAAGGCGTGTTTGCTGAGGCAACCCTCGAAGGAGCTCTAGCTGAGGGTTTTTCCCTCCCTTCCTCTCTCCTCCTAAAAAACCATGCTGCCCATTGCAAAAAAAAACAAGAAGATTTGGCTATTTGTGTGTTAAGTTAAATTAGATCCTTATTCTTTTTATTGTAATGTATTTGGCCTTCAATTATTTGTTGAATTATTTTTTTTTTCAATTTCATCCCTTCACAATTGATTTTTATATCAGATTTGGTCCTCGTTCTTTTAATTATAGTGTATCTGGTCTTGAATCATTTATCAAGTTTTTTTTTTTAATTTCATCCTTTTCCACTTGGTTTCTATATTAGATTTGGTCATTATTTTTTTAATTGTGATGTATTTGGTCTTGAATTCTTTATTTAATTGATGTGTCTTTGAATTTTATCCATCGACATTTTACTTTTATATCAAATATGGTCTCAATTCTTTTTATTGTTATTTTTAGTTATTCTTATCCTTTTTTAGATTGAATTTTTTTTTCAATTTCATCCCTTATGATTTGGTTTTTTTTATTTTTGTATCAAATTTAGTTCTTTTTCTTTGTAATTCTACATTTTTAAACTGTTCTTTTTAAATCTCTTTTTTTTTATTTGTTTTTTCGAGTTCATCCCTAATTATTTTGGTTGGTTATGAGTTTTACATTGTTATTTTTTCAGGTTTGACTTTTATATTGTGATCCGATCTCATGATCCATATTACAAAATTCTAAAAGTTTGATCGAGTTGACTTCAGTCATTTTTCATTACTTTTAAAAAAAATTCATATATCATCATTGAGTTCATTGAAAATTGGTATTTTTTTATTTTTTTTTAAAATAGATTCATTTGTTACTTTGAATTTTTTTTTCATTTTTGGCTTTCAATTCAAGATTTTTATTTGTCCTCGTAATTTTATTTTATTTTGCAAATGAGGTCCTTATTCTTTTAATTGCTATTTCTTTATCCTTTATTTTTTTCATTTCATCATTCAACATTTTAATTATTGAGATTTGATCTTCTAGGTTTTTTTCATTGTTTATAAGCCCTGCTCAGGAGTCAATCTGGGATAATGATCGGGTCACGAGTCGAGTGGGTTGACTCGAGTTAACCTAACCTAACCAAATCATTTTGTTTTATAAAAAAATTCAAAATGATACCATTTTGAAAAGAAAAAAAGGAAAATAGTTAACGGGTTTTGACCCTGTTTTCCTTAGACTAACAAAATCATAGGTTAATCGAGGTTTTTGATAGTCTTACACTTGATCAATTCTCCCTCAATTTCTTTTGAAGCTTGTCCAGATCATAGGTCGAACTGTTAGGTCAAGCCAAGTTTTAAAATAGTTGTTTTTCTAGATGTGATGCTTCCAGTTTAGTCAGTATATGGGGTCATGGGTTTAAAAAGTTTATACAGGTTAATATCATTTCCTTTCTCAATTACATATTTTGAAGTTGTTTGTTTTAAAAAAATGATCTTTGTTTATCTGGATGGCCTAGGTTTCTTTTGAAGTTGCTTTTTTTTATCATTTTTTATTTTGACCTTCAAAATTCATTTTTTTAAAATTAAACTTATTTATTTTCTGTTTTACTTTCTATTTGGTTATCATGTCAGCATGATCATTCTCGCAGGTTTTTGACAACCTCACTCGATTTTGTTGGTGCTTCGTTTTTTTAATATTTTTTAATTTATTTTTTTATGATTTCATCATTTTATATTTTGATTTCTAAAAATTGACGATTATTATTATTTTTAGTTTTTTTTCTATGATATGGAGTCATAGGTTTTTTTCTTTAAAATATAATAACAACATTTGAGCAATTTTTTTTGCGTTGTAAAAACAATTATCCAATCTTCCGCAAAGCACGAGCGATCTATCTAGTTTTTTCTGTACATTCTGCCCAGCATGTTGAGGTGATTTTGTCTAAAAACAGGTGGTTTTACTCTAACAAAGAAAAAAGATGGTATTACCACTTTATGCCTTGACAATATTATTCGAGATTATATAAAATGAGAAAAGTTATGTGTCAAACTCTCATTTAACTCTTATTACGAGATAATTTTATATATAGATGGCAAAATATATACAAATGTTTGCTCCGTACAAAAAAAAGTTGGTATCTTTTAGAGGTTGTTATTTTCTTGAAACCAAGAAGTGATTTAAAAAAAATATTAGAAAATAAGTTATTCCATTAAATTTTGACTTTACTTCTAACACATTGCTAATATAATGTTGTGTTAATTATCATAGTTATATAAGATGCTCGTGAATGATACATAAGTGTGCAAATGTTAATTAATAATATTTAAAATTAAAATCTTTCTTTTGCAAAATCGAATTCAATAGGTTTAGGTTAGGTCA
>Ga0325400_1001225_pt1 | contig 20872 bp, 17 predicted proteins | sample PopdelMetagenome_2_FD_205662 | JGI IMG/M metagenome (GOLD analysis project Ga0325400, IMG submission 205662) | Populus deltoides microbial communities from Bellville, Georgia, United States - Xylem-PdKOR-R1 | ecosystem: Host-associated > Plants > Phyllosphere > Stem > Wood/Secondary xylem...
GCGTAACGCTCGTGCAGGCTGTTGCGTAGATCGTCTTCGGAACGCCGTTTGCCACCGGTGGAGAAGCCTTGGCACGGCGGCCCTCCGACGAGCGCCAACCGTCGCCCAGGAGCTCGTTTGCCTCCGGCCTCAAGGAGCTGGTTGAGAACGGCGTCATCGGTCATGTCGCCGACGAAAGCATGGTCGGCGATGTTCGCCTTGAAAGTGTCGACCGCATAGGCGTCGTGATCGACGGCCGCCAGCGAAGTCCAGCCGCGCCAGGCGAAGCCCAGCGAGAGGCCACCGGCACCTGCGAACACGTCGATCATGTCACCGGGATCGCCAAGCGCTTCGGCGACCTGATAGGCGAGGAGCGGCGGGACGGCGTTTCCGATCTGCTGGCAGACGGCGCGCTGCGGTCCGACGAAACGGAACGTGTCGGGAAACGACTGTAGTCTGGCGGCTTCCCGATGCGAGATGGTGCGATCCTGTTCGGGGTCGGGATGGAGGAAGCAGCCATTGCCGGGACGATTGTAGTAGGTCCCGATGGTGAAGGCGGGTGCATCAGGATGAAGCCGACCATAGTAGGTCGACCGGGAGCCCTGACCTGCCGCTGCGCTGACGCGGATCTGAGCGATGCGCTGCGATGGTACGTCCTCGGGAATGTCGCGCCAGTTCCCACCAGGGGGCACGGCGTTGGCAATGCGAAGGTCGAGCGCGCTCAGGGCGGCGGAGGCGTGATTGCTGATCATCTTGCTTACCAGAGCTTGGGGGAGAGAAGCGCGTCCTTCCGATCGGACGGCGTCTTCACGAATTGATCGAGGAGGGTGGAGAATGCGTTCCGGTCAAGTCCGAACAGCTTGGCGACCCGCACCTCGAGCATGTCGAGGGCGCCACGTTCACCGTTCAGCACGCGGTCGACCAACTTCGCGAGGCGGGTGTGACCAACCGAAGTCAGCTCGGGAATGGCGGCTGCGCGAATGATGCCGAGCGACATGTGTCCCGTCGTGGAGCGCGCGCGGACCTGGAATTCGAACGCGAACGACGAAAGCAGACCATGGAGCGAGCGGGTTCTGACCGGATCGCCGTCGCGGTAGCAGGCGACGTGCAGGGAGTTGCCCGCCACCCACCCCTTCGGGATGATGGTCCCGATCATGCGGCGTTCCTGGCTCGCGCGCGCTACATCGCGCCAGACCACGCGTTCGTGCGCGATGGAATGGAGTCCTACCGCCAGATGCCGGTGGACGGAACGATCGGGAGTTTCGACCACGCCATGACGCGCGATCATGCGGCCCTTCACGAACGGAAATGCGGAGCCGGTTCGAACCTTCTCGATGATCCTCGTCTCGTCCAACTCACGGCCTAGCCATAGATCCCGGCTCCCGGCCCCCTCCAGCGATCGGACGAAGCTGTGTTGGGCGAGCGTCGACAGGATGGCATCGCATCCGAGCCCGAAGCCGACCGGAATGGCGAAGTCGCGACGCGCCAGCGCGCCTTCGGACATGTCGAGCGGATGAGTGTCGCCAAGGGTGCCATCGGCAAGATGGGGCCGTAGGGTTGCCGTCTCACGGCGCGCATCCTTCCCATTGGCGAACGTCGCCGCGACCACGGGCTGATCGACCCGATCGAAAAGGCGCGCCTCCGACGGGAAAGCGGCAAGGTCGATCAGGTCGGCCCGTCCGAACACCGAACGACGCATCGGTAGTGACGACTGGTCGCCCATGATCGTTGCCGGAAGGATGATCCCGAGGATGCCCTCGCGAGAAAGGCTATCGAGCGAGAGGTACCATCCGCATCTGGCGAGGTTCGTTCCCCAGCCTCCCCACGCGCCATCGCCGCGCGCTTCGGGATACTTCTGGTCAAGACGATCGCTCATCTGCCGGAGGCGGAGACGGTAGGCGTCCGCGGCGAGGGGGGTGAGCGATACTACTTCGCGGGTGTCAGGCTTGAGCAGCTCCCACGGAGGATTGGTGATGATCAAATCGACGTCGTGACCGGTGTAATCCAGGAAGCTGTCGCCGCATTCGATCCGGAACGTGACGGCGAGGTCGAGGGAGGTGGCGAGATCTCTGACGAGAGTGCGTGCCACGTGTAATGCCTGCCCGTCGACATCCGCCAGATGCACGAACCATTTGACGTTCTCAAAGCGGGACCTCCTCGCGGATTCCATGATCACCGCCGCGATCAACCGTCCATCGCCGCAGAACGGGTCGCTGATGGAAATCGTGTCCGGGATCGAAGAGCGCCGCTCGAATGTATCGAGCATCCTGCGCGCCAAGTCATCGGCGACGATCCCGGGCGTATAGAAGCGACCGGTGATCCGCTCCTCAAGAGTCTTGCCGGCATAGACGTGCGTTGCCGGCACGGCGGCGGCATGGGAAGCAGTCGCACCGACGCCACCGGCATCGGCCAAGGAGGGAAAGCAATCGTACAAGGAGGTTCCCCGCTGGCGGACGTCGTCGTTCGCCGAAGATTCTACGTGGCGCGATTCAAGCGCGCAACAAGAGGTTGCGCGCTTTGGCGGGGTTGCCGGTTTGGCTGCCCGTCCAGCACGTGCAGCGTCGCAGGATACGGCCCTATTGGCTTTCATTCGAATACTCCGATCTGTCCGGAGAAGATCTGACGCTCGTAGGCGGCCGTCGAATGACGACCGCCTACAAACCAACTTTCGGAGGCTGCTTACCTTCTGCGCTAACTACCGCTATCCGCGTCACGTCCTTGGAGAGATGTGGATCCCCGTCAGGATTCGGCATCCCCGCGGAGTGCAGCGCCCATCACCATCAGCAGATGCTGCGTCAGTTCGAGATGCGGATGCCCATCGGCCATCTCGGCCCAGGCAGGCCAGCGGTCGAGGCGTACGCAGAGCCACTCGTAGAAGTCGTCGCGCTGCTCGTCGGTGTCGAACCGCAGCGACCAGGTGGTCTGTAGAACGGGAACCGGACCTTCGCCGCGTTCGACCAGAATGACGTGCGGCCAAGCGCCGATCCGCTTGCGCCGGAAGCCCTCGCCCCAGTCCAGCGACAGTTGCTCGACCCTGCTCAACCGAGCCTCGCGTTCCTCGGGTCCGAGGCCGACTTCGGTCAGCTGGCGCACGGTGGCGCGGCCCGGTCTATCTTGTCGGACCGGCTGCGGGCGGGTCGCCATGAGCATGTGGAGAACGGCCCAGCCCTCCGCCGTGAGATGGCCTTTGGATTCGTCGATCAGTCCCTGGTTATGCAGCCATGCGAAATACCAGTCGGAGAACTGGCCCGAACCATGGAACATGTCGGCGGACCGTTCGCAAGGGGACGCCTGACGCCGGGCGATCTGCGCGAGGACGCCGTGCAGGAACTCCATCTGATCCTCTGGCACCTTGTCGTTGCGCAGCGGCATGCGCAGCCGACCGCACCAGAACGCCTCGCGGATGGTTGGCCACTCCCGACCCGTGAGGTCGTCGACGAACACGGCCTTGAAGTGGTTTCTCGGCTGGATGCGCAGCCAGCAGCCCCACGGCAGCTCGGGGTCGATCGTCCGATCAACGCTCATCGACCCGTCCTCCGCGGATCGTGGCGGGAGATGCTCGGGCCCGGATCGGCATCCCGCGCATCCCTCCCTTCCTCGATCGCCTTGAGTTGGACGGCGAGACGCACGCACTCCTCGTAGACGAAGGCTTCGGTCTTGTAGGTGCGTTCGTTGACGCCCTGCAGGTGCTCGTTATGCGCCTGCTTGCCGATGCTGGACGGACTGACGTCGTCGGGTTGGTTGCATTCGAAGCCCAGCCACCACGCATCGTCGTGGCGCAGCGCCTCGGCGTTGGCGTGGACGAGCTGCTCGCGCATCGCTCGGGCTTCCGCTTGGTCGCGCATCCTCCGGGCTTCCGAGGGGGTAACGTGGCAGATCGAGCGATGCTCCGCCTCCCAGCGCTGACACTCGGAGGCGTAGGAGATTCCGCCGTGCACGCCGATGCCGAGGCCGACGAACGCGTAGGGCCTCATCCCGAAGAGGGGATGGCTGGGCGGGACCGCCACGTAGCCGCAGAGATGGCCGCCTTGCGGCGCGCGGCGGATGATGCAGGCGTAGCCGCTCATCTCGTCGGTCCACGCGATCTTCTCGGCTTCGACGCTCCACGGTCCATCACCCGAGGGGTGGAGTTCGCGGACCTCGTAGACGGCGTCCACCCGCACGGGCGTCCCGCTGCCGTTCATCGGGCGCGTCACGGGTTGGAGCGCTTGGTTGGTCGTCGCGAGTGCGCCAAGGGCGCTGGTCTTCTTCCTGGTCATGTATCGTTCCTGGTGCTTCGTCCGTGACGGACGGCCTGTTCCGATGGTCGGGATCGATGGGGCGTGTGGCGGGCGGTCCTCTCGCCAGGCGATGGGCACGGGGGTGGCGATCGCCGGCGCCTGCTGCGCCGCCGTCGTCGATGTCGATCATGTCGGATGTCTCCGCCGGTGCTGCTCAGACGTGGAGCAGTATGAGTTCCTCATTGAAGTCCTTGCCGGCCCGCGGGAACAACGTGTCGACTTCGATGGCGCGCCCCTCGTGCGCGGTTCTCGCGCGATCGACCGCGGCACGGCCGGCCGCATCGGCGTCGCCGACGAGAACGACCTTGCGGACCCCGGCCGGGAAGACGACGTTCTGCAGATTGTCCTCGCCGAGGCTGCACCAGACGGTCGCGCCGACGAACATGCGCTGCAGGGCGAGCCCGTCCTCGACCGAGCCGGTGAGCATGACCGTATCCCGCACGGGACCAAGCCGCAGGGCGGATCCCCTGATCCGGCCCAGGCTGAGCCTCAGGGGACGGAACGGGTATCCCCGCCTGCCGGGATCCACGAATATCCGCTGGATGCCGACGACTCGCCCCGCGCCGTCTTGGGCGGCTGCGAGGATGGCCGGCCTGAGTGGTCCGGGCCGACCGTCGTCGTCCCAACTCGCCGGCACCATCCCGAACCGGAGCGAGTGTGGCACCAGCCCGTCCAATCCCCGCGCCGCGAGATAGGCCGATCCTGCCGTCGATCCGATCGGCTCGCCAACACGCCATGCCTGACGGGCCAATGCCACGTGGTCGAGGCGCGCAGCCCCGACCGATCTGCACCGACCGGAAGCCGAAGGCACGAACGCACCGGCCAGATCGAACAGCCGACGGCAGGCATCATGGAAGCCGGGTTCGCCAGCATCGCGCAGGAGCTGGATGACGTCGCCGCCCCTCCCGCACCCGAAGCAATGCCAGATCTGTCTTGTCGGGTCGACGAGGAAGGACGCGGTCCTCTCCTTATGGAAGGGACACAGCCCCTTCAGATGCGCGCCCGATCCGCGCAACGGCGTGAGTCTCCGCGCCACCTCCACGATGTCGACGGAACGCTTGAGCTTCCCGACTTCGATACGCCCGTCATGGGTGCGGAACTCCCGGGGTATGGCCATGCTCGACATTGCACCTCCTCTTCGCGTCGGTCGTCGACGCCTGCGACAGGAGCGTGGTCGGCTTTCATCCGACCGCCTGCTCCCCGGACATGCTTTCCTTCCATCGCCGCGCCGGTCGGCGCGGTCCGGCGGAGCCGGCGGCGCGGGCATTACCCCCGCCGCCGGTCGTCCCTTCCGCAAAGGTATCCCTCATCACCGAGGCGCTGCTTCGAGATGGCGCGGCGCGCGGTGTGCAGCAGGGGCACGTGGTGAGCCGTCACGGCCTTGATGACGTCGGCGTAGCGCTCGATCTGACCCGATCGGACCGAGAAGGGCGGCGGCGCGATCTGGTCCACCACCATCTGCAGCATGCGCAGCCGTCCGGCGGTGCGCAGGAAGGCGTGCTCGAAGGTCTGAAGGGTCAACTCCGCGGCATCGCCATCATCGAATTCCGTGACGAGCCGGTAGGGCCACGCGTCTTCGAGGTCTTCGACGAACACCGTGTCCCGTCCGTCATAGGGCAGTCGCCGGATCGCATCGAAGGTGATCTTCGGCAGCGGCACGATACGTTCCACCTGCAGGCCGGGATCGTAGAAGACCGCCCGCCCCGACATGTCGTCGATGTCGCGCCACCGCATGCCGACCGCCGCGGCCCCGTCCAGGCCCGTGGTCAACGTCAGGAGCGCCAGAGCCGCCTGCCGGGGTTCGAGGATTTCGAGCAGTGCGATGCCGTGCGCCAATCCGACGTCGTTCGGTTCGCGGGCGGTCCGATCGGGGATGACGACCGTGCGCTTGGCCTGATCGCCGCCCCGCTGGTATTGGGGATGTTCGTTCATCGGGATTCTCCGGTGCGGCGACGTCGGTGTCGCCGCTACGTCATTGTCGGTGAGGGCCGGATGGAGCGGGACCCACGCGGGCCGGCTCCATCCGGCACGAGCAAGTCGATCAGCCGCGGAGGCCCGGATCGTATTCGCTGGTGGAGATCGCGCTGTTGCGCTCGATGTGCGCATCCAGTTCGTCCGGGTCGTAGCGGACCGCCGTCCCCAACCGGACGAAGCGCGGCGCGTTGTCGTCGCGGCGGCCGTGGATGCGCATCTTCTCGAGCGTGTTCTTCGCGAGGCCGAGGTAGCGGGCGGCTTCGGGGGTCGTCATGAGCGGCCTGCCGGAGCGGGGACGGGCGAATGTGTGGTGCTGGGGCATGTCGGACTCCCTGTCGCCGGCCGGGATTGGCTGGCGTAGGAGTTCAGTCCCATTCGGAATCATACCGTGTCGTCGGAGAAGACGTTGGAGAAATAGGGGTGATCAGGGGGGTGTTTAGCGTTTCCGCGGTTCCATTGCCGGGTCGACGTCAGTCGTCGACCAGTCGCAGCCTGCCGGCGGGCGGCCTCCTGTCCTTGCCACGCGGCGCGCCACCTTCCTTGATGAATGGGAACTCCCTGCCGATGCGATCCCGCGCCTTCTCGAAGACCGTCTCGCTCACATCCCCCACGACCCGCCTGAGGTCCGGGCGCGTGTATTGCGTGGGGTTCAGGAGCAGGTGTCGGCGCATCTCGCGCACGGCACGATCCTCCAGCGCCTTCCATACCGAAGAGGGCTTCGGCCCGAGCACGCCGGCGTCCTGGGCGGTGATGCCCTCATCCAGAAGGGCGAGCGGAACGCGGCGCGCGTGCACCCAGGCGGCGGCCTCGAACCCCTCCGGCCTGACGAAGATGAGATGCGTGGCGGCGGCGATCGTGGAACGTGGCTGGTCGATGTTCATCGTGCATGAGGCTACGCGCGCCGCCGGATCGTCGACCAGCCAGTCGTCGGGCTCGAGATCGACGGGTTCGCCTCCGCCTATGGGCCGAGCGACGAACGACAGGGATTCCTCGATCGCCATCCGCGCCAGTTCCCGCGCGATGTGGGGCAGCGCGCGACACCCCGCCTCGCGGAAGCTCTCGATCTCCGCGGCCTGCCACGCCGCCTGATCCCAATGCTGCATCGATATGCGCAGGGGTCCGTCTTCACGATCGGCATGGCGCGGGCGGGGTGGGCCGCCTTCCGGGTCCGGCTCGTATAGGCGCGCCCAGGAAGCCGGTTCGTCGCGCACCGCGCGGGCGGCTTCGAATTCGTCCGTGGACATGTATCGCAGCAGCGTCGGCCCCCATGCGCGATGGACCTCGTCGACCGGAGTGCCGTCCGGATGAAAGGCGTCGATCGGCCCCGGCAGAAGCGGTGCCGGATCCGCCGATGCGGCGACGACGAACTCGTCGTGCCAGGGGAACACCATCATCCTCGCGATGCGCAGCACGGCATCGGCGAGGAAGATGTTGCGGTCGACCGGCCACTTCGTCCGGTCGGAATACCACAGTTCCCAGTCCAGCGACGACAGTTCCTGCGTGATCACCAGCGTCTCCCACCCGATCCGCGGCCCTGCGGATCGTTTCCTCGGCCATGCGGTCGTCGACCATATGCGCGGAGTGAATCGTCTGGATCATCGTTCGCCAGCCCGTGGGAGGCAACGGGGAACTAGCGGTTCCTGCGCCCCCCTCTCACCTCTCCGGTCCTGAGCGGCCTGACCTTCTTCGTCCAGCCGGCCCGCAGTTCGAGTCGTCGACGTTTGAGTTCGCCCTTCACGACCCGCGGCAGGTCGCGTCCACCCGGCCAGGCGTCGGGGCGCTCCATGAGCTGGTCGAGGAAGGCGTTCCACTTCTCGAACGCGGCCCTCACCATCGATCGCTTCTCCGCCCGCTGATACTTGCTGATCTCGTCCTTGGATCGGGAATGCGCGAGGCACAGTTCGATGATGTCGTCGCGCACGTTGAGCGGCTCCTCGCCCAGGTGAGTCGCTGCCGTCGTCCTGAAGTCGTGGAAGTTCCACTGCTCGAATCGGCGCGGCTTCTGGCCCGAGCCGAACGCGAGCTCCATCCGACGGTGGACGTGGGCGTCGAGCGTGTCCTTCGCTTGCGTCGAGGTGCTGATCGGGAAGGTCCCGTCGTGGCTGAACACCCAGCCGGTGCGCTTCATCGGATCGGGCTGCTGCCGTTCGAGGATGGCGATCACCTGTGCCGGAAGCTGCATGACGTAACGCACCTTGGTCTTCGTGCGTTCGGGGGGGATCGTCCAGATCCAGGTTTCCGGATCGATCTCCTCCCATGGCATGCCCGCCACCTCCTCCTTGCGGCGCATCGTGCGCATGAGGCATTCCAGCACGTCGCCATGCTGATCGCGCATGTCCCGGCAGGCCTCCATCACCCGCTGGATCTCGAAGGGACTGAGTACGCGGTCCCGCTCCTGCTGGTCCGGCACTTTGAACCTGTCGGCGGGGGACTTGTCGATCCTGCCACGCGCCTTCGCGTCGTTTAGCAGCACCTTCAGGTATATGAGTCCGTAGCGCTTGGCCGACTTCGAGCGGGTCTGCAGCTGTTCGAGCCACTTCTCGACGTCGTCGTCGGTCATCCTGTCCAGCCGCATGTCCGGCATAAGCCCGGCCACGTCGCGGACCATGATCTGGCCGTGCAGCTTGGCGACCGGTCGGCCCTCCCGCTCCCGCCGCGCGAGATATTCGGTGACGTAGGTGGAGATGACCAGATCGCGGGCGGCCTTCTCCTCCCGGGCGACCTTGCGGCGATCCTCGATCGGATCGACGCCCTTGCGCCGCATCACGGCCCATTCCCGAGCAATCTCGCGCGCCTGCGCGGGCGTCATCTCTCCCCACACGCCAATCCTTGCACGGCGCGCGGGCATGTACGGCATCCGGTATTGGTAGACGAAGATGACGTCCCCACATGACGTTCGATAGCAGCCGAAGCCTCGGACCTCGTCGTCCCAGTCGAACGTCTTCTTATTCGGCAGCGACGGCGCCAGAGCGCGGACGCTGTTGACGGTGATGTGGATTCGCGGTTTGTTCTTGCGCATGATCTACCTTCGGAGCAATCGTCAGGCAATCACGATGCGGCAATCCGGAGGGGTCTTCGCCCCACGCCAGCAAACGGTCCAATCAGCTAAGATGTTGTAATCGGTAGCCTATCATGTCGGAGCAACCGTCAGCAAACCGCAAGATAATACACGTGGACATGGACGCCTTCTACGCCAGCGTCGAACAGCGCGACGACCCGTCGTTGCGCGGCCGGCCGGTGGCGGTGGGCGGGTCGCGCGGGCGCGGCGTGGTCGCGGCGGCGAGCTACGAGGCGCGGGCGTTCGGGGTGCGGTCGGCGATGCCCTCGGTCACCGCCAAGCGCCGCTGTCCCGATCTCGTCTTCGTCAGGCCGCGGTTCGAGGTCTACCATCAGGTCTCGCAACAGATCCGCGCGGTGTTCCTCGACTATACCGACCTCGTCGAACCCCTCTCGCTCGACGAGGCGTACCTGGACGTGTCGGAGGATCGCCATGGCCTCGGCTCCGCCCGCGCGATCGCCGTCGCGATCCGCGCCCGCATCGCCGAGGCGACCGGCCTGACCGCGTCGGCCGGGGTCAGCTACAACAAGTTCATCGCCAAGCTCGCCTCCGACCACAACAAGCCCGACGGGCTGTGCGTCATCCCGCCCGCGCACGGCCCCGCCTTCGTCGCCGCGCTGCCGGTGTCGCGCTTCCACGGGGTCGGCCCGGTCACCGCGCGGCGGATGGCGGCGCTCGGCATCGCCACGGGCGCGGACCTTCGCGCGTGGAGCCTCGCCGACCTCCAGCGCCATTTCGGCAGCTTCGCCGCCTATCTCCATGGCGCGGCGCGGGGCGAGGACCACCGCCCCGTCCGCGCTCATCGCACGCCCAAGTCGATCGGCGCCGAACGCACCTTCGAGGTCAACATCGCCGAGCCGGCCGAACTCGACGCTGCGCTGGCCCGCGTCGCCGACGCCGCCTGGGAACGGGTGGGGCGCAAGGGGGTGTGCGGGCGCACGGTGACGCTGAAGTTGCGCCACCCCGATTTCCGCACGGTGACCCGCGCCCGCTCAGGGGAGCCGGTGCGCGACCGCGACACCTTTCTTGACGTTGGGCGCGCACTGCTCGCCGCCGAACTGCCGGTCCCCAACGGCGTGCGCCTGCTCGGGCTGACGCTGTCGGCGCTGGGCGAAGGCGAAACCGAGCCCCAGCCCCGCCTGCTGTAATCACCCCGCCAGCCGCACCGCCGGCATCCCGCCCGCCGCGATCGCCCGCGCCTGCGCCGCGTCCACCGCGCGCGAAAAGTAGAATCCCTGCAGCTGCGTCGCCCCCGCCAGCCGCAACGCCTGCACCTGCGCGAACGTCTCCACCCCTTCCGCCACCACCGCCAGCCCCAGCGCCCGGCCGAGATGGATGATCGAATGGACGATTGCCGCCGATTCGCGCTCGCGCCCCATCCGGCTGACGAAGCTGCGGTCGATCTTGAGGCAATCGAGCGCGAAGCTGCGCAGGTTGTACAGCGACGAATACCCCGCCCCGAACTGATCGAGCGCCACCCGGAACCCCGCCGCCCGCAGCCGCGCCAGCGTGTCGGCGGCGCGCTCCGGGTCCTCGAAGATCGCCGCCTCGGTGATCTCCAGCTGGACCCGTCCCGGCGCGACGTCCGCCGCCCGCGCCATCGCGGTCAGCCGCCCCGCAAAGCCGTGGCGGCGGAACTGGCGGGGGGACACGTTGACCGACACGAACTGCTCGGGCCATTGCCGCGACGCCGCCAGCGCTTGCTCGATGACCCAGTCGCCCAGCGCGTGGATCAGGTTGCTTTCCTCCGCCACTGGCACGAACGTCGCCGGGCTGATCGGGCCATGTTCGGGCGAACGCCAGCGCACCAGCGCCTCGAACCCCTGCACCGCCAGCCGATCGCGCCCGACGATCGGCTGGAAGGCGAGGCTGAGCTCGCCCGCGCTCAGCGCATGTTCCAGCTCCTGCTCGATCCGACGGCGCACCTGGATGCCCTCGTCCATGCCCTCGTCAAATCGGCACACCAGCCCGCGCCCCGCCGCCTTGGCATGATGGAGCGCGACGTCGGCGCGGCGCAGCACCGCGCTGGGATCGTCCGCCAGCGGCCCCTCGCCGACCACCACGCCCACCGACGCGCCGCTGCGCACCGGATGGCCGAACACGCCCAGGCTGGCGCGGCACGCCTCCACGACATCCGCGCCGGCGGCGGTCGCGGCGGCGTCGTCGGCGGGGTCGAACAGCATCGCGAACTCGTCCCCGCCCAGTCGCGCGACCAGCGCGCCGGGCGGCGCGACCCGGTGCAGGATCGCAGCGAGCTGGCGGATCAGCTCGTCCCCGGCAAGATGCCCCAGCGTATCGTTGACCTGCTTGAATCGATCGAGGTCGATCATCGCCACCGCGAACCGGCCGGGCAGCCGCACCCGCTCGGCGAGCGCGCGCAGAAAGGCGAGCCGGTTGGGCGCGCCGGTCAGCGGATCGTGCATCGCCAGGTGCACCGCATGGCGCTGCGCGGCGGCGAGCTCCTGGCGCTCCGCCTCCAGTGCGGCGACCCGGACGGCCAGCGCGTCGCTCTTCCGCAACGCCGCAATCGCCCTCGCGATCGGGCGGAGCTGGGTTGGGCGGATCGCCGGCGACAGGCACAGCGTTCGGTCCGCCGGTCCGGGCATCGCCGCCGCCGCCGGGTCGGCGACCAGCGCGACCAGCGGCAGGTCCGGGTCGAGCGCCCGCAGCCGCAACGCGATCGCGGCCGCATCGCAAGCCGGGGACAGCAGCACGAGATCGAACGGCTCGCCCGCCCGCACCGCCGCCTCCGCCTCCGCCTCGACGATGCGACTGCACCACATGGGCGGATCGTCGGCAAACGCCGCCGCGAGTCCGACATCCGTGTCGGCGTCGTCCTCCACGATCAATATGCGCATCGTTCCCCTCTCCCGGTGCGGTCGTGGCGCTCGGGAGGAGGCTAGGCGGGCATGGTTAACGGTCGGTAAACGCCGCCAGCGCCTGCGTGCCCAACACCACCGCGCCCAGCGGCCCCGCCCGCCCGCCAAGCCCTGCGGGCACGACATAGGTATCGGCGTCGGCCACCTCGGCCAGCGAGACATAGCCGCCCAGGCTCCGGGTCATCGCGGCGCGGACGCGGGGGAACAGGTGCGGCATCCCCGTCATCACCCCGCCCCCCATCACGATCCGCCGCGGCACCCCGGTCAGCGCCAGCGCGTGGAGCAGCTGGCCCAGCGTATGCGCCACGCCGTCCCACGCCGGGTCTTCCGGTGCGAGCGCCTCCGCCGCGGTGCCGGTCCGCGCGCGGATCGCGGGTCCCGACGCCAGCCCCTCGATGCACGCGCCGTGGAACGGGCACACCCCGACCCACTCGTCGCCCGACGCGCGAACGGGGCGCAGATGCCCCAGCTCGGCATGGGTCAGCCCGTCGACCGGCCGCCCGCCCGCGACCATGCCGACGCCGATGCCTGTGCCGACCGTCACATAGGCGAGGTCCGCCAGCCCCGCACCCGCGCCCCATTTCGCCTCGGCCAGCGCCGCCGCGGTGACGTCGGTGTGGAACCCGGTCGGAAGGTCGAACCGCCGCGCAAACCGGCGCGCGATATCCGCCCCCGTCCAGCCCGGCTTGGGGGTGGCGAGGACATGGCCATAGTCGGCGGACGCCCGGTCGATCGACACCGGCCCGAAGCTCGCGATCCCGATCGCGGCAAAGCCGTTCCACCCGTCGAGCACCGCTTCCACCGCCGCCAGCGTCTCGTCGGGGGACGTGGTCGGGATGCGCACCTCGTCCTGCACCGCGTTGGGCCCGCACGCGAGGATGCAGTTGACCTTGGTCCCGCCCAGCTCGATCCCCGCGATCAACGGCGGGCCGCTCACTTGGAGCTACTCACGGGGGCCGTGCTCATCGAATAGGGCCGCGCAGCCGGGCCGGTCCCCCAGCTCCGGTTCGGCGCCGCCTGCATCCGGAACCTGAGCTCGCCACCCGCCATGATCTCTTCATGGGTCAGGTACACCCGCTCCAGCGCCCGCCCGTTCAGCGTCACGCCCCCGACATAGCGGTTCGCCGCTGACAGCCCGTCCGCCACGATCCGAAACCGCTTGCCGTTCGGCAGCGCCAGCGTCGCCGCATCCACGAAGGGCCGCCCGATCACATACTGGTTCGATCCCGGCGCGACGGGGTAGAAGCCGAGTGCGGTGAACACCAGCCACGCCGACATCTGTCCCAGGTCGTCGTTCCCCGACAGCCCGTCCGGGGTCGCCTTGTACTGCGACGCGACGATCTGCGCCAACCGCTCCTGCGTCCGCCATGGCTGCCCGGCATAGGCGTAGAGGTAGGCGACATGGTGGCTCGGTTCGTTGCCGTGGATGTACTGGCCGATCAGCCCGGCGATATCCTCGGCATGGCTGTAGTCGATCCTGGAGTTGTCATAGTCGAACATCCGGTCGAGCTTAGCCACCGCCGCCGCGTCGCCACCCAGCAGGCCGAACATCGCCGCCTGGTCCTGCGGCACGAACCACGAATATTGCCAGGCATTCCCCTCGGTATAGTCGCTGCCATAGTTGATCGCGGTCGGATCGAACGGCTCGCGATACGTCCCGTCGCTCTTACGCGCGCGCAGGAACCCGGTCTTGGCGTCGAAGCTGTTGCGCCAGTTCCCCGCCCGCTTCTCGAACCGCGCCGCGACGTCCTGCCGCCCCATCGCCCGCGCCATCCGCGCGATCGTCCAGTCGTCATACGCGTATTCGACCGTTTTCGACGCCGCCTCGGGCTCCCGGTCGATCGGCACGAAGCCCAGCCGCTGATAGTGATCCAGCCCGCCATAGGGGCCATAGCTCGCGCTCCGCACCATCGCGCCAAGCGCCGCATCCGCGTCGAACCCCCGCAAACCCTTCAGATACGCGTCCGCGATCACCGGCACCGCGTGATACCCGATCATGGTCCACGTCTCGCGCCCGGCGAACTGCCACACCGGCAGGATACCGAACGGGCTCTGGTCGGCGCTCGCGATCAGCGACCGCACGAAGTCCCGGTTCCGCGCCTCGGGCTGGGTCAGCATCAGCAGCGGATGCTCGGCCCGGAACGTGTCCCACAGCGAAAAGGTGGAATGGAAGGTGAAGCCCTCGGCCCGGTGGACCTGATCGTCGGGCCCGCGATACCGCCCATCCGCGTCGGAGAAGACGGATGGTGCCATCATGGCATGGTACAGCGCGGTCGCCACCATGCGCTTGACCGGCGCGGCCGCCTCGATCGCGACCACCCCCAGCGCCTTGTCCCACGCCGCTTCGGTCCGCGCCCGCACCGCGTCGAACCCGCCCGCCTCGCTGTCGAGATTGGCGATCGCGGCGTCCTCGTCGACGCTCGACAGCGCGACCTTCACCTCCAGCGGCGCGGCCAATCGCCCGAAGTCCAGCCGCGCCACCAGCGCGCGGCCCGCGATCTGCGCCACGTCCTCGCGCCCGCGCCCCGGCCCCTGGAACCCCCGATACGCGACCTTCTCCTCGCGATCGAAGAAGCCGTGCCCGGTCGCCCGCACGCTCGGCCGGATCGCGAAGAACAGCTTGCGCGCCGGCGCCCAGCCCCGCGTCTCGCGCATCCCCGTGATCGTCCCGTCCTCGCGCATCCTAACCGACGACCACAGGATCTTGCCCGGATAATTGTACAGCGAGGATCGCAGGTCGAGCACCAGATGCGCCGCCTTCCCTGCCGGAAAGCGATACCGGTGTACCCCCACCCGCGTCCCCGCGGTCAGCTCGGCCCGGATCCCGCTGTCGGACAGCGACACCGCGTAATAGCCCGGCCGCGCCACCTCGTCGCCATGCCCGAAGCGGGACCGATACCCCGACCCCGCCCGCTTGGGATCGCCCGGCTCCAGCGGCACCGCATCCCCCGCCACCGGCATCAGCAGGAAATCGCCCAGGTCGCTGTGTCCCGCACCCGAAAAGTGCGTTTGCGAGAACCCCTGGATCGTTGGATCGTCGTACCGATACCCCGCCGCGTGCCCATAGCAGTCGCGGATCGTGCAGCCGGTGTCGGTATCGGGGCTGACCTGCACCATCCCGAACGGCGCCACCGCGCCGGGAAAGGTGTGCCCCTCCCCGCCGGTGCCGATGAACGGATCGACGCTGGCGGCGGTGGACGCGGTCTGGGCGGGCAAGGGTGCGGCGAGAAGGCCGGCGGCGAGCAATACCGTGGGGAAACGAACCATGCCGACGTTAGAGCATGACCCGTCGCCGGGGCCAAGCACGGTCCGCTGGCAAAGCGCTGCCAGCCTCCCCATCTCCCCTCCATGACCCGCTATTCCCTGCTCGATCTCGTCCCCGTCGTCGAAGGCGGATCGGTGGCGCAAAGCCTCGCCAACGCCGCCGACCTCGCGCGTCATGCCGAGGCGCTCGGCTTCCACCGCTACTGGACCGCCGAGCATCACGGCATGGAGGGGATCGCGTCCGCCGCCACCGCGGTGGTGCTCGCGCATGTCGCCGCCGCGACCCGCACGATCCGCATCGGCGCAGGCGGGATCATGCTTCCCAACCATGCGCCGCTGGTGATCGCGGAGCAGTTCGGGACGCTCGACGCGCTCTTCCCCGGCCGCATCGACCTGGGGCTGGGCCGCGCCCCCGGCTCCGACCAGCGGGTCGCCCGCGCGATGCGGCGCAACCTGGCCGGCGGGGCCGACGAGTTCCCCCGCGACGTGATGGAGTTGCAAAGCTACTTTGCGAATGACGGCCAGACCGGCATCGTCGCCACGCCGGGCGCGGGCGCGAACGTGCCGATCTGGATACTCGGGTCTAGCCTGTACGGCGCACAGCTCGCCGCCGCACTCGGCCTGCCCTACGCCTTCGCCTCGCACTTCGCCCCCGACGCGCTCGACCAGGCGCTGGCGATCTACCGCCGCGACTTCCGCCCTTCGGCGCAGCTCGACCGTCCCTATGCGATGGCCGGGTTCAACGTCTTCGCCGCCGACACCGACGACGAGGCGCAGCTCCTCGCCTCGTCGCAACAGCAGGCGTTCGTGGCGCTGCGCACCGGCAATCCCCGCCGCCTGCCCCCGCCCGTCCCCGGCTATCGCGACGGCCTGCCGCCCGGCCACGCCGCGATCCTCGACCACGTCCTGCAATGCTCCGCAACCGGCAGCCCCGCCACCGTCGCGCGCGGCATCGCCGCGTTCGTCGCCCGCACCGGCGTCGACGAGGTGATGCTGACCAGCGCGATCTGGGACCATGACGCCCGCAAACGCTCGATCACGATTGCCGCCAACGCGATGGCAGACCTGGCCCAGGCCGCCTGACCGCCCGATCCTCCCCCGCCAGGGGGAGATGGCGCCGAAGGCGTCGGAGGGGGAGGAAGCACTCACGTCGGTTTGGGGGTCCTCCCCCTCCGTCAGCTGCGCTGCCACCTCCCCCTTGCAGGGGAGGATCGAGGCGGCAGCCCTTGCGTCCCGCCCCCACCCCCGGCAGGGAAACAACCCATGTTGGTCGAAGGCGACAATTGCTGGCGGATCGCGGAGGCGAAGTGCCTGTCCGTCATCATCGACGCCGACGCCTATTTCGCCGCCGCCCGCGCCGCCTTCCTCCAGGCGCACCGGCGGATCATGCTGGTCGGGTGGGACTTCGACGCGCGCATCACGCTCGGCCGCGGTGACACGCACGACGGCGCGCCCGAACAGCTCGGCGACCTCCTCTACTGGCTAGTCGAGCGCAATCCCGACCTCCATTTGTACCTGCTCCGCTGGGACATGGGGGCGATCAAGTCGCTGCTGCGCGGGCGTACTGTGTTCACCCTGCTCCGCTGGTTGCGTCACCCACGCATCCATATGAAGCTCGACCGCCACCACCCCACCGCCGCGTCCCACCATCAGAAGATCGTGTCGATCGACGACCGGCTCGCCTTTTGCGGCGGCATCGACATGACCGGCGACCGCTGGGACACGCGCGAGCACCTCGACGACGACCCGCGCCGCATCCGCCCCGGCGGCCAGCCCTACAAGCCGTGGCACGACGCCACCACCTGCTTCACCGGCCCCGCCGCCGCCGCGATCGCAGAGGTCGCCCGCCGCCGCTGGACGCTGGCGGGCGGCGGAGAGCTGTCTCCGGTCGAGGCGTCGGGCCCCGCCTGGCCCCGCGACCTGCCCGTCACCGTCGAAAACGTCCGTCTCGCGGTCGCCCGTACCCAGCCGACCATGGCCGACTGCGACCCGGTGTACGAGGTGGAGCGGCTGTTCCTCGCCCAGATCGCCTCGGCGAAGCGCTGGCTGTATTGCGAGAGCCAGTATTTCGCCTCGCGCCGCATCGCAGAGGCGATCGCGCGGCGGCTGGACGAGCCCGACGGGCCGGAGGTGGTCATCGTCAACCCGGTCACCGCGCAGGGGTGGCTGGAGCCGATCGCGATGGACACCGCCCGCGCCCGCCTCGTCGCGGCCTTGCAGGCGCGCGACCGCCACGGCCGCTTCCGTCTCTACCATCCCTTCACAGCGGGCGGGGAGCCGATCTATTGCCACGCGAAGGTGACCGTCGTCGACGATTGCCAGGTCCGGGTCGGGTCGGCGAACATGAACAACCGCTCGATGCGGCTCGACACCGAATGCGACGTCGCGCTCGACCAGACGGCGCAGGATCGCGACATCTCAGGGATTGTCTCCGGGCTGCGGAACGACCTCCTGGCCGAGCATCTCGGGACCGACATCGCCACTGTCGTCAGCACCCTCGCCGATACCGGCTCGCTCATCGCCACCATCGATCGGCTGCGCGGGCATGGTCGCTCGCTCCGCCCCTATGAGGTGCCCGACCTGCCCGCGATCCAGCGCTGGTTCGCGGACAACGAGGTGCTCGACCCCGAGACGCCTGACGAGATGTTCGAAGGGCTGAGCGCGCGCGGCCTGTTTCGCGGCCGCCTCAACCGCAAGCGATAGGGGGGCGGCGGCACCCGGACTTGCCTTCCGCGTCGGCCTGGCCCATGCTGGGGCGACGCCCGGCTTGGGAACAAGTCCGGGCGCCGGCCATTATGGCCGACAGTTTCGCGTGTTCAACGAAGAGGGGTAACGCAATGAAGAAGACCGTCGTTCTCGGCTGCCTGGCCGGTCTGGCCGCCCTGTCGGCCTGCAACTCGAGCCCGCGCGAGCAGGCCGCCGACAACATCGAGGCGAACGCCGAGGCCGTTGCGGACAACCTCGAGGACGCCGCCGACAACGCCGCCACCGACGCCGGCGAAGCCGCGCTCGAGAACTCGGCGGACGCGGTGCGCGCTACCGGCCAGAACCAGGCCGAGGACATGCGCACCAACGACCCGGACACCAACCTGTCCAACGGCATGTAAGCCACCGCGACAGGTGAACAAGGAAGGGTGTCCGCTGCTGAAGCGGGCACCCTTCTTCGTTTTGGCAACCCGCCACTACCCCGCCGCCGGCAGCCGCAACCGGACCAGCAGCCCCCCCAGGTCCTCGCTCTCCTCCAGCGTCACCGTGCCCTCGTAGATTTCCGCCACGTCGCGCACGATCGCGAGGCCCAGCCCCGTCCCCGGCTTGCCCGTATCCAGCCTGACCCCCCGGTCGAAGATGCGCACCCGGTCCGCTTCCGGGATGCCTGCGCCGTCGTCCTCCACCAGCACCTCGACGAAGCCGCTGTCCGCGCGCATCGTCACGAACACGCTGCCGCCGCCATATTTGGCCGCGTTCTCGATCAGGTTGCCCAGCATCTCGTCCAGGTCCTGCCGCTCGACATGGACCTGCAGGTCCTTCGGGCCATCCATGTCGATCCGGACATGGCGATACAGCCGCGCCACTGCCCGCTCGACCGATTCAACGGACGGCCACACATCCGCCCGGCTGTGCGCCGATCCGCGCCGGCCGACCGACCGCGCGCGCGCGAGGTGGTGGTCGACCTGCCGCCGCATCGTGCGCGCCTCGCGCACCACCGTTTCCGACAGGTCGGGCGCGCCCGCCGCGGCGGCGTTCATGATGACCGTCAGCGGGGTCTTGAGCGCATGGGCAAGGTTGCCCGCATGCCGCCGCGCTTCCTCCGCCTGCCGCTCGTTGTGCTCGATCAGCGCGTTCAGCTCCTCCACCATCGGCTGCACCTCGTCAGGCATCGCCGAGGACACCCGGCTCGACTGCCCGCCCCGCATCCGCTGGATCTCCAGCCTGACCCGCCGGAGCGGCCACAGGCCGTAGAAGGTCTGCAACGCCGCCATCACGATCAGGCCCAGCCCCAGCAGCGCGAACGACCGCACCAGCGTCCGCCGCAGCACCGCGATCTGCGCATCCAGCGCGACGCGGCTCTGTGCGACCTGGAACCGCCAGCGCACCGACGACTTGGGCAACACCACATCGCGCTCGACGACGCGCAGCTTCTCGTCGCGGAACTGGGTACTGTCATAGGCGTGGATCGCGGTGTCGCGATGCTGCCCGCCATAGGCGAGCGTCCGATCCCATAGCGACCGCGATGGGAACGGCTCCTGCCCCCTGGCCGATACCTGCCAGTACAGCCCGGAATTCGGCTCCAGGAAGCGCTGGTCAGCGACCGCGTCGCGGCTGAAGATCACCTCGCCCTCCGGGCCGATGTCGGCTGACAGCAACAGCGAGCGCAGGACATATTCCAGCTGGTCGTCGCCGTTCTGCGTGATCGCGCTGGTCAACACCCGGTCGAGCGCAAACCCGCCGCCGGCCAGCAGCAGCGTGATCCAGACCCCCGCGATCAGGATCATCCGCCGCGACAGCGAGCCGGTGGTGCGGGTGGTGCCTGCGCTATCCGCCATCACCAACCTCCGTCACCCCCGCCTGCGCGGGGACGACCGTCAGGCATCAGGATCCTCCAGGCTGTACCCCAGCCCGCGGATCGTGGTGATGACATCCTGCCCCAGCTTCTTGCGGATGCGCGTCACGAACACTTCGATCGTGTTCGAATCGCGGTCGAAATCCTGGTCGTAGATATGCTCGATCAGCTCGGTCCGGCTCACCACCTTGCCCTTGTGGTGGAGGAGGTAGCTCAGCAGCTTGTATTCCTGCGCGGTCAGCTTCACCGGGTCGCCGCCGCGAGTCACCTTGCCCGACCGCGTGTCGAGCCGGATATCGCCTGCGGTCAGCTCGGACGAGGCATTGCCGCTCGCCCGCCGGATCAGCGCGCGCAGCCGGGCGATCAGCTCCTCGGTCTGGAACGGCTTGGCGACATAATCGTCCGCGCCCGCGTCCAGCCCCGCCACCTTGTCCGACCAGCTGTCGCGCGCGGTCAGCACCAGCACCGGCGTCACCTTGCCCTCCTTGCGCCAGCGGTCGAGCACGGTCAGCCCGTCGATCTCGGGCAGCCCCAGATCGAGCACGATCGCATCGTAGCTTTCGGTCGAGCCCAGGAAATGCCCCTCCTCGCCATCGGTGGCGAGGTCGATGGCATAGCCAGCGCCCTCCAGCGTGTTCTTCAGCTGCTGGCCGAGATTGGGTTCGTCCTCGACGATCAGAACACGCATTGCCTTTATCCCCTCATCGGATCCGCGACGGCAGTTAGCACGGGGCTTGGCGCAAGAAACCTGTCCCGCGGCTGAATCCGCGGCGCGATCCCTGCTCAGCCCCCCGTGCGCCCCAGCACCTGCCCCGACCGGCCGTCGACGTCGACCCAGATCACCTTGCCGTCGCGCAGGAACTTGAGGGTGTAGACC
>Ga0325400_1001227_pt1 | contig 20810 bp, 21 predicted proteins | sample PopdelMetagenome_2_FD_205662 | JGI IMG/M metagenome (GOLD analysis project Ga0325400, IMG submission 205662) | Populus deltoides microbial communities from Bellville, Georgia, United States - Xylem-PdKOR-R1 | ecosystem: Host-associated > Plants > Phyllosphere > Stem > Wood/Secondary xylem...
CAGCGCGGCTACGACGAGACCGTGAACAGCGATGGAGCAGGGGCCAAGGCGACCTCGGCCGGGCAGGCCGAGGCGCAGGCGCGGTTCGAGGCCGAGCGGGCAGCGCGCGCCGGCGCCTGACGAACCGAGCACGAGGAGGGTGGACCGGCTGCGGCCGGTCCACCCTCCTCGGCCTCAGGCCAGGCCGCGCCAGACGGTGACGATGTCGGCGACGCAGGCCGGTCGATCGCCGCCCTCGATCTCCGCCGTCAGCCTGGCCGTGACGCGGCAGCCGTCGTCCAGGGGGACGACGGCCGCCAGCTCGGCGATGACCCGGATCCTGCAGTCGACAGGGACCGGGGACAGGAAGCGGATCTTGTCCGATCCGTAGTTCACCGCCATCGACGCCCCGTCGACTCGGTACACCTCGGCGGCCAGCCCGGAGAGCAGCGACGCGGTCAGCCACCCGTGGGCGATGGTCCTCCCGAACGGGCCCGCGGCGGCACGCTCGGGATCGACATGGATCCATTGATCGTCCCCGGTCGCGGCGGCGAAGGCGTCGATGCGCGCCTGGTCGATCTGCAGCCAGGAGCTGTGGCCCAGGGACACGCCGACCGCGTCCCTCAAGCCGGCGACGGTGGTGAAGGACGTGGGAGCGGCGGGGACGGTCACGTCCTGCACGCTAGGGACAGTGAAGGCCTCCGGGTGTCGCGCTACGGGACAGCGATCGTGCTCACGCTCGCCACAGGTGGGGCCCGGGACGGGTGAGCACGAGCTGCGGGACGACGGTCCTGCTCGTGATGGTGGTCAGCGCCATGAGCGCGGCCGCGACGTCCGCGACCGGCAGCATCGTGTCCAGCGGGACGGTGTCGGCGAGGCCCTCGGTCATCGCCGTGGCCACGTACCCGGGGCACACGGCCGTCGCGGTGACCCCCTGCAGGGCGTGCTCGGTGTTCAGCGTCTCGCACAGGCTGATCAAGGCGGCCTTTGTCGCCCCGTAGGCGGAGTTGAGGGGTTCCCCGGCGATGCCGGTCATCGACGCCACCGCGAGGACCTTCCCGCCGAACGGGCTCGACGCCCCGGAGGTCGCCAGGAGCGGCAGCAGCTCCTGGACGAGGACGAAGGCCGAGCGGACGTTGACGGCGAACATCGTGTCCAGCCGCCGCACCGGGTAGTCGGCCACCGGCCCGATCGCGCCCATGCCGGCGTTGAGGACCAGGACGTCCAGGCTGCCGTGGGCAGCCCGGTGCGCTGCGGCGATGGACCGGACGTCGTCCTCCGCGGCCATGTCGGCGGACACGGTGCCGACCCGCACGCCGTGGGTGCCCGACAGCTCCTCCGCCAGTGCCGCCAGGGCGTCGGTGCTGCGCGCGGTGATGGTCAGGTCGTAGCCGGCCGCGGCGAGGCGCCGCGTGACCTCCTCACCGATGCCCCGGGAGGCCCCGGTGACGACTGCCGAACGAGGTGGGGGCTGCGCCGCGCTCATTGAGGGGCCATCCGGATGGCCCCGTCGAGACGGATGACCTCACCGTTGAGCATGGGGTTCTCCACGATCGCGGTGACGAGGTGGGCGTACTCCTCGGGCAGGCCCAACCGAGCAGGGTGCGGCACCTGGGCGGCCAGTGACGCGCGGACATCGTCGGTGAGCCCGCGCAGGATCGGTGTCTCGAACATCCCCGGGGCGATCGTCATGACCCGGATCTGGTGGCGCGCCAGGTCGCGGGCCAGCGGGAGGGTCAGGCCGACGACGCCGCCCTTGGAGGCGGAGTAGGAGGTCTGGCCGATCTGGCCGTCGAACGCGGCCACGGACGCCGTGTTGACGACGACCCCGCGCTCGTCGCCGAGCAGGGGGGCCTCGGCCATGGCCGCTGCGGCCAGCCGGGCGACGTTGAAGGTGCCGACGAGGTTGACCTCCACCACCCGCCGGAAACGGGCCAGGTCGACCGGTCCGGACCGGGTCAGGGTCCTGGCCGGGTCCCCGACCCCGGCGCAGTTGACGACCACCCGGAGGTGGCCCAGCTCGCGTGCAGTGTCGACCGCTGCGGCGACCTGGTCCTCGTCGCGGACGTCCGCAGCGACGAAGGTGGCCCGGTCGCCGAGGGAGGCTGCGGCCTGCCTCCCGTCCGACGTCGGGAGGTCGAGCAGCACGACGGCCGCTCCATGCCCGGACAGGCGTTGCGCCGTGGCCAGTCCGAGACCCGATGCCGCTCCGGTCACCAGTGCGACCCCGTCGGCCACCTGCATCCCGTACACCTCCCACCGGCCGTGCGGTCTGCCCGCACCGACTCCGTGAGTGTCTCGACGTCCCCCGGTCGGCACTGTCGCGTTACGCGACAGTGCCCAGGGGCCCGGCGGTGGTCCGCTGTCCGGTGCCGGGCGCGCGATCGACCAGCGCGTCACCCCACGGCGTCGACGACGAGGAAGAGGTCATCATGGCTGGACGTGTCGAGGGCAAGGTCGCCTTCATCACCGGGGCAGCGCGGGGGCAGGGCCGCAGCCATGCCATCCGGCTCGCCCAGGAGGGCGCCGACATCATCGCGGTCGACCTGAACGAGGCGGTCCCCGGAACCGGCACCCCAGGCGCCAGCGACGCCGACCTCGCCGAGACGGTGGCGGCGGTCGAGGCCCTGGACCGCCGCATCGTGGCGTCGAAGGCCGACGTCCGCGACTACGCCGGCATCAAGGCAGCAGTGGACGCCGGCGTCGCCGAGCTCGGCCGGCTGGACATCGTCAGCGCCAACGCCGGCATCGCGTCGCTGCCGCACCTCACCCACGAGCTGGACGAGGAGGTGTGGCAGACCATGATCGACATCAACCTCACCGGCGTCTGGCACACCGCCAAGGCGACGATCCCGCACCTCATCGAGGGCGGCCGCGGTGGTGCCCTGGTGCTCACGTCGTCGGCGGCCGGCCTGAAGGCCTACGCCAACATCGCGCACTACGTGTCGGCCAAGCACGGCGTCGTCGGCCTGATGAAGACCCTCGCCGTCGAACTGGCGCCGCACCGGATCCGGGTCAACAGCCTGCACCCGACCCAGGTGGACACCCCGATGATCCAGAACCAGGCGACCTACGAGCTGTTCACCGGCAACGCCGACGCGACCCGGGAGGACTTCGAGCCCATCTCGCAGTCCCTCAACGCACTGCCCATCCCGTGGGTCGACCCGGTCGACGTCAGCAACGCGCTGCTGTGGCTGGCCTCCGACGAGGCCCGCTACGTCACCGGAGTGCCGCTGCCCATCGACGCCGGGACCGTCCTGAAGTAGCCAGCCGGGCCGGTCTCCTGGTCGTCGCGAACTGCGACACCGGGGGCCGGCCCCGGCTGCCCACCATGACCGTCACCGCAGTCCACCACCGCTGGGAGCACCCGTGACCTCCGCAGTCCTCGTCGATGCCGTCCGCACCCCCTCCGGCAGGGGCAAACCCGGGGGAGCGCTGTCCGAGGTCCACCCGGCCGACCTGCTCGCGCAGACGCTGCAGGCGCTCCTGGAGCGGACCGGTGTCGACCCGGCCACCGTCGACGACGTGATCGCCGGCTGCGTGTCGCAGGTCGGGGACCAGACCCTGAACATCGCCCGCACGGCCTTGCTCGCGGCCGGCATGCCGGAGTCCGTGCCCGGCACCACCGTGGACAGGCAGTGCGGGTCCAGCCAGCAGGCCGCGCACTTCGCGGCCCAGGGCGTGATGGCCGGCGCCTACGACGTGGTGGTCGCCTGCGGGGTCGAGTCGATGAGCCGGGTCCCCATGGGGGCCAGCTCCCACGGCGGTCGTCCCACCACCCCCTTGCAGCGCCGGTGGCCCGACGGACTGGTCAACCAGGGCGTGTCGGCAGAGCTGATCGCCGACAAGTGGGGCCTGTCCCGTGACGTCCTGGACGAGTACTCGGCACGGTCGCACCGGCTCGCCGCCGAGGCCGCGGCGTCGGGGGCGCTGGCCGACCAGATCGTCCCGGTGACGTTGCCCGACGGTTCGGTGCACTCCACCGACCAGACCGTCCGGCCCACGACGACGACCGAGACGCTCGGCGCGCTGCGGCCCTCCTTCGCCACCGAGGAGATGACCCGCCGGTTCCCGCAGATCGACTGGCGGATCACCCCGGGCAACTCCTCGCCCCTCACCGACGGCGCGTCCGCCGTGCTGATCATGAGCGAGGAGCGGGCGTCGGCACTGGGCCTGCGTCCGCGGGCCCGGTTCACGAACTTCGCCGTCGCCGGCAGCGACCCACTGTTCATGCTGACCGGGGTCATCCCGGCCACCCACAAGCTGCTCGAGCGTTCCGGGCTGTCCATCCACGACATAGACGCCTATGAGGTCAACGAAGCCTTCGCGCCCGTCCCGCTCGCCTGGGCGGCCGAGTTCGGTGCCGACCCCGACCGGCTCAACCCGGCCGGGGGAGCGATCGCGCTGGGACACGCCCTGGGCGCCTCGGGCACCCGGTTGCTGACGAGCCTGGTCAACCACCTCGAGGCAACCGGCGGCCGGTACGGGCTGCAGACCATGTGCGAAGGCGGCGGCATGGCCAACGCGACCCTCGTCGAGCGGCTGTGAGCGGCCAGCGGACGGGCAACGTCCGGTTCGACTTCGCGGGCCAGACTGTCCTGGTCACCGGCGGGGCCCAGGGGATCGGGCGGGGGATCGCTGCCCTGTTCCACGAGGCAGGCGCGCACGTCGCGGTGCTGGACCGGGACGCCGACCAGCTCGCCTCGTCCTGGGCCGACGCCGGTGAGCGGGTGGCCACCCACGCCGTCGACGTCGCCGACGCCGACGCGGTGGCCGGTGTCGTCGAGCAGGTCGTCGACTGGGCGGGTGCGGTGGACGTCGCGGTGAACAACGCCGGCATCACCCGGGACACGGTCGTGTGGAGGATGACGCCGGCCGACTGGCAGGCCGTGCTCGACGTCCACCTGGGTGGGACCTTCGCCGTCACCCGAGCCGTGGTCCCGCACATGCGGGCGGCCGGTCGTGGGCGGGTGGTGAACGTGACGAGCTACACCGGGATGCACGGCAACGTGGGCCAGGCCAACTACGCCGCGGCCAAGGGCGGGATCATCGCCTTCACCAAGACCGTGGCCAAGGAGGTCGCGCGCTTCGGCATCACCGTCAACGCCATCTCGCCCAACGCCGCGACCGCGATGGTCGCGGCCGTACCGGCGGACAAGCTGGAGGCCATGACCGCCTCCGTGCCCCTCGGCCGGTTCGCCGAGCCCGAGGAGATGGCGGCCGCGGTGGCCTTCCTGGCCAGCGCGGAGGCCGGCTACATCACCGGCGTGGTGTTGCCCGTCGACGGCGGGATCGCGATGTGAGGGCTGCAGCCGTCCCGGTCGCCCCAGCGGCGGTAGGGCCGGCGCCCGGGCGGCGTGGCTACCGTGCGGGTGTGAGCACCCCGGAGGTCGATGCACCGCGGCGGGAGCGGCTGGAGCACGACGACCGGCGTGACCGCATCATCGCCGTGGCCCAGCAGGCCTTCGCCCGCAGTCCCTACGAGTCGGTGTCCATCCGGGAACTGGCGGAGGCGGCCGGCACCACCCGGACCAACTTGCACTACTACTTCCGCACCAAGCGCGACCTCTACGTCGAGGTGGTGACCCGGTTCGCCCACCTCCCCCTCCGGCTCGGGCCGGTCGAGGCCGGACCCGCCGGCGCCGCCGAGGTCCTCGGCCGGTGGCTGGACCTGGTGGAGGACAACTCCGAGACCTTCCGGGCGCTGCTGGCCAGCCAGCTGCACCCGGGTGACCCCGAGGTCGGGGGGGTGCTGACCGACAGCCTCATCGCGTGGGAGGACCGGCTGCTCGGGCTGGTCGAGCTCGACCCGGCCGACCCCTCGGCCAGAGCCGCCATCCGGTCCTACCAGGCGATGGTGTCGGGGACCTGCGACCAGTGGCTCAACCGGCGGACGTTGACCAAGGCGCAGGTCCACGCCCTGCTCTGCGGCTGCCTGCTGGCGGTGGGCGCGGCGATGCGGCCGGCCCGGCACTGAGCGGGGCGGGCGTGGGCACCCGGTGCCCACGCCCGCTTCGCTCAGGCCGGCGTCGGTGCGGGGTTGAACGTGCTCAGCACCAGGTGCCCGGCATCGACCGGCAGGGCGACACCGGTGACGCGGGATGCGTCGTCGGAGGCCAACCACACCACTGCACCGCTGATCTCACCCGGCTGGATGAGCCCGCCGATGGCGTGCCAGTGCCGGGCGTTCTGCTCGTGCTCGGCCCGTGTCGAGCCGGGCTTGCCGCCGGTCATGTCGTAGCACCCCTGCCAGTTGGTCATGCCGGTGTCGACGAAGCCGGGGCAGATGGCGTTGACCCGGATGCCGAAAGGTGCGAACTCCAGAGCCGCCGCGCGCATCAGTCCGAGCACGCCGTGCTTGGCCGCGGTGTAGTGCGCCGAACCTGCCTGGCCCTCGATGCCGTTGACCGAGGACGTCAGCACGATCGACCCCCAGCGGCGGTCCACCATGTGGGGGCCGACCGCCTTCAGGGCCTGCCACACCGCCGTGAGGTTCGTGTCGATGGTGTCCTGCCACTCGTCCTCGCTGAGGTCCCACAACGCGCCGCGGGTCCAGATGCCGTGGTTGACCACGAGGACGTCGATGCTCCCCAGTTCCGCGATGACCATCTGCACCGCGGCCTGCACGGCAGCCCCGTCGCGCACGTCGACCTGGTGGGCCGACACGCGGCGGTCCAGCGCCTCGACGTCGCGCACGGTGGCGGCGAGGTCGTCCGGGCGGGACATGTCGTAGGGGACGGTCCCGATCTGGTCGCAGATGTCCAGGATCGCGATGTCCGCACCCTCGGCCGCCAGGGCCAGGGCGTGCGCTCGACCCTGGCCCCGTGCGCCGCCGGTGATCAGTGCGACCCGTCCGCTCAGCTTGCCCACGTCTGCCTCCGTCCCAGCACCGGGACGGTCCCGGTTCCGTGGCGCCGACGCTAGGAGTGACCCAGGCCACGGCGGTGTCCCATCGTGGGACGGCGATCCGGGTCAGGCGGGTGTTGCGCATTGCAACAACGTCTCCCGATGTCGCGCTGCTGTGGTCGGAAGGTCACAGACCGATCAAAGGAGATCGACATGCAGTTCCGACGCACCTCCGGGCGCAGACGGTGGACGGGGGTGCTGCTCGGACTGCTGCTGGGCACCGTCGCCCTGCCCTCGACCAGCGCGCAGGCGGCACCGGCCCCCACGATCGCCGAGTTCCCCATCTCGGTGCTCGCCAAGCCGGCGGACATGAAGGCCGGACCAGACGGGGGCATGTGGTTCACCGAGCTGACCGGCAACGCCATCGGCCGCATCGACACGGTGACCAAGGAGGTCACCGAGTTCGAGGTGCCCGTGCCCGGGTGCGTGCCCTACGCCGTCAACGGCGGCCCCGGGTACGCCATCTGGTTCACCGCGGTGGGACCGCTGTGCAACGCCATCGGCCGGCTGGACCTCACCACCCACCAGATCGAGCTGTTCACCATCCCCACGCTGCAGTCCCACCCGGCCGACCTGAAGGTCGGCCCGGACGGCGGACTGTGGTTCACCGAACTGCTGGGCAACAAGATCGCCCGGTTCGACCCGGTCACCCACCGGTTCCAGGAGTACCCGCTGCCGCGGTTGGCCGCGCTGCCGCAGGACATCGCCGTGATCGACGACGGAGGCGTGTGGTTCTCCGAACAGGGCTCCAACCGGCTCTCGCGCATCGACGTCACCACCCACCGGATCACGTCGTTCCCCTACCCGACACCGGCGTCGCAGGTCCTGGACATCGATCCGGGCCCCCAGGGGGACGACATCTGGTTCGCCCAGATCGTGGGGAACAAGGTGGGTGTGTTCGACCCGGACACCCAGACCTTCACCGAGTACGGCGGAGCTTCGCTCGCCGCGGCGCCCTTCACCATCTCGGCCGGCCCGGACGGGGCGATGTGGTTCACCGAGCTCGCCGGTGGTCGGATCGGGCGCGTGGACCCGGCGACAGGGGCGATCAGCGAGTACCCGACGCCGACCCTGGCCTCGGCGCCGGCTGACATCTCCTGCCAGCGACCCGCCGACGATCCTCAGTTCGGGGCCTGCACCCCGGGCGGCTCGCTGTACTTCTCCGAGCTGGGAGCCGACCAGGTGGGGGTCCTCACCCCGTGATCGAGCAGGGGCGGCGGCCGGTGGCCGCCGCCCCTCTTGACACCCTGTCAGTAGCCCCGCCATGCTGCGGGAGGGCCTGCGGACACGGGTCCGTGCCGACGACGACGTCGGTGGATGGAGGACCCGATGATCGAGGACCAGGCGGCCGCCGAGCGGACCCGTCAGGACTTCCTGGAGGGCCGGTCGACCGAGGGCACCGCCCGCGCCGTCCGGCCCGTGATCCTGGCCAGCTGGCGTCGGTCGCTGCTGCACGGGCTGTCCCCGGAGCAGGCCCTGCCGCGCGTCGTCGCCGGTGCAGATCCCGACGGCCAGCTGTCCCGAGCTGCCCGCCCCGTCCTCGACCGCCGCCGGATGACCCTGGCCGACCTGCGCGCGGGCATCACCCTCACCGACCAGGAGGGGCGCCTGCTGCACCGCTGGGTGGAGGACCGACGGTTCGCCCGGCGGCTGGACGCCCGCCAGGTCATCCCGGGCAGCTGCATCGCCGAGGCCGCCGTGGGCACCAACAGCAGCGGGGTCGCGGTGGAGACCGGCACCCCCACCATCGTGGTCGGGTACGAGCACTTCTCCGCCGGAGCGGTGTCCATGACCAGCGTGGGCGCGCCCGTCCGGCACCCGGTCACCCGCCGGCTGCTCGGCAGCGTGAACCTGACCTGCGGGGTCGAGGACACCCACGACCTGCTCCTGCCCTGGGTGCGCGAGCTCGCGGCCGACGTCGAGCAGGCGCTGTTGGGCCAGGTGTCCCGGCGGGAGCGGCTGCTGCTGGAGGCCTACATCAGCTCGGCAGCCGACGCCCGGCATCCGGTGATCTGCCTGGACGAGACCACGGTCATCGCCAACGCAGCTGCCTCCCGGCTCCTGGACGCCAGCGACCAGGCGGTGCTCTGGGAGCTCGCAGCGCACCGCATCGGGGGCGGCGCCCACGACGGTGCGCGCCACGCGGTCGTGCTGGCCAACGGCCAGTCCGTCCACGTCGACGTCTCCACCGTGGTGGACGGCATCCGCACCGTGGGTGCGGTGGTGCGCCTGGTCCCGGCCACACCGTCGTCGCGGCCGAGAACCGTCCTCCGGCCGGCCGAGGACCCCGTGGCGGACGGCCTCGCCCGGTTGGCCGGCCGGGGTCCTGCCTGGTCCGCGTGGTGCCGCAGGCTGCGAGCTGCCACCAGGGCCACCCCGGCGTTACCGGTGCTCCTGACCGGCGAGACGGGCACCGGCAAGGTGACCGCTGCCCGGGCCGTGCTGCAGCGGGGGACCGCGGAGACCCTCGAGCTGGACGCGGCCGAGCACCACGTCGACTGGACGACGGCGCTGGAGGCCGCGTTCGCCGCGGCCCCGGGTGGTCTGCTCCTCCGTCGCCTGGACCTGCTGGACGCCGCGGCCGCTGCAGCCACGATGAGGATGATCGGGCGGCACCCGGGCGTCCGGGTCATCGGCACCGCTGCCCTCACCGACGACGACGTCGAGGAGCTGCCCGGCAGCCTGGTCGACTGGCCCGGCCCGGTGCTCGTGGCGCCGCCGCTGCGGGAACGGCCGGAGGACCTCGGCGACCTGCTGCGCGCGGTGTCGGTCCAGCTGACCGGCCGGTCCCCGCGGTGGTCGCCGGAGGTGGTGCAGACCCTCCGACGACAGTCCTGGCCGGGCAACCTGCACTCGTTGGTCGCGGTGGTCCGCACGACGCTGGACGGGCACACCAGCCCCGACGTCGGCATCCACCACCTCCCCAGCGGGGTCAGCGCCCGAGGGTCCCGACGCGCCCTCACCGGTCTCGAGCAGGTCGAGGCGCACGCCATCACCGCAGCGCTGAGCGCCGCCGGCGGCAACAAGCGTGAAGCCGCCGACGCCCTGGGCATCGCGAGGTCGACCCTGTACCGCAAGGTGCGGGCGCTGGGCCTGGACCTGAGCGCCACGACCTTCTGACCACGGCGGCTCGACGCCCGCCCGGCGACCGGGCCACGGTCCTCGCCCGCCGGCGGCTGTGCTCAGCCGGCGGGTTCGAAGTGGCTGATGTCCAGGATCTGGCCGGTGCGGTCCTCGGCCCACACCGCGCGGACCCGGCTGCCGTGCGGAAGCTGGTCGCGCACGGTGGACGGGTCGCTGAAGTCCAGCCCCGTGACCACGTGCATGAGCAGCGTGTCCGCCCCGGCGAGGCGGATCCCGCCGACGGCGTACGGCGGTGTCGGGCCGCCGGTGAACCCCTGCCAGACGACGGTGAAGACCTCGAGGTCCCCCTCGGCGGGCAGCTCCGTCCACTGCTCGGTGCGCACGAAGCAGGCCTCGCAGTAGGCCTGGGGCGGGACGAAGGTCCGGGAGCAGTCGGGGCAGGTGTTGGCGAGGATCTTCTGCTCGCGCAGGCCCTGCATGAACCGACCCCAGGTGTTGCCGAGGTGGACGTCGTAGGTGAGGTCCCAGTGCACGGTCTGGGTGAGGGGGCTGGTCATCGCTGCTCCTGGGGGGTGAGCTGGGAGAACACGGCGAGGTTCTCGAACTGGAAGAAGCTGCCGCCGGTGCCGTGGGCCAGGCCGGTGCGGGCCCCGGGGACCTGGATCGCCTCCGGGGCGTCGCCCATCACCTGCAGGGCGGTGTAGGCGTAGGGCGCGAGCTCGCCGGCGACGCCGGCGTTGGTGCACTTGGGCCCTCCGGAGAGGTTCGTCGGCAGGTCGCCGCCCGCGTCGGTCGCTCCCGAGCGGATGAGGTCGATGCCCTCACCGGGACCGCAGAAGCCCAGTGCCTCCAGCTGCATGGGCTGCATGTGCACGTAGGGCGCGAACACCTCGACGACGTCGAACTCGGCGCGCGGGTCACGCACGTCGGCCAGGGCATAGACCCGCCGGGCCAGCGCGGCCAGGTTCTCCATCACCGCGAAGTCGCCCTTGCCGCCACCCAGATAGGGGTCGGAGCTGGTGCCCATGGCCCGGATCAACGCCGAGGGTGTACGACGGGCCGCTGCGACGTCGTCGGAGGCCACGACCATCGCCGCGGCCGACGTGGAGACCGGGCAGACCATGGGCTGCGTCAGCGGGCTCGACAGCGGGATGCCCTCGACGACCTCGGTCTCGGTGAGGGTGTAGCGGAGGTGGGCGTACGGGTTGCGCGCGGCCTTCTGGTGGTCGGCCACCACCACCGACGCCAGGTCCTCGACCGTGGTGCCGTGCCGGGCCTGGTAGGCGCTGGCGGCGAAGGCACCCATGTGGAACCCGCCCATCCCCAGGGGCTGCTCGACGATCATCGGCGAGTTGGTGTTGATCGCCGACTGCAGGTCGCGGACGCCGAAGAACGTGGGCCCACCCAGGCAGAGGACCCGCTGGTGGGTGCCGGCCCGGACCATGCGGGCCGCGACCTGCATGAGGTTGCCGCCCGTCGTCCCGCCGGTGTTGAGCACGACCATGGGCAGGTGCGGGCCCAGGCCGAGCAGCCGGGTGATGTGCTTGCCGCCCAGGACGGTGCCCTCGAAGCCGTCGATGTTGCCGACGACCACGCCGTCGAGCTCGGCCGGGGAGATCCCGGCGTGCTCGACGGCGGCCCACGCAGCTTCTTGGCAGAGCTCGAGGTGCGACCTCGTCTGCTTGCGGGGGGAAGTGGCGTCGGTGATCCCGACACCGACGACCGCTGCTCGCTGCGCCATCAGATCCCCTCCACCACGGCGACGGTCGACTCCTCGGAGACGGTCCCGGTGATCGTGTCCACCGAGTGGACGACCGCGCGGCCCCGCGGCTGGTGCTGCTCGAGCCACTCGACGGCCTCCAGCAGCCGGATGATCCCGTTGGCCAGCCCGGCATGGGCGCTGGCGAGCCCGCCGCTGGGGCACACGCGGTCGGGAGCCAGCCCCTGCAGTTGCAGCGCGGCCAGGTAGGGCCCGTGCAGGGCCGGCGTGGGAGCGCTGAGCTCCACGACGTCCACCTCGGTGCCCGGGTCGGCCAGACCGGCGTTCCGGTAGGCGTCGGCGGCGGCACGGGCGGTGGTCGCGCCGGGGTGGGTCAGCCACTCGCCTGTCCACGTGTGGTCACCCGTGGCCTGGCCGATGCCGGTGAGCACGGCGGAGCGGCCCAGCAGGCGGGCGGCGCGGGCCGGGGACGCCAGCACTACGGCCGAGGCCCCGGTGACGGGGGCCGGGAGCATGAGGTCGAGCAACGGGGTGACCACCGGCGCCGAGGCCAGGACGTCGGCTGCGGTGACCGCACCGCGCCGGCCCGGACGGCGGCCGCCTGCGCCCCGGGTGATCGCCGCCGCGGACAGCTCGGCCCAGTGGTCCAGCGAGACGTTCCCCGAGTCGAGGGCATGAGCGGCCTGCAGGCCGTAGACGGTCTGGGCGGTCATGCCCACCGGCCTGTCGAACGCCGGCTCGAAGGCCAGGTTGGACAACTGCTCGAGGAACCGCCGCCGGCCCGCGTCGTCCTCGGCGTGGTGCTCGGGGTTGTGCACACCCACGGCGATCGCGACCTCGACGTCGCCGGCGGCCACCGCCTGGGCCGCCGCAGCGACGGCCGAGCCGGAATCGGCCTCCAGCCGGTAGGAGTCGCTGAGGTACCCGGCGGCGGCAGCGGTGGTGAGCCCGCTGGAGATGCTGCGACCGTCGGGCACGTCCATCGACGCCAGCACCGACAACCCGACGTCGGGCTTGCGCAGCGCGCACTCGGCCAGGGCGGCGGACACCGCGTCGAAGACCAGTTCGTCCAGCACGGCGTCCTGCTCGGGGAGCAGCGGTGTGCAGGCCAGACCGACCACGTGCACGGGTCCGGGGCGGACGCGGTTGCTCACGGGACTCCCTGGGGCGTGGGGACGGGACGCCACCGGACGCTAGGGGCGCACGGCGGGGGCGAGGTGACGCAGAACGCGACACCCGGCGCCCGGACCCTCCGGTCACGATGGCCCCGTGACCGCGCCAGCACCTCCTCAGACCCCGGCCGAGGCCCGCCGCCTGGTCACGGCCTTCCTGGCCGACCACGACCCGCGCGGCGGAGACGACCTGGAGTTCCTGCGGGCCAGGTTCGACGCCGGACTGGCCCGTGTCTCCTGGCCGCACGGACTGGGCGGCCTCGGCGCATCCTCGGCCCTCGACGGAACGGTGGACGACGCGTTCGCCGCAGCCGGTGCGCCGGACAACCGGCCGCACTCCAACATCATCGGCCTGGGGATGGCAGCACCGACCCTGCTGGCCTTCGGTACGCCGGACCAGCAGCACCGCTGGCTGCGCCCCCTGTGGACGCACGAGGACGTCTGGTGCCAGCTGTTCAGCGAGCCCGGTGCCGGTTCCGACCTCGCCGCCGTCGCGACCTCTGCCGTGCGCGACGGCGACGACTGGGTGGTCAACGGCCAGAAGGTGTGGACGTCGTTGGCCCACGAGTCCCGGTGGGCGCTGCTCGTCGCGCGCACCGACCCCAAGGCGCCCAAGCACCGGGGGCTGACCTACTTCGTGTGCGACATGGACGCACCCGGGGTCGACGTGCGCCCCCTCCGTCAGATCACCGGCGAGACCGAGTTCAACGAGGTGTTCCTCGACGACGTGCGGGTGCCCGACGACCAGCGGATCGGTGAGGTCGGCGCAGGTTGGCGGGTCACCCAGGGCACGTTGATGAACGAGCGGGTGGCCATCGGGGGGGCCACGCCACCACGGGAGGGCGGCCCCATCGGGACGTTGGCCCAGCACTGGCGCGAGCACCCCGAGGGCCGCACCGCCGGGTTGCACGACGAGGTGCTGCGGCTGTGGGTCGACGCCGAGGCCCTGCGGCTGACCTCGGCCCGGCTCACCCAGCAACTGCTCGCCGGCCAACCGGGACCGGAGGGGTCCGGGGCGAAGCTGGCCTACGCCTCGTTGGCCCAGCGGACCTCGGCCGCCGAGCTCGGCGTGCTCGGGGGCGAGGCGTTGCGCTACGACGACTGGACCGCACGACGTCCGGTGGTCGGGGACCTCGCCGAGCGGACACCGGGGTTCCGGTTCCTGCGGGCCAAGGCCAACTCCATCGAGGGCGGCACGTCCGAGGTGCTCCGCAACATCATCGCCGAGCGGGTCCTGGGCCTGCCGGGTGAGCCCCGCGCCGACCGCGACACCCCCTGGGAGGACCTGCCGCGATGAGCCTGACCGCCGAGACCCCCACCACGACCAGCCAGGACGACGTCGAGGACACGTCGCTGCCCGACCTGCTGTACAGCGACGTCGAGGAGGACCTGCGCGCCAGCGTGCGCCCGCTCGTCGCCGCACGCAGCCCGTGGACCGACGTGCTCGCCCGCACCGAGGCCGAGGAACGCGTCGACGTCGACCTGTGGGCGCGCCTGGGCCGCGACCTCGGGATCCTCGGCCTGCCCGTCGCCGAGGACCGTGGCGGGGCGGGTGCGTCCTGGCGCGAGGTCGCCGTCGTCGCCGAGGAACTGGGCCGGGCGGTCGCCGCCGTGCCGTTCCTCGGCAGCGCGGTGACCGCAACCGCCCTGCTGGACCGGATCGGTGCCGTAGAGCTGCTCGCCGCGGTGGCCGAGGGCAGCACGACGGCTGCCCTGGTGGTCCCGTTCGGGCAGATGGCCGGCACCGCGGGGCGTCCGGCCTGCACCCGGGACGGCGACACGGTCAGCGGCACCGTGCGCTCGGTGGCCGACGCCCGGATCGCCGACGTGCTCCTCGTGCCCACCCGGGACGGCGCCCTCGTGCAGGTGGCCACCGACCAGGCGCAGGCGGCACTCACCCCGGTCGTCTCCCTGGACGAGACCCGACCACTCGTGGACGTCGTGCTGGACCGGGCCACCGCCGTCGTCCTGGCCGACGATGCAGCCCCCGCCGTCCAGCACGCCACCGTGGTCGCCGCCGCGGTGCTGGCGTCGGAGCAGCTCGGCGTCGCGGAGTGGTGCATGCAGGCGACCGTCGGCTACCTGCAGGACCGCCGGCAGTTCGGTCGCACGCTGGCCAGCTACCAGGCGCTGCGCCACCGGTGCGCCGACGTCTGGGTGCAGGTGACCCAGGCCCGGGCCGTCGCCCGCTACGCCGCGGCGTGCGCCGCCGAGGGGTCCCCGGACCTCCCGGTGGCCGCGTCGCTGGCCCAGGCGCTGTGCTCCGACGTCGCCGTGCACGCCGCGGAGGAGTGCCTCCAGCTGCACGGCGGGATCGGCTTCACCTGGGAGCACCCCGTGCACCTCTACCTCAAGCGGGCCACCAGCAGCGCCCTGGCGCTGGGCGGACCGCACGCCCACCGCAGCCGGCTGGGCCAGCTCGTCGACCTGCCCGCGCCCCGTCCCGAGGAGCTCCCGTGACCACCACTGCCCCGCCCACCGCGTCCACCGAGCCGATGCCCACCCCGGCCGGCGAGGCCCCGGGCATCCCACTGCTGCCCTCGGACGAGGAGCAGATGATCCGGCAGTCCGTCGCCGGGATCGTCTCCCGCTACGGGCACGAGTACTTCCAGCAGTGCTCGGAGTCCGGCGAGCCGATGACGAGGCTCTGGCAGGACCTCTCCCGCGCCGGGTTCCTCGGGCTCACCGTCCCGGAGCAGTACGGCGGCAGCGGCGCAGGGCTGACCCAGCTCGCGATCGTGCTGGAGGAGCTGTCGGCCGGAGGCTGCCCGGAGCTGGCGATGGTGCTCAGCCAGGGCATGGGGGCGCCCATCATCGCCCGCCACGCCACGGCGGAGCAGAAGCAGCGGTTCCTGCCCGCCATCGCCGACGGCACGGAGAAGTTCGTCTTCGCGCTCACCGAACCCGACGCCGGGTCCAACAGCCACAACGTCTCCACGACCGCCCGGTTCGACGGCGACGAGTGGGTCGTGCGGGGCACCAAGTACTACATCTCCGGAGTGGACCACTGCGACCACTTCCTGCTCGTCGCCAAGACGGGCACCGACGAGGTCTCCGGCCGCGGGAGGCTGACCCTCTTCGTGGTGGACAGGGACGCCCCCGGCCTGACCCGGCAGCTGCTCAAGACGGCTCTGCGTGCCCCCGAACGTCAGTTCACCCTGTTCTTCGACGACGTCCGGCTGCCCGCCGACAGCGTCATCGGCGAGGTGGGCGGTGGACTGGCGGCGGTCTTCGACGGCCTCAACCCCGAGCGGGTGCTCAGCGCCGTCATCTGCACCGGCGTGGCGCGCTATGCCCTGGACAAGGCGGTCCGGTACACGAAGGAACGCCAGGTCTGGGGCGTGCCCATCGCACAGCACCAGGCGGTGCAGCACCCGCTGGCCGCCGCACACATCGAGGTCGAGGCTGCCCGCACCATGACCTACCGGGCCGCGGCCCTCTTCGACGCCGGCCTGCCGGCCGGCGAGACCTCCAACATGAGCAAGTACCTGTCGGCCAAGGCCGGCATGCACGCCCTGGACACCGCCATCCAGGTCCACGGCGGCAACGGGCTGGCCGACGAGTACGGCCTGGCCGACCTGTGGTCGATCGTGCGACTGCAGCAGATTGCGCCCGTGAGCAACGAGATGGTGCTCAACCACGTCGCCCAGCACAGCCTGGGCCTGCCCAGGTCCTACTGATGCAGGACCTCAGGGGCCGGACCGCGGTGGTCACCGGGGGCAGCAGCGGACTGGGCCTCGGGATGGCCCACGGGCTGGCCCGGGCCGGGGCGAAGGTGGCGATCTGGGCGCGTGACCCCGACCGCAACGCCGCCGCGCTCGCCGAGCTGACGGCCGCCGGTGCCGAGGCCATGGCTGTCCCCTGCGACTCCGGGGACCCCGCCGACGTGGCCCGGGCCACCGCCGAGACGGTCGAGCGGTTCGGCGCCGTCGACTGCTTGGTCGCCAACGCAGGCATTGCGTCGGCAGCACCGTTCCTGGAGATGGACCTCGACACGTGGCACCGGGTGCTGCGCACCAACCTCGACGGCACGTTCCTCACCTGCCAGGCCGTCGCCCGGCACATGGTGGAGCGGGGCGCCGGGGGGTCCATCGTCGTGGTGTCCTCCACCATCGCCCGGTACGGAGGAGCCGGTCAAGCCGCCTACGCCACGTCGAAGACCGGGCTGGTGGGGTTGGGCCGGACCCTCGCGGTGGAGCTGGCCCGGCACCGCATCCGGTGCAACATCCTGATCCCCGGGTGGACCGAGACGGCGATGAACACCTCGTTGCGCGAGGACCAGCGCTTCGTCTCAGCCGTCACGGCCCGGACACCGGTGCGCCGCTGGGCCACCCCCGACGAGTTCCACGACGTGGCGGCGTTCCTCGCCGACCCGCGGCTCACCTTCCACACCGGCAACGAGGTCGTGGTCGACGGCGGCTACACCGTCTTCTGAGAGGACCGACGTGACACCACAGCTGGACCGGCTGCGCGGCCGCGAACTGCCCGGCGGCACCCTGCGGATCGAGGGCTACCAGAGCGCGATCCTCGACCGGGCCCTGCACGCACCGGCGCCCCCACCGGGGGAGGAGCACCTGGCGTCGCCGGTCTGGCTGGTCGTCGCCTCCCTGCGGGGCATGGGGATCACCGTCGACGAGCTGTGCGAGCTCGCTGAGAAGAGGGCCGGTGACACCCTGCTGTTCGGCGGGGTCGACATCGCCCAGACCGGGGACCTCCCGGTCGACGCCGACTACCGGACCACCGCCGTCATCACCGACGTCGGGTCACGGACCATGCGCGACGGCAGCACGCTGGACAGCGTCGTCGTGCTGGTCTCGGTCCTGGGCCCGGACGACTCCGAACGGGGCTCGGTGACGAGCACCTACCTCTTCAAGCGGCGGACGGCATGAGCAGGGCATCGACCGGCGACGTGGCCGTCGGGACCGAGCTGCCCGGACGCACCGTGCACGGGGTGTCCGTGGACCACATCGCCGTCATGGCCTTGGTCCTGCAGGACTCCAACCCCATCCACTGGGATCTCGACGCCGTACGGTCGGCCCGTCTCGGCGACCGGGAGGTCAACCAGGGCGGGTCGACACTCGCCTACGTCCAGGCTGCCCTGGTGGACTGGGCCGGGTCGAGGACCGCTGTCCGCTCGCTCACCGCCCGCTTCAGCGCAAACGTGTTCGCCGGTGACGACGTGCTCGTCGGAGGGACGGTCACCGCCGTGACCTCGGTCGACGGTGGTCTGCTGGCCTCGTGCGACGTGTGGGCGGACCGGACCGACGGCGTGCGCGCCATCAGCGGAACCGCAGAGGTGTTCCTCCGTGGCTGACACCGGTCGGGTCCGCGTCGAACGAGATGGCCCGGTGGCCATCCTGACCCTGGACCGGCCCGGACGGCTGAACACCTTGACGCAGACCATGGTGGAGGAGTTCGCCGCGGCATCGGCCGAAGCCCACAGGGATCCCGATGTACGGGCCATCGTGCTCACCGGTGCAGGCGACCGGGCATTCAGCGCCGGTGGGGACCTCCGCGATCTGCTGCCGCCCGCCATCGAGGCACGGGCCGACCTGCTGAACCCTGATCCGACACGGCGGTTCCTGTCCGGGGTCTTCACTCCCGTGGTGGCGGCCGTGCGTGGCATCTGCATGGGTGCGGGCTTCGAGCTCCTGCTGGGTTGCGACCTGCGCATCGTGTCCGAGGACGCCGTGTTCGGTCTGCCCGAGCCGCGCTGGGGGCTCATCCCCGGCGACGGAACGCACCTGCGGCTGCCTCAGCAGGTCCCGTGGGCGGTGGCGATGGAGCTGCTGCTGACCGGGGCGAGCATCGACTCGACGCGCGCTCTGGCAGTCGGCCTGGTCAACCAGGTGGTCCCCGCCGAGCACGTCCTGGAGCGAGCGCTGGATGTGGCCCGCGGGCTGGCCGCCAACGGCCCGCTCGCCGTCCAGACGTCGAAGGAGATCGTGCTGCGCGGCCAGAACCTCGAACCCGGGTTCGCCCTGGAACACGCCTTGAACTCCCGGGTGCTGGGGTCGTCCGACGCCCGAGAAGGGGTGCGCGCCTTCGTGGCCAAGGACACCCCGCTCTTCACCGGGACCTGATACCGCAGGACCACGCGGGGCCGAGGACTGTCCTGCAACGCGACATCCGGATCGTCCGGAGGGTCCTTACGTTGGCTGTGCCGAGGAGGTGGACGTGAACATCATCAACCAGCTGGTCCGCACCGGACGTCGTCGACCGGACACGGTTGCGCTGCACTGCGCCGGTGCGCAGGTGACGTTCGGTGACCTGCTGGACAGGGCCGGTCGGTTCGCGGCGGCCCTCCTCGCCCGAGGCCTGCGCCCAGGCGACCGGGTGGCCTTCTACCTGCCCAACTGCATCGAGTGGCTGCCGTCCTGGGCAGGTGTGCTGCAGGCCGGCGGAGTGGTCGTCCCCGTCAACTACCTGTTCAGCCCGACCGCGGTCCGCCACGTCGCGGAGGACTCGGGCGCGACCTGGTTCCTGGTCGCACCGGCCGACGTCGCGCGGACAGGCGATGTGCTCGACGGGCTCCCGGTCTCCGAACGGATCATCAGCTTCGAGCCCGCGGACGGCGCATGCTGGGCGCTCAGCGAGCTGACCGACGTACCGACGCGTGCTGTGACGCCACGGCTGGACGACGCCGAGGCGATGATCATGTACACCAGTGGCTCCACCGGGGTCCCGAAAGGGGTGCGGCAGACCCACCGCAACACCTCGGCGCAGTGCGAAGCAGTCCAGCAGGTCTGGTCCCTCGACGGCGACGACCACGCGCTGGTGTGCACCCCGCTGTTCCACGTCGGAGGACTGCAGCTGATCTCGTTGCCGACCCTGCTTGCCGGGGGGACGGTGAGTCTGATGACCCGCTGGGACAAGCGTCAATGGGTCGAGCTCGCGCTGCAGCGGCGACCCACCGTCGCGGCACTGGTGCCGACGATGATGGTGGACGTCGCCAACGACCGCCGTGACGACCCCGTCGTCCTCTCCTCGTTCCGGGTCGTGGCGGTCGGCGGGTCAGCTCTGCCCGAGGGGCCACTGGGCCGCTTCACCGAGGCCACCGGCATCAGCTGCGTCCGGAACATCTACGGCCAGACCGAGCAGAACGGCCTCTCGGCGACCGAGCCCCTGGACGAGCCGCAACGAGACCGCTCACTGGGGCGTCCGCTGGAGCAGGTCGTCAGGTGGCAGGTCGTGCCGGTGGGGGGGAGCGAGCCCGCCCCCCTCGGCGCGGGAGTGGTGGGGGAGCTGTGGGTCCGTGGCGATGCGGTCACCCCCGGCTACTGGCAGAACGACGTGGCCACGGCGGACAGGTTCACCGACGGGTGGTTCAGGACCGCCGACATGGTCACCGCCGACGCCGACGGATTCCTCTACTACGTGGAGAGGACCGATGACCTCATCATCAGCGGTGGCGAGAACGTGTTCCCGCAAATGGTGGAGAACCACCTGGCCTCGTCTCCGCTGATCGCCGAGGTGGCGGTGATCGGCACCCCCCACGAGCGGTACATGCAGCAGGTCACCGCGATCGTCGTCCCGGTCGACCCGACGACCACGGCTGAGGACCTGTCCGTCTGGTGCCGGTCCCATCCAGACCTCCAGGGCCTGCAACGGCCGCGTCGCATCGAGGTCGTCGACGAGCTCCCTCGCATGGCGAACTCCAAGATCGACCGGATGGCGCTCAAGCGGCGTTTCGCCCAGGCCTGAGCCGGCGACGTCATCGCCCCCCGATCGGACCTGCTCCGGTCCGCCTCCCCGCATGCCCTGAACCGAGGAGCTCCCCGTGGACTTCGCACTCTCCCCGGCCGCTGAGGACGTCACCGGGCGGATGTGGGACTTCATGCGGGAGCGGGTGTTCCCGGCCGAGGCGACCTACCACGCCTGGCGCCGCGAGCGCGGCCACGACGACCACGGCCTGCCGCCGGTCATCGAGGAGCTCAAGGCCGAGGCGC
>Ga0325400_1001229_pt1 | contig 20791 bp, 14 predicted proteins | sample PopdelMetagenome_2_FD_205662 | JGI IMG/M metagenome (GOLD analysis project Ga0325400, IMG submission 205662) | Populus deltoides microbial communities from Bellville, Georgia, United States - Xylem-PdKOR-R1 | ecosystem: Host-associated > Plants > Phyllosphere > Stem > Wood/Secondary xylem...
CGGCTACGACAACACCTACTTCCCGCTGTTCATCCCGCTTTCCTATTTCGAGAAGGAGGCGGAGCATGTCGAGGGCTTCGCCAAGGAGATGGCGGTGGTCACCCACCACCGACTGGTGCCCGACGGCAAGGGCGGGCTCCAGCCGGATCCGGCGGCGAAGCTGGAGGAGCCGCTGATCGTCCGCCCGACCTCGGAGACGGTGATCGGCGCCGCCTTCTCCCGCTGGGTCCAATCGTGGCGCGACCTGCCGGTCCGGATCAACCAATGGGCCAACGTCGTGCGGTGGGAGATGCGCACCCGCATGTTCCTGCGCACCGCCGAGTTCCTGTGGCAGGAGGGGCATGCCGCCTATGCCACGGCCGACGAGGCCCGTCGCGAGACGCTGGCGGCGCTGGAGCTTTACCGCACCTTCGCGGAGGAATGCGTCGCCATGCCGGTGATCGCGGGCGAGAAGCCCGAGCATGAGCGCTTTCCGGGCGCGGTCGAGACCTGGTCGATCGAGGCGATGATGCAGGACGGCAAGGCGCTCCAGGCGGGCACCAGCCACTTTCTCGGCAGCCACTTCTCCGAGGCGCAGAACATCCGCTTCCAGTCGGCGGATGGTGGGCTCGAACCGGCGCAGACGATCAGCTGGGGCATGTCGACGCGGATGATCGGTGGCCTCATCATGACCCACGGCGACGATGACGGGCTGCTCGCGCCGTGGCAGGTGGTGATCGTGCCGATGCTGCGCGACAAGCCGGAAGACGAGGCGGTGCTGGCCTTCTGCCGCGACCTTCAGCGCCGCCTGGCCGCGCTGTCGGCGTTCGGCGAGCCGGTGCGCGCGGTCCTGGACGACAAGCCGGTCAAGGCCGCGACCAAGCGCTGGAACTGGGTCAAGAAAGGCGCGCCGATCATCGTCGAGGTGGGCGGGCGCGACGTCGCGAACGGCGCGGTCACCTGGTTGCGCCGCGACCGGCTGTACCTCGATGGCAAGCTCAAGACCGGCATCGCGCCCACCGACGATTTCCTCGGGTTGGTGCCGGGCGAGCTGGAGGACGTGCAGGCCGCGCTGTTCGCGGAGGCGGACGCACGCACCCGCGCCAACGTCCATCCGGTGGCCGACTGGGCGGGGGTGGAGGCGATGTTCGCCGACGCCGCGACCCGCCCCGGCTGGGCCGATGTCGCCTGGTCGAAGCCGACCGGCGCCGCACTGGACGCAGTGGTGGAGCGGCTGAAGGTCCTGAAGCTCACCGTCCGCAACGCGCCGCGGGGGCAGACCGGCCATCCGGGCGGCCCCTGCGTCTTCACCGGCGCGCCCGCGATCGAGCGGGTGCTGATCGGCCGGTCATACTGAACCCCACCACCCCGGCCTATGCTGGGGTGGCGGGCACATCGTCAAAAACGTCCGCCCACCATGTCGCGAACGCTGCCCGCTCATCCGCGCTCATCACAAGGCCCAGCTTGGACCTCCGCTCCAGCGCGTCGGCCGGCGTCCGGGCCCATTCGCGATCGTGCATCCAGCGCGCCTCCCGCTCGGTCAGGCCGGCACCGAACGCCCGACCCAGGTCGCGCTCGTCCTTCGCCCCCGCCAGCAGCTCCGGCAGCATCGATCCATAGGCGCGCACCATCCGCGCCGCGCGTGCCTCGCCCAGGAACGGCCAGGCGGCGAGCGTGCGGCGGCGGTAGCGGTCCAGGTCGTCGATGGTGCCGCCCGGCAGCACCCGCGCCCGCGTGGCGGGGTGTGCCTCCAGCACCAGCGCCGGCGCGATCGTCGCCACCGCTTTCTCGGCCAGGTGCCGCGCGGTGGTGATCTTGCCCCCGAACACCGACAAGGCCGGCGCGCCCTCCCGGTCGAGCTCCAGCAGATAGTCGCGGCTGACGCCCTGCGCGCTGGCGGTGCCGTCGTCGTGGAGCGGGCGCACCCCCGACCAGGTCGCGACGACGTCGCCCGGCGTCACCGCCCTTGCCAGCTGGGCGCTCGCTGCCGCGCATAGATAGGCGATCTCCTCCTGGTCGATCCGCGCGTCCTCCGGCCGGTCGACGGGGACGTCGGTCGTGCCGATCGCGGTCATCCCTTCCCACGGCAGCACGAACACGATCCGCCGGTCCGGCTGCTGGAGGAGATAGGCGTGCTCGCCGTCGTAAAGGCGCGGCACGACGATGTGACTGCCCTTGACCAGCCGCACCCGCTGCGCGCTGGCGAGGCCTGCCAGCCCCAGCGTCTCCGACACCCAGGGCCCGGCGGCGTTGACCAGCCCGCGCGCCGCGATGGTGCGCCCGTCGGACAGCTCGGCCTGCCAGCCGGCGGCGGTGCGCGACGCGCCCGAAAGCGCGCACCGCGTCGCGATCTCCGCCCCCGCGCTGGCCGCGTCCAGCGCGTTGAGCACCACCAGTCTGGCGTCGTCGACCTGAGCGTCCGAGTAGACGAAGCCGCGCGGTGCGCCCTTGAGCGGTCGGACGTAGTCGGCATCGCCGCGCTTCAGCGAGCGGCTGCGCGCCAGCGTCCGGCGTCCGCCGATCAGGTCGTAGAGGACGAGCCCCAGCCGCACCAGCCACCACGGTCGCACCGCGTTGACGTGGGGAATGACGAACCGCATCGGCCGGACGAGGTGCGGCGCCGCCTTCAGCGTCCGTTCGCGCTCCGCCAACGCTTCTGCCACCAAACGGAAGTCATATTGTTCCAGGTAGCGCAGGCCGCCATGGATCAGCCCGCTCGACGCCGACGAGGTCGCACCCGCCAGGTCGCCGCGCTCCACCAGCAGCACCCGCCAGCCGTTCAGCGCCGCCTCGCGCGCGATAGCGGTGCCGTTGATGCCGCCGCCGACGATGAGGAGGTCGTACGCCATGCCGCGTATAACGGATGATCGTGCGTCCAAGTTCAGCATGACGCGGGCGTGGCGGCTCCCTATCTGTCGACCATGTCGAAACCCACCCCCGGCCTGCCGACCCGCGACCAGGTCCTGCAGTTCATCGCCTCCTCCGACCAGCCGGCGGGCAAGCGCGAGATCGCGCGCGCCTTTGGACTGCACGCGCAGGCCAAGATCGCGCTCAAGGCCCTCCTAAAGGACATGGCCGATGAGGGCTTGATCGACGCCGCACCGGGACGCGCGTTTCACAAGATGGGTGGGCTGCCTCGCGTGACGGTGCTGCGCGTCGCCGATGTCGACGATGGCGGCAATGTCTGGGCCGTGCCCGACCGGTGGGACGCCGACACCCCGCCCCCGCGCATCCGCGTGCGCGAGCGGCGGCGCGGCGCGCTGGCGGTCGGCGAGCGGGTGCTGGCGCGGACGGAGGAGGCCGGGGGCGGCTGGATCGCGCACCCGATGAAGACGCTGCAAAAGGCTAGCGAGCGCGTCCTGGGGGTGCTCCGCCGTGACGGCGAGCGCTTCTGGCTGCAAGGCGTCGAGAAGAAGGAGAGGCGCGAGTTCGCGGTGTCCGACGCGGGCGGCGCAGAGGCGGGCGACCTGGTCATGGCGGAGATGGCGGGGCGGCCGCCGCGGGTCACCGTGCGGGTGGTGGAACGGCTCGGCGATCCGTTCGCGCCGCGATCCTTCTCGCTGATCGCGATCCACAAGCTCGGCATCCCCGACGTATTCGCCGCCGACACGCTGGACGAGGCCGCGCGCGTCGCGTCGCAGCCCTTGGGCGAGGATCGTGAGGATCTCACCCACCTACCGATCGTCGCGATCGATCCCGCGGACGCGCGCGACCATGACGACGCGATCTGGGCGGCGCCCGACGACGACCCCGCCAACCCGGGCGGCTGGCGCGCCACCGTCGCGATCGCGGACGTGTCCTTCTACGTCCGGCCGGGCTCGTCGCTGGACCGCGAGGCGCGGGCACGGGGCAATTCGGTCTACTTCCCCGACCGGGTCGTGCCGATGCTGCCCGAGATCCTCTCGGCGGAGGTCTGCTCGCTGAAGGAGGGCGAGGATCGCGCGGCGCTCGCCTGCCACCTCCAGGTCGCAAAGGACGGGACGCTGAAGGGCTGGCGCTTCGCGCGCGCCACCGTCCGCATCGCCGCCAACATCGCCTATGAGGATGCCCAGGCGATCCATGACAGCGCGATCGGGGGCGAGGGGGCGGGGCCGGGTGCGGCCCCCGTTCTGCTCGACCCCGACCTCCGGGCCGGTGGTGCGAAGCGGGACACGGCCGTTGCCGTGCTGGCGCCGCTATGGGCCTGCTGGCGCGCGCTCGCCGCGGCGCGCGACAAGCGCGAGCCGCTTGACCTCGACCTGCCCGAACGCCGCGTCGTGCTCGACGAGAAGGGGTGCATCCTGTCGGTCGCCCCGCGTGAGCGGCTGGACGCGCATCGCCTCGTGGAAGACTATATGATCGCCGCCAACGTCGCCGCGGCCAAGGCCCTGGAGGCGCGGCGGAGCTCCTGCATGTACCGCGTCCATGAACCGCCCGCGCGCGAGAAGCTGGTCGCGCTCAAGGATTATCTGGATACGTTCGGCGTCTCGCTGGCGCTCGGCCAGGTGATCCGCCCACAGACCTTCAACCGCGTGCTGGAACGCGTCGGCGACGCCGACTTCCGCCCCCAAGTCATGGAACAGGTCCTCCGCACCCAGACCCAGGCCTATTATGCGCCCGCCAACCAGGGGCATTTCGGCCTGTCGCTGGGCAGCTACGCCCATTTCACCTCGCCGATCCGCCGCTATGCCGACCTCGTCGTCCACCGGGCGCTGGTCGGGGCCTATGATCTGGGTCCCGGCGGCCTGAGACCCGACGACGCGGACATGACCCGCATCGGCGAGGCGATCAGCGCGCTGGAACGCCGCGCCATGGAGGCGGAACGCGACACGATCGACCGCTACGTGGCCGCCTTTCTGTCGGAACGCGTCGGCGAAGTGGTGGCGGTGCGGATCACCGGCGTCCAGAATTACGGCTTCTTCGCGACGGTGGAGGGGATCGGCGGCGACGGGCTGATGCCGGTCCGTGACCTGGGGGGCGAATATTTCCGCTTCGACGAGACCGCGCGCGAACTGGTCGGCGAGCAGTCGGGCGAGGTCTACGCGCTGGGCGGGAGGCTGGAGCTCAGGCTGGCGGAGGCGAACCCGGTCTCCGGCGCTCTCCGGTTCGAACTGCCGGGCGGCAAGGGCGCGGGCACGCCGGCGCCGCACCGAGGGTTGGACGATCGCGGCAGGCGGGCGCCGCGGGTGCTCAAGCGCCGCGGCCGACCCGCCAACATCCGTCACCAGGGCGGGCGACGGTGATCCGCGACGCCGGACCGACGCTGACCGGCACCGCGGTGCGCGCGCGCGGGACGGTGGCGCCGCAGTTCCTCGCCCGCCACGCGCTGTCTGGCCCCGACGCGATCCCGTTCGCTCCCGCCACGCCGCGCGAGGTCAAGGCGTTCGCGGCCCTGCTCGGCCAGGGCGCGGTCAGGCCGGCGGGCGAGGGGCGCTATTATCTCGACCTGCCCCGCTATCGCCTGGTGGAGGAGGCGCGCACCCGCCGGCTGGTGCCGATCGCGATCGGGCTGGCGGTCGCAGGGGCGGCGCTGGCGATGCTGTTCTACTGAGGGTGGCCGGCGATCGGCTCGGGGCAACTCCCGATCGGTCACGGGGCGCCAGGGCGGTGCGGGTCGATCCAAACCGCTCCACTTCGATCCGGCCAAGCTGTCCCAACCCCCTTCGTCCCGAGCCGAGTTCAGGGACAAGCCCGATGCACGTCGCAGAGTGTCTCGACTTTGCTCGCCACGAACGGAGGGCGCGCACATCGATCTAGTCGGAAGTCGCCCTAACCGGCGTTGCCCTACTCAGCCCGCCCGGAAGGTCAGCCCTGCCCGCTCCGCCAAACGGTCGCGCAGGCCGGTGCCGAGCAGCGCGCCGGGTGTCCACACGCCGCCCGGTCCTTCCGTCTCGGCCAGCAGCCGCGCTGTCTCCGCGATCATCTTGGACGTCGAGCCGTAGCCGGGGTCGCGGTCGCCGGTGACCACCGCGTCCATCCGGGTGCCGTCGGGCATCAGCCCGGCGAACAGCAGGTCGTAATGGCCGTTATCGCGCTCTTCCCGGGACGGCCCCTCGCCGGGCTTGGGGCCCTTGTCGCCCTTCAGCGGGTTGATCTTGGCCAGCGCCTCCGCCGCCGCCTTGCCCAGGTCGCCCAGGCCGGGGACCACCACCATCTCGTCATAGACGAAGTCGGTGCCGTAGCGGTGGTCGAGAAGGAAGTTGGTGCGGTGGACGTTCTTGGTGTTGATCGGCGCCATGATGAAGGGCGCCAGCCAGCTGTTCAGGTGAAGATCGAACTCCGGGATCAGCCCGGTCGGCTGGTGCGGGCCGCTGAAGCCGGGCGTCAGCGCGAACGGGCTGGCGAGCAGCGCCAGGAGCGACGGTTCGCGCGCCGCGGCGGCGAGCGTCGCCTTCAGGCTCGCCGCGGTGCCGCCGGAGAAGCCGCCCTGCATCTGGCGGACGCGGCCCTTGACGCGCGGTGCGGGATGGCCGTGCTTGGCGATCGCCGCCTCCTGCAGGCTGAGCACGCCGAGGTCGAAGGGGATCGAGTCGAACCCGCACGAGAAGACGATGCGCGCCCCCGTCCGCTTCGCCTCCGCCTCGTGCGCGTCGATCATCCGGCGCATCCAGCCGGGCTCCCCGCAAAGGTCGGCATAGGCGGTGCCGGTCGCGGCGCAGGCGGCGACCAGGTCGCTGCCATGGAGTTGGTACGGGCCGACGGTGGTCAGCACCACCGTCGCGCGTTCCGCCATGGTGCGCAGCGAGGCCGCGTCCTCGGCGTCGGCGACGACCAGCGGCGTGTCGCCCGGCGCGCCGATCTCGTCGCGGACCTGCGCCAGCTTGTCGGCGGATCGGCCCGCCATTGCCCAGCGGCGGACGCCCGCGCCGGCCAGATATTCGGCGACCAGCCGGCCGGTGAAGCCGGTCGCGCCGTAGACGATGATGTCGAACTCGCGTGCCATGTCCATCTCCGTCACGCCGGCCCCGTTTCGGCATCCATGGTGCCGCAAGACCCGATCGCGGCAGCTATGCGGAACGGCGGGTACGAGGACAAGCCCGCCCTGCCGATTACGCCGCGTCCTGGAACTGGAGGCTCGCCAGCCGGGCATAGAGTCCCGACCGCGCGATCAGTTGTGCGTGGCTGCCCTCCTCGACGATCCGTCCCTCGTCCATCACCACGATGCGGTCGGCGCCGCGGACGGTGGCGAGGCGGTGGGCGATGACCAGGGTGGTGCGCGTCGCCATCAGGCGTTCCAGCGCCTCCTGCACCGATCGCTCGCTTTCCGCATCCAGCGCGCTGGTCGCCTCGTCGAGCAGCAGGATGGGCGCATCGCGCAGCAGCGCGCGGGCGACGGTGATCCGCTGACGCTGTCCCCCCGACAGCCGTGCGCCACCCTCGCCCAGGAACGTGTCCAGCCCGTCGGGCAGGCGACGCAGGAAGTCCGCCGCATTGGCGGCCTCGGCCGCATGCCAGAGCTCCTCGTCGCTTGCCTCCCACCGGCCGTAGCGCAGGTTGTCGCGCGCCGACGCGCCGAAGATCACCGTTTCCTGCGGCACCAGCGCGATCCGCGCGCGCACCGCCTGCGGGTCCGCCTCGCGCAGGTCGACGCCGTCGACGGTGACGCGGCCGGCCTCGGGATCGTAGAAGCGCTCGGCGAGCTGGAACAGCGTCGACTTGCCCGCGCCCGACGGCCCCACCACCGCCACCGTCTCGCCCGGCGCCACGGCGAGCGTCAGGTCGGACAAGGCGGACACGTCGCGCCGGGTGGGATAGCGGAAGGTCACGCCCTCGAACGCGATCCGTCCTTGGGACGGGTCTGGCAGCGCGCGCGGGCGGGCGGGCGCTGCGATCTCCGGCCGCTCGGCGATCAGCTCGGCCAGGCGGCCGGCGGCGCCGGCGCCGCGCAGCAGCTCGCCATAGACTTCCGTCAGCGCCGACGCCGCGCCGGCGACGATCGCCCCCGTCAGGACGAAGGCGGCGATCGAACCGCCGGACAGGCGCCCCGCGGACACGTCGCGCGCGCCTTCCCACAGCACCAGCGTCATGGTCCCGAACACCAGCGCGATGACGATCGCGGTCATCACCGCCCGCAGTGCGATGCGGCTCTTGGCGGCGGCGAAGGTCGCCTCCACCGCGGTGCGGAACCGCCCCGCCTCGCGACCTTCCTGCCCGAACGCCTGGACGATGCGCATCGCGCCCAGCGTCTCGGTCACGGTCGCGCCGACCTCCGCCACCCGGTCCTGCGACGTGCGCGACAAGGTGCGCACCCGCCGCCCCATCAGCGCCATCGGCAGGATCATCAGCGGAATGCCGAGGAGCAGCAGCCCGGCCAGCTTCACCGAGATCGCGAACAGATAGACCAGGCCGCCGATGCCCGTCGCGACGTTGCGCAGCACGACCGACACGGTGGACCCGACCACCATCTCGATCTGGGCGGTGTCGCTGGTCAGGCGCGAAGCGATCTCGGAGGGGCGGTTCTCCTCGAAGAAGCGCGGGGACAGCCGCAGCAGGTTGGATTGCACGCCCGCGCGGATGTCCGCCACCACCCGCTCGCCCAGCCAGGACACGAAGTAGAAGCGCACCGCGGTCGCGACCGCCAGCACCGCGACGATCATCAGCAGGTAGCGGAACGACGAGGAAAAGTCGCCCCCGGCGGCACCGAAGCCGCGATCCACGACGCGTTTGAAGCCGTACGGAATGGCAATAGTAGCCGCCGACGTCGTCACCAACGCGGCGAGCGCGGCCGCGATATGGCCGGGGTAGCGGATCGCGTGTCGCCACACGATGGACAGGTTGCCCAACCGGCCGCGCGGCTGGGGATCGGTGGGATCGGCCATGGCGCCGCCTAGCAGCGTGGCCGGGTACGCTCAACGTCCCTGGCCGCTGGAGGTCCGCGACCCGGCCATGTTTACGGCATTGCAGCATGGCTCCGTTAGGGTACGAGGGACGGTGGCCTTGCCGGGCCGGAAGGATACCCGATGCTCTACGACGCCTACGAGATGCAGCGTTCCATGCTGGCCAGTGCCGGCGCGATGGCCGGGTTCGGTGCCGGGTTGTTGCAGAACCCGGCGAACCCGTTCGCCTACTTGGGCGGCGGCGCGGCAATGGGATCGGCGCTGGAGGTCTTCGCCCATGCTGCGGCGCCGCGCGGCAAGCCGGCCTTCGGGCTGCACACCACCACCGTGGCCGGGCGGGAGGTGTCGGTCACCGAGGAGATCGTCCTTCGCAAGCCGTTCGGTCAGCTCAAGCGGTTCCGGCGTGAGGGGGTTGAGGGCGGTCCCAAGCTCCTGATCGTCGCCCCCATGTCGGGCCATTACGCGACGCTGCTCCGCGGAACCGTCGAACGCATGCTGCCGGTGGCCGACGTCCACATCACCGATTGGCGCGACGCCAAGCTGGTGCCGCTCGCCGACGGTCGCTTCGACCTGGACGATTACATCGACTACCTCATGGCCTTCCTTGAAGCCATGGCGGAGGGCGACGCGCCGCGGGCGCACATGCTGGCGGTGTGCCAGCCCTCCGTTCCCAGCTATGCGGCGGCCGCGCTGATGAGCGGCGACGCGCATCCGAACCGGCCGCTCACTCTCACCATGATGGGCGGCCCCATCGACACCCGCGAGGCCCCCACCGCGGTCAACACCCTGGCGACCGAGCGGCCGCACGCCTGGTTCCAGCACAATGCGATCGCGACGGTGCCGGTGACCTATCCGGGGGCGGGTCGACAGGTCTACCCCGGCTTCCTGCAGCTCGCCGGGTTCATGTCGATGAACCTTGGCAACCACATCATCTCGCACTGGGAGATGTACAAGCATCTGGTCCGCGGCGATGGCGAGGGCGCGGACGCGACCAAGGACTTCTACGACGAATATCGCGCGGTGTGCGACATGACCGCGGAGTTCTATCTCCAGACGGTGGACATGGTGTTCCAGCGTCACGCGCTGCCAAACGGCACCATGACGCATCGCGGTCGTAAGGTCGATCCGGGCGCGATCCGCGACATCGGGTTGCTCGCGATCGAGGGGGAACGCGACGATATCTCCGGCCTGGGACAGACCCGGGCGGCGCTGACTCTCGCGACCGGGCTGGGTGAGGAGAAGAAGCGCTACCTCATGGCCGAGGAGGTCGGCCATTACGGCATCTTCAACGGTTCCAAGTGGCGGACGCGCATCGCGCCGGTGCTGGAGGAGTGGATGGCGGCGAACGCCTGACCGCGAACGCGCCGCGCCGGACGACCGGCGCGGCGCGCGCTTGGTGTACCCGGCCTCAGCCGACCCGGTCGACCACCGCGTGACTGGACGATTCGGCGGCGGTGATGGTGCCGCCGAACAGCATCTTCACGCGGCCCGAAACCGACACGTCGGTCTCCCACAGCTCGGCGCTGCTTATGTCGAAGCGGTTCAACCGGGCATCGGCCTTGCCGTTGGGGAACCAGGCCTCGACGCGATTGTCCCACAGCTTGTCGAACGTAGCGCGATCCGTCTCCTCGCTGACCGTACCCGCCAGGCAGGCGAAGAAGTCGTGCCCCTGGCCGACGAACTGCGCCATCGCGTCGCCGCCCTTGGCGATGCGGTTGTCGTGGGCTGAGAACACGAACAGGGCATTGGGCTGATCGTCGTCGGTCTTGACGTTCATCGGCTCCGAATGCTGACCGTCGGTCAGGCCGATCATGATGAACGGGCTGTCCTTCAGCTTCTCGAGGAACTTGGCGGCGACCTCCTGCGGGGAGTCCTGGTTCTCGGGCACGGGCGTGTCTCCTGGTGTGGTTTGCCCGGGAGAACGAGGGGCGGGGGCGAGCGTTCCGCTCGCTCCCGCCCCCGGGATCACAGCACCTCGAACAGCCCGGCCGCGCCCATGCCGCCGCCGACGCACATCGTCACCACGACGTGCTTGGCGCCGCGACGCTTGCCTTCGATGAGGGCGTGGCCGGTCATGCGAGCGCCGGACATGCCATAGGGATGGCCGATCGAGATGGCGCCGCCGTTGACGTTGAGGAGCTCGTCCGGGATGCCGAGCTTGTCGCGGCAGTAGAGGACCTGCACCGCGAAGGCCTCGTTGAGTTCCCACAGGCCGATATCGTCCATCTTGAGGCCGAACCGGTCGAGCAGCTTGGGGATCGCGAAGACGGGGCCGATCCCCATCTCGTCGGGTTCGGTGCCAGCCACCGCCATGCCGACATAGCGGCCGAGCGGGGCAAGCCCGCGGCGCTCGGCCTCCTTCTCTTCCATCAGCACCGAGGCGGACGAGCCATCGGAGAGCTGCGAGGCGTTGCCGGCGGTGATCGTGCCGCCGTCGACCACGGTCTTGAGCGAGGCGAGCCCCTCGGCGGTGGTGTCGGCGCGGTTGCCCTCGTCCTTCGACAGGGTCACCTCCTTGTGGCTGACCTCCTTGGTCTCCTTGTTGATGATCGCCATGGTCGCGGTGACGGGCACGATCTCGTTATCGAACTTGCCGGCGGCCTGGGCGGCGGCGGTGCGCCCCTGCGACTGGAGGCCGTAGGCGTCCATCGCCTCGCGGCCGATGCCGTAGCGCTTGGCGACCACCTCCGCGGTCTGGAGCATCGGCATGTAGATGGTCTTGTGCATCGCCAGCAGCTCGGGATCGGGCGCGACGTTCATCTTGGGGGTCTGCACGAGGCTGATCGAGTCGACGCCGCCGCCGATCACCACGTCCATATTATCGGTGACGATCTGCTTGGCGGCGGTGGCGATCGCCATCAGCCCCGATGCGCACTGGCGGTCGAGCGACATGCCCGACACGGTCGTCGGCAGCCCGGCGCGGAGCAGCGCGGTACGGGCGATGTTGCCGGCCTGGTGCCCCTGCTGGAGCGCGGCGCCGTAGACCACGTCATCGACCTCGCCGCCCTCGATCCCGGCGCGCTCCACCGCGGCCTTGATCGCGTGGCTGGCGAGGGTCGGGGAGGGCAGGTTGTTGAAGGCGCCGCGATAGGCGCGGCCGATGGGCGTGCGGGCGGTGGAGACGATAACGGCGGAACGCATGAAGACTACTCCCGATGTTGGCGAAGTATGTGCGGCCTATGCAAAGGCCTGGCTGATCCACTCGGCAATGAGGGCGGGCTTGTCGGCGCCTTGGATCTCGACCGTGAACGTAGTGGTCTGTTGGAACTGGCCGGGGCGCTTCTCCTCGAAGCTCAACAGCTTGAAGCGACCTCTTACCTTGCTGCCCGAACGGACCGGGGTCAGGAAACGGACCTTGTTGCCGCCGTAGTTGACGCCCATCGTCACCCCGGCGAGCCTGGGGGCGTCGGGGGCCTTGGACAGTAGCAGTGGCATCAGCGAGAGCGTGAGGAACCCGTGCGCGATCGTGCCGCCGAACGGGGTTTGGGCGGCGCGGTCGGGATCGACATGGATGAACTGGTGGTCGCCGGTCGCCTCCGCGAACCGGTCGATCATGGCCTGCGTGACCTCGACCCAGTCACCGACCGTTTCTGTCCCGATGCTCCTCGTCATCTCGTCCACGGTCACGGCGGTTCCCCTTCCGACCCCCAAAGGCTAGAGCGCGGGCATCCATAGGCAGGGGTTCGCCCCCTTGCCAAGCCCCGCCCTGACCGGAAGATCGAAGATGGCCACTGCCGTAGCGTCCGACCCCCGCGCCTCCATGGCGAAACTGTACCGGGCGCCCGAACCCGATGTTCTAAAGCCGCTGCTGGACCGCGCCGCCCTGCCTGCCGACTCGCGCGCGCGGGTGCTGGGGCACGCGTCGGGGCTGCTCGCCGACCTGCGAGAAGCGCAGAACCGGGGCTGGGTGAACCAGTTCCTGCAGCAATACCGGCTCAACTCGTCGGAGGGCGTGGCGCTGCTCAGCCTTGCCGAGGCGTTCCTGCGCGTGCCCGACCCGGAGACCGCGGACCTGCTGATCGCCGACAAGATCGGCGACGCCGACTGGCGCCAGCATACGGGTCAGTCGAACAGCCGTCTGGTCAACACCGCGACCTGGGGCCTTGTCATGGGTCGTGCGCTGGTGGGCGAGGGCGAGGGCGGGCCGCTGAAGCGGCTGATGCAGCGCGCGGGCGAGCCGTTCGTCCGCCAGGCGGTGGGCGCGGCGATGCGGATGATGGGCGAGATCTTCGTGATGGGCCGCACCATCGAGGAGGCCGCCCGCCGGATGAGGAAGCCCGAGAACAAGGGTTTCACCGCCAGCTTCGACATGCTGGGTGAGGCGGCGCGGACGCACGACGACGCCCACCGCTATTTCAAGGCGTACGAGGACGCGATCGACGCGGTCGGGGCGGATGCGGCGTCGGGGCATTCGGTGTCGGTCAAGCTGTCGGCGCTCCACCCCCGCTACGAGGTCGCGCGCTGGGACGAGTGCGTACCGGCGCTGACCGCGATGCTGGAGAGCCTGGCCCTCCAGGCCGCGGGCAAGGGCATCGCGCTGACCGTCGATGCCGAGGAGAGCGAGCGGCTGGAGATGAGCCTGGACATCATCGGCACCGTCGCCGCGTTGCCGAGCCTGAAGGGCTGGGACGGGTTCGGGATGGCGGTGCAGGCATACGGCAAGCGTGCGCGGCCGGTGGTCGCCTGGGCGAACGGGCTTGGGCGGCTGATGAACGTCCGGCTGGTCAAGGGCGCCTACTGGGATTCGGAGATCAAGCGGACGCAGGTCGAGGGGCTGGCCGACTATCCGCTGTTCACCCGCAAGGCGGCGACCGATGTGTCGTACCTGGCGGTGGCGCGCGACATGCTGGAGGCGGAGAACATCCGCCCCGCCTTCGCCAGCCACAACGCGCTGACGGTGGCGACGATCATGGAATGGGCGGGCAACGGCCGCGACTTCGAGTTCCAGCGGCTCCACGGCATGGGCGAGGGGCTGTACGAGCGGCTGGTGCGAGAGCAGGGCTACCATACCCGCATCTACGCGCCGGTGGGCGGGCATCGCGACCTCCTGGCCTACCTCGTCCGGCGATTGCTGGAGAACGGGGCGAACTCGTCGTTCGTCCACCAGCTCGCCGACGAGCGATTGTCGGAGGCGGACATCCTTGCCGATCCGGTGGCCAAGATCGCCAAGGTGGGGGGTACGCGACACCCGTCGATCCCGCTGCCGGTCGACCTGTTCAAGGCGGCCGACGGGCACCGCAACTCGGGTGGCATCGACCTTAGCGACCGGCCGACGCTGGAGGCGACGGTTGCGGCGGTAACGAAGCCGGCCGACCTCGCGGTCAAGGCGGACACGCTGGGCGAGCGGGCGCAGGCGGCGGTCACCGGCGCGATCGACCGCGCCGAGGCGGCGTTCCCGGCATGGACCGCGACCCCGGTCGATGCGCGCGCCGCGTGCCTGGAGCGGCTGGCCGACCTGCTGGAAGAGCACCGCGACGAACTGATGGCGATCTGTGTCCAGGAGGCGAAGAAGACGGTGCCGGACTCGATCGGCGAGGTGCGCGAGGCCGCCGATTTCTGCCGATACTATGCGGTCGAGGCGCGGCGGCGGCTCGGGTCGGTCGAGCTGCCGGGGCCGACGGGGGAGCGCAACACGCTTCATGTCGAGGGCAGGGGCGTGTGGGCGACGATCGCACCATGGAACTTCCCGCTCGCGATCTTCCTGGGCCAGTGCGCCGCGGCGCTGGTGACGGGCAACACGGTCGTCGCCAAGCCGGCGCCGCAGACGCCCGCCATCGCCAAGCGCGCGGTCGAGCTGGCGCACGAGGCCGGCGTCCCAAGGGACGCGCTGATCCTGGTGCCCGGCGGGCCGGAGGTCGGGTCGGCGATCACGAGCGACCCGCGCGTCATGGGCGTCGCCTTCACCGGCTCGACCGCGACCGCCAAGCGGATCGCGCGCGCCCTCGTCGCTGACGACGATCGCCCGATCGTGCCGCTGATCGCCGAGACCGGCGGCATCAACGCGATGATCGTCGACAGCACCGCGCTGCCCGAGCAGGTGGTCGCGGACGTGGTCGCCTCCTCGTTCCGGTCGGCGGGGCAACGCTGCTCCGCGCTTAGGCTGCTGCTGGTGCAGGAGGAGGTCGCCGACGGGGTGATCGCGATGCTGCGCGGAGCCATGGACACGCTGACGATCGGCAACCCCGCCGATCCCGCGACGGACGTCGGCCCGGTGATCGACCAGGCGAGTTACGACAAGCTGATGGGCTATCGCGAGCGGATGCGGTCGCGCTGGCTGCATACCGTCGAGGCGCCGGGCGACATGCTGTTCGTGCCGCCGACCATGATCCGGTTGGACTCGGCGGACGACCTGCGCGAGGAATGGTTCGGCCCGATCCTCCACGTCGCGACCTGGAAGGCGGGGGCGCTGGCGGAGACGGTCGCCCGCGTCAACGCCAAGGGCTACGGCCTGACGATGGGCCTGCACAGCCGCATCGCGCGCGCCGCCGAGCTGGTCGAGGCGACGGCGGCGGTCGGCAACCTCTACGTCAACCGCTCGATGATCGGCGCGGTGGTGGGATCGCAGCCGTTCGGGGGCGAGGGGCTGTCGGGCACCGGGCCCAAGGCGGGGGGACCGCACTACCTGTACCGGTTCGTGGGTGAGCGGGCGGTGTCGGTGGACACGACCTCCGCCGGCGGCAACGCGACGCTGCTGTCGCTGGAGGAGGGCGGGATCTAGTTTCGCCTGCGCCCGGGCGATCACCGGATGCCGTCAAGACTCGCGCGCGCGAGTCTTGACGTGGATCAGGAGAAGTGGTCGCCTCGCCTCTCGAGCATAAAGGAGAGTCGCCGTGCACGGACTGGTTCTGCTCCTCCTCCCACTCCTTCCGTTCGCGTCCTCGCCCGCGCAGTCGCCGGTGGCGGCTACCGGTGACCGCTATCTGGTGTCGTTCCAGATCGACGACGGTGATCGCACGATCGGCCGACCGCAGTTTGTAATGACCGGCGATAGCACCGCGACCATCGTCCACTCAGCGGCGGGCGGCTATTCGCTGAAGTCGCGCATCGAGCCCGCTGGCCCCGGCGATGGTGATCGCGTTCGGCTGAACAACGAGCTCTATCTGCCGAGCGGCGGACGATGGTCGCTGATCGGTCGACCGACGCTGACGTCGCTCGTCGATCAGCCTGTATCCGTGACGATGCCCGGCGTCGCCGGACGACCGCTCAGGCTCAAGGTCACGGTGAGCCGCGACTTCGCCGCCAAATCCGCGACACCGGGTGGTTCGAGCGCAACGTCTGTACGGCCGCCAAACTGAACGCATAGGCCGCCACGATGACTCAGCCGGTCAAGATCGCCGCTGTTGCGCAGTCCGAGACGGACAGCGCCGATGGTTGCTGCAAGCCGTGCGCCGCCATGACGTGCTGTTCCAGCGGGCCGATCTGCTGTGCGGATTTTACCGTGTGTCCCGGCGGTAGCTGCTGTACCTGATCCGCGGCAGGCCGATCGCGCGCAGGTTCAACGCGGTCGCCGTCAGGACGGCGACCGGCCGAAGTCGATCTTGATCCGGACCCACGCCCCGATCATCGGCTTGCCGCCACGCCGCGGAGGACGGACGCGGAACTGCCAGGCGGCCTGGCGCATCGCGCTGCCCAGCCGCGAGCCGACCGGCGATTCGCCCAGTACCCGGCAATTCTCGACCCGGTAGTCGGGCACCGTGCGGCAGGCGATCAGCGCCCAGGCGCCCGGCGGGGCGCCGTTCGGGAGATAGCCGTCGAGCTCCGCATCGGTCGGCTCGCGCTGCCATTCGGCATTGTAGAGGCGCTGGCCGCCGGGTCCTTCGCCGGGGCCATAAGGGGCCACGCTGTCGGGGCCGCTATCCTCGCCCGCCTCGCCGGCACGGCCGCGCGCGGGCATGCGCGACAGGTCGGCGGCATCGGCCAGCGCCCGGTCGCCGAACATCGACAGGTCGACCGACGGCGCGGGGAGCGGGACCGGCGGCGGCGGCGCACTGGCGGGCGGAGGCGGCGCGGCGTCGGCGGCGCGGCGCCGGGCGGCGGTGGCGCTGGGGCGCTCGGGCGCGGGTTGCGGACCGGGGGCGATGCTGAACGTCTCCAGCGGCGGCACCGGCTCCCGACGCGGGGCGAGCGAGGGGGCAAGGCGGAGCAGCAGCAGCGCGATCAGGAGGTGCGCCGCGACCGCCAGCGCGACGGAGGCCGATCGGCGACGGAGGGAGGGTTGGCCGCCGGTCGCCGGGCGGCGAAGGATCGACCGCATCGCCGGGCGCGCCTACGCGCCGCCGCCGGGCAAAGATAGTGGCTAACTTCCATCAACACCGCCGCTCGCCAGGGACCCGCGGCGGCGGTCGCGGTGTTGAGCCGCCATGCCCCGCATCGCCGCAGCCGACCTGACGATCGCCGATGCCGGCCCGCGGAACCCGGCGGCGGTGTTGCCGCTCGACCATCACCGATCCAGCAAGGAGCCGACATGAACAAGGACGCGATCACGTCGAAACAGGCGATCACCGCCGCCATCGCCTTTGCCGGGACTCTGGCGCTCGCCGCCGGTTCCGCTGCGCTGGCCCAGACCGCGCGCGGCCCGCTGCGGCAGGAGGCGCGGTTCGACCATCAGGTCACCGGCGTCGCGGTGACGGAGGACGGGCGCCGCTTCGTCAACTTCCCGCGCTGGACCGACGACGCGCCGGTCTCGGTGGCCGAAGTGCTGCCCAACGGATCGATCCGCGCCTACCCGGACGAGAAATGGAACAGCTGGCGCAACGCGCGCGCCAACGAACTGCCGGTCGCGGACTATTTCGTCTGCGTCCAGTCGATCGTGCCGGACGGGCACGGCAATCTGTGGGTGCTCGATCCCGGCGCGCCGGGCAACGAGAAGATCCTGGAAGGCGCGCCCAAGCTGGTCCGCATCGACCTGAAGACCAACCAGGTGACCAAGGTGATCCACGTCGCGCCGGACGTGGCGCTGCAGGGCACCTACCTCAACGACATCCGCTTCTCGCCCGACGGCCGGATCGGGTACATCACCGACAGCGGCACGCGCGGGGCGATCATCGTGGTCGACCTGGAGAGCGGTCGCGGCTGGCGCGCGCTGGACGGTCACCCCTCGACGCAGGTCGACAAGAGCGTGACGGTGACGATCGACGGCAAGCCGCTGAAGCGACCCGACGGCCGCCAGCCGGCGTTCGCGTCGGACGGGATCGCGATCTCGAACGACGGGCGGACGCTCTACTACCAGGCGCTGACCGGCAAGACGCTCTATTCGATCGACACCGACCTCTTGAAGCAGAACGTCGTCGAACCGCGCCGGGGCGAGGGGGTGAGGACGGTGGCGCCCACCCACGTCGCCGATGGCTTGTGGATGAGCAAGGCTGGCGTCCTCTACATTACCTCCCCGTCCGATTACTCGATCACCCGGCTGAACGGATCCACCACCGAGAAGGTGCTGACCGACAGGCGGCTGCGCTGGCCGGATACCTTCTCCGAAGGGCCGGACGGGCGGATGTACGTGACCGCCAGCCACATCCAGGACACGCAATGGTTCACGCCGGGCGCGCCGCCGTCGATCAGGACCGAACTCTTCTCCTTCCCGGGAGTGAAGTGATGCCGCTACGCTACGCGCCGGAGATCGAGACGCCCGCGGCGGGCGAGCAGCAGACCATCGAGGGCATCGTGCGGGGTATGACCGAGCAGTCGGAGACGGTCGAGGAGCGGGACGGCCGTGCGGTCCGCGCGAGCCATGCCAAGAGCTCCGCCTGCGCGGTCGGCACGCTGACGGTTGCGGATGGACTGCCGCCTGAACTGGCGCAAGGCCTGTTCGCGACGCCAGGCAGCCATCCGGTCGCGGTTCGGTTCGCGCAGGGCCCCGGCGAGACGCTGGGCGACCGCGTCTCCACCCATCGCGGCATGGCGATCAAGGTGTTCGGGGTGAAGGGCGAGAAGCTGCCCGGCCACGCCGGCGACGTGCAGGATTTCGTGCTCGCCTCGGGCCCGACCTTCCCGTCGGGGACGCCCGCGGGCTTCCTGCGCGACGGTACCGCGATCGGCAAGGCCACCGCCACGCCCGAGGGGTTCAAGAGCGCAGTGTCGAGCATGGCGCGCAACCTCAACCGGGTGCTCGGCGCGGTCGGTCTGGAGAGTGCCACCGCCGATTTCTTCGGCCACCCGTACAGCCATCCGCTGGTCGAGACCTATTTCAGCCAAGCGCCGATGCGCTGGGGCGACTACGTCGCCAAGGTGGCAGCGTTCCCGGTGTCGGCCGCGCAGCACGCGCTGAAGGACTGGCGGCTGGACCCGCACGAGGACGAGGACGGGTTCCGCCACGCGACGGTGGCCTTCTTCGGCGAACACGACGTGCTGTTCGAGTTGCGCGCGCAGCTATGGACGGATGCGGACCGCCAGCCCATCGAGGACGCATCGGTCGAGTGGAAGCAGGACGAGGCGCCGTTCCGGACGATCGCGACGATCAGCCTGCCGCGCCAGGACGCCTACAGCCCGGAGCGGGTCCGCTACTTCGACGAGGCGTTGGTCTTCCGTCCGGCGCACAGCCTAGCCGCGCACCGACCGTTGGGCGGCGTGATGCGTGCGCGGTTGCAGGTGTACCAGGCGCTCTCCGCCTTCCGGCACCGCGAGACCGGTGTGGCGGAGGCGAAGCCATCGCGCATCGAGGAAATACCGGCGTAGCCATCGCAGGCGCGATCGCCACCCGGTTCCACCGTCCTGCCAGGTTCGTCCCGGCATCTGCGCCGCTGAAAGACAGGCCGTGCCTCGGCATGCGAGTCGGCGATACCGCGACGGTCCGGCGGGACGAGAAGGGCGAGCCTTGAGCGTCTAAGATGCCCGGTGGTGTCGCGCGGTCGCGGCTGATGATGGTGCACGCTTCCACCGCGACGTTCACGACCCGCTTACAGACGCGGGCCGGGCGCGTGAACGTAGTCACCGTTCGTCGGCCAATGGCGATCATCAGGGCCGAGCCGGTACCACACCACCGGCGGACCGCGACTGCGTCAGGCTGTACCGACGAGGCGACCTAGGCGCCGTTCGTCGCCCTTGGTACGGGCCGAGGCCGTGACCGATCGCGGTCGATCGCCAGCGACACGGACCCGCGCCATTGGCAAGGCGGCCACTGGGCGCTTGCCGCGGCCGCGCCGCTCCGCTTTGATGGCGGTGGGAGAGGGATGTGAGCATGCGAGATTGGATCGACGGCCTGGGACGCACGGTGGCGGGCATCCTCGACCCGCACGGCCCGGCGACTGCCGGCGCGGCGGCGAGCTACGCGCCCGGCGATTACAGCATTCACTTCTTTCTTCAGCTCGCGGTCATTCTTCTGACGTGCCGGCTGGTCGGATGGCTGGGCCGCCGGCTGCTCGGCCAGCCGCAGGTAGTCGGGGAGATGATCGCAGGCGTGGTGCTGGGGCCCTCGCTGCTCGGGCTGCTGCTGCCGGGCGTGCAAGGCGCGATCTTCCCCAAGGAAACGCGCAGCGTGCTCTACGCGGGCGCGCAGCTCGGCGTGGGATTGTACATGTTCCTGGTCGGCACCACCCTGCGCCTGGACCATTTCCGCACCAAGGCGCGCGCCGCGTCGATGGTGTCGATCGCGGGCATCGCGGTGCCGTTCGCGATCGCGGCGGCGCTGACGCCGCCGCTGCTCGGGATCCCCGGCCTGTTCGCGACGGGGATCGGGCAGGGCAGCGCTACGCTGTTCCTAGGTGCGTGCATCGCCCTGACCGCATTTCCCATGCTGGCCCGGATCATCAACGAGCGCGGGTTGGCGGACTCGGCGCTGGGCACGCTGTCGCTGACCGCGGGCGCGTTCGACGATGCGGTGTCGTGGTGCGTGCTGGCGATCGTGCTCGCGACCTTCGGTGGCGGACCGGGGGTGGCGGTGCTGGCGATCGGCGGCGGGCTGCTATGGGCGGCGTTCGTGATCCTGGCGGGGCCGCGGCTCCTCGCCCCGCTGGCCCGGGTGGTGGAGCGGGAGGGTGAGATGAGCCTTACCATCTTCG
>Ga0325400_1001232_pt1 | contig 20768 bp, 17 predicted proteins | sample PopdelMetagenome_2_FD_205662 | JGI IMG/M metagenome (GOLD analysis project Ga0325400, IMG submission 205662) | Populus deltoides microbial communities from Bellville, Georgia, United States - Xylem-PdKOR-R1 | ecosystem: Host-associated > Plants > Phyllosphere > Stem > Wood/Secondary xylem...
AAAAAACTTGTATAATATATATATATATATATATATATATATATATATATATATTCACTAATTATACAAGTAATACGAAGAATGCTTGATACTTCTAACGCATAGTAAAACACTACAAAAGATATTTTATTTTCTTTGTGGATCCGAAAAGGTGAGAGATGGCTAAAAAAAGTAGTTTTATTGCCAACTGGGAAATTAATCTTAATTATTGCAATTAATTAAAAGAACATATATCGGTGTAGAAAAAGAGGACATTATATTATAATTCTTTTCCCTCTTCCTCTGGGAAATTTATGGAACAATTAACAATCTGATTCTGGATTGATTTATTTATTTGTCCATAAAAAAAAAAAAAACCCTCCACGCCATCTACTCTGCAATAGCAGTAAGTTTAGGCATGGAGCCAAGCGTGGGTGCATCGCGTGGCACCAACTGACCCTGTGCCATCACCAGCGACTTGTAGATCTCAATGATCATCTTCTCATCATACTCCTTGATTGGGCGGGCACCAAAGGCACCAATCCCATCGCCGTACCCTCCAGTACTTATCGCCCTGGATTTAGCAATCCCAAGCATCATCTTCACGTAGGCATCCCGTAGCCAGACAAAAAACCTCTTTGGAGAAGACATTTTCAAGGCTTTAAGCTTCGGCTTGACCTTGATCCGCCAAGCAAACCTCCTCCTCCTCCTTGAAGTAGTGCTAACCGAACCCAGCTCCACCGGCCAACTCCTCCGAGTCCGACCTGACCCATTTATCCTCTCGTACCCTCTCCTGCTCCAGTATTCTTTCATCTTCGTGTATATCCTAGCAGAAACACCTTTCATACTCTCACACACACACACACACACACCTGTGTATGTGTTTCCGGTTTTTTTTGGCTTCTCTTTAGTTTTTTGCAGTTTATGTGAGAGAATTATGGGGCAGAGAGAGGAAGGAGGAGGATGGTTGAAAGTTGTACACAAGTACACTACTTATATACCAATTAATTCTCTCACATAAACTGCGTAAAAATAAAGAGATAAACCAAAAGAAATCAGAATCACACGTGTGTGTGTTTTTTTTTTGTTTTTTTGTTTTTTTTAATGTTTTTAATGTTAAATGTATTATGTACATCTCGCGTACCTGAAACAGAAGATCTTGGCCCTTGGATTCTGGTTCGGATCAGTTGATGTAAATAGTTGTTGTCCACACTGTTTAGTTACCTGTCTTATCCCAAATACCACTGTCTTTTCTTAAACCGAAGAAAATTATCTCACGTGTTTGAAATTTCAATATTTTTTATTTGTAAATAAATTAAGATTTTATTTATTAAAATTTATTTTTAATAGCAATAAAGGTAAAAAAATTATTATATTTTATATAACAATTAATTTAACACATTATATTTATTTCGAACTATCTTCAAATGAAAAAAAAAACTTTCTTTCTCAATTTAAAAAGGATATCTCTTTTTTTTAAAAAAAATTAATATTTTTTTAGTATTTTTAAATTATTTTGATATACTAATATCAAAAATAATTTAAAAAATAAAAAAAATATATTATTTTAATATAAAATAAAAAATATTTTAAAAAATAATTACAACCTAATTCAAGAGACGCTTTAAATATACGAGTACATCAAGTTTTCATCAACTATAGACACAGTAAAGCGATATTTAATGGTGACCGTATTGAGGGATCTAAAAGTCAGTGTCATAGCGGCAGTCGCCATCTTTCTTTTTAATCGGAGCTAGGTCTGATGAGCCCCACTTTTAGCACGTCAAGGAATTGGTTTTCAATTTTAGCTTTTGTAGAAATAGGCATGGCTGTAGGGCCGCACCTTAACTGGCTCGGCGGCTTCCCTTGCCGGAGGGAGCTCTGTGGGTTTCTTGGAAACATCAGCATAGGCTTCTAGTCAGGGCTGCATGTCCTCATGAACTTGTAGCTGATTTTCTTGCTCCGTTGTCTGCAAACAAAGTGCGAAAACCGAGCCTCCTTGCCTTATTTCTTTAGTAGTGGTTTCTAAGGGCGCAGATTGAATTGTCTGCGTATCCATGGCTTGTGACATCCTAGCTTGATTATTCCATTGGAATTCCTTTTCATTTGCTTCCAATTACAAATCAATGGTCCTGGTTGGTTCTGTTGGAAACAGATTGCAGAAACAAAAATGAAGAAGATTTGTATGAGATAATTGGTAGACCTACAGAGCAATACAAAAGATGTCTTTTATTATTCTTCTTTTCTTCAATACAAAAACAGAATGGAGGAGTACTCTATATAACAAGGACTAATTTAATGAAATCTCTTCTATCTAAGAAAAACCAAGAGAACTTTGATTCATTAAAGCTAACAATTAATGACATTGAAAATTATAAATTAAATTTTAATACTCCCTCTTGATTTGTATTTTTAAGAAACTCCTTGAATTGTTGGAACTTTTTAACTAGAACAGCTTTCGAAAGACGTCTGCAGAATAATTATTTGTATTGATAAACTTCAATTGTGTCTCTTTCTTGCTATCCATGTCTCTGATAAAATGATGCCTTAACTCTGTATGTTTTGATCTTGCATGAAAAACTGGATTCTTGGTCATTGCAATTGCTAACATGTTATCACATAATATAACAGTAAGATCAAGGACTTTTTACTGCAAATCAGAAAGAATACTTCTCAACCACACTGACTGACATACCGCTTCATTTGTAGCAATGTATTCTGCTTCTACAGAAGACAATGCTATAGAATTCTATTTCTTTGAGCACCATGAAATTATATTTGTTATTCCTATCATCATAGCTTCCAGCTCGATCACTGTTAGAAAAACCAATCAACCTGTTATCTTTTTGTTTCTTATACAGGATTCCATGATCCTTTTTTCCTCAAAGATATTGCAGGATTCTTTTTGTTGTTGCAAAATGAAGTCTACTAGGATCCTCTATAAATCTGCAAATAATACTTATTGAAAACAGTAAATCATGTTTTAATATTGTGAGATAGATTAAAGATCCAACAAGACTTTGAAAAATATTTGAATCCATTTTAGCAACACTATCATTCTTTTGTAACTTCTCATTTGATGCCATAAAAGATGTTACTGGTTTACATTGTGACATGTTGAATTTCTTGAAAAGATCTGTAACATACTTTTCTTATGAAATAAAAATTTTTCCTAGATATTGCTTCACTTGAATGTCAAGATAATATCTCATCAATCCAAGATCTGACATTCTGAGTTCTTTCATCATAGCATTCTTGAATTCTGCAACTATATCTTTACTTGTTCTTGCATATATTAGATCATCAACATAGAGACTGCTTATTGGAAAGTCTTCTTCTTTTTTCCTCACATAGAGTGATGGTTCAGATTAACTTCTTTCAAATCTATTCTGATGAAAATATAGATCAATTTTGTTGTTCCATGCTCTTAGTTCTTGTTTTAATCCATAAAGAGCTTTATAAAGTCTATAAACTTTTTCTTTTCTTTCCTTTTAATTCATATCCTAGGGGCTGCTCAACATAGACTTCTTCATGCAATTCTCTATTAAAAAATGCTAACTTAATATCAAGTTAAAAAACCTACAATTGAAGTTATGCAGATAAGGCAATAATTATTCTGATTGTTTCCAATCCTTGCAATAGGCATAAAGGTTTCTGTAAAATCAACTCCATGCTGTTGTGAGGAGCCTGTTGCAACAATTCTAGCCTTATGCTTCAGAATATTGTTATCCTCATTGTATTTAATCTTGAACACCCATTTTAAGCCCACTACCTTCTTTCTTTTTTTTTTTTGAGATCAACTAACTTTCATGTTTGATTCTTTTCAATACTTATCATCTTCTTATTCATATCTTTCCTTCATTCTTTTTTTCTTACTACTTCTTTAAAATTTTAAGGTTCACCTAGAAAGAAAGCAACATGACAAGGGTTGTAAATGTTAGTTAATGGTTGAAATCTCTTTAAAGGATATCGTAGGATTCTTTTTGCTGCTGCAAAATAAAGTCTGTTAAGATCCTCCATAAATCGGAAATAATACTAACTGAAAACAATATATCAAGTCTTGAATTTGAGAGATAGATTAAAGATCTAACAAGACTTTAAAAAATCTGTGGATCCACCTTAGCGGCATTATCATTATTGAATATTAACATTGATATGCACACACAATTAATTAACTCTTCCCTCTCATATTATTTAGTTTACATGTTCCACACACACACACACACACTAGTTATACAGTGGTTATAGAAGTCCAATGTAGGCAAGACTTTGGATGAAGCTAAACTTCATCCTTAAGATAGGATTACATCAAATCAGAGTTGTAACGGGATTTAAACAACAAAAGTATCGGTAACAGATTCTCTTGAATTTTCAATAGTAGCATTATCCATTATATGCCCCCTCAAAATTGTGATGCCATTAAGCAGATTAATCTTACTACACAAATATCGCGTTCTTTATCGAGATAGAGATTTGGTAAGCAAATTGGCTAACTGGTCTTGTGTGTGCACATGTCAGACTTGAAGGCACCCTTGACTGACCAGATCATGTACAAAATGAAGATCAATCTAAATGTGTTTCATGCGCGTGTGATTGACAGGATTGAAGCTTAGATATGTAGCACCAAGAACGTCACACAACAGCATTGGAGTCTGTGGAAATAAGAGACTAAGTTCAGTGAATAGGATCTACAGCCACTGAGTTTCAGAGGCAGCATTTGCTAGTGCACGATATTCAACTTTTGTAGAAGAGCGAGCAATTGCTCTTTGTTTGTTTGATTTCCAAGAGATTGGCATAACCCTGAGAAAATATATATAGGCAGAAGTGGAGGTTCAATCATCGAGGTTTCCAGCAAGTCAGCATCAGAGAAAGTATTAAAGGCAAGAGTAACAACTTTAGAGATTTGAATGCCATAAAAGATAGTCTGCTTCAAATAACACAGGAGATGTTTTGTTGCAATCCAGTGATTTTGAGATGCTTTGTGCATGAATTGTAAAAGTTTGTTGACAGCAAAGCAAATATCTAGACATGTGAATGAGAGATATCAAAGGCTCTCGATAATGCTGCGAAACAAAGAGCTATCCGTGGGTGTTGTGCTATCCTGTAAGTGAAAGGAATGACTAGTTGAAAGGAGAGCAGATACATCTTTAGCACCCAATATATTTCCATGGGATAGATGTAATGCCCCACACTTTTATATGTGATTATAGTTACTTTCCTACGATTTGGTACGTAAAAATACAGGTAATTTTTTTTTTCCAGTTCTTGTATATAAGTCTATCAAAATTTCCACTGAAATTTCAGCAGAGTCTCCCCTATACCAGAAGTTCCCAAGTTATTGACATATACCCTGTTTACACTTCTAATATCTTACATCTTTTAACTCAATCACGAACCAATCATCGTGGGTCTCAATCCCACAAACATCATCATCATCATCACAACCACAACATATATAACATACATTAAACAACAAATATCATTATTGGGGAATAAATGAGATAAACACGCGTACATGAAACATGATTATATGAATTTCAGAATTAAGTTCATCTATTCAAGTTTAAACATCAATTATACAAATTAAGTTATATAAAAGTTGTAATATTACAAAATACAAGGGTATACTCCCTAGAACCTAAACTATAAAAAGTGAACATAAGCGAGGATCTACTCCTGTCGTGCATGCGATGGTTCTAGAACAAAAGACATATTATTGAAACATGAAAATCATAATAATATAGCAACACAAATATCCAACAATTTAAGAAGACAAACATGCATTCATATTTTATTCACTTCTCCCTTCTGGTTTTCATTAGAAACTCTTTCTTCTTCAATTACTAAAAACAGTTTCCATTTTCATTATCAACCTCCATTCAAGATTTCATAAGATCAACCATGATCATTTTTGCTTAACACATTACTGATACCAATTTCATGGTATCTTCATCACCCCGTAGGAGTCAATGCAAGGTGATCCCCCTACCCGGGATCCTATATATACTAAATATATGCTGGCCAATACATGATGATCCTCTTATGTGGGATCCTAACATACGCTAGTCGAAACACATATTACACTTCTCATATTTTCTTTGTTAGTGGTACTCCTATCATTTGGCAATGCATACAAGGGTAATTCATCTTGAACACACACATACATTCATAATACTATTCAAAATAACATCATTACACCAACTTCCATCATTTCACATAATATCCAACGTTGCCAATTCGCATCTCACATTATTAACATATTAAATTCTTGAATTTAACTAAAAAACTTAGGTGAGGATCACCTATCTGTTGTAGAAGCTCTACTCGTGCTCCCTTGCTGTTGTTATTGCACCACACCGGTGGTCCCTCCTACAATCACAGGCTCATCTCATAAATTTTCCTCATTCAACGATATGTTTTATAATAATCATATCAATAACTAATAGATCTTTCTTTCAATATTTTCTTTCTTTATATTTTACATTTTTCTTATTAATGTTGTCATCCTTTATCCAACCATAGTTATCATTCCTTTCTTTATATTTGAACTGTTACTATTAAAATCTTGACCTGTTACTATTTAAATCTTGAACTATTACTGTCTAACTATTACTGTCTAGACATTAAACTGTTAATGTCCAACCGTTACTGTCTTGACATTGAATTGTTATTGTCCAATCTCTCCTTATTTTTTTAACTATATCTAGAGTTATAGAGCTTCGTTTCAAGCGAGATTGGTCTCATTGGAAAGCTAAGACACGAGGCTACAAGTTTTCTGAAGGAAGGAGAGCCCAGTTCTGCCTCTAAGACAGTTAAAATTGCTCATCAACAAACATTGGACTATTACTGCCAACTGTTACTGTCTTGACATTGAGTTATTACTGTCTGACCTCTCCTCAGATTTTTAACTATATCTAGAGTTATAAAACTCTGTTTCAAACGAGAGTGGTCTCGTTGGAAAGCTAAGACACGAGGCTACATGTTCTCCGAAGGAAGAAGAACTCATTTCTACCTCTAAGGTAGTCAAAATTGCTTATCAACTAATCAGTCCTACTGTTTTACAGAGTTAATCATGACCCAGTTTCAGATAGTGACCCATAACTGGAGTTTTACAGCTTTAAATTGAGCAAGACCAATTTCCTTAATTAGATAACATCCAAAACTACAATTATTATGAAGAACCTGATCTTAATTCTCTCATCCTCCTACTCAAATTCTCTCTAAAAGTTAGGAGACAAATCTCTCCAGATTCATCAACCTTTCCATTTACACACAACATCCATAATTTAACTTTTTCTCTTTTATCTCAACCCCTAGCCATATCACATACCATTTAAGAGTGTCAAAAATATCTTTTTAAGAGCCAATTTATCTTATTTATTTCAATCTTCCCTTTTAACGTCAAAATAAAACATTCTTATCGATTTTACAAACTTTCTGAACAATATTCTTCTAAACACAATCCTTGACATCTCAGCATGCATTTTTTTTTCATTTTAGCACAATTAAATACACGTCATTAAGCTAAATATGTCAAATTAAACATCCTCCCGCTTTGATGCATAATTGATCGAAAGCATGGCCTTAAGGAACCAGGAGTTCCCTTATTTTTTTCATGCTAATTTCATTCAATTCACACATACATTCACTTAAAAAAAACAACCTATTATAATAAATTCATTAAGGAAAACCACAATTCCCCATTTTTCTCTTTGCTCTTTATATGGTCGGCTAACTTTCCTTGCCCCCACTCATGTGGCTAGCTTTTTATATCACTCTGAGTTATCCTTAGATATTAGGATAACAAACACAATAACCTTATACATTTTTATTTTTATTTTTATTTTTATTTTTACTTTTACTTTTAATTTTGAAGAGGTATTTACCACCTTAAACATACACTTTCAGGGCTGTCACAGCAGCTCCAAGGTCTCTAAAAAATTAAGTCTTTCTAATGCTTAATTTCCATTTAATTTTATGGTTGTTTTAGTTCACACAAAACCAATTTTGACAACATTTTCAATCAACCATAAATAACAAACGAATAATATTTCAAACAATCCATACGGTCAAGTTATAATGCATTATTATGAGTATACATATCCAAATATCAACTTCATCAGATGGTGAAATTTTCATAAACATGGGTTTAACCAAACTGACCTCTATTATTCCTGATCTCTATACCGAGTGTTTGCTCCTGATCTCTATTGTTCAGAATCTAGACAACATTAGGAAGAACAACATATCCAAATTATAGCCTGATCCAACGGTGTCCTGATGGGAAAACAATCAGCGACGAAGACTATCCAGAAGTCTATTTTCCCTGAAATTTTCCTCCTGCGATATCTCTCAAACAGGGACTAATATAAAAGATACCTCTGGTGATAATGTACACAATAAGGAGGAGAACAATATATCCGAATATTGTTCTGATCCAACGGTGGAAGGTGGAGTTATAGCTATCGGATTTTCTGCCATCAATATGTCTTCTCTCCAGCCTCTCTCTAAACTCTCTCTTGCTCTCGCAAGTCACTCCAAGAGAGAAAATAAAAAGATATTTATAGTACTATCATCTTGTTAATTGCAAATTTATCCCTACCCTTTATTATCATTTGTACATAAACTCCTAACCTTATGTTATTTGAATATTGACCTCTCTTGGTCTTATATATTTATTTTATCCCCATAAACATTTTTCTTTTCAACAATTTAGTACTATATTCACTTTTATTTTCATTAATTTCACTATTTTTATCTTGATCTAAGTTTCTTTAATTTAATTTAACCCATTTTACTATTGGTTAAATTTATCATATTTTAATAACTTAGAAAAATTATAACCGGGGGTTTACAATAGAAGCTCATGAATGTACTTATGTTGTATTAGGAACAGGCCAACATAGGTTGGGATCACCTCGATTCCCAGAAAGAAATGTAGATCGCCCAAGTTTTTTATGTGGAATTGGGTACTAAGGTGTCGAATGACATCGGCGATAAAGACTGGATTGTTGCCTGTAATGACCAAATCATCAATATAAACCAATAAATAACATTTGAGAGAGTCAGTCAAATAAATAAAGAGGGATGGATCCACCTTGGATTGAAGAAAATGTAGATGAGTGATAACAACCTTAAGAGCGGTAAACCAAGCTTTTGGGAGCTTGTTTGAGACCATAAATGGCTTTCTTGAGGCGACACACATGATTTGGTTTTGATGGATCTTTGAACCCAGGTGGTTGAATCATAAAAATTGTTTCGGAGAGATCACCATGTAAGAATACGTTGTGGACATCCATCTGTCGTAAACTCCAGCCATGCATAACAGCAATGGACAGAACAGACCAAATGGTTGCAGGTTTAACTACAGGGCTAAATGTATCTATGTAATCCAAACCCGGCTGTTGGTTATAACACTTGGCAACAAGGCGAGCCTTAAACCTGTCAGTGGAACCATCAGATGATGCTTTACCTGAAAAATCCATTTACACCCTACTGGTTTTTGAGGAAGCAGAGCAAGGAACTAATTCCCAAGTGTCATGTCGCATTAAGGCTGTAAGTTCAGAGCACATGGCTTCCCACCACTGTGGATTGGAAAGAACTTGAATGACACTAGACGGTTCAATGGTCTTAGAGAGGGGGTGTTTAGCCACAAGGTTAAGTTGTTTTGGTTTAAAAATATTATTCACGTACCTGATGATCATAGGGTGAACATGGGATGGTGATGCAACGGGAGCAGAGTCATTGGTTTAAGGATGGTTGGGAGGGGAAGGAAAGGGCAGGACAGAAGGTGAGGGATTGCATGTTGATTGTGCTTAAGGATGTGATATGAACTGAGATGAAGTGGTGGAGATATTACTTAAGAGAGAAGCAGCAATGGTAGTGTCACCTTCCTGTGGAACTAATGGAGACGTATGTGAAGACACAATGGTTGATGGTGGGCATTGGACAATAACAAAATGAGGCGAGGGGGAGGGGGACAATTACTGCAAGGACACATCTGGTGGGATTGGAGGAACATGCTGGTTTTCATCGAATAGAACATGACAGGAGAGAAATAATTTGTTAGTGGTGACATCCAAGCATTTGTATGCATTTTGAGTTTGAGAATAGCCTAGAAAAACACAAGGGCGAGATTTTGGTTGAAGTTTGTTGGTGATGTATTGACGAGTAAGAAGGTAGCAGAGACACCGAAATTTTCTTAGTTTAAGGTAATTTGGATGCTGACCAAAAAGATATTCAAAAGAAGATTGATTTTGCAAGAGAGGGGTAGGATGATGATTAATGAGATATGAGGCTGTGTGAAACGCATGTGGCCGGTAGGAATGATCAAGTTTGGCATCATGAAGTAATGTTAGACTTGTTTCAACAAGATGACGATATCGACGTTCAGTGACACCATTTTGTTATGGGGTATAATGGGCGATGGTATAATAACTTATCTCACTAGTTAAGAAAATTGATCGTAAAGTAATGAATTCGCCACCATTATCATAATAGAGCGACTTTATCTTTGTTTGAAGTTGTGTTTCAATGAATTTTTTGAAATGTGGAAAGATTATCGAGACATCAAACTTTTTGACCATTGGATAGAACCAGATGTATTTGCTAAAATGATCTACAAAGATGACATAATAGTGAGAACCATCAATGCCAGTGGAAGAGGCAGGTCCCCACACATCAGTGTAATTTAAATCAAGTGGAGCCTAACTCGTGAGACTATTTTGATGAAAAGGAAGTTGATGTGCTTTATTAATAAAGCAAAAATTACATAAGGAATAGAGTTTGGAAGATGAAACTAGAAGAAAAAAATTCTTGACTAGTTGAGCAACTATTTTGTGAGAAGGATGTCCAAGACGTTTATGACAGCCATTGGTGGAAGTTCTTTCATAAGCTAAAGCAAGAAATTTAGAAAAGGGTGACACCATTAGTTTCGGGAAGGCATATACACCATTGTTACATGTTCCTCTTAGTAGAATCACTCCTATGTGTTTGTCCTTCACCAAAAAATAGAAAGGATGAAGTTCAACAAAAACATCGCTGTGTTTTGTGAGATGGTGAACTGAGATTAAATTTTTACATAGATATGGAACGCACAGTTTATCAGGTAAACAAAAAGTTTTCTTGGAAAATTGTAAGGATAAAGAGCCAGTGTGAGAAATTTACAAACCTGAACCATCGCCGAAAATTACTTCGTCAGTGCCATCATATTCTGATTGTGTAGTGAGATTTGCAAGATCATTTGTAATATTATGAGAAGCCCCTGAGTCAAGGAGCCAAGGTTTTTCCATGGCACTGGATGTATGAGTGGAGTTGATCGTGGCTGTGTTGGAGTTGAATTGAGAATAGGTCTTTGTGGTATGTCCTAAGTGGTCACATATTTGGCATCGGGGTTAATAGCGACGATTTAATCTATTTGGCTGGTTGGATCCATAAGAGGCCCAAATATTTTCTGGTGGATAAGTTGGAGAACGAGGTTGGCCATGTGAGATCAATCAATTTTTATGGTTTTTAATTGGAGAGTGGGATTGCCCATTGGTTTTGTTGAAACACTTGGTGGAGTAACTATCGTGTGGACTCTACTTTATACAAGTTGTGTGATTTGCAGAGACTACTAGCTGCTAAGTTGCAACTTCTAGGAGAAGCAGGTAAGTTTCGTGACCTATTAGAAGATCTTATAATTCTTCAAAGGTCAGGGAATTCTCTTGTGCGCAAATGGGAGCAACAATCTCTCTAAAGTCGGCTCCCAGTCCATGAAGGATGTGGAGCGTAAGATCGTCATTCGAGAGTGGTTGATCGATAATGGCAATTTTATTTGCCAACGTCTTCACAATATGCAGATAGTAAGTGATTATTCTATTTCCTTATTGAATTAAAGTAAGCTCCTCCTTGAGCTACATGACTCTAGTTCTGAACTGGCTAGCATAAAGGGTGTGAAGTTTTTGCCAGGCTTATTGAGATGTTTTTGGAGTAGCTATTAGAGGGGTGATCTTTGGCAATGTAGAGGCTAGGATAGCGCTGAGAATGAGTTTGTCTTGTCGGACCCAATGTGTTTTATTTAGGTTTGCAGAGGAACTAAGATCAGTTAAAGGGTAAGGAATGTCGTCGTTTACATAATCAAGTAGGTCGTAGCTAATCAGCAGTGCTTCAAATTGAGCACGCCATTGTGGGAAGGTGGACAGAGTTAATTTTTTGTTGATTTGTGCAGTGATATTTAGAGCAATTAAAGATTTTCCAGATTTAGAGGAGGGGAATGTGTTGGGACTGAGATTTTGGCTTTGATGTGAAGATGAAGACATGATCGGATTTGAATTGTTCTCGGTGGATATTTGTGGGTTTAATACCATATTAAATATTAACACTAATATGCACACACAATTAATTAACTCTTCCCTCTCGTGTGTGTGTGTGTGTGTGTGTCCTTAGGATAGGAACAGCGGAAGTATCGATAACAGATTCTCTTGAATTTTCAGCAGTAACATTATCCATTATAATCATTCTGTTGTAACTTCTCATTTGCTACCATAAAAGATCCTACTGGTTTATATTATAACATATTGAATTTCTTGAAAAGATATGCAACATACTTTTCTTGTAAAATAAAAATTTTCCCTAGAGATTGCTTTATTTGAATGCCAAGAAAATATCTCATCAGTACAAGATTTGACATTTTGAATTCTTTCATCATAGCATTGCAACCATATCTTTATTTGTTCTTGTTTATATTAGATTATCAATATAGAGACAATCTATTGGAAAGTCTTCTCCCTTTTTCCTCGCATAGAGTGATGGTTCAAATTGACTTCTTTCAAATCCATTTTGATGAAAATACATATCAATTTTGTTATTTCATGCTCTTAGTGCCTGTTTTAATCCATACAGAGCTTTATAAAGTCTGTAAATTTTTTCTTCTTTTCTTTTTAATTCATATCATAGGGGTTGCTCAACATAGACTTCTTCCTGCAATTCTCCATTAAGAAATGTTAACTTAACATCAAGTTGAAAAACATGCAATTGAAGTTTTGCAGATAAGGCAAGAACTATTCTGATAGTTTCCATTTTAAGAAGAAGAATTGGAAACATCAGATTGCTTTAGAGCTTCAAGTTACTCCAGTGTTGTTGATTCTAGATTGACTGTATCTTCCCATTTCCAAGTTGCATATTCATAAAAAATTAACATCTCTAGAAAGAAGTAATTGATCTTTTTTAGGATTGAAGAGTCGAAAGCCTTTTGATTCATCATTATAGCCAATGAAGATAAGTTTCTCCCTTTTTTGCATCAAACTTGTCTCTGTTTTGAGAAGGAATAAGAGCATATAACTGATATCAGGCTTTTGTTTATGTCATGATTCAAATGGAGTTTGATTTCAAACTTTCTTTGTTGGAGATCTATTAAGAATGTAAGTTGCAATATTGATAGTTTTAGCCCAAAACTTATTAGGAAGTCCTTTCCCTTTTAACATGCTTCTTGTCATTTCTTTAATAGTTTTATTCTTCCTTTCTGCAACTCTATTCTGCTGAAGAGTATGTTGGACAGTAAGTTGTCTTTGAACACCATTCTCTTTGCAATAATCAGGAATAGGGTTATAAATAAATTCTCATTCACGATATGTCCTTAGAGTCTTCATCTAGCACAAACTTTGTTTTTCTACAAGAGCTTTGAATTGCATAAAAATAAAGAATGCTTCTGATTTTTTATCAAAAAAATAAATTCATATCATTCTAGAATAGTCATCAATAAATAGTAAGAAATATCTCTTGTTACTTATAGATGGAGTTCAAGTAGGGCCATAAATATCTGCATGTACTAATTGAAGAGATGCATTGGCTCTCCAAGCTGTCTTTAGAAATGGAAAACAATGCATTTTTCCATACACACATTCTTTACAGATTCCAACTTGGTTCTAAACAAAAGGAAGACAAAAAACCATATTCTTATGCTTTAACAATTGCAAGCCATTATAATTCAGATCTTAAATGCCAAAGATGAGATTGATTAACATGTTCACTTCTCAAAGCAACATTATGGAGTGATTTCATGTTTAAAGAAAAAATATTATTAGAATTCATCTTGACAATAACTATTCTTTAATTTATTTTCTTATTATAAATCTCACATTATTCTTCATAAAAAAATCAGCTTATAACCTTTTCTCATCATTTATCCTACACTCAACAGATTTTGACCAATGCTAGGAGAATAAGACACATCATAAATACATTTTTTTATTATCTTCATTGGAGTGGATTGCAAGTTGCAACATCACCTCTTCTTTTGATTTTCACCCTCTTATTGTCACCAAGTTCAATATGAGAAGAATAAGCTTCATCAAGAGTTTCAAAGTTCGAGCAATTACCGGTGATATGATGACTACAACTACTATCAAGATACCAGACTTCTTCTCTTTTGTGTTCTACATTCATGCAGGAATAGAATAGCTAATCTTCTTTCTTTGAAAAGTTTGTTGCATTGTTCTCTCTATTTCCATTTGCCTATTCTTAGTGCTAACAGTTTCTATTCGAATGTGAGGAATTTTTACATCTAGTACATTTGAAGAAACAATCTCGACTTTCATGACCAAAAATTTTACAAATAAAGCAATATGAATTGATGTTTACTCTTAGCAGAAAGATTGTTCTTCCTCTTCCTCTGGTTCTACCTCTACCTCTACCTCTAACTCTACCTCTACCTTTACTACGATTCTGACTCTCACTTGCTCTTCCATATGTTCTTTTTTTTTTTGAAAAATGATCTTCCTCCTCTCTAATCTTGATGAAATCTTGTTGCTTTCCTATCAAAAAAATTTGCTTTGATCTGAAATGCCTGCTCCATTGGTTATTTGCTATACTGGCTTACTCTTTCTTCATGTACTTCAAGAAATCCTATCAATTCATAAATTGTAAGCCTTGACAGATCTTTTGTTTCTTCAATAACAGCAACTATATGCTATATTTTATATGGTAAACTTCTAAGAATCTTCTCTGTAACTCTTTTATCAGAAACATTGTCTCCACAACTTTTTATTTGATTGATGATTTTAATGGTTCTTGAAGAGAAATCTTTAACAAACTCATTATTCTTCATTGTAAGATTTTCAAATTCTCTTCATAGATTTTACAACCGAATGGAGATAGCTTTTTGATAACCTGGAATTTATTTTTCAAAATCTCTCATGCTTCTCTTGCCTTCTTAATAAAGGAAATTTTAGGATAAATTAATTTGCTTACTCTCTGCTGAATTATTCTTAAGGCAGATGCATTTCTTTGCATATTCTGCTTATATTCTTTTGTATTTTTTTCTGTTCAGGATGCAGAAGATCTGTTTAGGGTGGTTCTTCAAACCCCTCGTCAACTAATGTCCACAAATCTTATAAGATGAAAGATAGTCTCCATCTGAGAGAACTCCATTATTTATAATGCTCTTCATTAAAGATAGGAATTGTATAGGAGAAAATAGAGTTACTTGATGAAGAAGCCATAAGAATAAACTAGCTCTGATACCAAATCCGTTGGAAACAAATTGCAAAAACAGAAATGAAGAAGATTTGTATAAGATATAACTGGTAGTGATGCAGCTAAATACCAAAAATATTTTTTATTTTTCTTCTTTTCTTCCATGCGAAAATAGAATGGTAAAGGACTTTATATAACAAGAACTAATTTAATAAAATTTAGGAGTACATAAACTTCCTCAATCTAAATCAAGAGAACTTTGACTCATTAAAACTAACAATTAATGAAATTGAAAATTACAAATTACACTTTAACAACTTCACCCATTGTATTCCCAATACTGCATATAAGCCTATTAACAACAAAGAGTATAATGTTAGGGAGAAGGGAATACCTTGAAGCAGTACAAGCACATGTTCATCCATGGACTCGGTTGCCCAACCTTTCAAACTCCTTCTGATAGTCCCGCAGAGAACCCAAGTACTGTCTCTCCCGTGAGAGTGCTTTGTCAAAGTCCTCACATTCTGTAGGTCCAAAGCGAGCCCATAACTCTTCCTTCAAAGATTGTCAAGTCACCATTCTGCCTTCTTCCTGATAAGCTCGTCGTAGCCACTTCCACCGCTGGTTGGCCTCCCCTTCCAGGTGGAATGAAGCTATGAAGCTAAAGACACCTTCTTCTTCTTTTAGCAGTCCCTTGAAATTCAAAGAATTGCTCCACGCGGTTGAGCCACTCAGTAGGGTCATCACCAGAGTATTTAGAAAACTTTAGTTTGGCCATTTTGGATGAGAATATTTGTCGAATTCCCTCTGTCTCTTCCTGATTTTCCTCCCTGTTGATGTAGGAGTACATCTCGGTTCTAGTTGTTGTGACTGGATCCTTCTTTGTTAGGGAGAAAAGCTTCTGATAGTTTGTGAATGGTTTCTTCCAGCTGTTACAGCTTGTCTGCTACACCCAGCTCTACGTTGCATGGAGCTTGGGCTTGCGTACTCTACATGAACATCGTGGCTCCTTACCATCCTGTTCTCGCTGAACAACCTTGTAGAAATCAACCGAAGAAAATGGCATTTACCAAACCTAAACAAAGCGTATCTGTTTGAATAATGTAAGATGATGAGTAATTGGAGCAATCTGCTGAAATAGAACCTGTCTAGAGGACTAAAACATGTTATGTTCTTGAAACTAAAAGGCATCTTGAAAAAACCTATTGTTTCCTCGAATTTTTTCCAAGAAAATAAAATCTTCAATCGACTTGGTACATGATTTTATGGTTATAAAAGTAAGAAATACACTAAGCAAAACGCAGGAGTGATTTTATTGTGGCGCTGGCTAGCACAAGCCATTAATCAACTAAAAATGATCAAAACAAGAACCACCACAGCCAGAAAAAGCAGTTCTCACTACCATGATTCTCAAAACAGAAAGAAAGATAAAAACAGTACAATGTTGAAGAACGATTTGCAAACCAGAAACAGTAAGCCATATTTTTTTAACGAAATGCAAACTGGCAGCAGAAACTATGATTTATATAAAAAAGCAAACATAATAATATTACTAATCATAACAATAATAGTACTTGACTTAACATTTCCTTCTCCTAATAATTACTACAAATCAAATACTGGGATTTTCCTCTAATCACCACTGGTAACTAAGATCCACCACCGATGTGCATTACTTCTTATGGGCCCTTGAACTGGAAGAACTTCCAGCCTTCAAATTATTCCTCTTCATAGGCGTCGAATTCTTCAGCTTCTTGAACCCATCTGGTGTCTTCACCTGGCTCAATCTCTTCATTTTTCCAGCCTTCACTTCCTTTTTACCCTTCTTGAGAACCTCAGGTGTCTTAACCTGACTAAGCCTCTTGGTCTGGACACCTTTCTCTGATATCTTCTTGGCAGCCTTCTTTTCCGGGGTGGTCAAGGCCCTCTTGGAAGCACCCTTGTTTTTCTGGGTCCCTTTGATATCCAGCTCCAGCTTCTCAGTTGAAGAGATCTTGTAAGAATTCTTGCATTTTACAAGCCTTTCAGATTTTACAAACTTCTTCAACTGGACAGACAGAACTTTCTTAAAGCTAGAAGGCAGAGAAGACTTCTTGTACTTTTCCTCAATGAACCTTGCAATCGCAGGTTGGCTCGATCCTTTCCTGTCCTTCAGTGTTGTTATTGCTTCAGTTATCATCTGCATTTGCAAAACAACAGAACCATAAGTTAAAAACTAAGAAAAAAAACAAGAGAGAAACGAAATCTCACAGACAGAACAGAGGACCTCGAAATATGGAGGGAGGGCAGAGGGGGGTTTGCTTGTTGTGGTGTTCTTTTTCGGAACGGAGGCAGTTGGTTTCGCCATGTCTGATGAGAGGGAAAGTGGGGGAGAAATTAAGAAGAAGGATTATATGGGCAAAATAATCGTGGGTTATCCACAAAAACGGATATGGTTATTCTAAATACCGAGAATGAAGATGGGGTCGTGTGATCGTGGATCCAGGCCGAAGTACACTGTAATTTCCTCTCTGTTGTCCAAAAAGGCACGATGGCACCTTTTTTCAAGATTTCAAATTCGACCCTCTGATTGCTTGCTGGTTGTAATAATTCTTGCCGAGCGGGAAATGATTTATTCATTTTTTATTCATAAGATAAGAAGGACCCAATCAATGAATCAATCCAAGTTCAAACTCGAACTTGTTTTTACCCTGTATAAGAAGGAGCCTATTGTGTAGTTTGAGTTGGCAACGCTACCCCTTCCAATGGCGTTTTGTATTTCTAGCATGGTTTTGGATATGCGAGGGATGCCGTATCGAACAAAGTAAATGATGGATATGACTAGAATATATGTAAAGGGTATAGTTACTAAGCTAGATTGGTGTCTCGTAAATCTTTTTAATATAAAAAAAATGATGTTAAGATCACATTGATGTTTAAAATAAAAATTAAGAAAAATTTGAGATTTCATTCATTCATTCTGTTTAGTAAGTGTAATTAATTTAATAATATAATTAAAAAAAATAATGACAATAAATAAACTAAACTGGACAATAATTTAATGTAAAAAATAAATGTTTGACAATATTATAAAAGATAACCTTTCAATATTCTTAAAAGTTCTTCATGTTCTTATTTGTTAATGAAGAAAAAATTAAAACATAATAAGATAACCTCAATAGAAAAAAAAATGAAACTCAATTCCCAACAAATTAAAAATAAAATCAATTTAAAAAAAATAAAAACCGACCCGAGTCCACTCGAGTCAGCATGCCAAATCAGCAATCTAATCATGAGACCATGATAACCCAAGTAGAAAGTAAATTGAAAAAAACTATAAAGGATAATTCTCAAACCAACATAATGTTGAAGAGCAAATATGGAAAAAAAAATAATTTTTCTTTAAAAAAAACAACGAAAAAAAAGACTCGAGACCAAAATAACTCAAATAAAGAAAAGTGAAAAAAAATCACGAAGTTCAATCCTCAACCAACCAAATATTGAATGATAAAAAAAAACATTTAAAAAAAGATCTAAGAAACCAAATTCAACTTGGACTAATCTTTCAAATAACCGGTGAATATTTTTTCTTTTTCTCCTTCTTTTCTCTCTCTACACCGTGTTGGGCCCTCTAAAAATCAAATATATCCTCCCTATACATTTTGTTTCATTTAACTTTTTTTTATCCAATTTTATTTTCTAATTTAGTCCTTGATTATTTTCTTTGCTTTAATTTTTATATCAAGATTAGTCTTATGACTTGAGTAATTGATTTAAAAGATTATCTCGATTTAACATCAGTATTTTTTTAGGTCATTTTTAATTTTTTTCAACTTCATCATTAGATATTAGGTCTTGAGCTTCATTATTTGTTCTACTTTTTTTTTTAGAGTTATCCTAATTTCATATCCTTGGTTGCGAGATATTGAAGTTAACTTGAGTTTACTCGAGTATTTTTTTTTTTTGCGTTTCTCTTTTTGAAATTGATTATTTTTTTTTAATTTTATCCTTTGATATTAAGTTATTGACCTTGAACTTTGCTATGTTTTTTCTTCTTTTCTGTGGGGGTATCTCAGGTTGCTAGTTGATGGAGTTAACTTAAGTTAACTCGGGTTTGTTTTGACTTTTTTTTCTAATATAACTTTGGTTTTTTTTTTTTAGATTTGTTTTTTTTAAAATATTTTTTATCTCAATCTCATATCGTGAGTCACAGATTAGTCAAGTTAACCTGGGGTGACTCAAGTTTTTCTTTACATCATTAAATTTTTTTTTTTCAATTGTATTCTCTGACATTAGGTTATTAGGCCTTGAGATTTGTGATTTTTTTTTTTGCTTTCTTTTATGTGTGGTTATCGCAGGTCACCAGTTCGTCGAGCTAATCTAGGTTTACTTAGTTTTTTTTTTGACCTTTTTTTTATATATATAACTTCAATCTTTTTTCTAGTATTTTTTAAACAATTTATTTTTCTATCACGATCTCATGACGCTGATCACTGGTTAGCTAAGTTAACCCGATTTTTTTCTCTAGTGTTTTTTTTTATTTATTCCTTTGACATGCAGGTACTGTTTGTTATTGTGGCAAGGCTGCACTTTTGAAGAAAATTGATTTTTTTTTCAAATTAATTTTTTATATTTTTTTATTATTTTGATATTCTGATGTTTAAAATAAATGTTAAAAAATAAAAAAAAATCTATTTTAATATATATTTTTTAAAATATAATTTTAAAAAAAAACATTATCTTAATATACATTACCTGAAATATCACGTGTGATTTTTTTTATTTTTTTTCCCCTGGCGTAACATTTGTTTTTACATTAAAAAGGTTGAATCCGCCGCGCGCGGGCCACACCTATCTAGTAATAAGTACCTATGCGCGATCTTGTTGCGGTTACTTGCAGCTGGTCCGAAAGTGTTGACGTGGCAATAGCATGTCGTGCCTTGCTGTATATTACGTGTCGTTACCTTTTCTTTGTATACCCAATGTGGGAGAGGCACCTGGAAGCATGCAGAAACTTCCTTCCTGCTTCTGCCACTTTAAGGAAAGAGGACATCAACTCATATTCTCTTTGAAGAGGTGGTTTAGGCGTCCAATCATAACAGTTTTTTCCTCGCGCAGCACCGCAAGAAAATTTTCTCAAGAAATAATACGGTCAAAAATCTATTTAAAAAAGCATAGCTAAAAATTTATTTAAAATAATAATACAGTTTGAAGAGCTGTCACATGCAATTTCTTAAGGGGGAAAAAATGGTGGGTGCAATTTTATTATTTGTTTAAATCTATTTTAAAATTTGAATTTAAGAAACAAATATTTTAAAAATAAATAAATATTGATCTTAATAATACCTGGCCAGCAG
>Ga0325400_1001233_pt1 | contig 20766 bp, 25 predicted proteins | sample PopdelMetagenome_2_FD_205662 | JGI IMG/M metagenome (GOLD analysis project Ga0325400, IMG submission 205662) | Populus deltoides microbial communities from Bellville, Georgia, United States - Xylem-PdKOR-R1 | ecosystem: Host-associated > Plants > Phyllosphere > Stem > Wood/Secondary xylem...
TAATTTTTTGAAAAGAAAAATAGAAGTGAGGTGAAAACAGAGAGAGATTTGGGAGGATGGGCCTCAGCAATCAGGGAAATCAGAAATACAAGGAGATATTTCTATAGGCTGCCGAACACGTTTGAAATTAATCCAGGCCCATATAAATAGGAGCACCCTATCCAATCCTATCCCCCCGCAACTCCTACTTCCTCAGTAAACGCCATGGCTCTTCTCCCTGTATTTCGCACTATCATCACCCATTTCTTCAAACCTAAAACCCTAAACCCTTCCCTTTCACCACTCTTCCAAGAACCCACTGTTAAAAATCTTTCCTTTCTCTCCAAGCACAAAACCCTTCCGAAACCCCATGCCTCTCTCAATTCAAAAACCACTTTACTTCTCAATGGTCAAGACCAGCGCTTTATGGGCCTAAATGGTACTGACGACAAGTCGATATCTACCACTATTGCAGCCATTGTAACCTCCGTGGGTGGCCCACCTGCTTCCGTGGGGATTGTCAGGTTATCTGGTCCATCTGCCGTCGAGATTGCTGCACGTGTGTTTAAACCAATGAGAAAAAAGAAGAAAAAAGGATTTTGTGTGTGGAAGCCTACCAGTCATGTCGTAGATTACGGGGTGGTTTTGGATCATCAAGGGAATGTAGTTGATGAGGTATGTTTGTTTTTCCATGGTTCTTTTTAAGTGCTTAAAATGTTGAAAAGGGATCGTCATCAATGCTCTTGGAACTTAGCTGAGTAATCATAACTCATGAATTGGCGAAAAAAATGCAATTTTTTCCTGCGGGATTTTTATTTTTGCAAACTGGATTGATGGGAGTTTTTTTCTGATAGTTTTTATTTTTATTTTTATTTTTAGTTGAATGATTGAATGTAAAATTTGTTGTTTTTATGTCCTGGTTACGGTCTTGGTCCTTCTTCCTTAAAAAAAGGGTTTCATGTTGGTTTTTTTTACTTGGTTCAGGTTTTAGCTGTACCCATGTTGGCTCCAAGGTCTTACACTAGAGAAGATGTGGTTGAGCTTCAGTGTCATGGGACTGAAGTCTGTCTTCGTCGTGTGCTGAGAGCTTGTATAGAAGCTGGAGCCAGGCTTGCAGAACCAGGTTGCCTTCTTATTTGATCTTGTTCTTGGACATATGAATTTTCGCAAGACAAATCTATGGCTTTCGACGACATTGACCGCACTTAATGTGCATTGCCAAAGTGGTCAACTCTTTTTCGTTTCTCTCTTTCAGGTGAGTTCACTCTACGTGCATTTCTAAATGGCCGGCTGGACCTTTCGCAAGCTGAAAATGTTGGAAAGCTTATATCATCCAAATCCGTGGCTGCTGCAGATGCAGCCCTCGCTGGAATTCAGGTATGTGTTCTTTGAAGCACTCAATTTATCATCCATTTTTCTTCACAATTTAATCCTACCTCTGACCTTCAAGTAATTAGGAGTTCTTATTTACATTGATCATGTGAGGCTTTGTTGAAGGCATGGCTAGCAGCCCTGAAACAATTTCTTTGACAGGGAGGCTTTGCTTCTTTGGTCAAATCACTAAGAACGCAATGCATTGAGCTGCTTACTGAGATTGAAGCTCGTTTAGACTTTGATGATGAGATGCCGCCACTAGATTTGAATTTAATCATGGATAAAATACATTCCATGTCAGAAAATGTGGAGAATGCACTCGAGACAGCCAATTACGACAAGCTTTTGCAATCTGGATTACAGGTATCGGCATGACAACTTTCTAACTGTGGTTGCCTTGCATTGCTCAAGTTATCATTAACTAGCAGATTACACGCATAATCTACAACTAGCAGGCTTGTTACTTTATCATTGCTTTGTAATTTGCATGATGCTCAAGAAATTGCAAAATCTGCTTTGTTTCGTGGTGATAAATTGCTAATACAAGGTTGCCAGCCAGATTGTCTTTTTTGGCTTACAGTTTAAGTTATCAAAGTTGCTATTGGCATAATGAACTTTAAAAATTAAATATCTGAAAGTGGGCTTCATGCATGTTTTCTTATTTAAGTGGATTTGGCTCGGTTATACTGAAAATCTTCATATGTATGTGTGAAGGCTAAGTCAATAGATACAATAACGGTCGATGATGTTTATGATTTTGATTTGGTGACATTCTTCTTTTGAAATCTGGCAGATAGCAATTGTTGGCCGTCCTAATGTTGGGAAGTCCAGCCTCCTTAACGCATGGAGCAAAGTATGTTGCAAAAACCACTTTCTTATAATTCTAGCTTTGGCATCAATCCTTACCTTAGCAATAAAATAAAAGTTTGAGTTTAAGGTGTCATTTGACACGATGCCAGCGCAGTTCTCTGTTTTGTCATGATGTTTCCCTTCTTAAGTATAAACAGAATCGACATCTTTTGAGTTCCATGTTTCAATTTAGCGTGCAGAGTGAGCGGGCAATAGTTACAGAAATTGCTGGAACCACCCGTGACATTGTTGAAGCCAGTATTACAGTTGGTGGCATCCCTGTGATCCTTCTTGATACTGCTGGGATCAGGGTGACTGATGATTTTGTCGAGAAGATTGGTAAATTTACCTGATAACTACGTCATGATTCTGTTGATGTTTTACCAGTTGCAAACATATTTGTGCACATACTATTGAATGAATGGGTACCTGGGTTTCTTTTGTTGTTTTGCTTACAGGTGTAGAAAGATCTGAAGCAGCTGCCCTGGGTGCTGATGTCATTGTTATGACAGTTAGTGCTCTTGATGGATGGACACCAGAAGACACCGAACTTTTGAATAGGATTGTATCTAAGAAGGTCTTACAGGCTACCTCTCTCTTTCTCTCTCTTACAAACACATGTGCCTGTGCGCGCACACACAAACACTATTTTAAGTGTCGGTGGTATCCTTGTCTTGATTTGGTGCTTCTCCATTTTTCCACTTTTAATGCATTGAACTTCGTATGGAGTTATAACTTGCTCCTTTGCTTTCGGAAATACAGAACTCAGTTGGCTCTTTTACACCAATGATCCTTGTAGTTAACAAAATAGACTGTTCTCCATCCTTGTGTTCGGAATGGGTTGATAGGGGTGGTGGTTCTTTTAGTAAGCACGTTTTCACCTGTGCTATTACTGGTCAAGGAATTCAAGATTTAGAGATGGCAATTTCAGAGCTTGTGGGTCTTAACAAAATTCCTGCAGGGGGACTCAAATGGACTGTCAACCATGTAAGCTACTTGTCACTGTGATTTTCTCTTTCTTGTTTTGGTTGTCGGTTCTGCATTGCTTTGTGTTCTTATTCGTAATAACTATAATCCAATCATTGGCTTTAGTTCTGAGTTTGACTCAAATCATGAGTTAATGTGCATTGAACTGAATCTGTGCAATTTAACGATCAAATATCAGAGACAATGTGAGCAGCTTGTGCGGATGAAGGAGGCGCTTGTAAGGTTGAAATCTTCAATTGAGGAGCAAATGCCCCTGGATTTTTGGACTATTGATTTGAGGGATGCTGCATTGGCTCTCGGACAGATAAGTGGAGAAAACATCTCTGAAGAGATTTTGTCAAACATTTTTGGTAAATTCTGTATCGGTAAATAGATGGTTCTTTTTGTAGCGATAGACTTATCTTACGAAAACTTGTCTTGCATATTTTTCATTTCCTCGCTAGTTCTTGTTAGAAGAGTATTGAAATTGCACATGTTTTTGTTAAGTGTTTCATTTCTCCATAATAATGAATGTGATTTCTCCCTCAAGAAAAACATGGAAGATGACTTGGTAATAGTGACTTAAAGGTGCACGTGGGCTTTTGGGTTTTCTCGATCGTCCATTGTTTTAAACCATTAGTAAAACTTAATACTTTGACTTCTGTTGCAGTATTGTACCCAATTACCCATGGTTGGAGAACTATGAAAAGAATGGGATAAAAGATGTGGTAGGCATTGTTGGTCTAACCTGGTGGGCGGACTTAGAAACCTAGTGATCTGTGGCCTAATCTTTGCTGGGTTTGTAACTATACCAGTAGAATCAAAACCTGGTTTACCCAGTTAATTTGGTCAAATCCGATTAAGATTTGGTTGAGTAAAAAAGTTGACTTAAAAAATAAGAAAAAACTAAACTTCCAAATAGTAGAAAGTTGAATTTATTAAGGTAATTAATTAATTGTATCTAACTTGTTAATCTAGCGGGTTGGTTAACAAATCAGTGACGACTCAAGATCTTGATTAGGTTAGGCTGGGCGTGACAACTATGGAGTTAGGTTGACATCCCATCCTATAACCATATATATAGTTTTGGAAATATAATCGTTTAGTAATCATAAGCTGAAAAAGTAGTTTGGGGTATCAAAATATTACGTACTCAGTGGATATAGCGGCAGACAGGTCGCCCGTGGAATGTTTCTGCATGAGGGTGGTGGGGGGGGGACGCCTAAGATATTGGGGTAACACCACCACCATTATATGTTTGCATCTTCCATTGCAACTTTATTCGATAATAATCGTCTTTGGCCGGCAAAAGGCAGCAGTTTAACAATAATGACAAACATGGGGGTGATGGACATGAGTAAGTAGGGCGGCTTGAAACAACAAAGCAGAAACCAAAAGGTTATTTATATTGGTAAGGGAGTCTACAGGCTTTGCCCAAAATGTGTTTCCCTATCAAAAGAAAACTGACAGAGAAGGAGCTGAAGGAGAAAGAGAAGAGACGTAAAGCAAAGGAGAAGGAGAAAGAAAGGAAAGAAGGGGGAAAGAACGCCAGAGAGAAGGAGAAAAGGAAAAGAGAAGAAAGCGAGAGAAAAGAAAGGGAAGAGAGGAGAAGGAGAGAAGACAAAGAGAAGGAGAAGATGTGGGAAGAGGAGGAGATGAAAAGGAAGAAAGAGAAGGAGAAGAGGAAACACGAAGAATTGAAAAGAAAGGAAAGGGAGAAGAAAGAAAAACTGAAGCATAGGACGACGAAGAAATAGTCAAGCCATGCCATTCTACCTCCTTTATGATGCTCATAGAAAAAAAAATTAAGGTAAAGGAGTCACTCGGGTAGTGTTTGTGAGACTTGATTCTCTTTAACCTCTAATTTGCCTGCACATTGCGATGTCTCTTGAGATAATAAAGCAATCAGTCTGAATATCAATGAGAAAAAGGTGCCTATTACAGAACAAGATTCGCCAGTATTTGACGAGCAATTTGTCATTTTATTTTTATTTTAAAAAAAAATTCTTTCTTCACACATTAATTAAACAGTGAGGCCAAAAGAGCCAACGTAACCCATGGCACTTTCCAGCAGCATCTAAGAAGGCACTGGGCAGAAAAAGGCCAATACTATAACATCATTTGAGCAACGTCAAGCGCGCGCGCACAGTCGGAATTTACTACCAGAAAAGAAGACGGAGCACAAGGAAGATATGGATGGAACTAATGATTTTTATTCATTAAATGAAAATAGAACGATTAAATACCATCTTGAACATCATTATTACAAAAACAATCACACTACTAATGGATGAGGCATTGGCTAATTTATGGCTACTAGTGCTGCTGGCGAACCTCTCTCTCATCGAAGAAATTTATTTCCCTACTGGACTGAAATGTACAATTGCATGAAAGCTATAATTGTGTCTCAAGACTGACTGACCGACTGACTCCTCCAATATACAGCGATGATCAACTTAACTGGTAATATTACTTTGGCATAAGTAGCTTGTAGATCCCAGTAGCAGACCAAGGCAGGGCAGATGTTTAAAATGCTTCTACTGATATGTTTCTTATCAGAGTTGTACACATTACAGAGTAAGAAATACCAAATAATGGGTGCAGGACCATCTTTGCCCGCAAAGAACAAACTTGGCAATCAACTAAGCACTTTACGAAGTTCATCAACCAAATGTTCTCTGCTTGATGGTTCCACCTGCATTAAATATAATAAAGCATCAAATCACCTCTGGACTGGACAGCAAAAATAATATTTATGAAGGTAAAGCAAAGAATGTACAATGATTTTACCTTGCTTAGAAGGGCAGCAAGACCTTGTGGTAGAGCTTTCAAATCTGACATAGATTCACCAACGCTTGTTAACTGAAGCAATACCTTCTGGACCCGCAACTCTTGTAGCTTGGCTTCATAATTTCCTGAATCATCCTTCCATGCAAAGAATGCTTCATCATCCACCCAAGCATCTTCTCTCCCTCTTGCAGTATCTGAATTCAAGAACCAAATTTTGATCATGTCCATTGCAGATTTATGTGTCAGCTGCTGACCTGCTGCATCTATCACATCCTTGATCAGCGAACACTCAGCAATTCTCCTACGCAACCTTCCACAGAAGAAATGGCGCGATCTAGCCCAGTCCACAACTTCTCTTATCACACCTTTTGCCTCCATTCTTAGAGAAGAATCATGAAGCTCGGCAAATTTTGTAGCTATCTGAGTGTAGACAGGCAAAAGCTGCTTTTCACGAGTTTTTATCTGCTGTTGGAGAGAATCAGCCATTCCATAAGGTGCACTGCTCCTGGCTTCCTGAAGTTTCAACTTCAAATTGATCAGCTGTTGATCAAGCCTACCCATGCACTCAAGCAGATCCTTTGTCCTGAATTTGATCTCAATCATTCCTTCTGGCTCAAGGACATTACCTTTAGCTGTTCGATCTGCATACATTTCAATGTGATCTGAATTGATCTTACTATCAAGAACAGCCCATGCCCCGCCACGAAGCTCACCCATCATGGGAATATACACAAAAACAGGTTGTTTGTAATTTCTAAGGTTCTCAACTATGGTTGCACCTGCCTGGAGGATACCTTCAAAAAGGTCTCTCTGCCCACCAGAAAAGCCTCTCCAGTTGGCTAAAATGAAAAGCGGGAGCTCTTCTCTATTGAAATCAAATATTGCTTGAGCTGTTTTGGTTGCAGAATCTGGAAACCATACTTGCCCAGCCTGAGGAACAACCCTCTCATGGGAATCAAGCTGTCCTGGGTCAGCAGGGATCACTTGCATAACTGTCTGTGTCTCAACAGCTACTATTCCAACAGGGATTCCTCCAAGCTTTGCCCGTCCTGTCACGACTGTCCTTGCCCAGCCTTCCAGTGTCTCAACAAAGCTATCCTTGTCAAAAATACCACCCAGCCACTTCCCACTGCCATCAAAAATACCACAAATAGCAGCTCGAGGGTCACATGAATTCTCTGGGAAGTAATCCACAGGTCTTTCTGGAGAATCTAATGGACGTGAAATGGGAAGTGCACCACCCACACGAGGAGGAATACAGCTTAGCCACTTGAAAATAGCTGATACCCCTTCAAGATCATCCGAGACAGTAAGATGAACTACCCCGTTGGTTGCCATAATTTTAGGTCCACCAAGTTGCATGTGCGAGCTGTACACCTCACGACCAAGAAGTTTGTTTAAAGCAGAAAAACCAGTCAAAATAATAGGCTGATCAAGCCTCTGTATACAACGCATTCCAAGCCGAGTAAGATAGGCACCAATTCCTACAGTTCTGCCAGTCACATAAGTTAAGGTAAAGGTTTCTTTGTATGCCCTAGAATATGCACTGGCAATGGCCCCACTTCCAGATAAATTCTCTACTCCCAGGCCATCCTCCTTCCCCACAATGGCATCGATCACCCATCTTGTTTCTCCATTCTCCAGCTTCAACTCATGTGCTATCACTGATGATCTGATCCGAGCATGATCCAAAGGACTTAAATATACATACTGAAAGCCACGATCAGGGAAAAGTTCATCTGACCAACCAACTTTAAAGCAGGATTTGACTTCATCAGCAACCCCAATACGGGCACCTGAATTTGCTGCCAAATAAATAAGTGGAATTTTCTTATTGCAGGCAAGATCAGTCACTGCAAGAAAGAATGCATCCTCTCTTTGGCCAAAAGAACCTGCTTTGAAGGTCACGTCATTTGCTACTACCAAAATAGTCCTTCCTAAAGGGAACTCAGGAGTTAGTATTTCCATGCACCAAGCTACCATGCCAAAATCATTGAGCCCAGCTGGACGCTGTGTGGAAATAAGAGGTGTGCCCCAGCTACCATTTTCATTAGCAAATATGAGCTCTGTCACCTTTAGAACTTTACCCTCAGGTTTTTCCATGCCCGGGAATTGGGATGCCCATATTTGTTCCAAGACTGTCTCAAAAGCCTGAGAACAAAAAAATATGTCAGCAACATAATTTGACCCATCAGTTATTTTTGTGCCAAAAAAATAACTTCTGTTGTTTTCAAGTACATAATGCAGGACTCACCAATGGAAAATCATAGCAGTAAGTGGTGCTGCTTTTCCTTGCCATTAGACGTTTTCGATCAAGAGCTCCCAACGGTTGATAGTGTGCATTTACTGGTACAAGATGCAGAGGACCCTGTACAGAGATTGAATGGTACACCACTCTGTGCTTGCTAGTATCCTCTAATTCCCGGTATATCTGAATATTATATCACCAGCTAGTTATTTTTCAGATGAAAGAAAATTATATAAACGAGTGAAAAGAATTACAGGAGCAAGTTGGAGAATGAGCCATCGTCACATCAAACACCATGAAACTGGGATCCTTTTCCATGAAACCTAGATGTTTTAAACTGGTGCAGGAACCAAATCCAATACATTGTTTGAATAATACCCCAAAAGTTACCATGGTGGCAATTTTCACACCATAACTATATTGGTGCTAAACCCAAAATTTGCTGACTTGCAACAGCAGCGATAAAGATTCCCACACTCAAAACTCAATATCCCGAACTAAACAAACCAAATATAGCCATTATTTCATCTGAAAACTATGGGTTATGCCGGTTATAGCCCATGATAACCAAATGACAAATCAACAAACTTATGGTTAACTAGGGGTAAGCAAACCAATTGGAATAACTGGATTATTTAACTGGATCAAACGAAAGAAACCAAATAGGTTGGTTTCTCAAGTATGTTGGGTAGGTTTGATTTGAAACTTTCATAATATTTATTGATTCGATAATTCGATTCAATGTTTCCATGAGTTGTATGAAATTTAAATTTAAGCTGGGGGCAGATTTGGGCCAGCAACCTAACCCTGGTATGGGCCATTTCAGTGTTTCAGAAAAAAAAGGGCCTATCCTAACTACCCTTTAAAAAATGCTATTCACAGTTTGGGCTAAAAAATAACCATACAGAATCAACCCAAGAACAGTCAACTTTTAGTTGTCAGTCGAGTTCTTTTTGAAAATTCCAGTTTTTGCAAACTCGGTATGGCAGTGTTTTCTCGGGTGAAAAGTGACCCGAATGAACTGATGCTCACCCCTAATATGAGTTTAACCAAGGGTTGTCTTCTGAAATGTATGTCTGGAAAAGGCTACCTTCAGGACATGCAACAGATGATAGATATACTTACATGCACAGCGCATGTGTGACCAGTCACATTTGCGACGACAACCCTCCAAGCACCATTTGCCTGTCCAGATGACGCCATCCAGAGCTTCACTTCCCACTCGCAGACGCCGAGTCTATGCATTCTCACACCAACAAATGCATGGATCTCCCTAGCCAACCCTTCCAGGATTGCCTCTACTGCTGCTACTTCTTGCTCAGCATCTATTTCAACTTTCCTGGTGACAATATCTCAAAAATGAGGAGCATACAAAAGGTCCACTGACTTCTTGCAAGAGAACATAAAACTTAACAAGAGCATGGGAAAAAGTTACTTTGGGTATGGCACAAGATCATCTATTTGCTGCTCACGTAAGATACAAAGGTACATATGAGCATGGTCAGATTTGACCGTAGTATTATGCACATTAAGCTCCAATTCTTCCATTGCAGCCACCAATGACCTCAAAATGCTCTTTGAAGTAAAGGAAACAGCCCATTGGGTACGAGCTGTTTCCATTCCCAGCCCTTGATATGCAGTAAATCCTTCATTCATTGTTGTCTGCCTTACAAGTGTTCTAAGAAACATTCTCCGAATTGGCACTGGCTTGTCTACAACAGTGTACAAATGCCATTGTCGGTCCCGGGATGGAGTATATTGTATATTTTCATAGCCTTTAAGCTTGTCCTGTATAAAATCAAATTGTGATAAAATTCAGATCAAAGGATGTAAATTGATCTCTTCTTTCCTTAATTAAAACAAAGAGTATACAGACAAACCAATTCAAGGTAGATGGACAGTGGAGGTTCTAGGTGACGCAACAGAGGCTCTTCTGCATAATAAAGCTTTTCTGCTGACCAGTGAAAGGAATGCCTCATAGGAGCGCGCCCTTCATCTCTCTGTATAATGCAACTAATAACACCAACACCAGCACTGTGTAAACTGGAGCCCACCTCTTGCTCCTTGAGTATTTTGGCTAATTTGTTAATTCTCTCCTGAGCCTGGTCCTCATCGCCACTGCAAAGAATCATGAGCAAATGCCAATAAAGGGCTAGCTTAAATGAAGGGAGTACTCCTCAGGATATTAACCTGAAGAAAATTGTGTGTTTCTTTAGTTTCCCTCTCAAGTACTGTAGAAACTTAGTAACTGCTTTATTCCCAAAATAGGACTCGCAATGATTGGTGCTATACACAAATTTAAATCAGACCTGCCTGAATTTAACAAGTTCTTTAATGATTTTCAAAGTGGAACTAGCCTTTAGATTCTAAATGAAAAACATACCACGGTGGGATGTATAATAAAAGGTTATCAATGCAATAAGCATCATATAATGAAAACTATGGAAAGGAAACATGAAACAACCACTATACCTATCCTGAAGTAGACTCATCGGATTGTTGATTCCCACCAATGCAATGTGCATCATATTTCCAAAGCTAGTTGGTTCTAAAGATCCATTTGAAATTGTTTCATGAGGGTCATGCACTGTCTCCCGTAATGCAGCACTAATGATAGCTGGCAAAAATTGAAGAGATTTAATAATAACCATAGCTCCCCATTTTTGCTCACAGTGCTTTTCAACCAGTGGTTTATCTGATGTTTGATCTCCAGAACCATTATTTCTCTCAATGTGTTCTTCCAAGAACTCCCATGAAGCAATAAGACCAGATCTGTGCCACTGCATCCTGACACTCCCCTTCACAAGATAGGGCTGATGGAAGGCAAAAGAATGTTAATTTCATCCAGAAGAATAACAAACAGAAAGTTGTAAAAGTAATAACAGAAAGTTGTAAGAGTTAGTGATATGGTACCTGGTATAGCCTACGGACATAAGTTTCCACCACTCTCCTTTGAAGGGTGTGGTCGCCATGATCAAATAGACCCACAAGGGCATCTTCAACAGCTAAAGGAGCACTAACAAGATCCTCCATTCGTTCATTAATTGCACTTTTCCTCTTAGGAGTATCCATGTTTTCACCATCCTCCGTGAACATCTCCAATTCAGAAAGGCTTCTAGCAATGGTGGAACGAAGTTCACTCAGTTTGGTTTGTTCTAGTAGCTGACTTGCCTTTAGTGCGAGCTGCATATACAACATTGATAATGATCTAAAATTGAGAAACGAAAACAACCAATGACTATTAGAAAATGACATGGAGGAAATTCTCTTCCTGTGATGAAGTTAAGACTGATTTTCAAAAAAAAAAAAAAGACAGAGATAAAAAATAATAATAAAAATAAAAAACATTTGTGCACAACTAAACAGGTCTAGTAGTCAACCTCGGAATAATTTGTGTGGTTAAGTTGAGAGAAGCGGATTAGTTTGTCCCTATATGCAGCAGGGTTGGGATAAACCAGTTGTTCCATGAGGCATAGTATCAGCTTATTTTTACTTCTGACCCCCTGCAAGCCCATTTATAAAGTATCAGTTGAAATATTTCAATAGAAAACTAAAAGAAACAAGAGGCAATCCAGCCGAGCACAACTTCAATGTGATACCTGATGAGAAAGCACAATGTCAACAACCTTCAATAGATCTTTCTTATATTGAAGTCGAAGACGTTCAATCACATCAGCCTGGAGAAAGATACAGGCAGGGAAAAAAATTAAGGAATTAAAAGATAATAGTATATTAAAGAAGACTTCATTGTGGAGTCACCTAGCAATTCCTGATGATTTTTGCTTGCAAGCAAAAAATTATTAAAATGTAAGCTAAAGTATAGGAGTGGGGACCAAGCTCCAAGTCCACTGAAAGTTCTGACAGAAATTCAACTGTTGTGCCTTATGATTTTAAACCAGAAATTAAGAATAGCAGGCAAGCACAATGAGAGGTGTTTGTGCAGTTATTGTCAAGAACACAGATATTGATCGCTTAAAAAAAAGGATAATGGGAAGGAAAACAAAGAGAATGGATGAAGTTACTGTCTGTTAAATTAGTGTTCTCCAAAAGAGGGAGCCACCAATTAAGATGCTTTAAAACGTGGAAGGAATAACAGAACAATACAAAGGAAAGAAATTAAAACAAGACCGAGATTAAAGAAAAGAGGAAAGTCATAACTTAAAGCTTGAACTGAACAAATAAAAGAACAATCTTGTACTCTAATTGAAGCATGATGATTATTCAGGAATCAGGATGTAATTGAATCATGATGCTTATTCAGGAATCAGGATGATATAAAGATTGGTGCTAGCAATCCCAAGTTATCAGGACAAGATTCTCAACTTAGAAGACCAATTCCATAGAAAGACTTGTGTTTCGTTTGAACACACTAACCTGGATGTTATCACTAAATAACTCTTCAACGGATAAATACTCTTCAAAAAGTGACTGAACAATAACACGGGCATGGCTCTCTCTTCCACCCTCATAAGACTTCACTAGACCCATCAAAGGTTCAACGAGCCTTTCCTGAGCTCCTTTTTCTTTTTCTGGACAAGAGGATAAATGGGCCTGCAGAAAAAATGTCCGTAGTCCAAGTGTATTGAGCACGTTAAGGAAGAGGAGCAAAAAGGGTTACAAAACAAGGAACATGAAAAAAGGAAATCACCTCAAGCACGCCCTTCAATAATTTGGCAGGGAAGTCAATATTCAAGGAGCTTGAAACCCCCTCAAACTCTCTGTAAGTAGCTTCCAACTGAAAAAATTACACCAAAACAAAATCAGATATTAGAGTGAATCCAGACAAATTTATGGGCATGATAATGGATATCAAAGCCACATGATAACTACTCACCTCAGTTCTAAGATCTTTTGGAAGGCGGTTTGCAAGAACAGCCAAGCACTCTTGCCATTGGAGGAAAGGGAGTTCAGGACTATCAAGACAAATAAGCAAGTTTTGCACTACCTGTCATCGTTGTTGATGAAACATAAACTCTTAAGAAAAAGGGATTAATGTAACATCATTGCAGGCATATGGTATTTACAAGTATATGAAGCGATAACTTAAAGTGCAATGCAAATGAAGTTGAAAGAGACTAATGATTCACAATAAGGTTTGAGCTTCAAATAGAAATTGCAAAACAATGAGAGAATACTTGCTTCATCAATATTATGATCATAACCAGCAAGAATCATCCGGGCTGCATTTAGGCTTGCAGCACATCTTTGATGAACTTTTCCAGAAATAGCAGTTGGAGGGCCCAGCACCGGGAAGCTCCCATGAAAAGGTTCAGCCTTTCGTACAGCTGAAGGATCATCAAGATCAAGCCTTGCTATAAGCTCGCCAGCCTACAAGAAAATTCTTTTTCTTAAATTCATACCAAAACTGAGAAATTAAATTTCTAAAAGGGAATATTATTTACCTGCATTGCTTGACCTTCGGACATTTTGAACTGAATCAATCCAGAAGCTGGTGAAAGAAGAGGCATGCACATTTTCATAACTTCAACCTCAACATATGGCATATCTGCATCAATATGACTACCATCCAAAACCAAATATCTCAGCAACTTGCATGGTGTCTCTGCCATTAATTTTGATGGATCATGATCATTCTGTAACAAGCAAGTCCTTCCATCGATGAGGAGGCGAGTTCCAGCTGCTTCTTCTTCTGCATATATCACATGGCTGTTCCCATCCAGCTGTAACAAAGTGGAATCAATAAGTTTAATTGAGGTGTCAAAAACATATCAAGGAAAATGAGAACGTAGAGAGCACTGATAACATAAGCAACAATGCAACATTCACAAGGCCATGAAAATGAATGCTTGCCTGCATCAGTAGACCTCCATCACGTAAAGTATGTATCTCTACTTCAAGCTCTGATTTGTTCATCCTCAATTTATAGCTGCCCGGTCCCTCTCTAACCATGTCAATCTAGTTTTTCAAAATGTGAATAATGCATGTTATATGAGCCCATGAGGCACGAATCTTCAAAAATTCTAGATGGGCAAAAAAAGGGGAAAAAAAAAAGAATAATATAAAATGTATAACAATCAAGTACCGTGTATTTGCTTCCTTCAATGTTCAGTGAAACTTGAGAGTTAACAAGAGATATGTGCTGTAAACACGACTGGCAAATGTTAACATCGATAAACATCAAGTGAAGAAACAACAGGTACTGATATAACTATGCTTCATCAATGTACCTTGGGAGGGATTTGCCCCTTTTCCAGATAACCTATATAATCAGAAACTACAGCTGCGCTGCTAGCAGATGCTTTCTGAAGCAAACAGAATTTCAAACATAAGTGCGAGATAAAAACATAGCCAAACATGATATTATGATTACTGTTTTCATTTCAATGGGCTGCTACTTACATACAGAGCCCCTCCGACAACAGAGAGATACCATGGGGGTCTCTCTGCTCTAACCCGCATCGCAATCCTACTGTCCAACCAACCTGTGTGGATTTTATTATCTCTGTAATCTGAAGCCTGTATAGCATATAATCTATGTCAGTTTGTTTTTTTCTGGAGCATCTCTTTTATCAATTTCTGTGAAGAAAGGGAACATCAGCAGAAATGAATTATCAATGGGTGAAAAGTTTACATGTAAAAGGTCAATTGTGTAGTCAACATTTGTACGGATTTCTCCACGGATTTGAATTTCTTTTAGTCCAAGGACCATATTTGCTATAGCCAAAGCTCTAGATTCCCCAAATGCAAAAACATGTCCTGAGGAAAAGTTTGGCAAACACTCAATGAACTGCAGGAAACAAAAATGTAGACAAAATTGATGGGAAATATTACTGTTGCAGATTAAAAATCTAACATCAATCTCTGTCGTAACAAGATATACAGGGCAAGGTAAAGAAAATCAGTATGTTTAACGTCTCAAATAATTTTGCAATTACACATTCCAATTCAAAAAAAAAATATTACAGAGAATTTCCATTAGCAACTCTGTCCACTTCAAAAGAAATTAAAACTGCCTTTTTTCAGATTTCAACATGCAAAGCTCACAGAGACCTAAAACCATTTTGGCTAAGTTGAAGAATAAGGCATTGGACCTCTTGCAACAACCAGTTAATTTCATTTGATTGTATTGCAGAGAATCAAATGAAGTTGTGAAAGTAAGTTGATTGCAGTTACTCATCAACTTGCACCTACTTTATTTAATTTCTTCAGTTGATAGGTGATGCTTACCAAATTGAGAATCTGAGAATTCATGAATGCCTCCTCCAGACTGCAGATGATAACCCAAATCACTAAGTTAGAAAAACCAAGGTTCTGTCAACAAAAATAGTAAAAAAAAAAAAATCAAAAGACAGACAATAAAAACTACCTTAACAGAGAAGTAAGCCCACACGTTTGGCTTGCTTTTAAAACTTAGTTCCTGTTACAAGGCCATGTAATTCAATATGGGTGTATGACAAGTTAATGAGCTTCAAGCGGGAATGGTAAAGACCCCAAGAGCCATACCTGTACTTTTCCACTCGTAGGCTTAAAACCATCATCTGGATCCTCACTCGTCACACGCACAGCTACACAATGACCTTTTGGTCTTATGGACTCAGCCTTGTCAAAATCAAAAGGGGTTGCAACCAATGAAGTTTTCCTCCATGCATCATAACCTCCGCCATGTTCCATTCCATAAAATCTCCTTATCTCTAATTAAATAAAAATAGCAAAAACATAAATTCAATGGCTAAGGAAAAAGGCCTTGATGAAATTGTGGATCTATTAGTGTCATACCAGCAATTTGCCAGAGAGGAATACCCATCCCCACTGCAACCTGGGCTGCTGGCAGATTTATTTCAGCAATCCACTCGGTGACAGGGTGCTCCACCTACATTGAAATTATTCTAAAGGTATTTAGAAAAATCCAACGTTTGAATTGCACAATGAGTGGGCCATTTTGCTCGTAGATTAGATGAATTGCACAGAAATGAGGTAAGAAGCTGCTACCCGATATGTTTATTCATGCCTTAAAACATAACTACACGACCAAAGCAAGTTTATTATCATCAAGCAAACAAGTCCTTTCATGAAGATCATGGTAGTCCTAAAAGACTTTAGCTCGAGAAAGGAAAACTTTTCAGAGTGTTCTGGTTACCAGCTAGCTTAATATGCTTCCATATACTCATCAAATGCATTCTTGGAGTAAAACATTTTAAGCACCAGAAAAATCCAACAAGAATGAAAAATGACAACATGAAATAACAGTTAGTGAGGGCGAAACCAGCCTAAACTTAGGTCTTAGAAAATATGCATACCTGTAACCGAGGGTTGAGTTCTAAGAAGTAATACTCGCCGGACTCCATGCTATACAAATACTCAACGGTGGCTGCTCCCACATAATTCACACATTTTGCTAACCTTCGTGCTGCCTGTTCTAGTTTTTTGACCGTGTCGACTGGCGCAACAGTAATTGGACCCTCCTCAATTATCTATTTAACAAACATCAGCATGCCAGACTGTCAGATCTTAGAAGGACACACTACTCAGAGATGATGGTATGGCTGTTACATTGTATTTTATGATGATGATGACAAAAATAAGAAACCAAATAGACAGTTACTTAGGCCAAATTGAAGGTTACATCTAATAAAGAAACCTACTTTCTGGTGCCGCCTCTGAATGCTGCAATCACGGCTATGCAATGCTGCTACATTTCCATAATGATCACATAGTAACTGGACTTCTAAATGTCGACTCTAAGAAACAAATTTGAAGTAGATCATCAGAATAAGATCTTTGTAGTAACTATGAAAGGAATCTGTTCAAATTAGAAGACGGTTGATAATCTAACCTGAGAAGCAACCTTCATAATAAATATCGGTGAGCCTGGGACTTCACCCTGAACTTGCTTGAACAGTGCCCTGACTTCATCGTCATTATGAACCTAGAAAATATACAAGCTAGTTCAATAAGTGATATGCATAGCATATCCCAGTGTCCATTCCAAGAGACTTAATAGGTAACACGATTAGTCATGCTTTTTAACAATTGAGAAGTATGAACAATACACAGGGAAAGTTAGAATAATATATTCCATAAGCGAATCATTCTAAAATAGAAATCACAATACAGCCATGCATGAACCATACCTTTCTTATGCCTTTACCACCACCACCCCATGATGCCTTTATCATTGCAGGGTAACCGACAACTTGACAGCTAGCAACTGCTTCCTCTGTTGTATATACACATGCTTCCCTATATATCTCATCTGGGATAGTAACCAAGCAACTTTGTGGAGAAAGTTTCACCTGCAAAACAGAAGTAGAGTATCTTAGACATGGAATAACCCTGAAAACAAGATCACACTACGTCTTGTGAGAGATAATTACATGAGAACCACTCCATGGTAGGGTAGGAACATCAGCTGCTTGAGCAATCAAAGATGAACCAATCTTATCTCCCAATGCTGCCATTGATGTAGCCGGGGGGCCAAGAAATACAATCCCCTTTGCATTCAGTGCATCTGGAAGCTCAGGGTTCTCAGAAGCATGACCCCAACCAGGCCAAACTGCATCGACATGAGTTATCTCTGCCATCTGGCAAGTGCAAATTACATTTTGTCAAAAAAAAAAAATCACAAGTGAAATAAGTACTCAATTTTATTTATTAACAAACTAATATCCTTAAACAAACCAGAACTGGATAGGATAAAGGATAGCTAAGTAAGAATAAGAGCAAATTCCATAGTTGCTGATAGATCTTCTTGATGTTCTGAGATACTTGAAGGAAGAGAGACTTTGCGAGATTATATTTCTCACCTCTATCGTACAATTCATTGACTAATAAAGTTCATCTTTTCTATCCAATTAAAAGCAGACTTCAATAATTCCAGTCAGCGAAATTGAAAATTACCGACACTGAACAAAGCTTTTTCTCAAAATAGGTGACATAACGGCCGCTGCCAGACTAAACACGCCATTATAACTTGAATGCCAATTCAGTTGCCTTCTAATGCTTTTTTCTACTTTTAACTGAAACAACAAAATAACTTGAATGCACAAAAATGGATTGAGTTCAGAGTACACACCTCTACAATGAGCTGCACATTGGCATAATTATTATTGTTTGTTCCACCGGGAACTTCCACAAACTGATCGGCTATTCTGATATGTTCTGCATTGATTCTCATATCTTCTGGAGTAGCCATAGCCACCAACAGGATAGCTTTATCCGTACCAAATGTTTCATAAGCCCATGTCCTAATGCTACGCATAAACTTGACAGCTGCCATTCCATTGTTTGCAACTAAAATACTATGTATTGGCTTCTTTCCTCCAAGGGAACGGCAGAAATGATCCACGAGGGATATTGTAGCAGGGCTCCTTATTGAAGCTATCCCATTTATGTACCCATTCCCACGCCCAACAGCCAAGGTTATAGGCGGTCTCCTTTGTGCTTCTGACATGCTGCACCAGAAAAGGAATATGTTACCTGTATAGCTCATGGAATCGACAGTATCATCTCTTAAGAAATTTATTTACTCTGGTTGGTTCTCTTCAGATTGAATTGAATCAAGAGCAGTTGACAAACATGAAGAAACAAAGTGAATCTGAAGGTAAATATGAACACGTCAACTAAACAGCTCAATCATAGAGTCAGACTGTCTCATTCCGTGACATCATGAACACTTGCTCGCGTTTAAGCAACTAACTAAAACAGAACCCCAGTTCCCATCATGTTCCAATTCTAGTTACAAGCAACCAAACAAGACCCAATAGTAGAGTGTATCACGTTCACGGATGCAAGATCTTAGAAACAATGATAACAGACAGACAAAAGGTTTTGCTTAAAAAAACCACTCCTTAAACCCAAAAAAAAAAAAAAGTAGATAAATTAGAGTCCCTCGAATTCACACATCAAACAAAACCCACCCGTTAAGCCTCGCTAAGTTGACATTTCAAGTGAACCAAAAGAAACAAGGATGGAAACGAACCTGCTGGAATCTGAGAAAGCTGGGATCAAATTCAACTCGACTAAAGCATCGAGGTGTGAGATTAGGACGAGACAGAGAGAGAGACTGGGAACGGGAGAAATGTGATTTTGTGTTACAGTTCGCGGGATATGCAATGTCTGTCATCTTTTTATACTGCTAGTTGGCATTAGACCCATCTTAAAAATGCGAGGAAAAAAAAACATGGAGTTTATTAATTAATTAATAGAGGAAATTTACAGGAGGGTAGGTTTGAGTTAGAGAGGGGGACCTTCATAGGGTGTAACGGCTTTTATTGCTACCCGGCACGTGGTGCCTGCCCTTCCACTCCCTTTACCTGACCCCCTCCCTCCATATTTATTTTAGTTCCATCTACCTTCCATTCTCCCTTTCTTCTTCAAGATACGTTTGATAAATTGTCGGACCATTTTAATGGTCAAGGTTGAATCTATTGTAATCAAATACAAAGAAGAATAAAAAATATAACTCTTGAGACATGTACAAATACTGTTCTTGCAAATATTTTATTAATATAAAGTTATCTTTTAAAATTCAATAAGTTTTTCCGTAAAATAAAAGTTATAGGAATAACTAGATAAAGATCGAAAGAAAATATCAGCACGCCTTCCAAACATATAAAAATAATATTTTGATTTTTTCAGTCATGCTTTCACGGTAAAAATATATACTTTACTAACATGTAACAGTTAAATAAAAAATAAATTAGAAATTAAAGAATAAATTAGAAATTAAAGAGTTGTTATAACATTTAAAAAAATAAAAGAATTCTTATATAGAAAATTAAAGAGTTATAGCCGTTAAACAGAATAAAAATAAAAAGTTATAAGGATTTTATGATTTTTAAAAAAATTAATTTTAAATATTTAAAAATTATAATTTCAGTGGACATTCATAAAATATAAGCATACGTTTTTATTAGTTATTAATTATTATCCTCTATCTAAGTTTTACTCAAATCCCATTCAAAGTCGATATAAACAATGTGGAGAGTAAATCAGATGACGACGCGCGTGACACCCTCCAAGCCTCTATCTATCATCTATTTTCCTATCCGGTAACAGTTGTTGGATAGGAAAGGAAATATATCGTCATTTTACCTCTCGGAAAAGGTAATCTGTTGATTATTCTGCACTATATCGTCATAAAACGAGAATTTCTTTCTGCCATCTTGACTGCTACGGCCATGAGGGGTGGTGGTGCAGCCCACCAACCCTTCTTTTTAATAGCTACCTTGCCAGGGAAGACCAGAAACCTAATCTTCCTTGCCCACATATATAGAGCATACATCATTCATTTTTGTTTCAGGATGATCCGTGCGAGAAAGGAACAGAGGAGGGGGGAGGGGAGAATGGTAAAATGAGAGTGATTGAATGAGATAGATGTTGTGTGTAGGTGAAGGCTTTGTTTAGTGTCGTGGCTCGACATTAATTTCGCCTGGTTCGGTTATGGTTGGAGGGTAGGTCTACCCATGCCTTTATTTATTTATTTATTTATTTTAATGGGAATTATTATTATTTGTGATCATGCAGGAATGACACTCCCCCTTCAATTTCAATGTTAATGCTTGTGTCTCGTAGCGTGATCAATCAAGGGATAATGACTA
>Ga0325400_1001236_pt1 | contig 20752 bp, 17 predicted proteins | sample PopdelMetagenome_2_FD_205662 | JGI IMG/M metagenome (GOLD analysis project Ga0325400, IMG submission 205662) | Populus deltoides microbial communities from Bellville, Georgia, United States - Xylem-PdKOR-R1 | ecosystem: Host-associated > Plants > Phyllosphere > Stem > Wood/Secondary xylem...
TTCTACATCTCAGTAAGAAAACCTCCATTAACAAGTTTCTCGACGGCCAAATCACAGTGCTTCAATTTGCACCCATTCTACAAGATATTCCTGAAGGAAAAAGTTTTCAAAGCTTTTGCACTCACTTTAAATCTGTAGAGATTGCAATTATACCTGTCTCCGTAAAGGTCTACCTCTATTTATCCGAATGGAGCTGGATATAAAGTTCGTTCTTCCTTCACGAGGTGGAGGTGAAAGAAGATAAAAATACCTGACTTTTTCGAATACAAAGGAGGATAACTCCTTCTCTAACATGATGGATCTCCGTACCCAAATATATATAGACACACACTAAAGGCGGAGAGGAGCGTCCTCTATCTCCATGGACCTCTATTGTCATCTCCTCTATAATGCATGCCATTAGCAAGTCCTCCTCATCATCAAAAGTACACCTGTTGCTGTCATTTTTGCTCTGAAGTATCCTCAGAGACTCTGCTATGCATCCATGGAATTGCTCATTTAAAAATACAAACCCAGTTATCTTCTCTTCAGATTGTGATTCAACAGGAGCTTGATTTTCGAAATTCTGTGAATGCTGCTGAAGCTGCTTTTTCATCAAATGGAGCAAGTCTTGCAGATACTGCTAACTCCAAGCAGGAGTTATCACCCCCTGCAGTCTTTAAGGAAGTGTCCTTCCCTAAAGTGCACATTCATGGCAGACTCGATTACAGTCTCTGATTAACTGCTGTCATCCAAGAGTGACTAATCTACAATTTTATGTGGCGACCCCCATGTTCTTCCTTTCCACACATGACCTTCTTGTGGCTCATCAGGAATAATCAATCAAGACAACCTAAAGAGGAAAAAAAGAGCAAATTTTCCAGTGCCTTATTTATTAGCTTACACATGCTTAGATTAGCTTTCTGCAAATGGATAAAAAATCCAATAGAGAAAGCTTAGAATATGTGCTTCCTTACTGGCTATACAAATGGATACCTTAGCTATAATCCTTACAGGTTAAACATGACCTTAATGGCATTGCCACCACCAGCACTAGTCTCAAAGGCTTGTTCTACCTCCTCTTGTGAGAACCTAAATCTGTGAGTTATCAAAGGCTTAACATCAATCTTGCCGGTTTTCAAGAATTCAATACAGAGCGGCCATGTGTTCCTGTACCGGAATATGCCAATAACATCCACCTCCCTACAACAAAAACACCCTCCTATCATCAGGACATACAAATTTAATGTCTTGTTCCTTGGCAATAAGAGATTGCATACCTTGCAGCTGATGGGGTAAGAGGGACAGTCATCTCAGTCAGGGCCAAACCAATAAGGCAAACTTTACCACCTGATTGAGTGGCATTCAGGGCTGTAGTCATGGTTTTGTTGTATCCAACACAATCAAAGCTCACATCAATTCCTGAACCCATAGCATTTTGTATCTTTATTACCTCTTCATCGACATCCTGTAAAATCACTTGCGCATTAGATTATAACACAATTTCTCAAATTCCTGACTGTTCAGCATTTATAACCTGAATATTTGTTGAGACATGAATGATCTCATCTGCACCAAGATTCTTTGCAATGGATAAACGGCGATCATCAACGTCAACAATCACCACTCTAGGGGCGCCAAATGCACGAGAAGCAAGCAAAGTGATGAGGCCTATTGGTCCTGCTCCCATGATCAATACATTTGTCGCAGGACCAATTTGTGCACGGCGACAGGCATGGACACCAACACTTAGGGGCTCACACATAGCTCCTTCCTCCAGGCTCACATTGTCTGGTAGTTTGAAACAAAGATTTGCAGGATGCACTACCTGGTATCATAAAACAAAATTCATGTTTCTTATCACCAGTAGTGCCTCAAGACAACAATGACATGTGTTGCATAAAACTCCTTCCACAACAATTTGATCACCTTGTTAGCTAGAGAGCCATTGGTTGGTGGAGAACCAAAGAACTTCATCTCTGGACATAAATTGTAGCGACCTTCTTTGCAAAGATTGCATCTTCGGCAACTGATTCCAGGTTCCAATGCTACTCGATCACCAACGGCTAGAGACTTCACTTCACTCCCAACTTCTTCTATGATCCCAGCACATTCATGTCCTATAACCATTGGCTTCTTGACAACAAAGCTTGCACATCTCATTGTCTTGTGATCATGAAAACAGTATTCACGTATAACATTTAGGACATGATCAGTAGCTAACAAGAGCCAATACAGCAGGATTACATTGTTAAAAAGGCAAGAACTAAGGACAGACCTAATATCAGTCCCCCAACTATATATAGTTTACCAATTGAGTCTCTCAACTACCAATTTTATCAGTTACTGTTAAATCAATTAGAAAATGATCTGGCAGATCATAGCCACTGGTTTTGGAAACAGGATGTACTCTGCACTATTTTGTGTTTAAAGATATTGCTAGATTTCATGATTAAAAAGAAAAAGGAGGGACTCAATTGATAACATTAGTAGTCAGGGATTCTATCAAGAAATTATATATTGTTGGGGTACTGATATGAGGTTTAAGACTGGATTTTCACCTTGAAGTGATGAACATCACTTCCACATATACCAAGTGCTTTGATCCTTACTTTAACATCAAGAGGACCTATAAAATTTCATCATTAGATATATTAAACATTCAGTTTCTTTAACAACTTCTAATAGAAGATTGAAATTAAGTTAAATGAGAAGCAATTATAATGTTTTTTACTCAGAATTTTATGATCTAAAAGGAGACTAGACCTTACCAAGAGGAGGAAGATGGTAAGGCTGAATCTTTAGGGTTTTGATCCCAAGAAGCCAAGCAGCCTTGTTCTCTACTTCTTCTTCTTCTTGTTTGCATGCCATAACATCAGCACCACCACCACCACCACCACCATGTGCCATCTCTCACTTTCTTTCTGTTCTTCACTGTTTTTTATCAAATGGGATTCTTAATTGTACCCTCTTCCTTGAGAAGAAGATCGAAAATGGCATACTTTTGTATAGAAGAGAATCTTATCTAATCCAAAAACCTCCACTTTCATTTTGTACTAGTAAGCTAGTGTTGCTTCCTACCAGCCCTGTATTGTTCATTGTCTTTTACTGAAAAGTCCATTCTTTTTTTTTTTCTTTTTTTTTTTTTATTATCGTGGGGTATTTGGGTCAGCTTACGCGCACCACGACTATTCCCCACGGTCCACTAAGCATCCTGCAAGCCTAATGAACAGGTAAGATACCACGGGGATGATAAACGTGCACATAAAAAATCAAACTCGAGACGGTAACGGAACAAGTCGGACCATTTAGCTAGATTCTTTATTTGACTGAGAAATGCTAATGCCCTACCAGTCCTTCTCTGCTCCATTGGCTTTGGCTTTTACTGAAAGTGATCGATCTTTAACTTTTGTTTGTAACCTGTAACTTCATGTCCTTATACCGTGGCAATGGCACCAAAGTCTCAAGTGGCAAATGAAAGAAAGCAACCTTGATGGTGAAAATGCATTAGGTTCCTAGCATAGTTAAATAGAATAAAGATATATATATATATATATATATATATATATATATATATAAAATCAGGATAAAATCAATAGCCGAGAGTAATAGAATGGATATGGACAATGAGATATGGATGCCAAAGGTGATAGGAAAATAAATAAGCAGAATATGACCGACAGAATCAATTAAGGTGCTTGTTGTCCAACCCTTATCTCTCCTAGTCATATCTTTTCTTTTCTTTTTTTCCTTTCCTTATATTTACATCTTTCATGGCCTTGTGAATACAGAATCCTAGTGCTTGTTGATCTCACACTCTAAAGCTTTTGACTTACAGTCTGTTTGTGTCGGCGTTCAAAGAGGATATAGCAAACATGGGCAAAGGAGGGATGTCACATGGGGAAACCAAAGATGGAGAAGAGGAGAACATGGCCGCTTGGCTTCTTGGTGTCAATACTCTCAAGATTCAGCCTTTCAAGCTCCCTTGTCTTGGTACTTATCCAATCTCTCTCTTTCTGCATCATCTTGCAGTACCAAGTATTAACCAATATTCTTGTTCATGATGTTGTCTGAATATGATATTATTTATTGACAAATCTATATATATAAATTTCTATTGAGTGCCCTTTGCTTAATTTGATTTACTGTGTGATTGGTCTGTTTGTTTTCTGTCATTTTTAGGACCCCATGATGTTAGAGTAAGAATGAAAGCTGTTGGTATCTGTGGAAGTGATGTTCACTATCTTAAGGTATGGCTCAACTTCTCATCAATTGCCTATGCTATCCATGCCATTGATTATTGTGATTTGTGATCTGTATATTATCTACTCATTGGCTAATTCAGTCGACTCTTGATGGGTAGCTGGGATTGTGTAAAAAATGAACCAAAAATCAGTATTTGAGGCATTCAGGCATATAGTCGAATTCGTAAAGTCTAGGTTCTGTATTCAAGTAATAATCACGGTGCACATTAATAAGTTAGTTCGTTGTTTTCGTGCAAGCAGACGGGGAATTAATGAGTTTAGTTCGAAATTGCTTATACCAATTACTGGGGTTTCTCTCTTTTGATGTTGGTGTCTGACAAGTATATTATTCGGTCATTCTTTTCAGACCATGAAGTGTGCACATTTTGTAGTGAAAGAGCCAATGGTCATTGGGCATGAGTGTGCTGGGATCATAGAGGAGGTTGGAAGTGAGATTAAGAGTCTTGTGCCTGGAGACCGTGTGGCATTGGAACCTGGGATTAGTTGCTGGCGATGCAACCTTTGCAAAGAAGGTCGATACAATCTATGCCCTGATATGAAGTTCTTTGCAACTCCACCGGTTCACGGGTCTCTTGCCAATCAGGTAACAAATATGCATAATTTTTATGGCCTTGCTTGCACAAGGGGTCTTTTTATGCTTAAAGCATCGATGTACTTGGCCATTTTTAATTTTCTAGTTAGAGTAGTTCTATGAACATTTAATGGAAATATATACCATCATGTTAGCAGCTGGACATCCATGTCTGGAGGTTGATGTAACATTCATGCAGTTTAATTTTTACCGTTTTGAACATTGAATAATTCATAAGTTTCGTACATCGAGCCTCTTGGAAAGTTTTTGTAACCTGTCATTTCCATAGTAATGCTTCAATGATAGGTTTGAAATACTCCTGTTGCCAATGGTTGAGTCTCTGGAATTGCATATTTTTGACATTGTTTGAAGAAATGAATGAGGTGCAGATGGATTTACCGAGGAAATAGGGATAGCATTGACGATTCTTTCATTCTTGTCAACAGGTGGTGCATCCTGCAGACCTATGTTTTAAACTGCCAGATAATGTCAGCTTGGAGGAAGGGGCAATGTGTGAGCCTTTAAGTGTTGGAGTTCATGCTTGCCGTCGAGCTAATATTGGTCCAGAAACAAATGTGTTGGTCATGGGAGCTGGACCCATAGGACTTGTTACACTGCTAGCAGCTCGTGCTTTTGGAGCACCCAGAATTGTCATTGTGGATGTGGACGCCTACCGTTTATCTGTCGCCAAGGATCTTGGTGCTGATGAAATTGTTAAAGTTTCAACAAATCTTCAGGTTTTTTTTACATATATTTCAATTTTTTCTCATTACACAGTAGAATGTTAACCCCATTCACATATTATTATGAATTATGACAAGTTTGTCTCTTGTTAGCATAGAAAGAACTATAGGATAACCCAACAGCCTAAAATCTTCATGAATCGATTCAGATGGTAAATGGATTGGTAATTCGATAACAGATGTATCCAGCCTGGGGTTGTTTCTGCTTTAAAGACAACCTGAAACAACCCAAATCAAAGTTGTACCCTTTTCATTTCCATTTTATTCTCGAACTACCAAAAACATTCTCTTCTGATCAAGCTTTTACAGGATGTAGATCAAGAAGTGGTATTGATACATCAAGCTATGGGGACTGGAGTGGATGTCACCTTTGATTGTGCAGGCTTTAACAAAACCATGTCAACAGCCCTGAGTGCCACTAGGCCAGGAGGAAAAGTTTGCCTTGTAGGGATGGGTCACAATGAGATGACTGTCCCTCTAACTCCAGCTGCTGCAAGGTAATTGATAGTATTTCTTTTTCTTCTAGTCTTTCGGTTAAGGTTATGGACATGGAGTGGAATTGTTATATGGTGGATAAATGAAAGCTCTTGGTGCAAAAAAGGAAAGCAAGATAAGAATATCTCACTAAGAATTTACAAATGAACTCTGAGTGTCAATACTATAGGGGTGCCTCATAAATCAGTGTTTACATTTATTGAGAATTTCATGTGCTTTTGCTCTTTGCTATTTCAGGGAGGTTGATGTCATCGGTGTCTTCCGCTACAAGAACACATGGCCACTATGCATTGAGTTTTTGAGTAGTGGTAAAATCGACGTAAAACCCCTGATAACTCACAGGTTTGGATTCTCCCAGAAGGAGGTTGAGGAAGCTTTTGAGACCAGTGCTAGCGGCAGTACTGCCATCAAGGTCATGTTTAACCTGTAAAATTAGTTGAGAACTTATCCTTTGAGAATACTAAAAAAAATATAAAGAAGGAAGAGAGCGATGAGAAAATATGCAAAAAGAATCTTGTAAGGGGCTTATATAATAAGTAAACTTGTTCTTCTAAATAATGATGTGATGCCATCAGTACATTTGTTCTTATTTCTTGTAATGTATGTATGGTACTTTTATAAGGTTTTACATGCAGCTGTAAATTATGAGAATTTCTCTGACGAGAGAAGAGAGACGATTGAAATTGTCGATGGTGTTTTTCCATTATCATCTAGGGCGACTACTCTCTGCATTTCCAATCTTTTCGCTTGCTGTTTCATTTGATTTGTTTCTGGAGGAATGTCCTGTATAGCAGTAAATTTCTCCTTTTCCTTCCTTATCTTTTAGCTGTGGTGTAACTGCTACGGAAACAAGAACCATGGCATGAGTTGCACAACTGTGGCGGTGCACGGCTAAGTACTCCAGGCTGTTGTATTCGAGTACTAGTACAAAAGGTACAAAACTAAATATATTTGAAGAAAAATCTTAGCCGGGCCCATCAGGGTAAGCATCCCTGTCACCTTTCAGCAATTGGTGTTTGGTGATCATCATAAGATCAAGATATTTTACTTAAAGATAGCTTCTTGGTTGATGTTTCAAAGCAAAACAGAAGCTTCCAAATTCTGATTTGTTATTTTTAATAACGTGCAAATGACCGGTCTTAGAGTCAAGAAATTTCTCCTGTCACCGATTATTTGAGTCTGATCAGCATGGTAAGCCTTTCTTGCCTGATAGAGGATTCCTCCATTTATTTAGTCAATAATTATTTCTTTTCGCAGTTCAGTCCTGGATCGCCACAAAACCCCAGATAACTCACTGGTTTGGATTCTCCCATAAGGAAGTCGAAGACCCCTCGAAACCAGTGTTCACAGTGGTTTAATCTGTCCAGATTTGTTACAGGCTGAGAAAACTGTTTGAACGCTACGTAAACAGAGAACAAGTAATTCATTGAAAGTTCATCAATGAGTGCTCCTGCCCTTAATTTTCCACTTCAATTTACAATCCACCCCGCTACAAAGAAGCAAGAAAAATTACACAAGGGACTCGCATGCTCCTGTCAGCTTTCATCACATCTCATACATAGGAATCACCTTTTGAATATTATTATGCTTGCTAATTAGCTCCACCAAATACCAGCCTTTGACCATAACTGCCCAACCAAACCTCACACTATGAAAAATAACACCCAAAGTTAAAATAAACCACCAGGTAAAGATATAGAAACATGTACAGTATCTGTGAGTGAGTGCAGAGAGGGCTGCAACTGAAAATTTCATCATCAGTAACTCCCTTTCTACATTCCTAAAGACATCGTGGAGAAAGTGCACAAGGTAAGGAACCCTTTCCAAATTATTTTGGAACTCAATTGACATACAATGATCGAAACGCAGCAAATGCTATGAACTTCAGTATGACTAGGATATCAGCAACGTGTTTCTTCTTTCTATAACTATGGCACTCTATAACAGAAGGAACCCAAAACTAGCAATCTCTTCTTAATTTATTCCTCCCGCAAACTTACATCACATGAGAACCCAGTAAAAGAAAAGGTTAAATTAAATTATAGAGAAGGAAAAATGCATGATGACACATAAAAATTGAAGTGGCCATCAAGTTGTGGTAGTTGGTACAGCGACAGAATTCCACACTCTCACTTGACCGGTGCCATCGCCAGTGAAAAATAGGCCCCCAGGACCAGTTTGAAGGGCACGGATCTCTTGTTTGGCAAACATTTTGCCCTTTTCCGAGAACCTGAACATGGTAAAAAGCATTAAAATTAAGAACCGCAAGTCTGAACAAAAGCAATATGCAAAGGAACAAAATATAAGTCGACACACAAAACTAGGATTAACAAAAAGAAAAAGCAATTGCCGAAAACTCACGATGGTAAATCATAGAGGTGGACTGAATTGTCATTACTGGAGCATAGCAAGACTGGCTTGCCTTCCAGATCATGCATCCCACAAAGGGTAAGCAGCCCCTGCAGAAGGTAGGTAGTTAAGTCAATGAACTATCCTCTTTTGCAACAATATGATTTGAAAAGAACTGAATCACTTTTAGAAGGATAAAAAAGATCTTTTCATGGCTTCGCCATCTTATCATGAACATAAAGGTTTTGATGTTTCTGTAATCAGCATCCATCCCTCAGAACCCAAGAGTAATGTGTTTATATAATTCATAAATACTATCAATGTGACAATTTATAAATACTCTAATAAATCTAGGCCATTATTGAACCTTCCTTGTGAGACCTCACGAAGCTACACTATACAAACAAACAACGGATCTGGCACAGAACTTTATTGAGATCTAAGCGATACAGAGTCTTACAGACAACAAAAGAAGCAAGATTGATGACCTCTCATGGACAATGGTATTTCTGTAATTTTCAGATTTGCTGGAAAATGTGATAAAAAGGTTAATTTCTATTTAGTATTCTACCGGTCCTAAAGTAAGGGTTTTTCTATTCTAAATAGATTTCTTCTATAGATTAATAAGCCCTTGTTGGACTACGAGTACTAGTATCTCTACATAAATGTTATGTCGTATTTGATATTTTAAAGACGGTTGATGAATAAAATTCCAACAATTTGCTGTCAATTGTGTGACTCAATCTCCCTTGTGTGACTCAATCTCCCTTAGGTATGACTCCTAAGAACCGAAACTTAGGTTTTTCTATCCTCTAGGTGTGGCTCCAAGAATCCTATCCCACCCACATACTTTCTCAAATTCCAGCAGAAATCCACAAAAACACAGCCCTAAAAAAGCCTCTAAAAGTCAGATTCAGAGCAGCGCCCCTACATTGTTCATACTTTCCCCTACGCTGTCCTGCATCACTAAGTAGACCAAAATGGAATGACCATTTAAAGCCACAAAAACATGAAACCACATACTGAAATTCAATGAAAAATAAACAAATGGAACTGCATAACCTACATGTTCTTCGTTGTGAGTGAATGTTACTTCCAAGTTTCCACTTTCTGTAGCAGCCCACGCCTGAAACAAAAATAATTGTGAGAACAACTATATAACCTTATCCCAGTAAAAGGGGAAAGGAGAAGCATAATATTAATATAAGCAAACCTTTATTGTTTGGTCCAACGAGCATGATAGAAGAAACTGTTCCCAGCATAGTAGCGACATGACCACTGAAGTGTGATCTGTCAGCGTCTGTATACATTGCAAAGTTTCAAGGCTCCAGACCTAAGAAAAAGTGCATGATGAAGTAATTGTTAAAAGAAAAGGCAGAAGAAAAGTACATGGGAGAATCAAACCTACTATACTAAGTTCTAACAACCACTGGAGGTCCTGCATTAAAACAAAAGATAAAGTTCCACATGGCACTAAACCAACTTACTTTTATAGAATGGTCCATAGAGCCAGAGTAGAGTCTATTAGCTCCGACAACTAATGAAACAACGGCCATTTTGTGATCCTTTAGTGATACAGCTGGTTCAAAGTTGTAGGTAGCTGCATTGAATTTCCATACCAATATTGACCCATCCTACACCAAAGAAAACTCAGTGGTCAAAGTTATTTCTCAATTCAATTCCAAACAATCTAGCATGCACAAACACCCACCCATACAATGTTAGTCTAGGCATAACTATGTGAGAGTATGTATAATGCAAACAAAATCCCTAATAGGATGAACAAAATACTTTCCAAGATTAAAAATAATGGTGGACAGTATATGGTGAGAACATGAGAACCAATAGAACTTTAAGGATAATCCATGGCCAAGAAAGAAAAAGATTACCTGCGTACCAGCAAATAACAAATCATTGCCCACAACCAGAGCATACACTTGTCCAATAGGCCCATTAAGACTGAGGTCAGCGTTAGTTTGTGTATTCCACGCCTGCAAAAGAATTGTGTTAGAGCCATTCCCATGGAGGTAACTTTGTTCTGAACATTGTTATAAATTTGGTTTAGAGTCATATAAAATGGAAGTCAAGAACAATAAGAGAGGCTTGCCTAACCTTGACAACATTTGGAAGGCCAACAAAAATCCAAGGACCTTCACTAATCATGCAACCAACCTCACCACCAAGATTAATCACACCCGTACACTGCCAAAACAACAGAGGCAAACAACATTCATATAGCAAGTTTGTCACTAAACATTTAGATGAGCCAAAGAAAAAAAAGTAGATAAAAGTAATATTTTCCATTAAAAAAAATAATTTTTTATATACTATAAAAAAGAAAATGGTGGAACTTGAAGCAACTCCCCGCAGGTATCTTGCTTTTGAATATCTCAATATAATCATAGTCTTAGCTTTAACAGAAATTGGATAATTGATCCAATACAAACATTAGAAACATCAATTTGAAACACCAGTGCTCCAATCAAAAGCACATCATTAAAATTCAATTACAATCATAACCTTCATGTCTACTAAAAAAAAAAACCAAATTCAAACTGAAAAACAAGTAAAACTCCAACCTGTCCAGACTGGCAATCCCAAACTCTAACAGTCTCATCTTTACTCCCTGTATACAGCTTATCAGACCCAGATGGTAATGCAATCCCACTAATCACCTGCTCACATCAAAAGGCACAAAATCAATCACCAAATCCAAAACCCACAAAAACAGATTACAAAAAATCCTACAAAATCACAAAAAAAAACTCAACCTTTTGATGCCCTTCAAGTTGAGTCACCAAAGAAAACCCATCACCTAAACTCCAAGAATGCAAATACCTACACTTATCACCAAAACTACAATTCCCTTGTACCCAAAAATTACACACTTTCTCCACACTTACCCTTTTCACCCCTCTAACATCACCTTTATTTCCAAATCGCCCCCAACTATTACTATAATTACTATTACCACCCCTCCTCCCTGAAAACGAGGACGAATCATTTCCCGCAAACCCTCTCTTCGCTCCTCCTCCTCCTCCCCCGTTCACAGACGCATGCGGCGGCGGTGCTGGAAGTTCACGGTGGAGAAACGGACATGGGAATCTATTGCACTTTCCAGCTCTCCAGTGGTAACAGACCTTTTGATTCTGCTGATGCTGATGGTTATGCTGATTTGACGTGTCGTTCGCTGATTGCCCGCCTCCTAATCTGTGAAAAACTCGCTTGTTTGTGTTGGTAGTGTTGCCTCCGTTATAGTCCAAATCCATTGATTCAAGATTGGATTTTTCGAATCGCAATCTTCGAATTGAACCTGATCATGAAAAAACCTAACTCAATTGTTCGAATTCGTAGGGAATTTAGGGTTTAATTAGAAACCCTAATTCTGGAGTTCTTGGGAGAGATTTTGATTTGGGGATTCTTTTTTTTATTTTGAAGATAGGAGGAAGCGTGAAGTTCACGATGATGTGGAATTTACCGTATTATCCTTTTAATGAGGGTATTTATCTTGACGGATCTGCTTCCTGTTGTATTGGGAAATTGACACGTGGTTGATGACGTATGGTGTGGTGTCATAGAGTGGTAGGAATGAGACTGATAGAATACATTGCAACACGTAACAGAAAATCCGGTGAAAAGGATTTAATTTTGATTTAGGAATACCCATTTTAGAATACCCCAATCTTTGAAGAAAAATTATGGTATTACGTAGCACAACAGAGATAAATATAAACGGGAGAGAAATAAAAATATAAATAGAAAATAAATATTTTTTATAACATTTTTACAATTTTAAAATAAATTTATATATTTTTAAAATAAAAAATAATATTGTGTATTGATCTAACTAAATTTGAATAGATATGTAATTGATTCATAATTCAATTAACTTAATTAAACTTAATTCAATTCAAGCTTGATTGAGTTAAAATTAAAAAATAAATAAAATAAAATAATATCATTTTAAATAACAATTATAAACCCAAGTTAGCAATACGCTTCAATAACTATAATTAAATAACTCGGACTATTTTTTAAATAAAATCCCAATCCAAGTACTAGAACTATGATTAAAGATGGATGTGAAGATGCATTTGTTGAATGTAGAGGAAACCATGTAACTGTACATAACATGGTAAATACTAGTCCATTGGCCGGCTACATTTTAGGCTATCTCAATTTTTTAAAAAAAGAGAAATTAAGTGTAATTAGGGAAGTTGAGATATGTTTAGGGATCAAAAGGGGTGATTACGGAATTATAGAGTTATTTTGAAGAGAATAAAAAATTAAAAGCTAGGGTTTAGAGAGAAAGAGAAGAGAACTTGGGGCTTTTTTGCTTTCCTTCCTTGAAACATTCTTCCATTGAAATAATGGACATATTCTATATAATTAAGTGTTTTAATTTAATGTTTTGGTGAAGAAATGCAATTATTTATATTATGTAAAATTAGGGATTTGTTTTGTGGATTATGTAATGATGAAATTTATGGTTTGTTGATGATTATAAGCATGTGTTAAGATTAGGTACTTGATTATTTTTATTTTTTTTAAAAAAAAAACCCTCCTTTTAGTGCTCACTTTTGGCCAAGAGGAAGAAATTGAAGAAATTACACAACTGATTAAAATTATGCTAAATAGCATGTGTATAAATGTAAATGGAGAGAAAGAATAAGAAATTTCAAAAATATAAAAAAAGAAAGAGATCCTTCCATACCCTCTCCATTGGTTTCAGCCAAGATTACCAAAAAAAAAAAGGGAGGGTTGAGTTTTGGCCTTGACAATGTGGGAAACATAATTATTTAGGATTAATGGAAGTGTTCTAAGATAATAAATAATAATAATAATAATTAAGAAAAGAAATTATATCCCTTACAAATGAGGAATTCGGTTAAGCATGTGGTAGAACATTAAGTAAATCGGATTAAAAAAATATATAAATCGTATTAAGTTATGTTAATTTTAAATTAAAATTTTTTATGATGAACAAGCAATTAGTGATTCATTAATCTTAATAATATAGGTGAGGCTGCGGAGTTAAACCAACAACAAGGGCAGTAAAGCAAATTTTTTACATTGTAGCAAAAAATATAAAATACCATAAAAACACCCTAGATCTAGTTAAATGTTTTTTTTAATTATTACAAGGGCAATAAAGTGAATTCTCTACAAAATAATAATAAAAAGACTTAGATTTCTTTGAACAATCCTAAAATGACAAATGAATTAGGAAAAAAAGACAATTTTACTCTTTAAAAAGCAGTTTATTGTAAAAAAAAAAAAACATCAATTACTATTTCCATAATAAAAAAGACATGTATAAGACCTTTCCCGTATTATTTAGCTTTTGAACCGCATTTTATTAATGATAGTGCGTTGTTGATGTTCAAAATCTTCACCATCCCTGGCCTTTTTTCCCTTGATTTCTTATTTCAAGCCAAAACCATTTTTTTTTTAAATATGTTTGTTTAGGTAAAACCCCTAAGGTTAATTTATTTGGTGTAAATTAGGGTTATAATCCATTTGTTTATGCAGTCAACCGTGGCACAAACATACACACAATTAATGGTGGTAGACATCTATGCACCCTCTCTTTTACCTTTTAGACGTCTCTCTGTTAATTTTTATCGATCCTTCCATCAATTGTTCTTACCAATACAATTAAATAACATATGATATTATGGAAAACAAATGCTCTTTTAAATAGATATACCTATTTAAATTGCTTGATTAATTTTGACCAAGTTTAAGGTTTGATATGCATGGATTTAATTGAAAAATAATCAAGGATTAAATTATATTTACTGTAAAATATGAGGCAAAATTATTCATGCTTTAACAAGTCATTGTTTAAAATTCATGCTTTAAGATAAGTTCAAAATTACATACCGAAATATCTAACACTCTCAAGTCTGAATTTTTTTTGAATAAATCAAGTTTATATAACTGGTAAATTATTAAAAATTAGGTTAGATAATCCAAATCCGAGCCAGCTATATCCACGAACACTCCTAATCATGCACATATGATATTAAGACAGAATTAGTAGAAGGACCTTTAAAATACAAAAGAAAGAGTACAAGGACGTAAAGAATGGATGCAGGGACGTACCACACCATTAACCCACATGAATTACATATTTAGGAAACAAAAAAGTGGGTGTCTGCGTTCTGAAAAGTAAATAATAAATCAAGCTTAAAAGCATAATTAACAACTATTGTAACTCAAAGTAAGCTTTACAGAACCAAAATGTCTCCAAAAGACGAGTGACTCAAATGGTTTCGTCAGCATAATTAACTAGCAAGCTTGAAAGCATCGATGAAGAGGCCATAAGTGAATCCCATCTTGAAATTGTTGAGAAGAGCAATGGGGAAGGTTACCTTCGGCCGGCTGTAATAAAACCTGGTCACATACTCCGTTAATAAAACACATACCACAGCAGCGATCACATCATTTACTCCTAATGCTCCAAATGACAGAGAAATTGTTTGTGCCACATAAAAGCCACCTAACAAGGAAATTCCCCCAAAGAGAGCCCTCCTTGATGGCCTACGAAAATAGTTCCTCGAGAGCTCGGGAATGGTTCTGATGATATCAATTAGCCTTCGAGGCCCTTCATTCTCTTGCACAGCTCGGATCCTGAGGCGGCCGGTTGAGGATCTGAAAACAGAAGTTCCATATTTTATACTGGAAACTCTTCTCTGAGGAGCAAACCCCAATTTGAGGGGGCACGTAGTGATCAAACTCACAGACTGTGCCATTATATAGTATGCTGTTGAATTGTCAATCAGAATACATATCCTGGAAAGTAAAATGCAGAAACAGTTTGCCAGTGAGGCCTTGAAATGTATGAGATCTTTCCAGCAAAGGAAAACAAACAAAAACATGCAAAAATAGAGAGGTGCAGTCATTCCTTACCCTCTTTGTTGAGGAAAAAAGTGGGAACATAAAAACTTTTAAGGCCTTTCTAGGGGAAAAAATGTCTTGTTGGATCAAAACTAGGGAAAAATAGAAAACAGGATTCGGGTCCTTATGATGTCATATCCACTAAATGGACTCCGTAAGAATTGACTTACTATCAAGATTGAATTGAAAGTCTTAAGTAGTGATGATTCTAATCTTAAAGTCGTCCATGCTGCAGAATACAAAAGCTTGAAGATGGGTTTGAAGGAGGTGGTTTCAAGTATGTGATGTGATCATGAATGATTATTTTGCTTTAAGTTATAGATTTTCAAGAGATTCCTCATTCTCTGTTAATCTCTTTGAAAATATGGGGCTTTGTTCATGCTGAGAATGTCACCAGAGAACATAAAACGTCTTGGTGGATTTACTTTTCAAAACCAATTAGTCCAAACGTTAAATAGTCTTATAATCAATATTGATGGCATTTGTCTTGTAGAAGAGTGGTTCTGTCACTAAGACCTAGACACTGTGCTCCTATAGCTTTGCCATCAAATCCTGCTCCAATTTGATAGCAAAATTCTAAGCACCATATCCCAATAAAACTCTAAACCACAGATCTAATTTTAGTTTAAATGGAATCTGGCGCATAAACACAAAAGAAATCACAAAAAAAAACACAAACAATAAGCAATTAAAGCATCTATAAGGCAATTACTAAACTAATCCCAATCATTCTATTCAGTAGCTGAGACTTCAAGGTGAATCAAAATTTCTTTTCTCCTTCCACCGTTTTCTCAAAAACCAAACACAGAAGAATATTTTAAAGACAGCATAACAAAAAAGAATCAAACTAAAAAAGGGAAGAACCCATGTAGTAGAATCATTGCTTAAGCATAAAAACCAGAACTTGAGGAATAAGAGGTACCAAACTTGAGAAAATAATCAAACTTTACGATAAAGAGAGAGAATACAGAAATGGGTTTACCTAAAAATCCAAGACCAGAGGCTTTACAAGCTCCATTACTGCGTTTCTTTATTCACCAGTGGTTACCAAATTGGCTGACGAGTGTGGGAGAGACTTGAGTAGCCAAAATGGTAAATCTCACATCAATCCCGTAAAGCTAAGATAATTATAACTTTAGTCCTCGTACAAACGATTTCTGAATTAGATCCTAACATGTGATGCATGTCAATGGCTTTTGAGCTCCTAAGTAATAGGGATAATAATTTGAAATGAAACCCAACCCCGATCAATGAATTACTAAATTAATTCACTAAATTAGACTGAATTTAATAAATATACTGCAAATTTCTATCTTTATCAAGTAAATGGAGTTAAATCTTTGTAGAGACCATATCGATGAATCAACAAGGGCAAAAACAATTATTATTTTTAAAGTAACACATGCTAAAAAGATTCACAAAGTTGAACTTCTGCAAAAATAATTGGGGAAATATTATATCATGAGTTATGCTGTTGATATCAGTGCAATATTAAACTTATTATGCTATTGGAAATAGCATAACCTATTGAAATATATATATATATATATATATATATATATATATATATTATTTTATATATTTTTATTTTTAATATTTATCTATTTTTTATTTGGTTTTTTATCAAAAAAAAAATCCAAAATTTTTAGTTATCAAAAGAACTGATTTACTAATGTTATTTTATTTCTAATTTTTATTTTTATAATTATTAATTAGCCTACCAAGTTAAGGAATCTTATTAAAAATTAAATTGACTACATTTAACTTAGGGAATGCCATTGAATTTTAAATGAACTACAAGTAATGATTTTCATTGATAATTATTAGTTAAGAATAATTAAATTGATTACGACTAATCATTTTCATTAATGATTATCATAATTCTTAATGAAACTTTAATTGACTAACAAGGAAATCCTATTGAATTTTAAACTAATTATTTCTAATGATAATTATCCTAGTTATTAATTAACTTACAAGAAGATTTAAATTGACTACAATTAATTATTTTCATTAATGATTATCATAATTATTAATTAATCTAGTAAATTAAGAAATTTTATTGAGATTTAAATTGATTCGTATGAAGAAATTAATTTCGAACTGATCAAATCCTTAACAATTCATGCCATTGCCCATCGAGAATATTCAGGAATCCTATTTTATAAAATCTCCGTGGAGTCAAAAGAAAGTATGAATACTTAACAAAAGAAAATATGAATTGAGTTGCTCGAGATGAAGAGGTTATTCAAGATCGATACCATCAAGAATTAAGTATTATTCTAAAATTAAGTATTACTGTAGAATTTTTATTATGCAAGATTCTGCTGTTTATTTTTTCATATATTATTGTGATGAGTTGTGTAAAATTAAATTTCTTTTTCCTAACTATTTAGTTCTAACTGAGGACTAATTGATTTTAATTTTTTATAAAAATATGAAATTTAAAAAAAAGTAACCGAAATGAAAAGACATTAAACATGGGTGCTATAAGTTTCGCAAAAGATACAATTAGTTTTTAAACTTTAAAAATCATGTAAATTTGGTAATTCCAGTACCTTAATATTTTTATAATTTAATTTTGATATAAAAATTAATTTTTATTATTTTTTAGTTCATAGTTGAAAGAGGTTGTTGAATTCCGGCGGTAGAGAAAGAAAAATGTTGTTAACACCGATTTAAACCTCCAAAATAAACAATATTTATGTCAAATTGTTCCATTTGAGGAGGAGAATTTATATTAAGTGTTTTTTCCCCTTTAAAATTCATGAGAAAACAGATTTGAACTCAAATTGATTTTGATTTTTTGGGTTTTAAGGCCATGGATAAATTTATCACGACTCCTATAGTGTTTTGAGTAAAAAATAAGTTGAATAAGTTTTTGAATAAAAAAACTTAAACCCTGATTTTTCAACTACTACAGTGGCTGAAATCTAGGAATGCGTCGTTCAATTTTGTTTTTTTTTAACAATTTGGAGCGGACAACATATTGCAAATAAAAAAATTAAGGGCCTAATTGTGTGGGCTTGCTGGGCCCAACAACGCCTGATGTTAGCTTTTTTTTTTTTTTAAATTAATGATTATTTTTTTATTGTTTTTTTCTCTAAATTATTTAATTTATATTTAAATTAGTACCATTTCTCTCTTTCATTTTATCCGGAAATCATCTTTTAAATGACAATTATTTTTTTAGTTATGCTTTTAAATTTGAAGAGTTTTTTTGATTCATCTATAATTTTTTTTTATATTTTGTATTGATGAAGTTTATTTTTTAAAATAAAAAAATTATTTTTAGATAATATTTCTAATATATACAGTATTACATGATTTTGTTTTTTCATTTTATTTTATTTGATCAATTTAATTTGTATTTCAATTTTTATTGTCATTTGCTTAAATAAAAAAATTATTTTAATAAATAAATTTAATAAATATAATTGAGTAAATCTCTTATCTTTTAAAATTAAATATTTATATATATAATTTTTGTATAAAAAAATAAAAATATCTGACGTGTAATAAGACACAGCTGCTTTCTAACGACGCCGCGTAATTTATTGAATTGTTTCGTTGAGAAAAAAAATGTAATCTTACCTAACAACCTACTAACTATGTTATTTTTTTTATTGTGCTAAAAAAAAAAAAAGAGGTATAGTTGACGAAAGTAATTAATTCAGTGGACAAAAGTGCTATGATTAGGATTGGCTTATGTTTCCAAAACGAAATGTCGTCCAGCAATTGATGGCCAGCTGTCATGGTTTAACAAAGTCTTCAAGTCCGAGGAATCCATTGGAGAAAATATAAGAGCCATGTTTTTGTGATTCAAAAACAGTTTTTAAAAATGTTTATTTTTTATTTTTAATTTGTTTTATTACAGTGATATAAAATATAAATTTTAAAAATATTTTAAAAATAAATCACTACTAATAACAAATTACTCTTAAGAATTTGTTTGATTTTGCAAATTACCTTGTAAATATTTTTTAAAAAAATTAATTTAAATAAAAATAAAAAAATAATTTTTTATAAAAATATGTTTTTTTTTTTAAATAAAGGTGATCTAAATAAAAGCGAACAGCAGATAGAGATAGAGAGACAGAGAGAAAGAGGCGCTCTATCTTGTCTTCAAGAGCTCAAAACCCCCCCTGCTCCAACTGTCTCAATCTCTCTCTAACCACGAAGCCCAAACCCTCTTTATATGTTTTAACACGAGTATGTGTAGTTTGGTTATGGGATTATTTTAGGATCTGATTTTGGGGTGTCTTGCTTTCAGGTATAAAACAATGGGCTGGTTTTAAATTTTGATCTTGTTTGTGTTTTTTTGGGGTTTAGCTGATGGCTTACTCTAGGGTTTTAGCATACTGCACTAAAGATTGGGACTTTTTTAGTGTTTGAATGGAATGTGTGATAAATGAGAGGGTTTGCTTGAGTGGGGTTTTTTTTTTTGTTAATGTATTGTGGAAAAAGTTGATATCTTGGGATCTGAATTTTGTTATTTTTTATGTTGTTCCAGATCTAGTTGATCAAGTTGAGATTGGAAGAAGTTACTAGGTGAGATGTCAAGGTTTTGCCTTTATTAAGGATTTTGTTTTGGATTTCGAGTAATGTTAAGACCATATACACAGCATCGTATCAGTCACGGTAAGGGTCACTATCACCTTTCAAGAAGCGGTCATAAGAAGGGTTCTGTTAGGATTTTGACCTATATTCTGGTTTTTGTAACTTGAGAGAAAAACATCAAGGCTTTTGACTTAAACAGCTCTTGCGAAAAAAAAGGGGTTTGGTGGTTTTGAAGTTAATTGAATTGTATGCTGGGATTCTGACTGGTATTTTAGGGGCTGGTGGGGAGATAGAACCTGGTATGGCTGTTGGCAAGAGCAACAGCAGCCATGAACCCTTGAAGCAACCCTGCAATTGTTATAGAGTTTCAAGCTTGATTGAAAGCATTTTGGACACAGACCAGATCTCTAATCTGAAAGATAGGTATGTTCTTGGAGAACAATTAGGTTGGGGTCAGTTTGGTGTTATTAGAGTGTGCACTGATAAGTTGACTGGAGAGGTACTGGCGTGCAAATCCATTTCTAAGGATAGGCTGGTGACATCTGATGATGCAAGGAGTGTCAAGCTGGAGATTGAAATAATGACCAGGTTATCAGGGCATGATAATGTTGTGGATCTCAAGGCAGTTTATGAGGATGACAATTATGTTCACTTGGTAATGGAACTTTGTGCTGGAGGGGAGCTTTTTCAACAGTTAGAAAAACATGGCCGTTTCTCTGAGGCTGAGGCTAGGGATCTCTTCAAGCATCTTATGCAAGTGGTTCAATATTGTCATGAAAATGGAGTGGTTCACAGGGATTTGAAGCCAGAGAATATCCTTTTAGCTTCAAAATCCTCATCATCACCGATAAAATTGGCAGATTTTGGCCTTGCAACCTATGTCAAGC